>Ga0070732_10001184_pt1 | contig 14449 bp, 11 predicted proteins | sample Coa_R1_5_FD_66449 | JGI IMG/M metagenome (GOLD analysis project Ga0070732, IMG submission 66449) | Surface soil microbial communities from Centralia Pennsylvania, which are recovering from an underground coalmine fire - Coalmine... | ecosystem: Environmental > Terrestrial > Soil > Unclassified ...
ACGACGCTGTTCGTCGTGCCGTCGCTGTACTCGCTCGTGGTCCATGACCACTCCGAGCAGCGAGTGTTGCCCGAGCCGGTCCACAGTCCCGAACCCGAGCCGAACCCCGATGAGGGTTGGGTCTGAGCCGGACGGTTTGTCTCAGCCGAGGCCCAAGGGAACGAGCCAAGACTCGCAGCGCTCGCAAAGGATCTGCCGTACGTCCTGAGAATGTCTGATAAGCTGGAATGTGTGTCCGGGTCCCGCGCGCTGAGGAGTAGCCTTCATGGCTCGATCGATTCGGGTTGCCATCAGTGGAGCGGGCGGCCAGATTGGCTATGCCCTGGTATTCCGGATCGCCGCGGGGGCCATGTTCGGCTCGGATCAGTCAGTCACGCTCAGTCTGCTGGAATCGTCCGATCAACTGGCGCTGATCGACGCGATGCAGATGGAGCTGAAAGACTGCGCATTCCCGCTCTTGACCGAAGTGAGGAGCAGCGCCGATCCCCGCCGTGCGTTTGAGGATGCTCAGTGGGTGGTTCTGCTCGCGGGCCGTCCCCAGACGCACGGCGAGCCGAGGGAGAACCTGCTCAGAGACAACGCACCGATCTTTGTCAACCACGGCCGTGCCATCAATGGTGTCGCACCCGATGCGCGCATCCTGACGGTGGCCAACCCGTGCAACACCAACTGCCTGATCGCCAAGTCGCACGCGCAGGACGTGCCAGCCGAGCACTGGTACGCGCTTATGCAGCTCGATCGGATGCGCGCCAAGGCCCTGATTGCCGAGAAGGCGAAAGTTGCCGTCAGCGAGGTGACACGAGTGACGGTCTGGGGCAACCATAGCGAGACGGTCTACCCGGATTTCCACAACTCGTGGATCGGCGACCGACCGGCCCCAGAGATCATCACCGACCACGACTGGGTGCGCAACGTCTTCGAGCCGACTGTCGCCGGCCGAAGCACGGAGATCATAAAGCTGCGCGGAGCATCGCCCGCCGCATCGGCCGCGCAAGCCGTCATCGACTCGATCCGCTCGTTCACCGTGCCCACACCGCATCAACGCCACTTCAGCGCCGCCGTCGTTTCTGACGGCAGCTATGGAGTACCACGCGGACTGATCTTCGGCTTCCCACTGCGCACCGAGGACGGCGTCAACTGGTCGATCGTTCCAGGGCTCTACCTTGATGCGTACGCCCAGCGGCGGTTGTCTGAGAACGTCGCCGAGCTCGAACACGAAGCCGCGGCCGTCACCAACCTGCTGGGCAACGTGCGCTGAGCGCCATTTGAAACTTCCGTAGAGCAGCGGCGAGCAGCTCATGGGCTGACGTAAACATCTACCAGCGCCGACCTCTCATCGCACAGTCTGCCACGGTGGCGCCGTTATGTATTGGGCTTTTGGCCGTGCGGGGCTCAAGCTATCATGCCGGCCGTCGGTTGGCGTCCCGCATGGATTCAGGGACCGCCCCACGATCGGAGGAAGGTCCCCGCGCTCATGGCCGCCGCACCGCCCAGCCAACGATCCCTGCCTCCCGTCCTGAACAGACTGTTCCGCGGTACGCTCTGGCTCGCCTTGAAGACGCCACTCCAGGCAATATTCGCGTTCTGGAGCGTCCCTCTTATTCTGCATGCGCTCGGGAAGGACCTCAACGGCGCCTACTACTCCGCCTGGGGGTTCGGGTTCCTCCAGTTCCTGCTCGAATTCGGGATGAGCTCGGCCTTACAGCGGCAGGTGTCCGACCAGTGGACGAGGGGAGACCGGCAAGGAGTCAACCGCGCGATCGCTTGCGGCATGTGGTTCTACACCGTACTGGCCGTGGTGCAGGCGGCCGTTCTCCTGAGCATCGCTTATGTGGCCTTACCTCATAGCGGCTATGGGCCCGCGTCAGCTCGCCTGTTCGTGAAACTCCTCTGGTTGCAGGCGCTCGTCGCGCCTTGCTACGGGCTCTCAACGGTCGTCTCTAGCGTGCTCCAGGCAGCGCGGCGCTACGACTTCATTCCCCGCTTCGAGGTCGTGATCATCACTCTCCGCTTCCTGATATTGGCGTGTGGACTGTCCGCTCGAGTCGACTTCTTCTCGATCGTCGTGGCGCAGACAATGGTCCAGGTCGGGCTGTCGCTCGGCCCAGCCCTCTGGATCATGGTCCGCGAGCTGGGTTACCTTCCCCACTTCCGAGGTGCCCGCCGCGCAGATTTCGTGGGTCTGTGGCAGTTCAGCCTGTTCGTCTTTCTCATCCAGTTGAGTGTGGTTCTGGCCGACAAGATCGACACGACGATCCTGCTCTTCGTGCTACCGCATCCCGGCGAGGCGACGACCATCTACACCAACGTGAGCAAGCCGTTCTTCCAGATCCGCCAGACGGGCTGGATGCTGTCGTACCTCGTAATGCCGGCAGCGGCGAGTTTGCTGGCAGCCCGCGATGAGCGCGGCCTCGACCGGCTCAAGTACGAGGGGCCAAGGTTCTTGATCGGCCTCCTCCTGCCCGTTTCCTTGCTCGCCTGGATCTACGCGCGGCCCTTCCTGACAATCTGGGTTGGATCTGAGTACGGCGAATACGCTTACCTGATGCGTCTGTTCCTGGTGGCCGCCCTGCCCCTTGTTATCGCGGTTCAGGTTCAAATAGCGATCGGCATGGGGCGGGTGAAATTCATCGCTCTCGCGGCGCTGGCTGGGTCTGTAGTCAACTTGGTCATCAGCTACTGTCTAACAGTGTGGCTCCAAGACGTTTCGGGCGTCATCTGGGGCACCGTTTCGACAACGCTCTTTTCAAACCTCCTCGTGCCGGGCATCTACGTCTTTCGAACTCTCAACATCCGGTTCTCGACTTTCGCCGCTCGCACTCTGAGTGCGCCGGTGTGCGGCTCGATTGCACTGGTCGCGGCAACGTTGCTCCTCGGTGCGTTCGTCTCACCCGATCGCGCGGGACTGAACATCTTGACCCGATCTCTTCCCTTGCTTGCACATCTCACATTCGGCTGCCTCGCCTATCTGGCAGGCTATGCACTCGTGCCGGCAGGCCGGACCGACCTCGCGGCACTCTTCCGTAAGCTCGGGCGCCGGGTTGGATCGGCGTGACGACAGGCAATTCCTCGATCGCTTCCCCTTCCCACCTCGCCGACACAGACATACACTGACAAGATCTGATTGGGCACACCAACAGCAACGCCACTACGCTTGTTCGCGTGTCGTGTCGAGCCAGGGCACAATGAGAGCCACAAGCAACGGCGACCCAAATGGAAGACCGGTGCTACGGTTCCGTGTCGATGAGCGTACCGGCACGCGCCTCGATGCCGGTCTGAAAGAAGCCGGACACTCGGGCCGCCGGCTCGTGGTTGTCGGCGTGCTGGTGCTGCTTGTGCTCTGGGGAGTGCTTTACCTCTCTTTCGCACGCTGGCGGGCGAGAAACCGCGCCCGTGCCGCATTCGGGGCGCAGCAAGTCGCACCCGTGATCGACCCGCTGGCTCAAGTCGTTCCGGATGGCGTAACCAGCGATGCCTGGGCTCAGGCCGTGTCTGAAACGCACGCGATGCTCAATCGCCTCACTGGCTCAGGGGTTCTCGACCTCGACCAGATGAAGACACTGCGTGCCGACGTGGGCGCACGTGTTGCTCGCGCGCGGCCGGAAACGGCCATCGTCGCGTTGCTCGGTATCTGGACAGACGCGGAAGACAAGGGCGGCCCGCTCTTGTCAGGGCTTCGCCGGCCTGCCCTGCTCGAGCTTGCGATCGTCGCCAGGGCGCTATCCAACAGGGTACCGCGCGGCGTCGCTCCCGCGGCATGGGAACGGGCGCTCGAACAGACGTACGTCATGCTCGTCGTGCTTGCAGCTTCGGGCAAGCTCACGCCAGACGAGATTGACAACCTCAGCCGCGAGATCTCAGAACGAATAAGAAGAACGAGCCCAGTCACAGTCCGCGCTGAACTTACGCGCATCTGGAACGACTTGTCTGCCAAGGCACCCGATGCCCTGGCGCACGTTCGCCGCCCCGAGTTGCTCGAGCCGGCGGAGCATCCATGATTCTCGCGGGGCGCCGGTCGGGTTCTCGCTCGTTGCAAGAAAGCCTGCGCGACGCGTGCGCTCTCTGCGCAAGCCACACCGTGAGCCAGTCACTCCGATCGATCGATTGCATCATCCGCCCGCAGGGTGCTGATTGGCTGCCCGAGGCGTTTCTTCAGCGCGTGGGCCAAGTCGATGAATTCCTCGACGTTCATCGCCTCAGCGCGAACCAGCCCCGTCTGGCCCAGAGTTCCCAGCAACTCATCGACCTCTGCCTTGGACCAATGCTCGCGCCAGAGGTTGTGCAGAACACCCCTGAGATTCTTGCGGCGGTGCAGAAAGATTTGACGCACGACCGAGTGGAACCAGGCGAGGTCAAGAACCGCGGCTCTCTTCTCCGGTTTGGGAGTGATCCTGACGATCGCGGAGTCAACTCGCGGGCGAGGCCAGAAAACGCTCGGAGGCAGCCTCCGCACGATTTCCACCTCGGCTAGTGACTGCACCAATACCGAGAGCGACCCATAGGCGCTGGTCTCCGGCTGCGCTGTCATCCGTTCCGCAAGCTCGAGCTGAATGGTGACCACCATCAGTACCGGACGCAGGTCCGGATGCACGAGCAGGTTGCTGACAATGGGTGTCGCCACGGAGAAAGGAAGGTTCGAGACCAGTTTGAATTGTCGCTCGGCCGCGATGTCAAGACCGGCCCGAACCTGGTCGATCAACTCGGGTTCGAGCGCATGTTTGCCAGCCAGGGCATCCAGGTTGAGAATACGCACATTAGGCTGTCCGGCCGTGGCCTCTGAGGTGAGGAGTGCCATTGTCGCATCGACCTCGACGGCGACCACTGCCGCCGCTTGCCGCGCGAGCAACGTGGTCATCGCGCCGGCACCCGACCCGACCTCGAGCACAACGTCGCGCGGGCCAAGCTCCGCAGCCTTCACGATCACCTCGTGCAGGTTCAGGTCGATCAGGAAGTTCTGACCCAGCCGGTGCTGGGGAGTTATTCCGCGCTGGGCAAATAGACTGCGCAGATACGACTGGGTCTGGCGACGAACGGGCATGGACCGGCTCTGCGCATGGCGGTAAAGGATGTCGCGCCCTCTGGACTCTTGTTTCCTACGACCCTCGCACCAGTTTCTGAACGTGCTTCGCGAGGATATCCGTCTCGATATTGACCCGGTCGCCGGGCTTCAGGAGCCCCATGTTGGTCATTGCCAGGGTGTGCGGGATGAGCATCACGGAAAACTCGTCGCTGCTGACGCCGACCAGTGTCAGGCTCACACCATCGACGGCGATCGAGCCCTTCGGAACCATGAGCGCGGTCCACGCGGGGTCGATACCGAAGGCCAGGAACTCCCATTCGCCCTCGCTGCGGCGCTCGCGGAGCACCGCTGTCGTGTCGATGTGCCCCTGTACGAAGTGACCGCCGAGTCGGTCGCTGGCACGAAGGGCGCGCTCCAGGTTCACGACGCTTCCTTGCGCTTGCACTCCCAGGTTGGTCCGCGCTAGCGTCTCGGGGCCAAGCTGGACTGTGAAGCGCGCCTCTTCCTTGCGAACGATCGTCAGGCAGCACCCGTTCACGGCCACGCTCTCACCGACCGCCAGTGGCTCGTCAAGAGCCGGCCAGGTCAACGTCATGGCGCGGCCTGCTCCTTCCTCCGTAACGCGCTCGACTCGGCCCAGGGCTTGCACAAGTCCCGTGAACATGCCTCACCCGTTTCTCGGTCGGTCGGTTCGGTCGCGGGGCATCTCGACGCCCGCCACTGCTGGCCATGATATCGGATCGAGGCGTGGCTGTGCGATGGTCAGGATGGGCAGTCCGGGAAAACAGGTTGGGTGCACTCGAGGTGCACCCAACAAGGCAGCCGGCCAGAGCTTACTCAGCGCGATGCGTCAGGAGTTGACGAGCTTGAGCGCATCGAGCTCAACGAGGGTGGCTGCAAGCGCTGTGTCAAAATGAGTCGCCACTGAACCGCTGGCTCCGCGAGTTGTATCGGCCAGGTTCAAGGGCGCAATGATCGAGGGCGCCTCGGATGTGACAATAGGCACGAATGGGCCCGAGTCAAGTTGTGCCCGCCCGTCTGATGCGGCACCAGCCATCACGGAGAACGTGGAGGCCCCGCGCACAGCCCGCGAATTCGGGGTTGAGAGGTATGTGACTGGCAGGACCGGCGTGACGTTGGTCGGGCCGAACGGCAGAGTGAAGGTTTCGCCTACGAGGTCTGTCAGCCGGATCGACCACATCGCCGTACTGGGCTGGTAAACGACCAGGTCGGTCTGACCATTGCCGTCGAAATCGCCCAGCAGAGGCGTACCGCCAATCGGTCCGAACGGCACACTGAACGTCGCGCCGTTGCTTGTGAGTCGAATGAAGAATGTCCCTGTGCTGGGCTGGTAAACCGCGAGGTCGCTGTGACCGTCGCCGGCGAAGTCGCCGAGCAGCGGAATTCCGCCGGGCGGTCCAAACTGTAAGTGGAAGACCTCGCCGACATTGTCTGTAAGGCGGATCGACCAATTCGCCGTGTTGGGGTCGAATACCGCGAGGTCGGCCTGTCCGTTGCCGTCGAAGTCGCCAACGAGCGGGATGCCGCCGACCGGGCCAAACGGCAGGCTAAAGGTCGTGCCTGCGTTGTTGGTCAGGCGGATCTTCCAGATCGCGGTGGTGGGGTCGAAGGTGATGAGGTCGCTCTGGCCGTTTCCGTCGACGTCGCCGACCAGCGGTACTGAGTGCGGAGAGCCGAACGGAAGGCTGAAAGTCGCCCCGTTGTTCGTCAGCCGGATGTGCCAGACGGCCGTGTTCGGGTCGAAGGTGATGAGGTCGGCCTGGCCATTGCCGTCGAGGTCACCCAAGAGCGGAATGGAATTGGTGGTGCCGAACGGCAGCGTGAAGGTTTCGCCGACGCTGTCGGTCAGCCTGATTGACCACACGGCAGTGCTGGGGTTGTAGACAACAAGGTCGGTTTGCCCATTGCCATCGATGTCAGCCTGCACGTGCCGATGGCGCGGAGGAGGCGGGGGCGGCTGCGGGTTGGACACGATGGCGTGCAGCGTCACCGTGTTGATCGTCGTGGGCATCATGGGCACTGACACCTTCACCGTGATCGTGAAAGTACCCAGCGTGCTGTAGGTGTGCGAGCCGATGATCGCGAATAGGTTGCCGGAGACGAGAGTTGGTACGACCATTTTGGTGATCACGCCGTCGCCCCAGTCGATGTGCCCCCTGCGCTGGCCGCCTGGGACCGAGTTCGGATCGTCCACGGTGAACGTTGCGACGGTCACGTTGTTGAGCGGTACGCCGATCGTGGCGTTGATTGTGGGAGCGGGGCTCAGCGTAATCCCGGCCGTGAGAAGCGAACGTTGCTCGAGGACTTCGACTGTCCTGACAATGGCGTCTCGCCTTTTCCGGCTCCGCTGCGCGCGCGGGTTCATGAGGAAGCTCATCGGAGATACTCCCAGTTACGAGTTGTAGGACTAGACGAAATACACCGTTCACGGCCGACAGAGAATTCTAAGACAGACCGCGAGTTGGAGATGCCACCGCCGATGCTCAACTCTGCAACACTCCAGCAAACCGCGTGGCGCCTCTCGCGCCACGACTTAAGTCCTATTGTGTGCTGGGTTTTCGGGCGGAGCTCTGGCAGCTCTCCGTACGACGGATTACGACTCGTCGACTATCATCGCACAGCGTGTCGCGTTCGGGAACGAGCTTGCGTCACGGCCTCGCACCGAAGCGACGACGTCTCCGGGACCTAACCAAGGAATTAAAGCAACCTGCTCGTGCCCGCCCCAATCCAGTGGGGATCGGGCAGTGGCGTCATATTGCACGCGAAGTCCCTTCGTGCGCACACTCCACGCCCCGACCCCATAAAGGCAGTTGAGGCGGCCCACGGCATGCAGGAAACGACTCGCCGAACTCTCGACTATGGCCGATCGGCCCACGGCTCGCGAGAATATCCGGATCGGCCGCCACCGGTCGGCGCGACAGGAAGCGGTCGGTTTTTCCCCGCTCAGCCGGTGCGCGCGAGCGGACACCACTTGAGAGGAGAAGCCAATGGAATCACATTTGCTCATGACAGCGATCATTTGCGGATGCATCGTGCTGGGCCTCGCGATCGTGGTGGGACTTCCGGTCGTACTGGGCGTACGCCATTCGCGCGGCGTCCGCGAGCTTGAGCATGCCGAGCGGATGAAAGCCCTCGAGCTGGGCCGGCCGTGGCCGCCAGGCGTAGAGAATCCTTCGGCGAGCTCAGAAGGGTCGCCCGGCCAGAAAATCGCGATCGCCGTGCCGCTCGGCGCGCTTGGGATTGCCTGGCTGGCCTCAACTCCGCCCTGGAACCATGGGGAGATCAGCCAGATCATCTGGGGGGCGGCGGGACTGGTGGCAGTGGCCGGCGTGATCTGCGGCACGCTGCTGGTCCTGCGCCAGCCGTCCGGCGCATCGGGCTCCCAGCGTGTACCCGTCAAGCCATACCAGCACGACCCAGACGAGTTTGACGTGGCAGGTAGGCGCGGCTAGTAGGCGGAGATTAGTGGTGCAGGCGTCTCGCCCGCGTTGCGGGAATTGCAGGCGAGACGCCCGCACCACAAGTTGCGGGACTTGCAGGCGAGACGCTTGCACCACAAGTTGCGGGAATTGCAGCCGCGGGAAGATAAGGAATTCCTTATCTTCGGCTCATGTCAGGCTGGGGGTCGCCCGGGTATTCTGAGTCTGGCACGTGAGGGTATATTCGCCCGTCGTCGGGGGATGACCCGTGTTGACCCGCTTTGAAGAAGGAGTCGCTGATGAGGTCTATCGTCGCAGCCTGTGCAGGAACCATGCTGGGGCTGTTCGCTCTCGTGTCGATTGTTCGTGCCGACGAGGAAAAGATCCCGCTCAAGGATGTGCCCAAGGCCGCACTCGATGCGGTCAAGGCCAAGTTCCCGGGCGCTGAGCTGACGGGTGCCGAAAAGGAAACAGAGAACGGCAAGACGACCTACGAGGTCGCCCTCAAGGACAAGGGACAGAACGTGGACGTCGCCGTTACGGCCGCGGGCAAGATCCTGGAGATCGAGAAGGAGATCGCCGCCAAGGACCTGCCGAAGGCAGTGTCCGCGGCCCTCGAGGCCAAGTATCCCAAGGCGACGATCAAGAAGGCTGAAGCGATCACTGAATTCAAGGAGGCGGGCGAAGAGCATGCCTTCGAGGTCGTCGTCGTTAAAACGGACAAGAAGTCGGTGGAAGTAAAGCTTTCGCCTCAAGGTAAGATCTTGGAGGAGGAAAGCGGCGACGGGAACTGATGTTCGTGGGAACGAGACCACGACAGGATCGTCGCGCGGTCGCCATCTCTGCGGGGCGGCGACCGCTTACGATCTGCGGCGAGGGAATGGGTAGAATAAGGAACTGAGCATCTGCGGCCAGCACCCGCGCCGAGTTGATCGGTCGTTGCATCATGGGCATTCGAATTCTGGTCGTCGAAGATGAGCCCGAGATCGCCGATTTCGTTGTCCGTGGGCTGCGAGAAGAGGGCTTCACCGTTGACCAGGCTTCGGACGGTGATGATGGATGGTACGCGCTCCAGAATGGCCCTTGGGACGTTGTCATTCTCGACTGGTGGCTGCCAGGGCCCGACGGCCTGACGCTACTGCGGCGGCTCCGCCAGAGCGGAAGCACCGCGCCGGTGCTTTTCTTGACCGCCAGGGATGCGGTTTCGGATCGGGTGCGGGGGCTGGACAATGGAGCCGACGATTACCTCTGCAAGCCGTTTGACTACGATGAGCTCTTGGCCCGAGTCCGTGCCCTGGCCCGCCGACCCAGTCAAAGCACGAGCACGCTCCTGGGCCATGCCGACGTTCGCATCGACCTGGCGACGCAGCGGGCCGAGCGAGCGGGCCACCGGCTCGAGCTCACCCCGAAAGAGCAGGCCCTCCTCATGTTTTTCCTGCGTCATCCGGGCGAGGTGCTGAGCCGAACACGGATCTATGGACATGTGTGGGACGAGCGTTTTGACGGTCTTTCGAACACGCTCGAGGTCCACGTACTGGAACTGCGCCGCAAGCTGGAGGCCCACGGGCCTCGGCTGATCCACACGCTGCGGGGGCGAGGCTACCTGTTCGGTGAACAGTCGGATGCTGGTCCATGACGATGCGGCTGAGCACACGGCTTTCGTTATTCTTTCTGGGCGCCCTGGGTCTTGTGCTCGTGGGGTTCTCGGCTTCTCTCTACGTCTTGGCCTCGAAGTATCTCCATCGGCAGGCCGACGAGCGTCTGGAGGGCGCCCTGAACACGTTGGTGGCCGCGGCGGAATTCGGGCCAGAGGGCGTGGAATGGGAGCCAAAGGAGCGCAGCCTCTCGTTCGGGCGGCTTGACAACGAGGACCAATTCTCGTGGATTGTGTGTGATTCCCATGGGCGCCAGCTCGACGGCTCCGCGACTGGGAATCTGGATCAATTCCTTCACGACTGGATGCTGTCAGGCTCCTCGAGCAGGCGACCGCAGAGTGCGATGGATCGTCGAGGTCGAACTTGGAGGATGATGTACCGACGCCTGGAACCGTCGCGGGGGTCTCGCAGGGAGACCGCTGAGCGCGAGGAACAAACGACTTCCGACGACAAACACGCGGCACTCGTGTTCGGTGCCGGCATTTCCCTGGAAGGCGTGGAGCGGACGCTTCAGAGTCTTGCTGGCGTGCTGGTCGTTCTATCGCTCGGCATCTGGACGCTTGCTCTCGGTTTTGGCAGGCGGCTGAGCTGCCGAGCCTTGCGGCCCCTGACCCACATGGCGCAAGCCGCACAAGCGATTGACGGCGATGAACTGGACCGTCGCCTGCCAATCCCGCAGTCAGGCGACGAGCTGGCCGAGTTGGGTCTATCCTTCAACGCCTTGCTCGACCGCCTGAGCGAGTCATTCGAACGTCAGCGACGGTTCACGGGCGATGCCTCGCACCAGCTTCGCACACCGCTGACAGCCATGCTCGGGCAGGTCGATCTCGCCTTGAGGCGGGAGCGCCCTCCTGCGGAGTACGAGCGAGTTTTGACGCTGGTTCAGCGCCAGGCAGGGCATCTCCGGCAGATCGTCGAAGCCCTCCTTTTTCTTTCCCGGGCAGACCAGGAAGCTCTGCGGCCGGATCTCGCAACAATCGAGCTCTCAGCCTGGTTGACCGACCAATTTCGTTTTGAGAATGACGACCATCGTGCTTCGGATCTCAGGCTCGAGATCGGCGCAGACGGTCCCTTTCTGGTCCGGGCCCACCCGGCGCTTCTGAGTGAGCTCTTGAACAACCTGCTCGACAATGCGACCAAGTACAGCGAGCCAGGCACGCCGATCGTCGTGCGATTGAACAGAGAATTCCACTGCGTCCTGTTGTCGGTCGAAGACCAGGGCGTCGGTATCATCGACGAGGAGATTCCTCTTATCTTCGAGCCCTTCTATCGATCAAGAGAGACGCGAAATCGGGGCATCGGAGGGCTCGGCCTGGGCCTGTCGGTGGCCGATCGGCTGGCACATTCATTCGGCGGGTCGATTGAAGTGAGAAGTGAAGTGAGACGTGGAAGCTGTTTCACAATGCGGTTTCCTGCCGAGTCGGGCACACACGCGCATGCGTAATTGCCTCGGTCGACTTCGATGCTCCACATGGAAACAAAAAGCCGACTTCGGAAGGACCCCGCGACTACAGCCCAGCAGGATTCTCTCATTTCGATCTCTTAATTGCATCGGTGAAAAATGAGTTCCGGAACAGGAAAGCTCTGGCTGACGAGCGTGGATTTGGCCATGATTTGAGGATCAACACTTCCCTCCAGACCGAGGTTCCGCCATGCCGATCCCCATCGTGTGCCCGAGCTGCGGCCGATCCGGGAAGTTGCCGGATAATTTCCCGGGCGGCCAGGTAAAGTGCCCCGCGTGCGGAGTGGTCTCCAATATTCCCGCCCCACCCGCTCCGCGGCCCGCGAGCTCCCGACCTGCCGAAGCGGCCCGGAAGGCTAAGCCCGCGCCCGCGTCCGACCCGCTTTGGGCCGATGACGAGATACAACCGCTCCCGCGGACACCCGCGCCGCGCCAGGGCCAGGTCGCTGCGCCCGCGGGACTCTCGCCGAGTTCACTGCTCTACGCCGCGATTGGCTTGGGCGGCGTCGTTGTCGTGCTGCTCGTGGGGCTCATCGTGCTGCTCACGTCGCGGTCTGGAGGCAAAGACGACAAGCGCACGGAGCCCGTCGCGCAAGCCGCCCCGGCGCCGCCAGCGCCTCAGCTTTCGCTTCCAAAGCCCCAGCCGGCCCCTCCGGCCACCGAGCCGGCGGGCTCGTCGCCGGCGACTCCGCCGCTCACCCAAGCGGCGGCTTCACCGCCAGCCGTCGCGCCTGGGATCATAACTCAGACGTCGTCCGCATTCACTTCGCTTTCGGCTGACGAGGCGATCCGGAGGGTCAAGGATGCGACGGTCCTGATCAAGGTGAAGCTGCCCCAAGGCCAGGGCTCGGGCACCGGGTTCGTGATCCAGACGGCGGGCGATGGCGCTTTGATCGCCACCAATCGGCACGTCGTCTCGCATCACGACGACGATGATGAGCCGGCCGCTCCGTCGTCGGGAGCCGCGCCCGAGCTTTCGGTCGTCTTTCGCAGTGGCGAGCGGTCGGGCGTTGAGCAGGTGCTGCCGGCCTCGGTCGTTGCCGTTGAGAGCGAGCCGGGGCCGAGCCGCGACCTGGCGATTCTGTCGGTCCGGGGCGTGCGCAACCCGCCGATACCCATCGAACCGGCCACGATGGTGGCGCCGGTCGAGGGCATGCCTCTCAAGATCTATGGATTCCCCTTCGGCGAGCGCATCAACGTCGAGAGCAAGGGCAACCCTGTGGCCACGCTGAGTAAGGGCATGGTCTCTGCATTGCAAAAGGATCGATACGGGCGCCTGTCGGTGGTGCAGCTCGATGGCTCGGTGCAGCCCGGCAACAGCGGCGGGCCGGTCGTCGACGAGCGGGGGCGCCTGGTCGGGGTGACCGTGGCCAAGTTCCGCGCAGCCGACGGCATGGGCCTCGCCGTGCCCGCTGTGCACCTCGCGCAACTGCTCGAAGGGCGCCCCGGGGCTATCGCGGTCGTGGCGAAGACGGTTCAGCCGGGCGGGGCGGAGCTTACTGTCGTGCTCCAGATGGCTGACCCGCTCAAACGAGTGCGCGACGTCGAGATCAGGTTCGCCCCGGCCGACACCGACCCGGCCTCTCTCCAGCCCGATTCGAACGGCAGCTTCGCACTCTTGCCGAACGGCCGGCGCGTGCCCTTGGTGATCAAAACACCGCTCGGAACCGCCACGGGCCAGCTCCAGGTGCCGCTGGGCGGCCCAGCGGGCCGGCGCATCGCGCTCCAGGTTTCGTATCGCGACGGCCGCGGCCGGCTGGTCAGCGCGCAGCCAGTCGCTTACGAGGTTCCCTCGGCACCGGGCCCGATGGCGGCGGTGGGCGACAAGGGCAAGCTTGTCGAAAAGATCCGTACAACCTCGCTCGGCCGGCTAGGCTCTCTCATCGACCCGGACAAAGATTGCGAGGAGGAGCGGACCGAGAAGGGGCTGGTCATCACGATTCCGGGCAAGCTGCACACGCTGTCGCCTCAGATCGTAGACAAGAAAAAGAAGCCGCTTTCGAACGCGCCTCGGGCGCTTGCCGACATTGACGGCGACTTCCTGGCCCACGTAAAGGTCGCGGGCGATATGCACCCCGGCAACGAGCCGGCCGCGGGCCCCGGCGGCCAGAAGATCCCGCTCTGCGTACAGGGCGGCGGGCTCTTGCTGTGGCAGGACCAGAACAACTTCCTGCGCCTGGAGCGCTCCTGTGGCGCGGCCTCGGGCGACCTGACGCTTCATAATCGCTTGATCCTGGAGGTCTACCAGAACGGACACGAAGCTGGTCGCACGTATGTCGATATCGACGAGGGAGTCCCGCTCCACGTCATGCTCGTGCGCGTGAGCGGCCACCTGCGCTGCCTTTTCAGCAACGACCCGCACAGCGGCTGGAAGGTCTTCCACGAGCTAGTCATCGAGTTCCCCGCGAAGGTCAGCATCGGCGTCTCGGCCTTCAATATCTCCAAGAAGCCGTACACCGCGAAATTCGAGGATTTCGTGCTGTTGATGGATAAGGACAAGATCGAGTCGGAGCTGAAGCCGCAGTAGCCGAGGCATCCCGCGCGTCCCTACCTCTGCGCTGGGACGCAACGAGTTACGTGCATGTCCTCATTCCTTCCCATTCATGGCCAAACGCAATCGCAGTAGGAGCCTGCCGTGCGACGCATGCCCCTCCTGGTTCAGATTCTGGTCTCCTTTGTCACGTCGGCCGCATCCGCTCAGGAATATGGCATCCCTCCGGAAGAGTTCCTTGGCGATCGAGGGTACCTGGGTTTCGGGTACCTTCCCACCATCACCGCGTCGACATCCCTTCTACAACGTCATGGAGTCTCGGAGGAGATCAAGCTGACCCCTGCCCAGCAGGCGCGGTTGAAGCAGATCGGTGAGGAGGCT
>Ga0070732_10001185_pt1 | contig 14446 bp, 13 predicted proteins | sample Coa_R1_5_FD_66449 | JGI IMG/M metagenome (GOLD analysis project Ga0070732, IMG submission 66449) | Surface soil microbial communities from Centralia Pennsylvania, which are recovering from an underground coalmine fire - Coalmine... | ecosystem: Environmental > Terrestrial > Soil > Unclassified ...
TTAATGCGTGGGGGTGAACACGCAGAATGCGGCTAGGTCAAAACATGTGCTTGGATTTGCGATCAGGGCTTGTTCTGGGCGAGTTTCCAGTATGATTCTATCTTTTCTACTCTGAAAAGTAGTAGTCTTTCTACTGTTCCTACTCTGAAAGGTATATCACGGCATATCATGCTACTTTTCATACTCCAGAAAGCATATTTCTATTGGGACGGAGAATTCCCGCGCGCCATCACCGAATACGCTCAGTTCTACGGGTTGAATCGCGGACTCGGCTCCCGAGCTTCTCAGTCTTCAAAAGACTCTCCGCTACACGCCGTTTTCGAGAACTGATCATCCTCCTTACTTCCGCAGGGTTTGCGCTTCCTTCGGTCCGATAAAGCCCAGGGTTAGATGCCGGGTCCCCCACCCTTTGCAAGATTCTGTAGGTTGACTCCTCGATCGGTCTGCCGGCGATCTTACTCCAGTCTGATCTGGTCAGGTCCCGGAGGGTCCGATGATCATGGAGCGAGATCCGGACCGCCTGTCCAACCCATCTGTACGCGTCGCGAAACGGAGCATGCAATTCTCGAGCAAGGCTGTTCGCAAGCTCGGTGGCGACCGTGAACTTGACCTGGTACCTGTCCGAGACTCCCTGCACTGGTCGGATGCTAGCGACTGCGCTTGTCATAATGGAAAGACAAGATTGTAGAGTATCGATCGAATTCCAAACGAGTGGCGTGAGTTCTTGGAAATCTAGATTGTAGCCGGAAGGCAGTGCATGCATCAGGATTGTTGCGGTCGCAAGGTTTCCGTTCACGCTCGCGCATCTGGCCCGGACGATCTCAAATGGATCAGGGTTCTTCTTCTGAGGCATGATACTGCTAGTCGACGCGTACTCTGACGAGAGCTCAAGGATGTCCACATCGCTAGAGCTGTAGAGTATCCAGTCCTGCGCGACCCGGGATAGGTCGCTGGCGATGAGACTGCAAACACCCAGCGATTCTAGGAGGAAGTCTCGGCCGCTGACCCCGTCCAGCGAATTCTCAACCAAACCGTCGAAACCGAGCAGCTGAGAGATCATTCGACGATCTAGATCATAGCTGGACCCGGCGATCGCCCCCGCCCCCATCGGCGACATGTTGACCCTGCGATAGGCTTCGAGAATCCTCTCACTGTCTCTCAGCAACGGGTCCGCGATTGACACGAGATAGTGTCCATAGGTGATCGGCTGCGCGGGCTGCTGATGAGTATAACCAACAAAGAACGTGTTCACGTGTTTTGCCGCGTGTTTCAGCAGGGTCTCAGCGAAGGAGAGCACATTGTTGGACAAGTCTAGTAGCGAGTCCCTCAGCGTCATGCGTATGGCGGTGGCGACTTGATCGTTCCTGCTCTTTCCAGTATGGATCTTGCCTCCAACGACAGGACCGAGACGCTTGGTCAGCTGTTGCTCGATGTAGAGATGATAGTCTTCCTCGATGCCATGTTCAGGAAAAACCCGTTCCATTCTTCGAAGCTCACTGAGAAGCCTTCGCGACTCGTTCTGACTGACCAGCCCCGCCTTGAGCAATGCTAGGACATGGGCCTCGTTCACGAGTACAATTGATCGGGCGATTCTACGATCGCCGTCGCGAGAAGAGATGAAATCCACAACTTCTCTCTTAGTACCAACGGCAAGTCTTGCTCGGCGTAGAACGGTTGACAATTGGCTCAGGTAGCTACCTCGATCTCAGAACGAACCATTGTCGGTAGCGTCTTCAGGGTTTCCGTGCAGATCTCTATGCTTTTCAGATACTCGGATATGTTGATTCGCTCATACTCGGTATGATCCAGTCGCGAGTCTCCAGGACCATATGCAATAGCAATTGTTTCCGGTGGAAGCAGATTCATGTCGCTTGTTCCCGTCTTCTTAACCATGTAAGGGACTATTCCGGTTACCCTCCTTATCGCGCCCCGACATGATGCTACGAGCTTAGAATGAGAATCCGCCAAATACGAATTGGATTTCTCCTCTACCGAAGTCTGGAGCTCAACTCCAGGAAAATCACTGCAATATGACTGTGCGAGGAAATCTATTCGGGCGGCCACCTGACTCGGATCCTTACCTGGAGGGAGACGAATGTCGAGGGTGAGTCTAGTCCGCGACGGAATCGAGTTCTCAGGGCCAGTAGTCATTACTCCTGTCAGGGTCCCAGTGATAACGTCGAACTTGGAATCGGAATCATTGTCGAGAAGCTTGTGTCTAAGGTCTGTCCAGAACGCGAAAGCTTCGTCCGCGCTATTTTTGGAAAGCCAAGGAGAAGCTGAATGCCCGCCGTCAGTAATGCATTCAACTCGGACAAGAATTCTGCCCTTGTAACCGATAATCACGTTAGTCCACCCACTAGGTTCTCCAAAAATCGCGAACTGTGGCGGAGCCTCTTTGGCAATAATTGCCCTGAATCCCTTGCTAGAGGTCTCTTCCTCGACGACGCACGCGATCTTCACTCGTAGAGGAGCTTTTGCTGAGACCGCGTTTAATGCTCCCATAATGAGGGTTGCCAAGCTTGATTTTGCGTCCACGGCGCCTCTGCCATAGAGGAAACCGTCCTCTTCTCTGAACGGAAGCTCTCCAGGGACTGTGTCCATATGCCCACAGAGCAGAATCTCTGGTCCATCGCTGCCAGCTTCGGCTAAGACGTTGCCTGTCTCATCGATCCGAGAATCGAAGCCTAACGATTCAAGCTCAGTTTTGAGGATCACGGCCAGGGTTTGTTCTGATCCGCTCGGACTATATGTCTCGAGCATTCTACGCAATAGTCTGACTGGGTACTCGTCCAACCTGCTCCACTTCCAAAAGATGATCCAGGACTGTGATGACACGGTCAACTTGCTGCTTATTCATGCAGAGAGGTGGGAGGAACCGGAGAACATTTCTCCCCGCGTCCAGCATAATCACTCCCTCCTCCAATCCTTTCTGCAACAGATTGTAAACGTCGAAACGGTCTTCGACAGCTATCATTAGTCCGAGGCCCCGGACGTCCCTGATGATCGGATAGTTCGCGTGAAGTTTGTCTAGTTTGTTCTTGAAATACGCGCCGACTGTTGCGGCGTTGTCTACAAGATGGTCTTCCTGAAGTGCGTCGATGGACGCGGCCCCAGCGGCCGAGACGATCGGGTTTCCTCCGAATGTAGACGTGTGCTCGCCTTTGGCCAACGAACCCATCACATGGTCGTTTGCGAGAGCTACTCCGATTGGGAGGCCGCTAGCGATTCCCTTGCCGAGACAGAGGATATCCGGTTCAACACCGAAGTGTTCGCTGGCGAGCACCTTTCCAGTTCTACCGAAGCCAGTCTGAATCTCGTCCAATATCAGAAGTGAACCCGTGTCGCGCGTCAGGTCACGGAGTATTGGAAGCCAGTCAGGAGAGGGCATCCGGACCCCGCCTTCTCCCTGGATCGGCTCGACAAGCACTGCAGCGGTCTCGGAAGTGACTGCTGACTTGGCAGCTTCCGCGTCGTTGAATGGGACATGAGCGAAGCCAGGGACTAGGGGTTCGAAGTTCTTCCGGTATTTTGCGTCCCAGGTTGCGGATAGCGCGCCATGGGTCTTCCCGTGGAACCCTCCCTTCGCCGCTATGATCTGTCTTCTTCCTGTCGATCTTCTCGCGATCTTGATGGCGGCCTCGATCGCTTCTGCTCCGCTGTTTGCTAAGAAGACTCGGCTGAGGCCGGATGGTGCGATTGTAATCAGCTTCTGGACAAATTGTGATCTTGCGTCGTTGTAAAACGATCCATGGCAGCTTGTCAGTTGCGAGGCTTGATGCTTGATAGCTTCAACAACTCTAGGGTGCGAGTGGCCTACGATGCAGGTCCCGTATCCACCGGCACAATCAACATACTCGCGTCCCATAGAATCATAGAGGAGAGAACCATTGCCCCGGACAAGTGTCACTGGCCGCTTCGCGTAGACTTGCGCAAGGTGCGCGTCTTCAATGCTGAAGGGATCGGCTTGACTCATAGAGTGATCATCGTTCCTACCTCTCCAGAGATCGCCTTCGAATAGGGTGACTCCCCCGCTGATGAGCCGATGACGGCTCTGCCAACACCCTGGGTTACGGCTTCGATTGCAGCCTGGACCTTCGTATTCATTCCTGGCCCGATGATTGGTAGCGAGCTCCTTGCTTCTTCAACTGTCCAGTGATCAACTGGCTTCCCATCGACCAGAACCTTCTCTACATCTGTCAACATAACCAGCAGGTCTGCCTTGAGAGCTGCCGCGATTTGCCCAGCCGCCCTATCGCCGTCAACGTTGAGAGGCTCGAATTCGGTGCCGAGCGCTATCGGCGCGATCACCGGCATGAATTTCTCTGATAGAATGGTTTCGAGCAGCTGCTCACCGACCCCTGTAATGTGTCCTGTATAGCCCCCTTCGATGACGCGTCTGCGTCCATCTGGTTCTTTTGCGATGATTCTCGTTTTGCGTGATGCTTGGAGGATTCCACCGTCTATCCCTGAGAGTCCCACCGCTGGAATTCCGATCCTCTGTAGTTCTCTGACGATTTTCTTGTTGACCTTGCCGCCCATTACCATTGTGTAGACGTCGATTGTCTCCTCATCGGTCAGCCGGCTCTTGAAGCCCTCTGGTGACACGATGAACTTCTGGGGAATATTCAACTGTTCGGCGATTTTTGTGACTGTGTCTCCGCCTCCGTGGACGATGATAGACTGGTTCGCTCTGTACGTCTTTTCCAGATCTTTGAGGGATGAATCGGAGAACGCGTTCGCCATTGCTCTATCTCCAATCTTGAAGACGGCTCGCATTGGAATTTCCCTATGGGTGGAGGGCCGTCGTATCGAGCCCGGTCGTCTCATTTAGTCCGTTCATGATATTGTAGCATTGGACTGCTTGTCCAGCCGCGCCTTTCGTCAGGTTGTCTATTGCAGTGAAGACAACTAGTCTCTGTGTGTGAGGATCCGTTTCGAACCCGATGTCGCAATAATTGGTTCCAATTACCGCCTTAGGGTTCGGGAGGCCGTAGAGTCCGATGCCGTCCGAGACCATTCGGACGAAGGGTTCTTTCTCGTATTTGGCGCGGTATGCTTTCCAGACATCTTTCTTCTCTGTTCCGGGTTTGACGAAGCAGTGGGATGTTGCGAGTATTCCTCTGACCATGTTGACTGCATGTGGGGTGAAGGCGATTTTGATCTGGGACCCACCCACAGAATTGAGCTCTTGCTCAATCTCTGCAATGTGTCGGTGTCCCGCTGGCTTGTAGGGTCTTACCCCTTCAGATCTCTCCGAGTGATGGCTGGCTGTTGACGGAGTGCTTCCTGCTCCCGAGGAACCAATCTTGGTGTCCACAACAATGGTAGGTGATGAAATCATGTCGCTCGCGACGATGGGCGCTAGACCCAGTGTCGCTGCCGTGGCCATGCATCCCGGCGTCGCAACCAGGTTCGACTTTCTAATGCTGTCTCGGTGAAGTTCTGGGAGACCATAGGTTGCGCGTGCGAGAAGTTCTGGGTTTACGTGTTTGCGAGAATAGTATCGCTCATACGTTTCAGGGTTCTTCAGTCGATAGTCTGCGGCTAGATCGATAACTTTAGATCCCATCTCGAGGAGTTGAGGAACTATTGTCATTGTTTTCCCGTGCGGGAGGGCTGTGAAAACGACGTCGCTGTCTCTCGTCGATTCCAGGTTCTCCTTCTGAAACTTGAGACTAGTTAGGCCGCGAAGGTTGGGATGGACCCGGTAGACCGGCTCTCCAGCGTATCGTTGCGAGCTGATTGACTGAATCTCCGTCTGAGGGTGTCTGGCCAGCAGGCGTAGAAGTTCGCCTCCGACGTAGCCGGAGCCTCCCATTATGGAGGCTTTCATTTCTTGGCCTGGCTTGCTGCGTAGTCGAGTATCTTTCCCGGAATGTCTACGCCAGTTACTCGGACTGTGTTCTTGAATTCTGTAGTATGGTTGACTTCGTGGACTACCAGTCCGTTTTCCGTTTCCATTAAGTCAACTCCAAATGCTCCTCCACCGACAGATTTCGCAGCTCGGATACTGATTTCTGAAAGGTCGGGTGTGATTTTGCACGTCTCTGCCTCGCCGCCGAGTGCGGTGTTGGTGCGCCAGTCTTTGGCCGGTGCGTTTCTGTAGATTGCCGCGACGGCCTCGTCGCCAATGACGTAGCATCTGATGTCTCGGTTGGGACGCTTGATCTTCTCTTGGAGATAGTAGACTTGCTGGAGAGGATGCATGTACTCGCGGGCTTCGATCAACGATCGGGCCGTTCCTGGATCGTTGATCTGGGCTACTAGTCGGCCCCAGCTTCCCACGACTGGTTTGATGATCGCAGGATAGCCAAGCTTATCGAGCGCGTTAAGAGCCGCTTCCTCGGTGAAGGCGAGCATCGTCCGGGGAGTCGGTATTCCTGCCTGGCTGAGTCTGAGCGAGGCGAGAAGCTTGTTCCCACAGACAGACATGGCATCGTATGAGTTGACTACGGTCTTGCCGCTGGTTTCCAGGGTTGCGGCGAGGTGTACGGCTCGAAAGTAGGATATGCATCGTTGAAGGAAGACGTCGGCGTTCAGCCCGTCGCTCTTTCCGGTAACCTCGAACGGTATCTCGTCTGTGTCGTAGAGATGAAGGTCGACGGATTTGCGTTTGGCCGCTTCGATTATCAGTCTCTCGTCAGGTCGCAGTTGATCGTAGAGTAGGCCGATCTGTACCACTGTTTACTCGCCCCAGTCTTCCTTCTCGATTACGAGAGGCTTGATGGTTGGTGCTGGACCTGCCGCGACTACCTCATAGTCTAGGCCGCAGTCGGGGCATGTGACTATCTCTCCTTTGAGAGCGTCGTCTGCTATGAGGATCGAGGCGTCGCAGTCTGGGCATTTCTCGCTTGACAGAGTCTCACCTCCGATTTTTAGCTGAACACTCTAGGCCAACGGTGCCTGTGGTGGCGGTGTCTGTTTGACGATTCTGGCTCTGTTCTGTCTGTTCCGTATGTTAGCTACAACCGTTGGCATTCCCCAGATCTGGATGAACCCCTCGGACCAGGCCTGGTTGAACGTTGACGATGCATTGTAGGTTGCGAGATCCGTATCGTAGAGTGATAGTGGTGAGCTTCTTGCGACGATCTGGGCCGAGCCCTTGTAGAGTTTGAGCCTGACGCTTCCTGTTACTCGCTCCTGGGTCTTTTCGATAAAAGCGTCGAGGTCTTCTCTGAACGGGTCGTTCCAGAGTCCCGTGTAAACGAGCCTGGCCCATTCCGCGTCGATAGTCTCCTTGAACCATACCTCGTGGCGAGTAAGGACGCTCTTCTCGAGTTCTCTGTGCGCTTCGATCATGATTGTCGCGGCAGGACACTCGTAGATTTCTCTGGACTTGATCCCGACTAGCCGGTCTTCCAGATGGTCTATTCTGCCGACGCCATGCTTTCCTCCTTTGAGGTTTAGTTCTCTAATAATCTCGACCGGAGGCATCGGTCGATCGTTTACTGCGACGGGTATTCCATTGTCGAATTGGATGTTGACGTATGTGGGCTCGTTGAGGGCTTGTTCTTGGCTGCTAGTCCATTCATAGATCTCAGCGGGCGGTTCTGCAGAGGGGTCTTCTAGAACGCCGCATTCGATGGATCTTCCCCAGAGGTTCTGGTCTACGCTGTAGGGATTGTCTAGGTCTGCCGGGACGGGTATTCCATGTTTGTTCGCGTATCGGATCTCCTCTTCTCTAGACAGGTTCCACTCTCTCATCGGTGCGATGATCTTGAGGGTGGGGTCTTGGGATCTGATGGCGACTTCGAATCTGACCTGGTCGTTTCCCTTTCCCGTGCAGCCGTGTGCGACGGAGGTCGCGTTTTCCGAGTGTGCTGTTTCGACGAGTTTTTGTGCGATTAGGGGGCGTGCGAGTGCTGTACTGATAGGATATTTGCGTTCGTAGAGCGCGTTTGCTTTGATGGCGGGGAATACGTAGTCTTCGACGAACTCTTTCTCCGCCTTGATTGTATGATGGTTTGTCGCGCCGATCTGCCGAGATTTGTCCTGGATGGTCTGTAGGTCTTCGGCTTGGCCTAGGTCGACTGTTAGTGTGACGACATCTAGGTTTTTGGTTTCTTTGAGCCAGCGGATCGCGACGCTCGTGTCGAGACCGCCTGAATAAGCTAGGACTATTTTCTCTCTCATTTTTCTAGGGTCGATTGTTGATTGGCTATGATGGAGGCGGTTCCGTTGCGGAATCACTAATAAATGTTAGTATTTCATACGGATTCAACAGTCGGCTATGGCGTATAAGGTTGGAGATTAAGGATGGTGCGTGGTTTTATGGAACTGGATGAGGTGGACCGAAAGATTCTCCGCGCGCTCCAGAAGGATGCTCGTGCTTCCTTCAAGAAAGTTGGAGAAGACATTGGGGTTAGCGAGGCCACTGTCTTTGTCAGGGTCAAGAAACTTCAGGACAAGGGTGTTCTACGCGGATTCAAAGCGGTCGTCGACCCGAGAGCCGTAGGAAAGAGTCTGACAGCGATCATGCTGGTCAGGGCAAATCCGAAGAGCCTTCCTGGAATGCTGGATGCCCTGAGACGGTTGGAGGATATTTACGAGATCTATGATGTGACCGGCCAGTACTATTCCATCCTGAAGATCCGGACCGGCGGAACGGACGAACTGAGCAAGATTATCGATGAGATAGGCACGATTGACGGTATTTCTGGGACCGAGACGATCATAGTTCTTCGGACGGTGAAGGAAGAGTCTAGTGTCAAGGTCTGATGTGTGGAAACTGCTATGGGCATTGGGCCGTCCGTGCTTTTCTGTCTGAACCCTGACTAACTGGGACTGAGGACAATACGATTATCGTTCCGCGTCATGTTTTTCCCTGATAGGTATGAATGAAGTGTCCGTACTGCCAGAATGATCTTCACGCTCAGACCAGTTTCTGTCCGTACTGTGGCAACAATCTTGCGTCTCCCACTTATGCTAGGGTAGGGGCTCAGAAGTCTGGGCATGCCGGGGCCGCGGTCGGGCTTATCATTCTGCTCGTCCTTGGAGGATTGTTCCTTTCGGGTCAGCTGACTCCCTTGGCGTCGAGACTGTATGATGATTCGCGTAATGTTCTGACGGGCGTAATGTGTCTCTACCCTCCTCTCTGTCCAGGCTCAACCTATACGACTACTTCGGGCAAGGCGAGCTATGATTCGCAAGTATCATTCACATTCTCACAGGATTTCTCTTCTTTGAGCTATAACGTGACGGCGGTTGCCCAATCAGACTCGTACGGTTTCGGTCCAGCATATCTATTGAACGGCCACTCCGACACCGGCTACTGGTACCAGATTGGTCTGGCGTACAACTGGCCCCTATCCTCGGGGACCAGCTATGATTCTGGCTTCCATTTCATCTGGGAGGTCTTTGCTCCAAATGGAACGACCAATAATCCTTCATTGTCGAATATTCCCGATAATGTAAACGCGAATGATACTGTGGGTTTGAACCTATACTTTTCAGGAGGCAAGGTGATCATGTCGGCAGTCGACTATAACACTGGTGCGTCGATGTCGCAGAGCTATACCGCGGCGGGCGGGAGCCGGTTCGTCGGGTCCAGTGGCTTTTCCGGGTCTACCACTCCGACGAGTCTGATGACTGAGTGGTATCATCCTGATCCGAACTGGACGACGATGCGGCAGGTAGTCTACTCTGAGTCTTCGACGGCCGTGGCTTCAGGCTGGGCTTGCATAAGCGAGTATGTTCCGCCGAATCCGAACTCAGGCGTCTACCAGTCGTGCAGTTCTCAGATGATCCTGACGAATAGTCCGCAGGCCTACTCGTACCATGGGCTAAACACTTTCTCGAGCCAGTTCAGTTTCCAGACGGGACCCTCGCCATAGTCCTAGCCGAGAACAGGCGCTGATCCGTGGATTAGCGTGGGCGTTCTAGTTTCTTGTATTTCCCATTCGAGTCGACGATGGCCGGGCCGAGGATGTTGAGAGAATGACAGAAGATACACATGGCAGCCCATTCTCCCTGAATCACCACTCTAGTTGTGAAAGCTGCAGAGTTACAGTTGGCACATCGGGGCCAGCGCTCGGGCTTCAGCATCCTGTTCACTCGCTCTAAGAGTGACGGCTTTCTGGTCTTTGACTCGGCGTGACGTTGGGTCAATGAAAGTCCCGGAATCAGTGAGGACAGGATATTGTCTGTAGCCTGCAATAAGCGTAGCCGTTAATGCTGGAACAGGAGGGAACCGCGCGGCCGGGATCACGAGACTGCTGGAGGAGGTGTTGACCGTCGGCGCAGCAGTATGAATACGACCGGCATGACGACTAACGCGGCTACTACTAGTCCTACGAAGAACAGGTAGGTGCTGAGGGTTGCAGGCGTGAGAGTGTTTGAAGCGTAGAGGAGTGTTACTGTATGGGTTGTGAGGCCGAACGTGAAATAGAGCTGGAAGCTTGTCGAGTTCGGCGTGACGGTTAGCGTCTCAAGGTTATTGTCGACGTAGACTTGGACGAGTGTCCGGTTGAGTCCCTTAGGTACGGTGATGCTGGCTCTTCCAGAGGTTCCCGAGGTCCCGTTGACTTGGAACGTGATAGCAGTGTTGTTCTCGGACTTGTTCGATATTGTCGCATCCGCGAATAGTCCAACGTTGTAGGTGTTACTGTTCTCTGTGACTGTGATTGAGGATTGGTAGGCCCAGGCGCTAAAGTCTTGAAGCGATACTGATGTGGATACTGTCCCGTTCGAAAAGTGTGAGACTGTCTGAACACTATTCTCGACCTGCGGAGAATAGTAGTCGTCGGTATAGCCGGAGCTGCTCGTCGAGTGAACGTCGTAGGCATCATAGCTTCCCGCGGTGACAGCGACCACGGACTCGCTTGCCACGTTATAGTTGTCTGAGACGTGTGTTGTGTTTGTAGCGTTCACTTGTGTCGGGTTTATGCTGGTAAAGTTCGTTGTCTTCACAGTGCTGTCATAGCTGCTGGACCATGACTGGCCGACATATAGAGGGAACTGGTATGGCGTGACCGGGATGCTTGTGTTGGTGTAAGTGATCTGGGTTAGGACAAGGCCGCCCGCGTAGGTGGTCACTGTCATGGTCGAGTTCACATTTGCCATGTCGGACTTGCGGAAGTAAGCCGTTCCCGTCTCAACCACATTGCCTTCTGTGGCGCTGAACGTTCCTTCTCCCATGAACGAAGCCTTGTAACAATCAGTAGCGACGCCCTGGACCATTATAGTCGCTGAGCCTACAAGAGTCATTGTCAAGTCGAGGCTAAGAGTAGTTGCTGGAGTCTGGATACTATACTCCCACCAGTCGCCCACGCTGATGGTCGAGAAGGGCGGCTGGGCCGTTGCCCTTGCCACAGGCGGGGTGGAGACAAGGACTAGCGAGGCGAATACTATGACTAGGACGATCAGCGGCCGAGTCTTCAATAGGGTTCTGCGGGCCGATTGGATTTTGCGGTTTTAGCAGTTTTGTGACCGTGGATCGAAGAGCCTCGGTCTCGGGAAACCTGGACAGGTCATCCCGGGAGGGGACCCTGCCAAGCGTCCGCACCTTATCCATCAGGTATGGGGACGTCGGTTGAAGGTACCTAGAGCAATTTGGTCTGCTGACCTGTCTGCCAATGGGTTGAAGTTAGATCTCGTAAACCACAAAGATTTTAGGGTAAGAAAGTAAGAACGTGATGTAGAGGGTCATGGAAAAGGCCGATGTTGTTAAGATGAGCAGTAAGGGTCAAGTGGTCATACCGCAAGATCTCAGGGAAAAACTTGGTCTCGGCGCCAAGAGTCAGCTCTTGGTTTATCGGTATCAAGACGCATTGATAATGAAGAAGCTGGAGGTCAAGGGCGTGGAGAAGAGACTGGAGGCTATGTACAAGCGAATTGACTCGAGGAGGGCGAAGTATGGCGAGCTTACGGGAGCGGATGTTCAACGGGAGATTGAGAAGTACAGGCAAGAGAAGAGAAAGCGGAGAGCCAAGTAGTGGACATCGTTCTGTAGAACAACGAACAGAATCACCCGGGCGAGTCCACCAACCTGAGGTTGCAGAACAACCAGTCTGAGTGGGGAAGGTCAGGTTCTTGCCTTGTATCGGCTTAGATCGGCTTTATTTTCTTCCACTTCACTAACTCTATCGTCTGGTTGCTGAAGTCCAAGAACCCGCGGCCTCGATGTCCATACTGTGGCTGGCCCTTCTTCACCAACGCGGTGAAGATGAACGATCAAGAGACTCCGCGCGCGATGTGCACGAGATGCCATGCACTGGTAGAGATGCCAGGGATGAAGGAAGGGTCAGACTCGGTGATAGACCACGTCATTCAACAGATCCTCAGACTAGTCTCCGCCTTTCTCCGATGAGGTTGCCGGGGGACGAATGGGTTGGTGGCTTGGCTGTGTGTCTGGAGATTTTGTGACCTTGGGGGTCTAGAAAGATTTTGCATGAAAAAAGATTCTAGAATCTACGCGCCGCACTCTGTACGGAAGTTCTCAGAAAACTACCTGATTCGGCGCGGGCAAGTTAATGAAAACGAAGGGAATATCAAAACAAGCAGAAGTCTGCCTCGGCTACTAACTGGGCTCATTTTGCGAGGTGCGGTTCGGATTATGGAAGGGATCAGGAGATCGCAAGAACTCCTCCTGATGCCCCGATGAAGATTGTGCCATCAGGGCCAATAGACGGGGAAGAATACATGATGAAGCCAACTTGAGGCCTGGAAGCAACCCACTTAACAGTCCCATTCGGATTAAGCGCGTAGAATGGATCGTCTACCCCCATGTAGATCGTTCCATCAGAGCCAATCGCAGCAGATGAGCGGATTTCGGGCATCCCAATTCGCCACAGTAGCGTGCCGTCTCGGTTGAAAGCATAGAAACCAAAACTTCCTGAACCCGCACCGATATAGATCGTCCCCTTGGGACCAATCGCGGGCGAATCGTCGTTCGGACAATCACTCTGATAGGGAGCTGGCTGACAGTTTGGCGATATCAGAAAATTCCAGACTAAGTTGCCGCCGCGATCTACCGCGTAAAGATAACCGTCTCTACTCGCAACGTACACGATCCCTCCGATACCTATTGAAGGGGAAGAGAATATGCCCCCGCCAGTCTTGAAAGCCCACTGTAATCTTCCGGATGGGTAGACTGCGTAGAGTCTGGTGTCGTTGCTTCCAACATAGATTACTCTTCTTGAATCAATGGCGGGTGAGGAAACGACTGCGCCTCCAGTTGCGAATTTCCATTTGAGTTGCCCATTCTGAGTTATCGCGTAGAGATTGTGATCATGGCTTCCCACGTAAATGGTGCCATCGTTCCCGATTGCGGGAGATGATTGAATCGGTCCTCCGGTGGCGAATCTCCAGTTTAGTGTTCCATTTGAAAATATTGAGTAAAGATTGCCGTCAGCACTCCCCACGTATATTACGCCGTTAGAGTCTATCGCAGGAGACGATTCTGGCGCTATGCAACAGCCGACAAATGAGTCGAATGTATGATATCTCCATCGCAACGTGCCATTCGGATAAAGGCTGTACAGATACCCTTCGAGGCTCTGCACGTAGATATTGCTGTTCACATCTATGACAGGAGTAGACTCGATGTCACCAGCGGCAAACATCCACTTCACGCTGTATGTTTGCGCCCCCAGATAGGATGACAGGCCTGTGTGAAGTAGGTCATGTCGGAACATAGGCCATGGGGTGATACCGAGAGTTGTAGCAGTGGGCGGTGCTTCCACTCCTGCAGCGCTCCAACTGGAAACGATGACTACTGCGATAAAACAAACTGAAATTACTCCACTCGACCGTCGCACGTTCTGCAAGTCCAGCCCATCAGCGCTATAAGCGAATCGGAAAAGACAGCAGAGAATTCCGAAACTAAGCGAACGCGCTCAAAATCAGACTCGGCAGTTGGGAACAGGAAAACCAGCATGCCACATAAGCTGAAAGGGTCCCTTGATGGTCATGGCTTCCTATCGCCAGCGCACAGAACCCGTGGATCTAGAACGGGGTCCACGATCATCCCTGTTGGCCTCCGTAGCCTAATCTCGCTGGCTGGATCTTTCTACTCATCCTGCTCTAGTACGATCGTAATCCTCGGTCGGGTTCAGATCAGCTTATGCTGAAAACCCGACCTTCTACTCTTGCTCGGCGATAGGCGGAGCCTGCGAACGTTCTCGGAAAATATCCGGGCGTAACGGAGTTGACGCATGCCGGCGAGCAGGAAAAAGCAAGATCAACATGGAACAGGAAAACAGGACGGAAGGTCCGCGGGACCGGTTTGTGGCGAGCATCGAACGATTCGTCGGACTACTACTAGACCGATTGGCCGAGAGTCCGAGCGGGAAGATGATGGACGAAAAAGAGACCCGAATGCTGGGAAGCGTCGTGATGAGATCATACCACATCTGGATGAAAGCCCTGGCAATTCAGCGCAAGGATCCGGGACTAGAGGAGAAGTTCCGTAGCCTGCGAAAACGCGTTCCAGAGAACATGGAGT
>Ga0070732_10001186_pt1 | contig 14425 bp, 7 predicted proteins | sample Coa_R1_5_FD_66449 | JGI IMG/M metagenome (GOLD analysis project Ga0070732, IMG submission 66449) | Surface soil microbial communities from Centralia Pennsylvania, which are recovering from an underground coalmine fire - Coalmine... | ecosystem: Environmental > Terrestrial > Soil > Unclassified ...
TTCGTAGCTTCCGGAATCGGTGACGCGCGTGGTTTTGCCCCCGGCCACGGGCATCATGAAGATGTCGCCATGGACGACGAACGCGAAATGCTTTTCATCTGGCGACGGGGCGTATTCCGTGATGCCGTTCGTAAAGGTTGTAATTCGGTCGGGGTTGGTCTTGTCGTCGGCGTAGACTTCGATCGGCACTTTGCGCGAATTGCCGTCCTTGGTGGATGCCACCCAAAGGTCGGTGCCGCACTCGTAGACGATCCATTCGCCATTGCCGCTGATGCGGGCGCGGCGAACGCTTTCGTCGTTATGGTGGGTAAGTTGCATCGGCTTGCCGGGCAACAAGCCTTTGGGGCCCGGGGTCAAATTCATGCTGACGATGTTCGCCCCGTGGCCGAACTCTTCACTCACATAGTAGAGCCGGCTGCCGTCGGGCGACCACATCGGCGACGAATCCTGGCCATTGTAACTCGTGACCTTGCGCTGATTGGTGCCGTCCAGATTGGAAAACCAAATGTCGTCGTGCGACGAGCCGCGATAACTCTTGCGATACCAAAGGCCGGGGCCGCGAACGTAGGCCAGCGTGTCGCCCCTGGGTGAAATGGCGACGTCTTTACCTTCGCGCACGCCGAGCGGCGTTTCCTGCCCGCCCTCGACCGAGACTTGGTACAGCATTTCTGCGCGCGGGTAGGCCGTGGAGCGCGTGGACATGAACAAGACGTATTTTCCATCCGGCGTCCAACCGCACACATAATCGCCGGCTGAGTCGTAAGTCAACCGCCGGGGTTTACCCCCACGGACCGATACGACGTAAACATCATAATCGCCGTGGCGATTCGAGGAAAAGGCGATCCAACGCCCATCCGGGCTGAAGGCAGGGAAGTATTCATGCGCTTCATGCATCGTCACCGGCCGGGCCACGCCGCCAATCGTCTCGACGGTCCAGATGTTGCCGAGGTAACTGAAAGCAATAAGGCTACCGTCCGGCGCGATATCCGGCGTGCGGGCGAAGCGAATTGGCTCCTGGGCCAGGGCGGAGACCGCCGTGAAAAAGAAAGTGATGATGGCAAAGCGAAAAATGCGAGCAGGCATGGCACGAAGTTTCCGGATACATCCCCAGGGATGGAAGTCCCCGGGCTATTAGGGATAAAAACTGTTGCATCTTCACTTTATGGAGAAAATCGCGAAATTGCAAAAGAGAAGTTACGGCGAGAGCAAAAGAAACGACCGGCAAATTCGCGCCATATGCCCCAGCTGGCGCAATCGGAAATTTTTTCCAAGTCCTGAAAAGTTTATGAGAATAGTTACCATTTGGTGAAACTTGGGTTATCATACCGTGGCCTCTATTATGCACCCGCAGGGAGTCGTCGCATGGCTATCAAGCGCTGGGCGGTTGCGATCATGGTGATCGGGCTGTTCGTCATCCCGATGTTTGCACAATATCCGACTGATGGTGGTGGCGGGAATCGCTTCAAGAGCTTCGGCGGCGGGACACCTGGCGGCACGCCAAGCGGCTACGGTGGGGCTATGCCCAGAGGATTCGGCGGCCCAGGTGGCGGAGGCGGGTGGAATCCGTCGCAATTCGTTGACATGATTTTTCAAGGGAAGGACGCAATCAACATAAACGAAGTTGCCGATCCGCAAATGCGTGGCCGTCTCGAGCGTGCGGTTCAAAGCATGGGGATCACCGACGGCCGAGTGACGCGAACGCAGTACGAACAGTACTTGCAACAGCGTATGGCCCAGCGCGGCATGGGTATGGCGCCCGGCACGGCGCCGGGCGGCGCTGCAACTCCTGGCGGTCCGGGGGGGAGCCCCGGCGGCCCGGCCGGCATGGCGATGAATCCGGATTCGATGGCGGAAGGATTGTTCCGCCGTTTGGACCGCGACCGCGACGGCGTTCTCAGCGGGGATGAGATTCCCAACGAGCTCAAGCTCGAACTCGACAAGTGGGATACGAACAAAAACGGCACCATCGAACTCGAGGAGTTCAAACCATGGTTCGCTGCCCGAATGGCGGCCAGGCAGCAAGACTGGAATAACATGCAGCAGATGGCGCCGGCGCAGGAAGAACCAGCCGATGAGCCGGACCGCAAGCCAACAATTTATCGCAAGGGCAAGCTGCCGAAGGAACTCGACTGGTTCGAGAAGCTAGACACCGATGGCGACGGCCAGGTCGGCTTATACGAATGGCGCCAAGCCAAGCGCTCCATTAAAGAATTCAAAGAAATGGACCTCAACGGGGACGGTTTCATCACCGTTGAGGAAGCGATGTTTTATGTCAAGTTGCACACGCCCCATCCGGCTGGGGGCGACACTGCGATAGCGGGCAATTTCCCGAATAATGGCGGTGGTCCTGGTGGCCCAATGCCCGGCGCTTTTGGCCCAGGCTTTAACCGCGGCGCGATGCCCGCCAGTTTCAACATCAGCGGTAATGGTCCTCCGGCCGGCATGCAGCGCAATTGGGGCGGAAATAACTGGGGGGCTGGCAATCGTCCATCATTTGGCGGTCCAGGCGGCTTCCAACGCCCCGATGCTGGCGGCGATACCAAAGGCGGCGACGGCAGCATGCAACTACGTGACCCCAGCTCACGCATGAAGGGCTATGGCAAGAAGGACCGCGGGAACTAACCCACGAAGTAAAAAAAGAGAGAGGCGTTGTACCATCCATGAAGGCTGGCAGCAACGCCTCTCTTCTTTTGTGTGGGACAAGATTCCAATCTTGTGCAAATTGAATTCAGACAAGATTGGAATCTTGTCCTACGTCTGACAAGTATCAGTTTCCCTTCTTTTTCCGCGCCTCGTAATCTTTGATAATCTTCTCCGGGTTTTCCAAAAACGCATCGCGGCAGCCGGAGCAGCAGACGTAATAGGTCTTGCCTTGATAGGTGACCGCAATCGTGCCGAGCCCGCCAGTGACCACGCATTCTTTCTCTTTGCCTCCGCCGGCTAACGACTCGCCTTCTTTGCTGAAGTTCACATCGTAAAGCTTCGTGTAAATTGTGCTACCTTTGTTTTTGCGCGAAAAAGTATACACGAAGCGCACACCGCCGCCGGCGATGTTCATGCGAATCATGTGCGCATCGCCAGTCTTGTCGTCTTTCCGTTCCAAGCTCAGATAGCCCTTCTTGAGATCGCCGAGGAATTCGTGCTTCGCGTCTTTTTTGTCCACGAGCGTCAACTGATACTTGTTCTTGTCGACGAGGTAATGCAGTTCGCCTTTGCTGAAATACTTGCCATCTTTGAATTCGACGACCATCCAGGCGTCGTCTTTCTTGAAGCGCCAGCTCCACGACATGGTTTCCTTCCAGTTCTCCGGGGCCGACGAGCGATCCGGCCCGCCTACGCCCTTCCAGTTGCCGATGTATTCATTCAGCGACTGCAACGCCTCGCGGGCCGGATTTTCGTCGTCCGCCGCCTGCGCGATCGGCACCGAAAGGAACGCGAACCCTAACGACAACACGAACATGCGCTTCATGGAATTTCCTCAAGGAAAAGGGAAGTCTGGCAATAATTGGACGAGGTTGGAAGTCGAGCGGTTCCTGGAACGGAATAAATTCCGTTCTACGTGTGAATGTAGAACGGAATTTATTCCGTTCGTCGCCTCACGGCAAATCCAGCACATACATCGACGCATTCGCGTTGGCGGTTAGTAAATGATTGCCAGGCAGGAACGTGAATGCGGTCACCGGGGTCTTTAAATCCCATTCGCGGAGCAGCTTGCCGGAGTCGGTTTCCCAGAGCTTCATTAGGCCTTCTTTGCCGAGCGTGGCGAAGCGCTTGCCGTCCGTGCTCATCGTGATGGCCAGCAAGCCGTTTTTGAATGCGGTTAGCGTTTGCAAGACTTCGCGGTCGGCGATGTTCCAGACTTTCACTTCGCCATCTTCGTCGCCTGTAATTAAGATCTTCTTCTCCGGCGAGAGCGCCACGTCGGCCATGGCCTTCGCATGGGCCGGCAAGTCGCCGCGTAGGCGTTCCTTCTTTACTATCTGGATGATTCGTACGGTGCCTTGCACGTCGCCGGAGACGAAGAGTTCGCCATCGCTGCTGAAGACGCCGCACGTTACGGCCCGCCCGCGGTCGGAATAGGTCTCCACGACATTACCAGTCGCAGCTTCATAAGTCTGCAAGGTGCTTACGCTGTCGGATTCGCCTTTCGGCTGTAAGAACCAGGCCACGAAGCGCTTGCTGTCAGGGAGGAAGATTAGCCCGGGCACACGGTCCACCGGTTCAATGCTCTTGTGCTCCTTTCCCGCTTCGACGTCCCAAATCTTGACACGGCCATCCTGAGCGCCGGAGACCAGCCATTTGCCGTCGGGTGAAAAGGCGAGCGATTGAATCTCATCTGCGTGGCCGAGAAAGGTCCATTTCTCCGCGGCCGAGGCTAAGTCCCAGACTTTGACGAGCCGGTCGGCCCCGCCGGTGGCCAGCCATTTGCCGTCGGCACTCACGGTCGCAACACGAATCTTGCGCGTGTGGCCGAGAGCGCTGGCTCCTTCTTCTTTTTGCAATTCCCAAAGCTTGACCGTGCGGTCCACGCTGGCGGAAACAAGTAGCAAGCCGTCTTTAGAGAAGGCGACCGAGCTGACCCAATCGGCGTGCCCGCGCAGGCTGCGGAGTTCATTGCGTGCCTGTAGGTTCCACAGCTTGATGACTTGATCGCCGCCGCCGGAAGCCAGAAGCTTGCCATCGGGGCTGAAGGCGACGGAACTGACCGCAGCGGAATGGCCTTCGAGTTCCGTCTGGATCACGGGACCCGTAGCGAGGATGTTCCACACCTTCACCTTGCGGTCACCGCCGCAGGTGGCCAATCGGCTGCCGTCGGGGCTGTAGGCCAGCGCGGCCACGCCCATGGTGTGGGCGGGCAACGAGGCAATCTCTTCGTTCTTGAGCAGGTCCCAAATTTTCAGGATGCCGTCGGCACTGGCCGAAGCAGCTTGGTTGCCGTCGGGCCGGAACGCGACGGCACTCACGGGTGCGCGGTGGCCTTTCAGCGTGAACAGCGTCTTGCCGGTGTCGGTTTCCCAGACTCTCACCAGCCGGTCGGCCCCGCCGGAGATGATTTGCTTGCCGTCGAAGCGAAATCCAGCCGCCATCACGGCGGAATCGTGCCCGGTGAAGTCGCGGATGAATTTGCCGTCGGATGAGTTCCATAGCTTCATCAGCTTGTCGCCGCCGCAAGAGAGCACGAAAGCGCCATCCGGTGAATAGACAACAGTGGTCACCGGCAAATGATGGCCGGTGAGAGTATGTTGTTCCTTGCCGCTCGCCGGGTCCCAGAGAATGACGAGGCGGTCGGCTCCGCCCGAGGCCAGTTGCTTGCCGTCGGGACGGATCGCCGCCGACCAGACGTAGCCCTTGTGGCCATCGAAACTGCGGTGCGGATCGGTCGGTTGCAAATTCCAGAGGCGCACGTTCTGGTCCCAGCTCGCGGAGGCGAGTTGATCCTGAGTGGGCGAAAATGCCAGGCCCGTGATCTGCTCGCCATGGCCCTGGAAGGTGCGCACGACCTTGTTCGACCCGCTGATGTCCCAAACGCGGATGGTCTTGTCGGCCCCGCCGGTCGCGAGCCATTTACCGTCTTTACTGATCGCTAAGGCAGTCACCAGGCCGGTGTGGCCGGTGAATTCATTTAAACGGATATTGGTCTTCTCGTTGGTCACGCCGTCGGGGCCGGTGCCGCCGGTGATTTTCGCTTCTTTGTTGCCGCACGTGGCCACGGCCGTGCCTTCTTTGGTGAAGGCGACTTGATACGCGCCGCTGGAATGGACGGAGATGCTCATGGGCATGCGCTTGCCGGGGTCGCTCGACGCGGGATTCCAGATGTTGACGTTGCCGGCCGAATTGACCGAGGCGATTAGCTTACCGTTGGGACTGTAGGCCACGCCGAGGACGCGGCCTTGCTGGGTGCCGAGGTCGTGGGCGAGTTTGCCGGTATCGGTGTCCCAAACGCGCAGCGTGTTGTCGTCGCTGCCGGACACAAGCATCTTGCTGTCGGGGCTGAAGGCCACAGCATTTACCGTTTTAGTATGGCCCGAGAGGGTATGCACAAGTTTGCCGTTGTCAGCCTCCCAGAGATGAATGTCATTGCCGCCGGCCGAGGCAATGAGCTTGCCATTGGCCGCCCAGGCGACGGCACGCACCGCCGCGTTGTGCCCTCGATACATCCTTAGCACTCGGCCATTGTCCAGGTCCCATATGATAACGGTCATGTCTTTCGAGCATGTGGCCAAACGCCGGCCATCCGGAGAATAGGCGAGGCTTAAGACCTGGTCGGCATGCCGCAGCCGGGGAATATCGATGATCCGGCTTACATTAGCGGGCAAGTCGGCGGGCAGGTAAGGCAAGAGCCAGCGCGCCTCGCGAATCGCAACTTCCGCCTCTTTCAGATGGCCGTTGGCAGATTCCTGATCGGCTCGTTTCGCGAGCTGATCGGCCGCGTCGAGAATGGCGGCAGGGGCCTTGTCTTTCGCGGCTTGCTCGCGCTCGGTGCGAAACTTGGCCTGGGCCTCTTTCACCGGCTCAACCGCGGGTGGCGTCTGGCTGAAGCCGAGGACGGATAACAAAAACACAGCCGACAGCCCGATGGCCCAACGCAGCCCTTTGCTCACTCGCGACATGATGCACCTCGCCAATGCCATTCCGATCCTTGTCGGCCCCACGATACAGACGTTTGCTCTTGTACTTTTGTTTCTAACCGCCGTGGGGTTGGAAATCCAGTCGAGGAGTTAAGTTGTCTCCCCGCGCTCCGCTCCGAAGACTCCGCGTCGCGGCTAATCAATAACTAGGCTTCTCCCCCATTTCCGATAGAATCGATAATCTGCCCGAAACCTTCTCGCGAGGATGCCATCATGTCATCGTCCCTTCCCTCTCGATTGTTGGCGCGCGTTGGTGCTGGAATAGGACTTCTTTTACTCGGCTGGCTCTTGGTTGCGCAAGAGCCGGAAAATCCGCCCGGTGTCGTCGGCGCTTTCAAGGGCCATGAGGAAACGGTTTACTCCGTTGCCTTTTCGCGAGACGGGAAGACGTTGTTGAGCGCCAGCTTCGACAAAACGGTGAAGCTCTGGGATGTGTCCAGCGCCAAGGAACTGCGCACCTTTGCAGGGCAGAACGGCCATCAGAACCTGGTTTTGAGCGTGGCCTATGCGCCGGATGGGCAAGCTTTCGCGTCGGGCGGAGCCGACAACACGGCCAAGATTTGGGACATTCCAATGCGGCAGGCGCTGAAGGAACTGACGCTGACGGAAGCCGTTACGGCGACAGCGTTGAGCCCGGATGGAAGGATTCTGGCGGCAGCCGGGAAGGACGGCGCGATCAAGCTCTGGAACGCGGCCGATGGCAAGGAACTCTTCCGACTGACGGGCCATGTGGGGCCGGTGACTGCCCTGTCCTACGCCGCCAATGGCCAGTTCCTCGGCTCCACCGGGACTGACAACACGCTCCGCTTCTGGAATCCGGCCAACGGACAACCCGTCGCCGTAGTGGGCGCGCATGCCGCACCGGCACTCGCCTTAGGTCTGGCGCCGAACGGCACGGTTGCCTACACCGCTGGAGCGGATGGTCTCGTGAAGTTCTGGCAATTGCCTCCGGTTGCTTCGCGGCCGTTCGCCGCGCATGGCGACACCGTCACCAGCGTGGCGTTGTCAGCGGATGGGAACACGCTAGTTACCGGCTGCGCCGACAAGAACGTGCGTGTTTTTAACTTCGAAAATGGCCAACTGGCGCGCACTCAAGCCGCGCCCAACCCGATCAGCACCGTGGCTATCTTCGGCACCGGGCCGAACACCATCACTGCGGCGGGAACTTCCACGGGCCAGCTGCTGCTCTGGGCAAATGACGGGAAGCTGGTCTTTCAAGCGAAAGCGCATGCCGGCGCGGTCACAGGAATTGTTGTCCATCCGCAAGGCAATCAGCTTCTGACGACCGGGGCCGACGGCTTGCTGAAGATTTGGGCGCTGCCGCTGGCCGCGACCAAAGCCTTCGCGCATCCGGCCGACGTGCGCGCGGCTGGAATGACCGGTGACGGCAAGCGGCTAGTTACCGGCGCCGCCGACAACCAACTTCGGCTTTGGAACCTGGCCAACGCCCAAATGGAGAGGCAATACCCCGGCCACACGAAGCCAGTGACAGCGGTGGCCGCGTCGGTCAATGCCGAAGTGCTGGTTTCTGCCGGGCTCGATGACACTATCCGCTTTTGGAACCGCGACAAGGGCAATCAGATCGCCCAACTGACCGGACACACTGGCCCGGTCACGTCGCTGGTACTTTCTCCCAGCAACCAGCAGTTGCTGACCTCGTCCGAAGACGGAACCGTGAAACTCTGGCAGTTACCCGTCACAGCGCCGAAGGTCATGGCCCATCCCGACGCAGTCTCTACGGCCGTGCTCACTTCCGATGGCACGAAATTGCTGACCGGTTGCAACGACAAGCAGGCCCGGCTATGGAACCTGGAAACCGCCGCGGCGGAAAAAACGTTTCCGGTTGGTACACTGGGCGTTTCGGCCATGTCGCTGACGGCCGACAACGCTACGCTTGCTGTGGCCGGTGCGGACAAGTCGTTGATTCTGTATCAAACCGCCACCGCAAAGGAATTGAAGAAGATCACCAACGTACCGGCCGTGATCCGCGGCCTGGCCTTCTCGCCAGACGGCAAGACATTGACCGCCGGCCTGGCCGACAATTCCGTGCGCCTTTTCGACATTGCCAAAGGTGCTGAAACCAAGAATCTGCCGGGCCATACGGGACCGGTCGTAGCCGTGATGTACACCCCAAAAGGTGACCTGCTGAGCGCGAGTGCCGATAAGACAGTGCGCTTCTGGAAGCCCGACGGTACAGCCGGCGGCAAGATTGATGTTAGTGGGGCGGTGGTGAGCCTGGCGCTCAGCAAGGACGGCGCCAAAATTGCCGTCGGCGGAGCGGACAAGAACGTCACGCTTTGGACCGTGGCCGACATGAAGCCGGCCGGGGCCGCGATCAACGCGCTCGCCGAGATCCGCAGCGTCGCCTTCTCGGCCGATGGACAAAAGCTCGCCGTAGCTGCGGCCGATGGCCGCGTGCGCGTCTTCGGCCTCGATGGCAAGATGCAGGAATCGTTCCAGCACGATGCTGCCGCCACGGCCGTCGCGTTTCATCCCGATGGTAAGCGCGTCATCAGTGTAGGCGAAGACAAAACGGCCCGCGTCTGGACTTCGGCGTTGCTTTGGCAGAGCAGTCAGACTGCAGCGGTTCGAAAAGCCATCTTCGACGCGCAGGGCCAGCGCGTGTTCTCCGTTGGCGACGACAAGAGTTTGCGCATTCTCGATGTGAAGACCGGCAAGGAGCAGAAAGCCATCGTTTCCGATGCGGCGATCACGGACGTGGCCATCACCGCCGACGGCGCTCGCGCTGTCACTTGCGGAGCCGACAAGAGCATCAAGGTCTGGAACCTGGCCGACGGCAAGCCGCTGCTGGCGATCCCGCTAACGAATCCCGCCCAGCATCTGGCGCTCTCGCCAAATGGATCGCGCATTGCCGTGGATACGACGGAAGGCAAAGCGCAGGCTGTGTCGGTTTACGACGCGGCCACGGGCAAACAATTGTTGGCGCTGGAAGAAACATTCGCCTCCGTTGGCAGCCTCTCATTCTTGCCGGACAACCGGACGCTGCTAATCGCTGCTGATAAGAATGCCGCGATGATCGACACCGGCGTGGCCGGCGTTCTCGCTCTGCATCCAGGCGGGATTACCGGGGTTGCCTATCACCCGAATGGCACCCAGGTGTTTACTTGCGGCAAAGACAAAACGGTGAAGCTTTGGGAACTTGCCACCGGCAAGGAATTGAAGGTAATCGCCACGCTGCCGGAAGCCGTAAACGCGCTTTCTTTGAGTCGCGATGGCACGCAACTCGTCGCTGCGGTGGGCAAGCAGGCGAAGGTTTGGAACCTTGCCGACGGCAAGGAAATCGCGACGCTCGCGCATCCGGCTGACGTGATCGCGTTGGCGTTTAGCGCTGACAAGGCGCGGTTGCTAACCGGCACCACTGACAATTTCGCCAGGGTGTGGGACTTGGCCACGGGCAAAGAAGTGCAATCGTTCAGTCACGGTGCGGCCGTGCGGGCCGTAGCGTTCCACCCGGCCAAGCCGAACATGCTGGTTACCGGCAGTGCCGACAAAACTGCGGCCGCACATACTATCACGCTGACGCGTATGCTGGTGGCTTCGCCGCAGCCGATTCGCGCTCTGGCGGTGCATCCGAACCAGACGCATATTCTGACCGCCGGCGACGACAAGACCGTGAAGGCGTGGAACGTGAACAACGGCATGGCCGAAAGGACGTTTGCCGGGGCCGGCGACGCGGTGCTGGCACTGGCCGTTTCGAAAAACGGCAACCTCGTGGCGGCGGCCGGTGCCGACAAAACGATCCGCGTCTACAACTTCGCCGATGCTGCGCTCGTGGGCGCTTTCCCGGCCGGCAGCGTCGTGCGGAATCTGCAATTTCACCCGGTCACCCCGTCGCTCTTCAGCTGCAACGACGACAAGAGCATCGTGAGTTGGAACATCGCTTTCCAGCCGGGCAATCCACCACCGCCGGAATTTGGCAAACCGTCGCAATCGTTCGCGCATCCGGCAGGCGCGCTGGCACTTGCGTTCAACAACGACGGGACCAACTTGCTCAGCGGCTGCGAAGACAAAATTGCTCGCTACTGGAAAGTCGCATCCGACGCGCCGACCAAGAATTTTCCGCATCCCAATCTTGTGGATGTAGTGATTTACAACAAGGACGGCTCCCAGCTCGTGACCGGAGGGCACGACGGCGTCATCCGCATTTTCGACGTGGCCAAGGGTGCGCAGCTCAAAGCGATTAATGCTCACGTGGCCCAACCGCAGCCGTTCCCGGTGTATTGCCTGGCCTGGAGCCCGGATTACAAGCAGATCGTTTCCGGAAGCCTCGACCGCAGTCTTAAGATTTGGGATGCGGCGGGCGGTACACTGGTGCGCGAAATCAAAGGCCACGACGAGAAGGCTTCTCCCAAAGGACACGAAGAAGGCGTGTTAACTCTTGCCGTCTCGCCCGACGGCAAATTTGTAGTTTCCGGCTCGAGCGATCGGACTATTAAGATGTGGAACATGGCGGATGGCGCCTTCGTGCGCGAATTCATCAATCCCACGTTGCCGGAAAATGCGCCGAAGCCGGCGGTCGACCCGAAACAGACGCCGCCACTGGTCCGGCCGCCGGCCGCGCATCCCGGCTGGGTCGAACACCTGTGCTACACGCCCGATGGCAAGTATCTCGTCAGCGTGGGCGGGGCGCCGCGCAACAAGGGCTACCTCGCCATTTGGAATCCGGCCGATGGCAAACTAGTGCATGGCGTCGAGTTAGCTGTGGGCCAAATTCATCATGTGGCGGTTTCGCCCGATGGCGGCACGCTGGCTCTCGCTTGCGGCCAGCGTTCGAGGTTGGTTCCGCAATCGGATGTGGTGCTGTATCGCTTTCCAGTGAAGTAAAATAACGTGGGACAAGATTCCAATCTTGTCCTGATCTTACGGACAAGATTGGAATCTTGTCCCACGAGTCTTGGAGGAGTCTAGTCCCAGTGATCCGTACGATCTTTCTCGATTTTGGTAAGGTTTTGGCCTGGTTTGATCATGAGTTGGCGGTGACACGTTTGCTGGCGCACTGTGATCTTTCGCCGCAGCAGTTGCACAACGTATTGTATGAGATCGAGCGCTACAACGCTCTCGAAGGCGGGCAGATCGATGCCCAGGAGTATCTTCGTCAAGTGCGTGAATTGGTGCGGTTTAGTTGCGCGGACGAGTTATTCTTCCAACACTTCGCCGACATTTTTACGCCCATTGACGAGATGTGCTCTCTCGTGCCCAAGTTGGCTAGGCGGCACCGGCTAGTGCTGGCCAGCAATACCAATGAGATTCACTCCCGAAAGTTCCTCATCGACTTCGAACGAACGTTGGCGCATTTTCAACATCTCGTGCTATCGCACCAGGCCAAGGCAATCAAGCCGCAAGCTGATTTCTACACCTATTGCCAGCAGTTCGCGCATTGCAAGCCGGGCGAATGTCTGTTCATCGACGACCGGGCAGATAATACCGCGGCGGCCATCGAGCATGGCTGGAATGCAATTCAGTTCGAAAATGTGGAGCAGTTGTTGCCGGCACTGCGCCGGTTCGCGGTATACAACGAGTAAAGCCCGGGGACGGAAGTCCCTGGGCCTGGGAGACACGTATGAACCCCATTGAGCAGCAAGACTCTGAAGTTTGGCAGGCGATTCAGGGCGAACGGCGGCGGCAACAAGACGGCCTGGAAATGATCGCCTCGGAGAATTACACTAGCCCGGCCGTGCTTGCCGCTCAGGGTTCCGTGCTCACGAACAAATATGCCGAAGGTTATCCCGGTAAGCGCTATTACGGTGGCTGTGAGTTTGTGGACGTGGCGGAGCGGCTGGCCATCGATCGGGCTCTGAAGCTGTTCGGGGCCGAGCGTGCCAATGTCCAGCCGCATTCCGGGGCCCAGGCCAACATGTCGGTGTATCTCGCGGCGTTGCAGCCGGGCGACACGATTCTGGCCATGGACTTGGCCCACGGCGGGCACCTCACGCATGGCATGCGGCTCAACTTTTCGGGCAAGTATTTTCGTGTGGTCAGCTATGGCGTGGCGCGCGGCAGCGAGCGCATCGACTTCGATCAAGTCGCCGCGCTGGCGCGCGAGCACAAGCCGAAGATGATCGTGGCCGGCGCCAGCGCCTATCCGCGCGAAATCGAATTTGCACGCTTTGGCGAGATCGCAAAAGAGACGGGCGCTCTCTTGATGGTGGACATGGCTCATATCTCCGGGCTCGTGGCCGTGAAATTGCACGCCGATCCGGTTCCCGTGGCCGACTTCGTGACATCGACCACGCACAAGACGCTGCGCGGTCCACGCGCCGGCTTCATCCTGTGCAAGAACGAATGGGGCGACAAAGTCAATCAAGCGGTCTTTCCCGGCGTGCAGGGTGGTCCGCTGATGCACGTTGTTGCGGCTAAGGCCATCGCTTTTGGCGAAGCGCTCCAGCCTTCATTTCGCAAGTACATCGAACAGGTGTTGGCCAACGCCAAGACGCTCGCAGCCGAGTTGCAGCGGAGTGGCTATCGCATTGTCTCAGGAGGCACCGATAATCACTTACTGCTTGTGGACGTGACCTCGCGGGGACTTACCGGCAAAATTGCGGAGCAAGCGCTCGATCGCGCCGGCGTCACGGTCAACAAGAACATGATTCCATTCGACGCCCGCAAACCGCTGGACCCGAGCGGCATCCGCATCGGTACGCCGGCCCTCACCAGCCGTGGCATGAAGGAAGCCGAGATGCGCGCCATCGCCGGCTGGATCAATGAAGCGCTCCAGCATGCGGGGGGATCGGATGTGTTAAACCGAATCCGCGGAGCGGTGCGCGAAATGTGCAAGCAATTCCCTGCGCCGGCGAATTAAAAGAAGAGAATCAAACCACTGATTGCATGGATAACGCGGATAAAACCTGCTCAATTCTATCCGTGCTATCCGTATTATCCTTGGTTGGCATATTTGAGCCAACATGGACTTGATCGAAATTGCTTACCGTGGCCTGTCCATTATCGCGGTCTGCGTGCCAGCGCTGTTCGCGGCGGCGATTGCGCTGCGCGTGGGCTGCTATTTCGCGGGGGCGGAGGTGCCGGCACTCGGTCGGGCATTGGGCACAGCCCTGATTGCCTGGTTCCTGACACTCGCCATTGCCGTGATCCTTCAGGCATTTGCAGTTGGGTTTGGCGATTCACGTCCGGATATCGCGCTGCAATTCGTTGTGTTCGTACTGGCGCTGTTGGTGAGTTTGTTTTTGTCGTCGGTGTTATACGTGCCCTTGTTGTCGGTTCGGTTTGGTCAGGCGCTTACAGTTTGGGTAATTCAGATCGTTTTTGTGGCAGGGGTAGGGTTGGTGTTCGGCTGTCTGGCATGGATCTTGTCAGAAGTTTTCGGTTAGTTATTCCTAATGACCTATACCAAATTCTTTGCCACTTGCGCGCGCGGGCTGGAGCCAATACTCGCGCAGGAGTTGGCAAAGCTCTCAGCCGTTGCCGTGCAGCCGGGCCGGGGCGGCGTAGCATTTTCCGGTGGCCAGGAAACACTCTATCGGGCCAACCTTTGGCTCCGAACGGCCGTGCGCGTGTTACAGCCGGTGCTGGAAGCGATGGTCACGTCACCCGACGAACTTTACCAAGCGGTGCAGACCATCGACTGGGAGCAGTATCTCACGCCGGACCACACGCTGGCGGTCGACTGCAACGTGCGCGACTCGCGCATTACTCATTCGCAATATGCGGCCAGACGTGTCAAAGATGCTATTTGCGATCAATTCGTCGAGCGCTGCGGCCGGCGACCCAGCGTCGATCCGGAAAATCCGATGGTGCCATTGAATCTCCACATTTACAAG
>Ga0070732_10001187_pt1 | contig 14415 bp, 6 predicted proteins | sample Coa_R1_5_FD_66449 | JGI IMG/M metagenome (GOLD analysis project Ga0070732, IMG submission 66449) | Surface soil microbial communities from Centralia Pennsylvania, which are recovering from an underground coalmine fire - Coalmine... | ecosystem: Environmental > Terrestrial > Soil > Unclassified ...
TCGACTTCCTCCTTTGCAAAGGCGTGGCTCAGCACCACGTCCTTCTCCAGCACTTCGTACGCTCGCTGCGGCGTGACCGTCCCGCTCTGCAGCTCCGGATCGAGGAATGCACGTGCCGCGCGCAGCAGGCGCAGCTGCAGTGTCAGCAGCTGCCCATCGACGGGCTCGTACGGCTGCATGATGTACTCGGAGTACAGGCCCCATCCTTCGGCGTTGGTGGAGTTGAAGGCGTACAGTGCCCGCGCCAGGCTCACGCCCTGCTCGACCATGGAATCGAACTGCAGTTCGTGCCCCGGCCGCGCCTCATGCGCGGTCAGGGTCCACGCCACGGCATCGAAGGTGAAGTCATCGTACTGGTCGCCCGCGCCGCCGCTGGCTGACGGGATGTTGAGCGGTAGCACGAACTCACCGCGCTGACCGGTGTTGTGCAGGAACGGCGGCGGCTGCATGTGCGGTGCCGGCTGCTGTGCAGTCTCGGCCGGGGTGGCGAGCCGGATGATGGCCGGGCGGGTCGGCAGCGTGACGAGGTTATGCGCGGTGATCAGGCGCTCGATCGCGTGCAGCCGCTCATTGAAAAAGGGCAGGATCGCCTCACCCGTGATCTGCTTCTTCTTGAGCTCGCGGATCACAGCGCGGTAGTCCGAAGAGGGATAGTGGTTCGCCTTGGCGATCTCAGCCGCCAGCGGTGCCATCTCTTGCTGATACTGGCTGAAGGCGACGTGCGCCATCGCGGCCACCTTCGCGGGCGGCAGATCGATGCCGTACTGCTCGAAGGCCAGGGCGTACTTTTCCGGCGGCAGGCGGAAGTCCGTGCGTGCCTTGGGCAGGATGTTCTGCCGCACCCAAGTGTCATAGTCGGTCAGCTCGGTCTTGAGTTTCGCGTACGGTGCCTCCCAGTCCTTGAGGCCGTACTTGGGGAACAGCTTGCCGATGCCCTCGAGGTAGTTGGAATTGCGCCCGAGCTCGGTCTCCACCTCGTCCTTGGACGGATAGATGACGCCCGGCTTGGCGATCTGCTCCAGCTCACGCTGCTTGAGCACCTCGGTGAAGGGCTTCTGCCCCGTGCCGAGCCCGGCATAGGCCCGCAGCCGCACCAGCGCCGCCGCGCGCCGTGGTTCGGCTACCTGATCGTCGAGCAGGCCGCGCAGTCCCTGGAACACCTTCTCGCTGGCGTTGAGAAACGGCACCTCGTGCTGCAGCCCGTAGTCCTCGGTGCGGAACTGCAGGTCGAATGCCTTGCGCAGGATATCGAGGTCCTCCTGCACCTTCTTGTCCGTCTCGGCGCGGCGCGCGGCATCGAGACCGGCCAGTACTGCCTCCAGCTGGTGGCGCTCGGCCATCTCATCGGCCAGCGTCGGGCTGGAGATGCGTTCGTCGAACTGCGCCAGGCCCTGGCGCGAGCCGCGTTCGGGAGCGTGAGCGAACTCGACCTCGAGGAGCTTGTTGGTGAAGGCGTTGCTGCGCGCCACCCAGGCCTTTTCAACCGGCACACCGGTGCTCGCTCCCTGCTCGCTCCAAGCTGTGCATGAGAGGACGCTCGCCGCAATCGCAATACTCAACCGGTGCATAGCCACTCCCTGGTTATTTAAAGAAGGTGACACGAACGGCTCCGCCGTATGCAGCGCTGCAAAACCGGTCGGGCATGCTAGTGCAGGCGCACATCAGTGGCAATGCGCCATGCGGCAGACATCACTCGGGGTGCAACGGGATTGGCGGTTGCCCATTTTGCCAGTCGCCACCAGCGCGGCCGCTATGGCCGTGTGACGGCCGCGCGACCCGGCGTGAGCGGCCGGCCGCGCGGGCTATGCGCCCATGCTCAGCGGCACGCCGGCGGCGGCGTCGTGAGCGGCCACGTCGCATTCACCGGTTTCTTCAGGATGCGGCTGTTGATCGTGAAGAAGATATTCCCGAGCCTGCCGCGCACGTCGCCGAACGGGTTGGGATTGTCGGGCGAGCTGCCAAAGCTCTTGGCGTTGGCGGCGGCCACCTGGTCGCACAGCCAGACGTTGCGCGCCGCGCACGAGTAGTGCCCCGTGTCCAGCAGCACTGCACTGGTAATGAGGCACAGGCCGAGAGCCTCCTGGACCGGCCGCGCAATGTTCGACGACACGATGGTCTTGCCGAGGTTTGCGAGCTTCTCGTTGGCGAACCCGAGCAGGGCGTAGTTGTTCGAGGACAGCGCCGAGCTCAGCTTCGCACCGACCACCCAGACTGAGTTGCCGCGCGTGCTGCTGCCGTCCTTGTCACAAAAGGTGGTCATGTCGAGCACCTCCGCGCCCTCGGGCACGACCCCCTCGTCCGAGCCGAGCCGCGGAGTCCAGCCCACGACCTGGGCGGGGGTACACGGCTCGTCGGCGGTCCCGGGGATGAGGCCGCTCGGGTTTTCCTCGCTCTGCACGAGAATGCCGGGTACGTCGTCCACGCCGTCGGCGATCGACCGAATGACCGCGAACTGATTGTGCGACGGCCCGGATGCGCCGCAGATCTTCGACGAGATGAAGTTCGCCGGAAAGCTCGGGCACAGCTGGGCGAGGTTCAGCTTCCCGGGGCAGGTGCCGTCGGACTGCAGGCGCGTATCGGTGACGACGCAGGTCTGCTGGATGACGTTGCCGCGCACGCCCTGCGGGCCGACGCCGGCCGCGCCCGCGACGATGTTGCTCAGCAGCCCGCCGGTCGGGTTACAGCCGGACGGGGAGGCGCAGGCAGCCGCCGACGCCACCACCACCGTCTGCGGCGCCACTGCAATGCCGGCCGGGCTGCCGGTGGTCGAATCGGCCGTGGTCGAGGCGCCGGTTGATACGCTGGCGGTCGGCACACTGAAGCGGAAGCCACCGGCGGGAGTCGGCATCGCCACCGGCACGGCAAACTGCAGAATGTTGCCGCTCGCCGCGCCGGTGGTCTGGGTCACGAAGGCGTAAGCGGTGTCAGCCTGGGTGCCGGTACGAAGCTTTCCGAACGGGCAGACGTTGTAGCCGCAGCCAACGGACGCGAAGGTGGTGGCGTAGCTACCGGTCCAGAAGGCGTAGCCGTTAGCGGGCGTGTACTGCAGGATTGCGCCCTTGGTCGTGGACACCAGCAAACTGCCGTCGCTCGGCCAGATGTCCAGACCCGCAGGCAGCGGGCTGCTGCGCTGGCTGGTCCCGGGGAACTGGCGTTCGAACAGCGCCACGGCCGGAGACGCGATGGGGTTGGCCGGATTGGCGAGGAAGGCGGCAAGGCTCGCGGCCGAGTAGTCGAACACCGTGACCCGCTCGCGCGCGTCGGAGGGGTCGAAATCGCTGTCGGCGATGAGCACCAGCAGGTCGCCGGCGTGTATGCCCCGGGCGGCCAGCGCGGCGAGAGCAGCCGCCGGCAGCTTGCTCGACACGATCAGGGTGTCGATGATCGAGTCGACCTCGTGCCCCGCGAAGTGCGTATCGAGCAGCAACGGTGCCCGGAAACCGCCGGGCGCGGCAGCCGACGGCTGCAGCACCCAGAGCGCAGGAGTGCGCTGATTCGAGGCCACGTAGAGGTTGCCGCCCGCATCCACCGACAGGCCATCGGGATGCAGCGGGCCCGCCACACCCGAGGCGGCACTCCAGATGCTCACCCCGACCTGCGGCGGCGTGCCGCTCGGTGCGACGTAGCGCACGATGGCGCTGCCGCCGGAGTCGGCGACCGCGACGTCCACTCCCCCGGAGCTACCCGCGAGGAAGGCCACCGAGCGGTCGCTGACCATGGCCGCACCGTCCGCATTCAGCAGCGTCGTGCCGGCGGGACTGAACAGCACGTCGTAGAGCGCGTTGGGTGCGGAGGAGTTGGCGACCGTGATGCGCAGCGTCTGCGCGGGCAACGCCCCCGCAGCGGACAGCGCGACGAATGCGAGGGTCAATCGCGCGGGAAGGATGGTCTTCTGCATCACGGCGCTCCCCGACTCATCTTGTTCTGTCCGCGCTTGCGGCACGCGGTGTACGTTTAGACAGGAGGCGGCGGAGGCTAGCATGCCGCCGCCCGGGGCGGCAGCGCTTTTCGGCTGTGCGGCGAGATTATGTAAGCGGACTAAGGGCGCGGGGCGGCGGCCATCGCCTGCGGTGACACGCGCTGCAGGGCCGGACCGGCGGCGCGCTCGGGAGCCTTCCGGTGCTCCTGCTCGTGGAGTGCCTGCAGATAGCGCTGCGTCAGGGTGCGGAACGCCGCCTGCGCAAAGGGATCCTTGCGCAGGATCGCCGAGCTGTGCCCGAGCAGCTTTTCAGCCTCGGCGTAGCTGCCCAGCCCGGTGAGGGCGCCGCCGGCAGCGCTCTCCGCGATCGCCGTGCGCCAGTTGTCGGCCGAGAATGCGTGCGTGAAGATCCCCATGGCAGTCCGCGCCGACTCCAGCGCATCCGAGTACCTGCGGGTGGCCACCTGCAGGATCGCCAGGTTCTCGAGGCTCGAAGCCACGTCCGGGCTGGTGTCTTTGAACAGCCGCTGGCGCATCTCCAGCCCCGTGCGCAGATCGCGCTCCGCCTCCGCATACTCACCGGCGAAGGTGAGCCACAGACCGATGGTATTGGTCACCGCCGCGACACGCGGGTGGTCACCCGGGAACAGCTTGCGGTAAATGCCGAGCGCCTCGCGCTCGGTGGCCAGCGCACCGGCGGTGTCGCCACGGTCATATTGAACGAAGGCGACGTTGTTCAGTGTGTTCGCGACTTCGGGATGCACGTTGCCCAGCAGTTCGCGTTCCATGGCCAGCGCCTGCAGATAGGTCGCCTCCGAACTCGCCAGTTCCCCCTTGTCCTGCATGGCGCTGGCAAGGTTGTTCAGGCCCTGGGCAATCTTCGGGTGCTTGTCTCCGTACAGGCGGCGGCGCAGGGCAACCGCCTCCCGGTACATCTTCTCGGACTCGTCGTAGTCGCCATTCTCCTCGAGCAGGCTGCCGAGATCGTTGACCGCATCCGCGAGATCCGGGTGCGGCTGGCTGCCGTACAGCTCGCGCTGCATGTTGACCGCGGACCGCATCAGGGGAAGCGCCGCCTTCAGCTCGTCTTCGTCGTCGAGCGTCATGGCCAGATCCACGAGCGTCCGACCGATGTCACCGTGCTTGGCGCCGTACAGCTTGGTCTGCATCGCCAGCGCCTCGCGCAGGCTGCGCTCGGCTTCCGGGTAGCGACCCTCGGTCCGCAGGACGCTGCCCAGGCCGAAGAGACTGTTCGCGAGTGTGACGCGGCTGCGATGATCCTTCGGACGCGGCCCGATACGGCCGATGGCCTCACGGTACGCCTGTTCTGCCGCGGTGTAGTCGGCCTGCAGGCTCTGCAGGTCGGCAAAGTCATTGAGTCCCTCCGACAGCGCGACCACCTCGGTGTCGGGCATGCGGCGCTCCATCGCCAGCGAGCGCTTCAGCAGCGGCTGCGCATCGCGGTACAGGCCGAGCCCGGTGTAGACGGTCCCGAGAGTCTGCAGCAGCCGCGCCTGAATGGCTGGCTGCTGGGTCAGCTCCGAGTCCACGCGCACCTTGGCCTGGTCCAGCATCTCGCGTGCCGTGACCGTACTGCCGCGCGCCTCGCTCGGGTCAGCAAGGCGGAACAGCCCGATGAGAAAGTTCGTGGTCTGCTCCGCCGCGTCGGCCTCCTTTTCCGCACGCGCGGTCTGCTTCTGCGCGATGGAGCGCTGAATGAGCGCGTAGGTGGCGAGCCCGGTGGTCAGCACCATGCCGCAGGTGGCCGCGCACGCCGCGACGAACAAACGGCGGTTGCGGCGATGCTGTTCGCGTCGCCGCAGCACGTCGAACCCAACCCCCAGAACCGCCGCGGCCAGTTTCAGCTTGGCCCGCGCCTTGCCATCCTTGCCCGGCCGGGCATCGGCAGCGACCGGCTCGGCGGGGGCGTCGCTGAGAGTGCCGTCCGCGCCGAGGTGGAAGCGCAGCGCCGGCGGGAAGCACTCCTCGGACTCGCGACCGGGCAGCGACGAGGCATTGGGCTCGCCGCTGACGATCAGGGGAAAGATGCGGTCCTCGCGTCCCAGGCGCTTGAACGCCAGTATTTCCTCGTTCACCCAGCGTGACCGGGCCGCATCCGGCGAGCAGATCACGATCTGGCATGCGGACTCGCGCAGCGCCGCGTTGATGACCGCGCCCAGCTCGGTGGCGCTGGCGAGTTCCTGACGGTCCTGGAAAATCGGGATCAGGCGCCGCGGCACGACTCCGACCGCGGTGGTCGTGCCGACCAGCGCTTTTGGCGGCCGGTAGGTCTCGAGCGCCCTGTGCAGCCAGTTTGCCCACTTGGCATCCCGGTGGCTGTAGCTCAGGAATGCCCGGTATTGCGCGCCCACGGCAGTTCTCCGCTATCGGGCGCGACTGCCCGCAGCAGTCTCGCAGCCGATGCCCCCCGGCCCGACTCTAAACCAAGGGATCCGCGCTGCCAAAGACTTCGCCAGCGCGAGGCGTTGGGCGTGGCTAGTTCGCGTTCGCGTAGGCCTTGATCAGATCGGTGAGGAAGTCACGCCCGACGAACACGGCCCGTACGCTGCGGCGCTCGTTCAGACCATGCGCGCCGTTGCCATCCGGATCACCCCAGGCCCCGGGCACGCCGTAGACCGGGATTCCGATCGCCTCGAGGTAGATCCCGTCGGTGGCACCGGTCGACATGGTGGGTACGAGCGGCACGCCCGGAAAGTATTTGGCGACCAGCTTCTCCGCCGGTCCGATGATCTTCGGATCGAGGGGCGGCGGCCGCGCCACCGGCCGCACCGGCGGTACCGGCGTGATCGTCAGGCGCGGGTCGTCGATCGCCGTCGTGAGGGCAGCGCGCGTGCCCTCCACGGTCTCTCCGGGAAAGATGCGGCAGTTCACGTTGGCGCCGGCCCGCTGCGGCAGGGCGTTGTTAGCGTGGCCGCCGTCGAGCAGCGTGGCCACGCAGGTGGTGCGCAGCATGCTGTGGTAGCCGCGATCCCTGGACACCAGCGCCGCGGCCGCCTGATCCTCGGGATTGTTGGCGAGTGCCACCATGGCGTGCCCGAGTTCATCGTCGCGTGCCGCGCCCGCCTTGGCGAAGTAGGTGCGCGTCGTTTCCGTGAATTTCATCGGAAATTCGTAGTCGCGCACCTTCACGAGCGCATCGGCGAGCTCATAAATCGCGTTATCGCGGATCGGGATGGAACTGTGGCCCCCCGGGTTCACGGTCTCCAGACGATAGTTCTGCGACGCCTTCTCACCGACCTGCATGGACTCCACCAGCAGCTTGCCGTGCCCGTCGGTGCGTCCGCCGCCACCCTCATTCAGGGCAAAGGCGGCGGCGATGAGTTCCGGTCGGTTCTTGGCAAGCCACTCGGCGCCGTTGAAGGCGTAGGTGGTCTCCTCGCCGCAGGTCAGCGCCATCTTGATCGTGCGTTTGGGGTGGAAGCCGGCGCGCCGGAACCGCATCAGCGCATCGACCCAGGTGGCGTCCATGCCCTTCATGTCAGCCGTGCCGCGCCCGTAGAAATAGCCGTTCTCCTCGACCAGAGTGAACGGATCGCGGCTCCAGTCCGCGCGCCGCGCCTCCACCACGTCCAGATGCCCGAGCAGCAGCATCGGCTTCGCGGTCTTGGAGGTCCCCGGGAGCACGGCGACGATGCCGCCTTCCTTGGGATGCTCGGGCTCCGAGAAGAGCGTGAGGTCCTGATCAGCAAAGCCCGTCGCCTTTAGATGCGCGGCGATGCGCTCGGCCGCCAGCGTGCAGCTGCCGCTCGAGAGGGTGGTATTGGTCTCCACCAACTCCTTATACAGGTCGCGAAACACCGCCTGGTCGGGGCGCAGCGGCCCCATCGCTGCCTCCTGGGCAGGCAGCGAAACCGGCAGGACGATCGCGAGGGCCAGGGCGGCAGCGAGGCACTTAGGCATGGGAGGATCCGCGAGCGGCTTGGTTCGCGGGATGCTCCCATACGCACGGCCCGCGCTTCAAGGAACCACGGGTTGGGCCTGACCACGAGCGGCGTCCGCGCGCACCCGCGGCGCACCGCGCACGACGCGGCTCAGGCACCCCAGCGCCAGTTGCGGATCTCCGGCATGTCCTCACCGTGGGCGAATATGTACTCGCGGTGCTCGATGAGCTTGGCGCACAGGTGCTGCTTGACGTAGCCCGCGGTTGCCTCGAGTTGCGGCAGCCGGTCGATCGCATCCGCCGCCAGGTGGAAGCGGTCGAGATCGTTGAGCACCGTCATGTCGAACGGCGTGGTGATGGTGCCCTCCTCCTTGTAGCCGCGCACGTGCAGGTTGTCGTGATTGGTGCGCCGATACGTGAGACGGTGGATCAGCCATGGGTAACCATGGAAGGCGAATATGATCGGGCGGTCACGCGTAAACAGCGCGTCAAAGTCCGCGTCGGGCAGGCCGTGCGGATGCTCGCTCGGCGGCTGCAGCTTCATGAGGTCCACGACGTTGACCACGCGGATGCGCAGCTCAGGAAAGTTGCTGCGCAGAATCTTGACCGCGGCCAGCGTCTCGAGCGTCGGCACGTCGCCGGCACACCCCATCACTACATCGGGCTCCGCGCCGCGATCCGTGCTCGCCCACTCCCAGATGCCGATTCCCATGGTGCAATGCCGGACCGCCGCGTCCATGCCGAGCCACTGCGGCGCGGGGTGCTTGCCGGCCACGATCACGTTAACGTAGTTGCGGCTGCGCAGGCAGTGATCCGCCACCGACAGCAGGCAGTTCGCATCCGGCGGCAGGTAGACGCGGATCACGTCCGCCTTCTTGTTGACGACGAGGTCGATGAAGCCGGGATCCTGGTGGGTGAAGCCGTTGTGGTCCTGACGCCAGACGTGCGAGCTCAGCAGATAGTTGAGCGATGCCAGCGGACGACGCCACGGAATCTCACGCGTCACCTTCAGCCACTTGGCGTGCTGGTTGAACATCGAGTCGACGATGTGAATGAAGGCCTCGTACGAGTTGAACAGCCCATGACGGCCGGTCAGCAGGTAGCCTTCGAGCCAGCCCTGGCACAAGTGCTCGCTCAGTACCTCCATGACGCTGCCACTCACGGCCAGATGCTCGTCGGTGGCGACGGTGCGGGCCAGCCACTGGCGCTCGGTAGCCTCGAATACGGCATCGAGCCGGTTGGAGAGCGTCTCATCGGGTCCGAACAGGCGGAAATTGCGTGGAACCTGGTTCAGGCGGATCACGTCGCGCAGGAAGCGGCCGAGCACGCGCGTGTCCTCGGCATCGCCCGCCCCGGGCGCGCTGACCGCCACGGCGTACTCGCGGAATTCGGGCAGGCGCAGCTCGCGCAGCAGCAGCCCGCCGTTGGCGTGTGGGTTGGCGCCCATCCGCCGCGGGCCCTCTGGCGCCAGCTCGGCGAGCTCGGCGCGCAGGCGGCCGCGGTCATCGAACAGTTCCTGCGGCCGGTAGCTGCGCATCCACTGCTCGAGCTGCTCGAGATGCTTCGGGTTGGTACGTACCTCTGACAGTGGCACTTGGTGGGCCCGGAACGTGCCCTCGACCTGGCGGCCGTCGACGACTTTTGGGCCGGTCCAGCCCTTCGGCGAGATGAGGACGAGCATCGGCCAGCGCGGCCGCCCCACGTCTCCGGCGCGCGCACGCTGTTGAATCCGGTGGATCGAGTCGAACGCCTCATCGAGTGCCGCCGCCATCTGCCGATGCATGCGCTCAGGCTCGTCGCCTGCGACGACCAGGGGCGCGTAGCCGTTGCCGCGCAGAAACTCGGCACGTTCCTCGTCGTCGACCCGTGCCAGCAGCGTTGGGTTGGCGATCTTGTAGCCGTTCAGATGCAGGATCGGCAGCACCGCGCCATCGGTCGCGGGGTTGAGGAACTTGTTGCCGTTCCAGCCCGCCGCGAGCGGTCCGGTCTCGGCTTCACCATCGCCGATCACGCACGCAACAATCAGGCCGGGGTTGTCGAAGACCGCCCCGTATGCGTGGCTGAGTGAATAGCCGAGCTCGCCACCCTCATGGATCGACCCCGGCGTCTCGGGAGCCACATGGCTGGGAATGCCGCCGGGGAACGAGAACTGCTTGAACAGGCGCTGCATGCCCTGCTCATCCTGGCTCACCTCCGGGTAAACCTCGCTATAGGTGCCTTCGAGGTACGTGTTGGCGACCAGCGCCGGGCCCCCGTGCCCGGGACCCGCGATGTAGATCATGTCGAGGTCGCGCTCGCGGATCACGCGGTTGAGGTGCACGTAGATGAAGTTCTGACCGGGTGTCGTGCCCCAGTGCCCGAGCAGCCGCGGCTTGATGTGTTGCGCACTGAGCGGTTCGCGCAGCAGCGGGTTCTTGTAGAGATAGATCTGCCCGACGGACAGGTAGTTGGCCGCGCGCCAGTAGGCGTCCAGCCGCCGCAGCAACCCGGCATCGAGCTTATCGTTCATGGGCCCTCCTCAGGCACGGGCGGTAACGCGGAGGTGAAGATGCATAAGGGACGTGACATTCTCTCGCGATGCGCGCGCTCACGGTCAATACCGGTAGTACTTCGGTCAAGCTTGCGCTTTACGACATCAGCTCCCGTGACGCCCCGGCACTGCTGCACAGCGAGCGGCACACCGAGCCGCAGCCCGACCCGCACCGCGTACTCGCACAGCTCGCGGTCCGGCTGCAGCCGGCGCCGCAGGTGGTTGCGCATCGCATCGTGCACGGCGGCACGCGCTTCGTGCAGCCGACGCCCCTCGACTCGCAGACGCTCACCGCCCTAGCGGAACTTTCACCGCTCGCGCCGCTGCACAATCCGCAGGCGCTGCGCTGGGTCGAGGGCGCCCGCGAGGCGTGGGGGGCACAGATGCCGCAGATCGCCGTGTTCGACACCGCGTTCTTCGCCCGCCTGCCGCGGGTCGCGGCCGAGTATGCACTGCCGGCAGACCTTGGCAGCAGAATCGGCGTGCGACGCTACGGGTTCCATGGAATTGCTCACGAGGATATGTGGCGCAGCTGGTGCGCGCTCTATCCGGACCTGACGCGAGGCGGTCGTCTCATTACGCTGCAGCTTGGCGGCGGGTGTTCGATTGCGGCCATCGACCGCGGTCAGCCCCTCGACACCTCGATGGGCTTTTCGCCGCTCGAGGGGCTCGTCATGGAGACACGCGCCGGCGACCTCGATGCGGCGATCGTGCCGTACCTTGAGCATCGACTGTCCCTCAGCGGCGCGGAGATCGTCGTGCGCCTGAACACTGAGTCGGGACTCGCAGGACTGTCCGGCAGCCGCAATGATCCCGGGGCGCTGCTGGGGGATCCCGCGCCGGATGCCCAGTTCGCCGTGGAGCTCTACTGCTATCGGATCCGCAAGTATCTCGGCGCGTACCTGGCCGTGCTCGGTGGCTGCGACGGTATCGTCTTCGGCGGTGGTGTCGGCGAGCACGTGCCCGGCGTGCGGGCGCGCGCGCTCGCAGGCCTGAGCTGGGCGGGAATAGCGCTCGATCCCGCGCTCAACAACGCTGCGCGCGGAGGCGCCGCGCGCATCGACGCCGCCGACAGCGGCGTGCGCGTGCACGTGGCTGCCGTGGACGAGGAACTGGCACTGGCCCGCGCCGCGGCGCAGACGCAGGGATGAAGGCCGCCAATCCGCGCAACTACGCGCGGCGGCCGCCGCTCATGGAGGCCGGGGGCGCTGCGCCGGCGGACAGTTCTTCCAGGACCTGGGTCAGCCTGGCGAGGTCTAGGGGCTTGACCAGATGCGAGTTGAAGCCCGCTTCCTGTGAACGGCGCCGATCTGCATCCTGTCCCCAGCCGGTCAGGGCCACCAGCATCATGCTGCTGCCCCATGGCTGCGTGCGGATGCGACGGGCCACCTCATAGCCATCGAGCAGTGGCATGCCGATGTCGAGCAGCACCACTTCGGGCAGGTGCTCCGCGGCGGCCTCGAGCGCCGCGGCACCGTTGGGAGCGCTGAATACCTGATGGCCGCTCATTTTAAGCAGTACCGCCAGACTCTCGAGTGCATCGGCATTGTCGTCGGCGACGAGGATACGGCGGCTGACCGGCTGCGGCGCGCTGTTCGTTCCCGCAGCCTCGGCCCGAGCCGCGGCGGCGTCGGCGCCGAGCAGCGGCAGTTTCATGACGAACTCGCTGCCGCGTCCAGCCCCGTCACTGTGCGCGCTGACGCTGCCACCATGCATCTCCACCAGCCGGCGGACCAGCGCGAGGCCGATCCCCAGCCCGCCGGATGAGCTGCCGACACGCCGGTCGAGCTGAGTGAACAACTCGAAAATCCGCGGCAGCAGGTCGGCGGGAATGCCGATGCCGTCATCCCGCACCCGTATGAGAACGCAGCCCTCCTGTTCCTCACAGCGCAGGTCGATGTGTCCTGCGCCGTCGGTGTACTTGGCGGCATTGCCCAGCACGTTGGCGAGCGCCTGCGTGAGGCGGGTCGGGTCGCCGTCGAGCCGCAGCGGCGTTTGCGGCAATTCGACAGTGAACCGGTGCCCGCGCGCCTGGATGAGCGGCTCGACATTCTCGACGGCACGCTCGATGAGCGTCCGCACGTCCAGCGGCTCGCGCGCCAGCGTGATCTTGCCGCGCGTGATGCGCGACACGTCGAGCAGATCATCGACGAGGCGCGTGAGATCACCCAGCTGGCGCCGAATAAGTTCCTGCGCCCAGCTCATCTGCTGCTCGGTCGGCTGCATGCGCATGAGCTGCACGGCGTTGAGCATCGGCGCCAGCGGATTGCGCAGCTCGTGCGCCAGCATCGCCAGGAACTCATCCTTGTTGCGATCGGCCTCCTGCAGCGCCAGCTCAGCGCGGGCGCGCTCGGCAACCTCGTTCTGCAGGCTGCGATTGGCCCGCTCCAGTTCGTCGTTAGCGCGCTGCAGCGTGGCATTGAGTGCCTCGAGCTCGCGGTTCTTCTCCGCCTGCAGGGTGACATTCGCCTGCGCCAGCTTTTCGTTGGCCTGCGCCAGGCTGCGGTTGAGCTCGCGCAGCTCGCGGCGCTTCAGGTACAGCTCTACCAGGACCGCCACCTTGCCGCGCAGCACTTCGGGCACAACCGGGATCGACACGTAGTCGACGGCGCCGACCTTATAGCCCTTGAGGCGATCGAGCTCCGATATATGCACGCCGGTCACGAAGATGATCGGCGTGCGTTCGAAGCGCGGGTGATCGTGGATCAGCTGCGCTGCCTCGAAGCCGTCCATTTCCGGCATGCTGACGTCCATCAGCACAACGGCGAACTCATCGTTCATGAGCTTCTGCAACGCCTCCGGCCCGGAGCGCACCGGCACCAGATTCTGGCCGAGGTCGGCGAGCACGGTCTGATAGGTGAGCAGGCGTGCCGGCTGGTCATCGACCAGCAGGATGTTGACCTTGTCAACCCCGCTCACGCGCTCCTCCGCCCCCCGCGCACTCATGCGCGCACTACCGGTGCAGCCACATGCGCACTAGGGACAGGAGCTGCTCGGTATTGACCGGCTTGGCCACATAGTCCGAAGCGCCCGCCTCCAGGCATTTCTCGCGGTCGCCCTTCATGGCCTTGGCCGTCAGCGCGATGATGGGCAGCAGGCGGAAGCGATGATTGCTGCGGATGCGGCGCATCGTCTCATAGCCGTCCATCTCCGGCATCATGACGTCCATCAGCACCAGCGACAGGTCCTCGGTGTTCTCCACCAGCTTGATCGCTTCCTGGCCGTTGGTGGCGGTGATCACCTCCATGCTGTGGCGCTCGAGCAGACTGTTGAGAGCGAAGATGTTGCGGATGTCATCGTCAACGACCAGCACCTTGCGTCCGTTGAGAGGCTCGTCGCTTTCGTGCAGCGCCTCGATCATCCGTTGCTTCGACTCGGGGAGATCGGCGATCACCCGGTGCAGGAACAGCGCGGTCTCGTCCAGCAGCCGCTCGGGCGAACGTACGCCCTTCAGCACGATGCTCTTGGCGTTCTTGCGCAGCTCAATTTCCTCATGATCAGAGAGCTCGCGGCCGGTAAACACGACGATCGGCGTCTGACACAACTGGGCATCGCCCTGCACTTCCTTCAGCAGTTCGAAACCCGACATGTCCGGCAGGCGCAGATCGAGTACCGCGCAATCGAAACCACCGTCGCGCAAGGCCGCGAGCGCCTCGGCGCCGGTGCCCGCCATGACGATCTCCACGTCGCTATGCCCGAGCAGTTCGCGCACGCTCAACTGCTCGGCCGGATCGTCCTCGACCACGAGCAGGCGGCGCACGCTCTTGGCGGTGAATACTTTGAGCCGTTCCAGTGCCGCTTCGAGCCCGTCGGTGGTAACGCTCTTGGTTATGAACGAGAACGCACCCCGTTCGAGACCGTACTGGCGCTCGTCCTCCACGGTCAGGATCTGCACCGGGATGTGGCGCGTTTCCGGGCTGCGCTTCAGCTGATTGAGCACTGTCCAGCCCAGCATGTCGGGCAGGAACACGTCGAGCGAGACGGCGGTCGGCCGATGCTTGCGCGCCAGCGTCAGAGCATCGGTGCCGTTGCGCGCCAGCAGCACCTTGAAGCCGCGTTCGCGCG
>Ga0070732_10001188_pt1 | contig 14412 bp, 9 predicted proteins | sample Coa_R1_5_FD_66449 | JGI IMG/M metagenome (GOLD analysis project Ga0070732, IMG submission 66449) | Surface soil microbial communities from Centralia Pennsylvania, which are recovering from an underground coalmine fire - Coalmine... | ecosystem: Environmental > Terrestrial > Soil > Unclassified ...
AACAATAACGGCAAGATTGGGATGTATGGCGTTTCGTATGACGGGCTGACGACCGCGCTGACGCTGCTGCATCCGCATCCCGCGCTCAAGGCCATCAGCGAGCAGGCTTCTCCCGTGGACCAATGGATGAATGATGATGACCACCGGTACGGCGCCTTGCGGGAGAGTTATGACTTCGAATACGCGGTCATGGAGCAGGCCGACAAGAACGAGAATCGTCACTTCGACTTCGAGACGTATGACACTTACGAGTGGTACCTCAATCTGGGTCCGCTTTCGAACATCAACGCAAAATATGTGCACGGCTCGATTCCGTACTGGAATTCGACCGTCGAGCATCCCGATTACGACGAATTCTGGAAAAAGGAGGCATGGGTCAGCCAGCTCCACGCCTCGACGGTGCCGAACCTGAATGTGGCCGGATTCTGGGATCAGGAAGACCCGTGGGGCCCGTGGCAGATTTTTCGTCATGCCGAGGAAAGCGATCCAGAGCACACGAATTTTATCGTTGCTGGGCCATGGTTCCATGGGGAGTGGCAGACAACCAAGGGAGACGGTATCGGCATTGTGCCGTTCGGAGGACATGAGACGGCACGCGAATTTCGAGAAAATATCGAGGCCCCATTCTTCCGCTATTACCTGCACGGCCACGGAGAGAAGCCTGCCTGGCAGGCGAGCACATTCCAGAGCGGGTCTAATACTTGGCATACCTATGATGTCTGGCCGCCCAAGGCCGCGAAGGCTACCAACCTGTACCTGCATGCGGATGGATCACTCTCGTTCGAGCCACCACACGCAGCCAAGGGCGGCGACTATCGTGAATATGTTTCTGATCCGGCAAGCCCTGTGCCGTACCGGCCGCGTCCGATCTCCCCCACGTATCCAGGAGGAGACTGGCGAACCTGGGAGGTCGCCGACCAGAGATTTGTCGATCACCGCCCGGATGTTCTCTCTTTTGCAAGCACACCTTTAGATCACGACCTGACCATAACTGGGCCGCTGGCAGCCAACCTCTTCGCTTCAACGTCAGGAAGTGACAGTGATTTCATCGTGAAGCTGATTGATGTATACGCGCAGGACACGCAGAAGAACGCTTGGGACTCCGCGTCCGGTCCCAAGCCCGGGCAGTATCCGCAGTCGCTGAACGGATATGAACTACCGGTAGCCATGGAGGTTCGTCGGGGAAGATACCTCACCAGCTTTGAGAAGCCGGAACCGCTTACGCCCAACAAGCCGATCGAATGGAATGTCCCTTTGCGAGATCACGATCACGTATTCCTGAAGGGGCACAGGATCATGGTGCAAATCCAGTCGAGCTGGTTTCCAGTGATTGATCGAAATCCGCAGAAATTTGTGGAGAGCATCTACAAGGCATCGGCAGCGGATTACGTTCCTGCAACGCAGCGGATCTATTGTTCGCCATCGATGCCGTCGCACCTGGTGCTGCCGGTCATGCCCTGATTGGACTCGCGGAAGTTGCGTCGCGCCGGTCTACGACTCCGTTAAGGATCGTGAGGGAGCAGTGATTCGTCCCAAACCAGTATGGAATTTCGCGGTAATCGTCTATCGCAAACACGGCCAAGTCGGCATCCTTTCCTGGTTCAATGGTGCCCTTGCGACCGGCGGTGCGTAATGCCCACGCTCCGTTAATTGTGGCCGCAGAGATACTCTCGGCAGGAGACATCTTCATGTGGGTGCACGCCATTGACATCGCCATAGGCATGCTCAGAGTTGGCGATGTGCCTGGGTTGTAGTCTGTCGCGAGCGCAACAGGGACACCGGCGTTGATGAAGCGCCGCGCGTCCGGATAATCCTTCATTCCGAGAAAATAGTTTGCGCCCGGTACCAGCGTCGCGACCGTGTCATGCTTCGCCAGCTCGTTGACGTCGTTCTCATTCACATGATCCATGTGATCGAAGGAGGCCGGCTTGAAGCGGAGAAGCGGCGATATGTGAGTCTCCGAAAGCTGACCCATGTGCGCCCGGACAGCCAACCCATTTTCCTGAGCCGCGGCAAAGATTTGTTCCGTTTCTTCAGCAGTGAACGCTCCTTTATCACAGAAGACGTCTACAAACTGAGCCAATTTTCGCCGAGCAGCAGTCGGTATCATCTCTCGGCAGACGGTCTCAACATATTCTTGGGTGCGTCCTTGGAATTCTTTTGGAACGACATGGGCCCCGAGCAGCGTAGCCACAACGGTTCCCGGCCAGCCCGAAGCTGCTCTCTGAATTGCCTCGAGAGATTTCAGTTCCGACTCAACCGTCAGCCCGTAGCCAGATTTGGCCTCGACGGTCGTCGTACCATGTGCCGCCATTTCGCGTAATGCCGTCAACACTTTTGCTGACAACGTCGTCGCTGCCGCCTTACGAACGGCTTCCACGCTCGATCGGATGCCCCCGCCTGCAGATGCAATTTCTTCATAGGAAGCGCCTTGCAAGCGCTTCTCGAAGTCGACGAGGCGTGCACCGACAAACACTGGATGAGTGTGGGAGTCGACAAAGCCGGGGATCACGACTTTGCCCGCGCAGTCGACCTCGGTGACTTGTTTCCGATGTTTCCTAATCCACGGATCACGAAGCGCGTCTCTGGTCTTGCCGACGGACACGATTTTGCCGCCGACGCTGAGGACTGCGGCATCCTGGATAATTCCGAGTTCTGCGAGTTGGTTCCCTCGCCGGGGCCCGGGCGCTCCGAAACCGGACCGCAAAGTAAGGAGCTGACCGATGTTCAGGAGACAGAGAGCAGAACCGCTTCGCGAGTTCTTTGTTGGAGGGGTCACGACCGAGCAGTGTAGCAGCCGAATGCTGTGTCATCCCATCGGGATCTTCACGCCAGTCTTTTTCGCGAACTCTGACGCTTCCGAGTAGCCCGCGTCGGCATGGCGGATGACGCCCATCCCCGGATCAGTCGTGAGCACCCGCTCGATGCGCTTGGCCATCATCTCAGTACCGTCAGCGACAGTGACTTGTCCCGCATGCATCGAGTAGCCGATGCCCACCCCTCCCCCATTGTGGATCGATACCCACGACGCACCGGCAGCGGTGTTGAGCATCGCATTCAACAGTGGCCAGTCCGCGATGGCATCCGAACCGTCTTTCATGCTTTCGGTTTCGCGGAATGGCGATGCAACGGAGCCGCAGTCAAGATGATCGCGGCCAATGACGATTGGCGCCTTGATCTTGCCTTTCCTCACCAGATCGTTCATTGCGAGGCCGAACTGCGCGCGCTCGCCATACCCGAGCCAGCAGATGCGCGCAGGAAGACCCTGGAACTTGATGCGTTTCCGGGCGAGGTCGATCCAGCGGCGCAGAATGCGATTCTCCGGAAACAATTCGAGAACGAGATCGTCGGTGACATGAATGTCGGCGGGTTCGCCTGACAACGCTACCCAGCGGAACGGTCCCCGACCTTCACAGAACAGCGGGCGGATGTAGGCCGGCACGAATCCGGGGAAGTCGTAGGCGTTCTTCAAGCCCCGCTGGAAGGCAAAGGTCCGGATGTTGTTTCCATAGTCGAACGTGACCGATCCCATCTTCTGCAGTCGCAACATCCCTTCCACGTGCCGCGCCATCGCATCCAGTGACTTTTCCTGATACGAATGAGGGTCACTCGTCCGCAACTGCAGCGCCGCCTCGTAGCTCATGCCGTTCGGCACGTATCCGTTCAGTGGATCATGAGCCGAAGTCTGATCGGTCAGGATGTCAGGAACTACGCCGCGTTCGGCGAGTTCCGGGATGATGTCCGCGCAATTTCCGACTAACCCGACAGACACATTTTCCTTCTTGCGTATAGCGTTCTTCAGGATGCGCAACGCTTCATCGAGCGTGCTGACCATGAAATCGCAATAGCCAGTTTTCAGGCGCTTCTTGATGCGCTCCGGATCCACGTCGATTCCCAGGAATGCTGCGCCGGTCATGGTCGCCGCCAGAGGCTGCGCGCCTCCCATGCCGCCCATCCCGCCTGAGACGATCAGCTTGCCCGAAAGATCGCCACCAAAGTGCTTCTCGCCGGATGCGGAGAAGGTTTCAAACGTTCCTTCCACAATCCCCTGAGATCCGATATAGATCCACGAGCCGGCCGTCATCTGCCCGTACATCATTAGTCCGGCGCGCTCGAGTTCGTTGAACTTTTCCCAGTTCGACCAGTGGCCGACGAGGTTCGAATTCGCGATCAACACACGCGGGGCGAAATCGTGGGTTTTAAAAACTCCCACTGGCTTCCCGGATTGCACCAGCAAGGTCTCATCGTTCTCAAGCTTCTTCAGAGTCTCGACGATCGCGTGATACGCCTCCCAACTCCGGGCGGCGCGGCCTGTTCCTCCGTAGACGACAAGATCCTTTGGGCGTTCCGCGACCTCCTCGTCGAGGTTGTTCATGAGCATGCGCATGGCCGCTTCCTGCTGCCAGCCTTTACATGTCATCTGGGTGCCGCGGGGTGCGCGAATGGAAGTAGGAACAGGCCTGACTTCTGTGTCGACGGGCATGAATAAATGGTACTTGCTCAGAGCAACTTCGCACAACCGCCACTCCGCTGGTGGGTTTTTCCGCTCAATCGTCCCAACCCCGTTGCCTCTGAGCCGACGATAGTTGTTTTTCAGTATTGCGTCACTTATCTCGTCAGGTTTCAATGCTCGACCAATACCTGGCGCCTGCTGCGGGCCGGATACTACGGCCGAAGCAGGCGGATTCGCGATTCTGGGTTATTTCTCTATTCGTGGGGTCTGCGTGCGAAAATCCGCATTTGTTCTGTGTCTAGTGTCAGCCTCATTGGTTTGCCAGGTTAACTATGCCACTCTGGGCGGGACCATCACCGATCCCCAAGGCAAGGCCTTTGCGGGCGCAGAGGTGGAATGCATTTCCTCCAGTACTCATGCCGTACGCCATGTACGCAGCAACGACGAAGGAATTTTCGAGATCACCGACCTTCCTCCCGGAGACTACGAACTAAAAGTGCAGGCGCCCGGATTCTCTCCGCTCTCCAGTACCGTAAGCCTTGAAGTGAGTCAGAACAGACTGCTGAACCTCAGTTTCCGGCTAGCTTCGGTGAGAAACGTTGTTGAGGTCGGGGACACCGCGCCCGCGCTTCATCCCACGGACTCTTCGGTGGGTGAAGTCATTGAGTCGGTTGCGCTGCACGACTTGCCGCTCAACGGCCGCATGCTGATTGATCTGATGCTTACTGTTCCCGGTTCTCACGTCAGCCACGGAGCGCAGACCGGCAACATGAATCCTCTGTACTGGCGGCCAGGACAGCGCTCTGCCGTGAGCATCGGGGGCAATCGGCCCAATGCCAATTACTTCATGCTGGACGGAACAACCGATACGGATCCCACCTTCAACACGCTGAATCTCAGTCCCTCACCTGATGCGGTTCAGGAGTTCAAAGTGGAAACAGGGAGTTACTCGGCAGCTATGGGCGGCGCCGGGGGCGGCCAGGTCAGTATCATCACGCGTTCCGCCTCTAACGCACTTCATGGGACTGTCTACGAGTTTCTGCGCAACGGTGTCATGGATGCGACTAGCTTCCAGGCCATGGGAAACAATCACATGGTCCAGAATAACTATGGGGCGTCGCTCGGCGGCCCTATCGTCCACGAGCACGCGTTCTTCTTTGCAAACTTCGAAGGATTCCGGCACGCCATGACCGACACGATGATTGATACCGTGCCGACACCACAGGAGATTTCAGGAGACTTCAGCCAAACCGGTGTGAACATCTATGACCCGACCCATCATCGCGCCCAATTTCAGTACAACGGTGTGCTGAACGTTATTCCTCCAACCCAGATCAACGGCGCCGCCAGGGCTTTTCTGCAGAAGTATGTGCCTCAACCCAACATCATGCCGGGGATGATGCCGTGCGGGGCAGCCACCATGGGCAGCCCGGGAGTCGTCGGTGCTGGTGTGGATTGCAACAACTACCTGGATGCCCGCAACGAACTCGAGGTAAATAACCAGGGTACGATCCGCATCGATCAGAACCTGGGGGAAGGAAGCACACTCACAGGTCGCTATTCTTTGAGCGCAGAAACTGGATTTATGCCCGGAGAGATGCCTCCTGGCGGCGTGGGAACACTGCTGCCCGGCTTCGGTTCCTACAACGATAACTTCGCGCAACAGGGAAGCCTGGCGTGGACACGTGTACTGAGTCCGACACTCGTGAATACAGCCGCGACCTCGGTGTCACGCCTTGCGATGCATCGCTATGACCAGAACGCTTACACGAATGACATCGTTTCGCAGCTGAACATTCAGGGTGTTGGCTTCGGTGGGCCGGGCGCATTTGGTGCGCCCTTCTTCAATGTGCAGGGCTACTCGCCGATGGGAGACAACTACTCGGCAACACCCATGAAGGCTTGGGACACAATTGCGGAGGGCCGCGATACCCTTAGCTGGCAGCGCGGCCGGCACGCAGTGCAATTCGGCGGCAGTTACCGGAAATTCATTTGGCCCATGTGGGGATTTTTCCAGAATCGAGGTTATTACCAATTCACAAATGGATTCACCACGGACAACGGCACCAATGATGGCACCGGTTCTGCCTTGGCTAGCTTCCTGCTCGGTTTGCCAGCCATAAAGCAACGTCAGGCCGGCATCCCTCAGATGCAGCTCCGGCAATGGTACGCCGACGGTTTCGTACAGGACAGCTTCCGAGTGAACTCAACCACGACAATCGAAATGGGGCTGCGCTATGAGTTCATGGAACCGCTGGTGGATACCAGCTACACGAATTCCAATCTAACATTCGAAAACGGCACTCCATCGGCGTTCATCGGCGGCGAGAATGGCTTCCCGAAAGGCTTGAAGTATCCCAATCCTCACAATTTCGCGCCTCGCTTGGGCATTTCGAAAGCTTTCTCCGATTGGGGAGTTGTTCTGCATGCAGCCTACGGTATCTTCTTTACGCCCGTTGATATGAATGCGTGGTGCAACCAGCGGCACAACGTGCCTTACGTTTTCCCGGAAACGCAGCAGAGCGATAACTTCACTCCCTCGGCATCCATTCTGGCGACGAACCTCAATTTCGGGCATCCCGTGCTCGGCCAGACTACGGTGAGCTTCACCGCCATGGACCCGCATGCTCCTTCGCAATACATCGAGCAGTGGAGCGGTTCGGTCGAGAAAAGCCTCGGGCATCAGACAACGCTTGAGGTTGGATACCTGGGATCGCACGGTCTCCACTTGCAGCGCGCCCACTTGATTAACAATGCGCCTCCGGGTCCGGGGCCAATCGGCCCACGCCGGCCTTTTCCCAAGATTAGTTTTGTGCCAGATACGACGTTGCCGGGAAATGTGACCTACACGGCTCCGGCTAGCGGGTGCCCAAACAATCAGATTTGTTTTCCGGTCAGCACCATCAATTTGCTGGAGAACAGCGCACAAAGCTGGTATGACGCCGGTTACGTCAACGTCCGTCGGCGCTTCTCTCGCGGCCTTACATTCCTTGCGAACTATACCTGGGCGAAGGACCTCAGCGATGCTCCGGATTTTCGTTCGCCCATGTTCGAATCGGCAATCCCGCAAAACAACAATGATCTCGCCGCCGAACGCGGACCGGCGTGCGACGTTCGTCATCGTTTCGCGCTAAGCGCTGTTTACGGTATTCCTGCTTGGGATCGTGATGGACTGATTCGGGCGATCAGCAAAGACTGGCGTCTGTCCACGGTCTATCAAGTCCAGACGGGGTTTCCTTTCACCATTTCGGTTTTTGGGGATACGGCGAACTCGGGAACGGTTCTGGGAGAGAATCCAATCCGCGCAAACCTGACCGGGCAGCCAATCTTCACCTCGCAGATGCACACGGCTGCGGAATGGTTCAACCGCGCCGCCTTTACAGCCCCCGCGGCTTACACCTTCGGCGATGTTGGAAGGAACTCAGTGTACGGTCCAGGGATGCAGACGCTTGATCTGGCAGTGGTGCGCGACTTTGGCCTGACAGAACGCATGAAATTGCAGTTCCGCGGAGAATTCTTCAACGCTCTGAATCATACAAACCTCGGAACACCCGATCGCTTCATCAATACACCGCAATTCGGAACGATCACGGAGGCGACGACGCCGGGTAGGGAAATCCAATTGAGCGCGCGGGTATCGTTCTAGGGTTCGAGCTAGCTGACTTTGGCAAGCCGTAGTTCGCGCGGAGGACTGCCGAAGGCGACCGTCCCACACAGGACCGATCACCAAGTGCTGTAGGCGGTGCCGTCACTGGCGGTGCCGCTTGACGCCGAGTGCACGTCAGTGATGCCGGGATCCTGCTGGTCGACGGCCAACAACACATCTTCCTGCACGACCTCCCAATTGGGCAGACGAGTCATGGGATCCACGGGGACCTGACGCAAATAGCCACCTTGTACGAGATCATCGAGCGACTGCGGCGCTTTCTGCTTGTCGAGGGTATATTGCGAGATCACATTGCGCAGCGTGCTCAGGTTTGACCGCAGCACGGACTCGCGCGCCTGAATAATTGACTGGTTGTAAACAGGAACGGCCACCGCCATCAGGATCATGATGATGCTGATCACGATCATCAACTCCAGTAGCGTGAACCCGCGCGCGCCTCGTAAGGCTCTTTGATTCCCGATCGCGCCCAAACGTCGTCTGATCTCAGCCGCTCTGACGAGCTGCGAGTTGATCCGGCCGGATTTGCTAATGCCCCTTACCATCTACCAGTCCTTGTATTTCGTGCCGTCAAGTCCGGTGCCCTGCGATTTGGTAAAGACGTCGAAAACGTTCTGGCCGCCCCACGAGTCTGAGTCCGGATCGTCCTGCATCGACCGCAAACCCCATTCCGTAGTTTTCGTCATCGGGTCTATGGGAATAGAACGCAAGAAGCGCAGCTTTTTGCCCCCTTGTATTTCGATCCCTTTAACCAAAGTATCCAGATCGGGAGGATAGTTCTGGCTATCGACCTTGGTCTGAAAGGCACCGCGATCAGCCGCATCCTTGTAGCGATCGATTGCGTCGCGCATCTCCCACAAATCCTGCCGGAGCTGTTTCTCTCGCTCGCGCTGGATCGTAACTCGCACCAGTGGCAGCGCCATCAGCGTCAGAACCGCCAGAATCGTCGCCGCGACGATTAATTCCAGCAGTGTAAAACCGCGTTGTGATCCACACTGGCGCCGCATAGTTTCGCTACCTTTATTGTACGGTCACCGCCGCCTGCGCGCCGTTCACCGTTATGGCCTGCAATCCGGGATCGCGGGCACCGCCACGAGTAATCGTCAGCGGAGTCTGTCCCGCGCCTTTGGCCTGGAAAGTTATAGTGACGACCGTTCCCTGGCCCGAAACGCCGCCCGCGCCCGGTGGACGGGTCGCGGTGATCTGCAACTGTCCTACGGTGTCGTCCTCCCGATGAACCAGAGCTACGGCTTGCCCGTCCTGGGATAGGAAGCCGCCGTTGGATATGTTGACCAGTTGCAGGACTTTCGGGTCGTAGTTCAACTGCACCGGCACCGAAGAAACATTCTGCGCCCCGGAAATCACCAGGTTTACAGCGAATGTATTGCCCTTGGTCGCCTGAATCGTAGGTGGATCGAACATAAAACTCGGCGTCCCAGCGGCAGGTCCGGGCCCAACCGGAGTGATCAAGGGCTGCGCCGGGACGCTTGGCTGATTTGTATTTGCCGGCGCGGCCGGCTGTGTCTGTGCGGCCGGAACGGGCGCCACCGCCTTGACGTGCCGGAGTTCTATCGTGTTCGCAGTACCAATTTCGATCTGACGCTGATTGATTTCGTTCACATCGGTTCCGCGAATGATGTGCGGCACGATCGCGAATACGATTTCATTCTCGGAGTGGTCCTGGGTAGTCTGTCCGAACAGGTACTTCAAAATCGGAATCTGGGCCAATCCAGGGATCCCGCTAAGCGACTTGGTCTGATTGTCTTCCATGATCCCGCCCAGCAGGTTGGCCTCGCCGTCCCTCAGCCGAATCTCGTGTTCGATTTTGCGCTGACCGATGATCGGCTGGCTGATGCCGCCGATGTTCTGCTGACCGGTCACGGCGGAAACGTCCATGCTGATCTTGAGCGTGATTTCGCCGTTGGAGTGCACGTGCGGCGTGACGTCGATGTTCACGCCGACATCGAGATACTGGAATTGCGTGTTGACCAGCGGATTGATGCCGACACCCCCGATACCGGGCTGGAATGATCCGGTTGCGACGGGTACGCGATCGCCGATCTTCAGCGATGCTTTTTGACCATCAAGAGCGCGAACCTGAGGGTTTTGAATCAGCTTGGTGTCGCTGTTACTCATGACCGCCGACAAGTTTGCGGAGGGGATGGTGACCTGAAAGTCCGTGGCATTGAGACTTCCCAACGTGTTGAGGTTCAGACCGTTCGTGTTGGTGTTCGTACTGGTGGGTGTGGTCACTCCATTCGTCGTGGTCGTCGGCGTGGTCGTGTTGTTGATATTGCTTTGCAAAGTGACCGTGGCGCTCGTTGGAGGATTAAGGCCTAAAGTCCGCGAACGGTCTTTGCTGACCTGCATCACCGCTATATCGATGATGACTTCGGGACGCGCTTTATCCAAATCGTCGACCAGTTTCTCCGCCAGTGCGATTTGATCAGGAGTGCCTCGAACCACCAGAGCGTTCTGCGAAAGCAACTGCTGTACGCGCTGCACGTCGAGGACTGCGCGAATCGCATTCACCACATCCTGGAGTTCTGTCGGCTGTGACAGATTTGACAGGTAGAAGGTTTTGAGAACACTCTGCTCCAGTTCCTTCCGTTTCGCAGGATTGTCCTGGGCGACAAAGATTGTGTTAGGCGTGACTGGGCGCCAGAAGGTCTTCGACTGCAGCGCAGTGATCTCCAGAGCCTCTTCCAGCGTTACGCCGTTCAGTTCGACCCGCACCTGCTTGGGGACGTAATCGGGGTCAAAAAGCACGTTGATCCCGGCGAGTTGCCCGATTGTCCGGTAGGCCACATCCGATTTCGTGTCGGTCAGCTTGAGCGTAATTGGAACATTCGATATCGGAGCCAACTCCACCGGCCCGGCTGCGTCACGAATCTTGCGCTCAAGGCTGCTGGGAGGGCCAGCGGCCTGCGGAGCAGGATTCGTCTTGTCATTGATTATCTTCAGCGTGCGGGTCAACTCCTGTTTCGCTGAGAAAAGAGAGGGATCGATGGCCAGAGCTTTGCGGAACTCCGCTACGGCTTCATCGAGCTTGCCCTCTTCGCGCAACTGCTGTCCTTTGTGGACGATCGACGCTGCAGCTTCGAAACGCGTGCGTTCGAAGGCAGCGCGGTAGCGCAGGTCCTTCGGCTTCAGATCGTAGGCTTGCTTAAAGTAGTCGTACGCAGCCTCATAATTCTGGCGAGCTTCCGCGTCTTGACCCTTGGCATACAAGTCCTTGGCTTTGTCGGCGACAGCGGCAACGGTTGTGAAGGTGATTAGGAGCAATAGCCCTGCCGGACGCATCAGGCGGCTCATTCGATGGTCCTCATAGTTGAACTCACGGGAAAAGATCCTCTTTATACGGGAAAAGATCCTCTATATACAGTCTTCGGAACAGACAGCTTTCCGCGCTCCGGCTCCGCGTTGAGGCTGCGAATTGCGCAGGCAGGAGGTCCGCTCGGTGGACAAAAATCTTTGATTGACGCGATTATAGCATCGCCATTTCCAGCATCCGAAGTGCCTGCGCGCACAGAGGTTACACTCTTTGGTCGTACGACTTACGGGACCATCCTCTACACCTTCCTCCCGCCCCGAATTCGCATGAATGACTCGCTAGGCCGAAAACGAGAGAGCCGCCGATGCGCTAAGATAACCACTCTCGACTGTTATGCCCCGCCAATCCACGCATCAAACCAAACCCAACGCAGAGAAAAGCCCTCGCCGTGATCCCACAGCCAGTGGCCAGCGTGACGCCGCCGTCAATAGGATCGCTTCCCATAACTACTTCTTGCTGGAAAAATTTGAAGCCGGGGTGGCTCTGACCGGAACCGAAGTCAAGTCAATTCGTGGCGGCCGCGCCAACCTGAAGGATGCCTACGGCTTGGTCAAAGACGGGGAACTTTGGCTCCTCAACTGCCACATCAGCCCCTATGAGCACGGCAGTTACTCGAATCACGCCGCCTTGCGCACCCGCAAGCTACTCATGCACCGCGACGAAATTCAAAAATTGATGGGCAAGACGCAACAGAAAGGCCTGACGCTGATCCCCACCCGGATGTACTTTAAGAACGGTAATGTAAAGGTTGAGCTCGCATTGGCTAAAGGGAAGCAGTTATGGGATAAGCGCGAAACAGAGCGGCGGCGCACTGCGGACAAAGAGGCAAGGGAAGCAATTGTGCGCGGCCGCAGTCGAAAGCAATAGAGCGCCTCCTTTCAAGATTCCGCCGCAAAAACGAACCAACTTGCAAATCAAGACTATAGATCTCAAATCGGATCGCCCGACTGTACGAGAGGCCCTAGTGCGTCTGGACCGGGAACTGGCGCTAGCCCGCCGGGAGAAGGTCGGTCTTCTGAAGATCATCCACGGTTACGGCTCGACCGGCGTGGGAGGAGATATCCGCCTCGCGTTACAAAAGCGTCTTCTCGAGATGGCGGAATCGAATAGTGTCAAGGCCGTCATTTTCGGGGAGAACTGGTCAAAGTCCGATGAGGTGACATGGCGTCTGATCCAGGAACACCCCGAATTGAAGAATGATGCTCACCTTGGCCGCGGGAATCTTGGAATCAGCATCGTTCTGATCGACTGAGGGCTGTTCTGTCCATGGTTATGCCCGCACTGCAGGAAAAGCCTGATTGACTCCTGTCCTATCTCACTCGCGTAATAGGGAATATGGGATCGTCAGCGCGGCATCAACAGCCGGTTCGTTGGGTTCACGATGGTCCGGGCCGAGTGTTGAAAATGCCGCGTCGCTGGCGTTGGAAGTGGCCTGTTCTTATACTCTTACTTACCGCTGGGGTAGCGTTCGTATGCGTTCGTTACGTCCTTTCTCACGCCGCTCCGATTCTACGAACGCGAGTGGTCGATACCCTGTCATCTCGCTTCAAGGGCAGGGTAGACCTCGATGAACTGGAAGTTTCTCTGACCGATGGTCTAGACGTTCATGGCGGGGGTTTGAAGATCTTTGGCCCGACCGATCCTAATCCGGCGGTGCCGGGAATTCAGCCGCTGATCTCGGTCGACGAATTCCACTTTCAGACCAGAATCGGAAACCTGTTTCGTTCGCCCATGCACGTGCATACCGTTTACGTCAAAGGCATGGCCCTCAACATTCCTCCTAAAGAGGACATCCAGCAACTCAGCGACATGCGTCGGTCGTCAGGGAAGATGACGATCGTTGTTGACGAACTTCAATTCAAAGATGCGCAACTTGTAATTAACACCTACAAACCTGGTAAGGGACCTCTCGAATTTCAGATCAGCAGCCTGAAGATGGAAGATGTTGGGCCTGATTTACCAATGCCATTCGAAGCTGACCTGGTTAATCCCAAACCCATTGGCAACATTCGTTCGCATGGGAAGTTTGGCCCCTTCCGCGAAACCCAACCGCGATACACACCTGTATCAGGCGAATACGCGTTCACGAATGCCGATCTTGGCACGCTACGGGGAATTAGCGGAATTCTCTCCTCGACCGGAAAGTACCGTGGCACGCTTGGCAAACTCGGGGTCGATGGCACAACGGACACGCCCGACTTCCGTCTTGCCAGAAGCGGTCATCCCGTGAATCTGCACACCGACTTTCATGCAATTGTCGACGGCACAGATGGCGACACATACCTCGAACCAGTCAAAGCGCACTTCCTTCATTCCTCCTTCACAGCCAGGGGCAAGGTAGTGCGAATGCAGAATCCGCACGGCCACGACATCGAATTAGACGTCATGATGAATCAGGCGCGAATGGAAGACTTGCTTACTCTGGGCCTGAGAACCGACCCGCCCGTCATGAGCGGCCCCGTGGCTTTGCGGACGCGCATGAGCCTGCTGCCGGGGCCCGAAGACATTGCGGATCGGCTCAAACTGGATGGCACCTTCAAGGCGCCATCCGAACAGTTTTCCAGCGACAAAATTCAGGATCGTATCGACGCTCTGAGCCTTCGCGCACAAGGCAAGCCCAAACTGGCAAAAGAACATCCGGATGCGAATGTTGAATCAGATTTGGATGGAGCCTTTGTCCTCAGGGACGGGAGATTCACATTTTCACAGCTGCATTTCTCGGTCCCGGGGGTCCAGTCTGACATTTACGGGCAATACAGTCTGGACGGGAACATCTTTGATTTTCACGGAAAGCTCAGGTTGGATGCGAAGCTCTCGCAAATGATGACGGGCTGGAAATCGATCCTTTTGAAGCCGGTGGATCCGTTCTTCAGCAAACATGGCGCCGGAAGCGAGATTCCCTTCAAAGTGACCGGAACGCGTTCCGAACCGCATTTCGGGTTGGACTTCGGTCATCAAAAG
>Ga0070732_10001190_pt1 | contig 14410 bp, 12 predicted proteins | sample Coa_R1_5_FD_66449 | JGI IMG/M metagenome (GOLD analysis project Ga0070732, IMG submission 66449) | Surface soil microbial communities from Centralia Pennsylvania, which are recovering from an underground coalmine fire - Coalmine... | ecosystem: Environmental > Terrestrial > Soil > Unclassified ...
TGACATCGTCACGCCGATCAGGAGGAGGCGCTGATGTACTCGCTCTCCAGCGGGATGTAAGCGATCACCCCAGCGCCGCTACAGGAAAGTCCTACGGACGATTCGGACTGCGCCGCTTCCGGGGATCTGAGGCAGGGAAGACAGTTAGTTCTCTTTGTCCCTTAACGGAGGCGAACATGTTTCAGCGTACAAAGGGAATACTCACGGCGAAAGCTGGACTGATAGCACTGTCGGCTGTCTCGTCAATAGCACTTGCTCATACCTACCAGCGCTGCGACGCGGACGGCGATCATTGTGTGACGGTTACTTGCGACAACGACGGAGACAGATGTTGGCGCGAGTCTGAATACAGCAAGAATACAATCTACGGTGGTGCGGGTCGTTGGACTTGCGATGCCGATGGCGACCGGTGTCGGTTTGAGTATGACCGCAAGGGGAAGCACCACCGGGAGCACCACGACGAGGATCACCCGAGCGATAGATAGGTTGGAGAACCCTCTCAGCAGCAACCGACACTACCGGGTAACGACCCAGTGAAGGCTGCTGTTGAGAGATCTAGCCCGCGCGTGCGAGATTGAGCCAGACCTGCTTGTTGCGTGCAGCGAAGTGTTAGCCCGAGTCCCGGTTTCCCCGGGGCTCTTTGTGGGTATTACTAGCGGCTCGATTGCACGCCCGAGTTCAGATTGCCGCGGCTTTCGGAGTGTATTCATGTTCACTCCGAGCGCTCCAGCGATACAGGTCCTCGTTCCCACAATGAGGGCATTTGAGCGCTGTCAGTTGATCATCGACTTCCCGCACGGCCACTTTGGCTCCTGCCGGTGGGAGTGCGATGGCAATGACGACCCCGCAGGACCGGTTCTTACACAACCACCCCAAGTAGCGATTTCCCGGAACCATCTGCTGCTTCGGCATGAGGTCGACATGGCGCGCGGCAACTGAGGCTACCGGCCTACGTACTGGCGTACCCTTGCTCTTGGACGGGCGCTTGATTGCCATTGAGCCCTCTCCGCTTAAGAACTTCGGCAGAGCCTACTGCGCCCGCGACAACTCTTCTAGTTCCCAGCCCACGACCCTTCAGGCGAGAAATCGAGACATCATTGTCGGCCGTTGACCCCTCGCGGCTAAATGAGCAAGGGATGACCAGCAGGCAGTTGATGCGCGTACCAGGTGGCAAGCCGGTGACGGACAGTCTTTTCACCGACTTGCGCTTCGGGCATGGGAGCGATGAGTTTGTCATGAACGAGCAAGCGATAGACGTAAAGCGCCTTGTCACTCATCGAGTCAGTGGCGTCGAACTCAACTGCCTTACGCCCTTCCGCGTACTGAATGCCTGCGAGCAACGCTGCCTTAAATAACTCGGTCTCGTGTTTGAGCTTTTTCATTCGTACTCCGCGCCACTGCAATTGCTTCGGGATCTGCACGCCCGCTTGCCGCAGCAATGCTAGGCGAACTGGCTCGTGTCCGCTTTTGCAGCGTTGATTGGCGACTCGACCACGGCTAGTCTGCCACCGGCCTGTCACACGGTGTCCGATTGCTGCGACAGTGGTCCCCAGAGATAACTGAACGGCTCCTGACTGGCGGTCGAATTGCGTGCTGTATGCACGGAAAGCCACGCGGCTGCGTGATGCCGCTCACGGTCGCTCGGCAATGCCACCCGCAAAATGTCCCCTTGGCGCATTCCCATGCGCAGGGTGGTATCGCTCATGAGCATGACACAAGTCGTCATCGGCGCCGCTCTTGGGTGCCTTGCCGCCCAGGGCGGGCTCTACGGCTTCAGACAGCTGGCGGGCTGGATGCAGCGCGACGATCTTGGGGCGCGCCTTCGTGCCCTCGCGCCATCGCCCGACTCCTCCCTGGTCGCCGCCTTCGTCAAGTACGCAGGCCCGGTCGGCATGGGCGTGGCCCTGGTCACCTTAGGCGTCTGGGCGGTCAGCGATTATGTCGCCGCCCGCTCGGTGCGCAGCGCGACACTGGCTAGCGTGGCCGACTCCGCGCCACCTGTCCCCGCGGCCGCAGTGCCCGATCAGGGCTCGACCGAGGCGGCCCCGGTACACACCGCGGAAGAAGTCGCCGCGGCGGCGCCGGCGGTTGACAAGACTAGCCCGTACGCGGATCCGGACTACCAGGTGCGCCGCAAGCCGCATCGCGCAGGTACGGCTCTCAGTCTCAAGGAGACACTTCTGCGGCGCGAAGAATCCAAGGCGCGCGCGGATCTCATCAGGGACATGCAGCAGCACCTGTCCCGTTCCCAGTACGACTGCGAGGCCGCCGATCACGCCAGCCACTACCTGAAGGCCGACCTTGACGTGTGGGGCTTTGCCTCGTGGCAGAGCAAGTACTTCCCGGTCGAAGGCTACAAGGGCGCGACGCTCGCGCAGTGCAAGGACATCAAGAACGTCGTCGATCCGAGCGGCTTGGACCTGCAGTCCACCGTCGCGCGGCAGGCCCGCTAGGGGCTGCGCGCCACCATGCGTAGCCCGTCGCTCGCCCTGCTGGGCGCCACGGCCTTGCTCGTCGCGTGCCAGGCGATCCCCCCGGCCGGGGTAAATGGCGCTGACCAGGAACAACTCGCCCGGCGGGTGCTGCTCGAGTGCCTGGGGCAGGGTCGCTGCGAGGCGCTCGAGGGACGGTACGCGGCCGACTTCATCGCCCACGGCGCCTCGGCCAACTACACGCTCGCGCAGGACACGGCCGCGACGCGTTCGTGGCGCGCCGCGATGCCCGATCTGGCGGTGAGCATTGAGCGCAGCATGGTCGACAAGGACATGGTCGCCGTGCATTGGAAGGCGGCCGGCACCAACACGGTGGCGGCGGGCGGACTGTCCGGCAACGGCGAGCGAATGGGCATCGAGGGGATGACCATGTTCCGCTTCGCCGGCGGCCGAATCGCCGAGGAGTGGAGCGTACTGGACGTCGCGACGCTCAGAAGGCTCTGAGTGGCGAGGGCTCGCGCGGCCCGTTCCCTGCAGGGTACCGCCGCGCCAGCAGATCGGGACTGCGATTCTGCCGGTTATCTGCGCGCGGCGTTGTGTGAACTCCGTCACTCTGGCGTGAGCTCATGCCTTATTAGAGCCGAATCTGAGAGGCCCGGACACAAAGAACGGGGCGTTTCGATTTAGCTTAATCCGGTGAAAATCCGCCTCAAGCTGATCACGCTGCTCGCCGGCATTTTCCTGGTCCTCGGCCTCGCCGAGATCCAGGTCGAGAAGCGCATCATCATGCCGAGCTTCGCCGAGCTCGAGCGCACGGGCGCGCATACCGCCATGCAACGCATCGACAGCGCCCTCAAGCAGCTGATCGACCGCATTGCGATCTCAGCCACCGAGTGGGGCAACTGGGACGAGACCTATCGCTACGTCGTGGTGCGTAGCCCGGAGTTCCTGACCGCAAACGTCACCGACATCGGGCTGCGGCAGCTCGATATCAACGTGATGCTGCTCGTGACCAACGAAGGTCGCATCATCATGGCGCGCGACCTTGACCTGACCACCGGTCGGCCGCTGCAGCTCGACCTCGTCACCCGCCGAACGTTACCCGATGATTTTCCCTGGCGCCGGAACGTGCGCGAGGGTCGGTCCGTGCAGGGCCTGGTGCAGACCGACCACGGCATCTTGATGATGGCGGGTGCGCCGGTGCTTGACGGCTACGGTCACGGCCCGTCGCGCGGCATGCTGTTCATGGGGCGCCTGCTTACCAATGCCGTGGTGGCCGAAATCGGCTCTCAGGCGCAGTCGGAACTCATGATGCTGCCTCCGGATGCGAGTGCGGCGCGCGAAGTGCTGCAGGAGACCGAGGGCCTGACACGCGTCGTCCGCTCCTACGACGATATCTACGGGCGGCCCGTCATGAGGGTGCGACTGGCGGTGCCGCGGGAAATCACCATGCGCGGCCAGGCGGCGGTGAGCTACGCCTCCGCCTGCCTGATGGCCACCGCGGTGATCGTGGTTGTGCTGCTGGTGCTGATACTCAACCGCATGATCCTGCGGCCGCTCGCGCTCGTGACGCGGCACGCCGTGGCGCTGGGCGAGGACCGCGACCTGACCACGCGGCTCGACCTGAAGCGCGGTGACGAGATCGGCGTGCTGGCGCGGGAATTCGATCGCATGGTCGGGCGGGTCGCGGAGTCCCGCACCCAGCTCGTCGATCAGTCCTACCAGGCGGGTTTTGCGGAACTCGCCAAGGGCGTGCTGCACAACCTCGGCAATGCCATGACTCCGATCGGGGTACGCCTCGCGACGCTCGCCGAGCGGTTGCGCGTCACGCCCGCCGCGGACGCGGCGCAGGCGGCGGCCGAGCTCCAGCAGGGCTGTGACGACGGCGAGCGCAACCGCGACCTGCGCGAGTTCCTGCGCCTCGCCTGCAAGGAGCTCGCCACTACCATCCACAGCGCGCAGGAGGACGTCGCTCTGGTCACGCGCCAGACCAGCGTCATCCAAGGCGCGCTCGCGGAGCAGATGCGTGCAGCGCGCAACGAGCACGTCATCGAGCCGGTGCGCCTCACCGAGCTCGTGGCGCAGTCGCTGGAGATCGTGCCGGATTCATGCCGCGCGCGGCTGCGCATCGACACCGACGACACCGTGCGGCGGCTCGGTGTGGTACGCGTCGCGCGCACCATGCTGCGACTGGTACTGCAGAACCTGATCATCAACGCCGCCGACGCGGTGCGCGATGCGGGCAAGGAGCGCGGCGTGCTGCGCCTCAGCGCCGAGATCGTGAGCGACGCCGACCTCCCGCAGCTGCACCTGCAGTGCAAGGACGATGGCGTCGGCATCGCGCCGCAGAACCTCGAGCGCGTGTTCGAAAAAGGCTTCTCGACCAAATCACCCGAAACCAACCACGGTATCGGCCTGCACTGGTGCGCCAACGTCATCGGCGCGCTCGGCGGGCGGATCTGGGCCGCCAGCGACGGTCCCGGCTGCGGTGCGTCCCTGCATGTGCTGGTGCCGCTCGCCAGCCGCGAACCCGCCTCCCTCGCCGGAGCTGCCTGAGGCTTCCCATGGAAACCACCCCCGCCCCGATCCGCGTCCTCGTCGTCGACGACGAGCCCGAGATCCGCGACTCCTACCGGCAGATCCTCCAGGAGAGCGAGGCCAGTCTGGAGATGACCGGCTTTCACGAGCTGCGCAGCCGCCTGTTCCGCAAGGGTCCCATGGAAGCGCTGCGCGCCCGCGCCGCGGCGCGCAGCACGAGCTTCGAGCCGGTGTTCTGCGATCAGGCCCAGGCCGCAGTGGCCACGGTGAAGGAGGCGCTGGCGCGCAACCAGCCCTTCGCGGTGGTGTTCCTCGATATGCGCATGCCGCCCGGCAAGGACGGCGTGTGGGCGGCGACGCAGATCCGCGAGCTCGACCCGGCGGTAGAGATCGTCATCTGCACCGCCTATTCCGACGCCGACCCGTGCGAGATCGGCAGCTACGTGCCGCCCGAGGACAAGCTGTCGTACCTGCAGAAGCCGTTCCATCCCCACGAAGTGCGGCAGATGACCATCGCGCTGGCGAGCAAGTGGCGCGCCGAGCGGCGCATCGTGCGCCTGGCGTACTTCGATACCCTCACCGGGCTGCCCAATCGCGAGCAGTCGCGCAACCGCCTGGTGGGCGCGCTCCAGGCCGCCAAGGAAAACAGCCGGACGCTGGCGGTGCTGTACCTCGATCTGGACAACTTCAAGCGCGTCAACGACACGCTCGGCCACGCGGTCGGTGACGAGCTGCTGTGCGTGGTGGCTGACCGGCTGCGCAGCTCGCTGCGCTACGGCAACGACTCCGACGCCGGTCAGTCAGGCAGCTCGCGCTCCGGCGACATCGCGCGCCTCGGCGGGGACGAGTTCCTGGTGCTGCTGCCCAGCCTGCGCACCAGCGTCGACGCGGGCAACGTCGCCGAGCGGCTGATACTGGCGCTGCGCGAGCCGATCCCGGTCGCCTCCAACTCGCTCGTCGTCACCCCCAGCGTCGGCATCGCGCTCTATCCGCAGGACGGCACCGACGCCGAGACCCTGCTGCGCAACGCCGACCTGGCCATGTACTTCGCCAAGCGCCGCGCGCCCGGCACCTGGGCGTATTTCGACGTCTCCATGAACGCCACCGCGCTGCACCGTTTCACCATCGAGGAGCAGCTGCGCGGCGCGCTGGAGCGCAACGAGTTCACGCTGCAGTACCAGCCACAGTTCGAGGTGCGCACCGGCGAGATCTCCGGCATCGAGGCGCTGCTGCGCTGGACCAATGCCCAGCTGGGCGCGGTCAGTCCCACCGAGTTCATTCCGGTGGCAGAGGAGACCGGCCTCATCCTCTCGATCGGCAAGTGGGCGCTGCGCAGCGCCTGCCAGCAGGCCCAGGCCTGGCGTGCCGAGGGCCTGCCGGTGAAGCGCATCGCGGTCAACGTCTCGGGACGGCAGTTCGCGCTGGCCGAGTACCCGGAAGAAGTGCGCGCCGTGCTGCAGGAGACCGGTCTCGATCCCTCGGTGCTCGAGCTCGAGATCACCGAGTCGGTCGTTATGGCGGACGAGGTGTGGGCCGAGAAGGCCATCAACCAGCTCAAGCAGCTCGGCATCTCGCTCGCCATCGACGACTTCGGCACCGGCTACTCGAGCTTCGGCCGCCTGCGGCACTTCGCCGTCGACCGGCTCAAGATCGACCGCTCGTTCGTCACCAGCATCACCGAGCACAGCGACGACCGGGCGATCGCCGCCGCCATCATCGCCATGTCGCGCTCGCTGCACATCAGCGTGACCGCCGAGGGCGTGGAGAACTTCCCGCAGCTCACCTTCCTGCAGGAGCAGGACTGCCAGGACGCGCAGGGCTTCCTGCTCAGCCGCCCGCTGCAGGCCGACGCCGCGCGCGAGCTCCTGCGGCGCGTGAACGAGGTCGGTGACGTGTCGCGCACCCAGCGCCTGAAGGCCATCACCGGGTAAGCGGCCGGCCGCATCGCCCCGGCACCGGCTGCGCCGTACCGGCGCGCCGGTGCGCGCGCCGCGCGGTGCTAGAATCCTGCCTCACGGCTCGTGCCCGCCAGTGTCCGGGATCGGGAGACATGCAGACCGCGCTCGCCGATTTCATCCGGGATACGCCGCAGGGCCGCGAGGCGAATGAGATCCTGCGCAGCTGCGTGCACTGCGGCTTCTGCCTGCCGGCGTGCCCGACCTACCAGCTGCTCGGCGACGAGCTCGACAGCCCGCGCGGGCGCATCTACCAGATCAAGCAGCTGCTCGAGGGCGCGCCGGTCAGCGCCCGCACCCAGCTGCACCTCGACCGCTGTCTCACCTGCCGTGCCTGCGAGAGCGCCTGCCCATCGGGCGTGCAGTATGGCCGCCTGCTCGACATCGGCCGGGCCGTGTCCGAGCCGCGCCTGCCACGCACGCCGCGGGTACGCCTCACCCGCTACCTGCTGCACAAGGTGGTGCCGCACACCCGGCGCGTGCGTGCGCTGCTGGGGCTGGCGCGCGCTCTGCGCGGTGTGCTGCCCCGGGCGCTGCGCGCCCGGCTGCCAGCCGCCGCGGCGCCGCTGCCCGCGGTCCTTAAGGCCCGCAGGCCGCACTGGCCCGCGCCGCGCCATGCGCGGCGTGTGGTGCTTCTGGAGGGCTGCGTGCAGCCGGCGCTCGCGGCCGACATCAACCCGGCGACGGCGCAGCTGCTCGACCGCATCGGCATCTCGGCGCTGCGCGCCAGTGCCTGCGGCTGTTGCGGCATGCTCGACCATCATCTGACCGAGCACGCCGCCGCACTCACGGCGATGCGCCGCAACGTGGACGCGCTGTGGCCGCACGTCGAGGCAGGGGTAGAGGCCATCGTGCTCACCGCGAGCGCCTGCGCCTCGATGGTTGCCGATTACGGGCGGCTGCTGCGCGATGAGCCGGACTACGCCGAGCGTGCGCTGAGGATCAGCGCGTTGACGCGCGACGTCAGCCAGCTCCTGGCCGGGGAGGGCGCCGCGCTGGGTGCGGCACTGCTGCCGGCGGCCGACGTGCGCGTGGCGTTCCAGTCGCCGTGCAGCCTGCAGCACGCGCTCAAGGTTCGCGGCGTGGTGGAGGGCCTGCTGAGCACGGCAGGCTTCACGCTCACGCCGGTCGCCGACGGGCAGCGGTGCTGCGGCTCGGCCGGCAGCTATTCGCTGCTGCAGCCGCAGCTGTCGGGCGAGCTGCTGCGCATGAAGGTGCAGGCGCTGGAGGCGGGGCGGCCGGACGTCATCGCCACCGCCAACATCGGCTGTCTCGTGCACCTGCGCGGCGGTACGTCCGTCCCGGTGTGCCACTGGGTGCAGCTGCTCGCGGCGAGGCTCGCGGATGGCTGACCAGTGGGGCGAGCGCATGCCGCGCTCGGTGAGCCTGTTGCAGACGATCACCGTCTCGGTGGGCATTACCATCGGCAGCGGCATCTTCCGCGTGCCCGCCACGGTTGCCGCGCAACTGCACCACCCCGGCCCCATGCTGCTGTGCTGGGTACTGGGCGGGGTGATCGCGCTGTGCGGGGCGCTCACGGTCGCCGAGCTCGCCGGTGCCATGCCGCGCTCCGGCGGCATGTTCGCCTACCTGCTCGAGGGCTACGGGCCGCTGCCGGCGTTTCTGTTCGGCTGGACCGAACTGACGGTGCTGCGTGCCTCGGCGCTGGGCGCCATCGCCACCATCTTCGCCGAGTACCTGCTGTACTTCGTGCCGGCCCTCGCCGCGCACGTGCGCCAGACCGCCGCCCTCGTGATCGTGCTCATCGGGGCGGTCAACTACGTCGGCGTGCAGCGCGCCGCGGCGGTGCTGAGCGCCACCACGGCGCTGAAGTACGCGGTGCTGCTGGCGCTCGGTGTGCTCGCCTTCGGTGCGCGCGGCGGCGGCGTGGCGCACTTCGTGCCGGCGTGGCCGGGCGGACTGCAGCTGTCGCTGCTGGCCACCGCGCTGATCCCGGTGATGTGGACCTACGACGGCTGGGCGGACCCGGCGTTCATGGCGGGCGAGATCCGCAACCCGCAGCGCAACCTGCCGCTGGCGCTCATCAGCGGCGCGCTGTGTGTCATGGCGGTGTACCTGGTGGTCAACGTCGGCTTCCTGTACGCGCTGGCGCCGGCGCAGATGGCCGGCTCGAAGCTGATCGCCGCCGACGTCGCCGCCCAGATTCCCCTGCTCGGCGGCACCGGCACCGCCGTGATCGCGGCGGCGGTAGTGGTCTCGGCGTTCAGCGGCCTCAACGCCTCGATGATGACCGGCTCGCGCGTGTTCTTCGCCATGGCGGACCGCGGGCTGTTCTTCCGCGCCGCGGCGCGCGTCTCCAAGCGCTTCGACACGCCCTCGGTCGCCATCTGGCTCGCCACGGCGCTCGGGGTTGCGTACGTGCTCGAGAACGATTTCGCGCAGCTCGCCGACAAGTTCATCCTCGGCATCTGGCCGTTTTACGCGCTCACCGTGGCGGCGGTGTTCGTGCTGCGCCGGCGCCGCCCCGACCTGCCACGGCCGTACCGCGTGGTCGGCTATCCGCTGGTGCCGGCGGCGTTTCTGCTGGCCTCGGCGTTCATGGTGCTGAACGCGCTCTACACCGATCCGCGCAACACCGGCATCACGCTGCTCATCATCCTCGCCGGCGTGCCGGTGTACGCGCTGCGGATGCGCTTGATCGGCCGCGCACCGCACGCCTGAGCGGCGCGCGCTTCGTATAAGATGGCGCGCTCTCGCGAGGGCCCCATGAGCGTGCACGTGTCCAACAAGAGCGCCAAGGCGTTCGTTTTCGTCGTCGTGCTGATCGATTCGATCGGCTTCGGTCTGATCCTGCCGGTGCTGCCGCAGCTCATCATGCAGCTGACCGGCGTGACGGTGGACCGCGCCGCGGTCTACGGCGGCGGCCTGTCGTTCGTGTACGCGCTCATGCAGTTCTTCTGCGCGCCGGTACTCGGCAACCTCAGCGACCAGTTCGGCCGCCGGCCGGTGCTGCTGTTCGCACTGCTGGCGCTCGGCTGCGACTACCTCATCATGGGATTCGCGCCCACGATCGCGTGGCTGTTTGTCGGGCGCCTGCTCGCCGGCTGCGCCGGCGCCTCCTTCACGCCCGCCTATGCCTACATGGCGGACATCACCGAGCCGAAGAAGCGCGCGCAGAGCTTCGGGCTGCTGGGCGCCGCCTTCGGCATCGGCTTCATCGTGGGTCCGGCGATCGGCGGGCTGATCGGCACTCTGGGGCCGCGCGCGCCATTCTTTACCGCCGCGGCCATCGCGCTCGCCAACAGCGCCTTCGGCCTGTTTGCCCTGCCGGAGTCGCTGCCGCGCGAGTCGCGGCGCGCTTTCCACTGGGGCCGCGCCAACCCGCTCGGCACGCTCAGGCAGATGCGCCGCTACCCGGTCGTGGGCCTGCTGCTGCTGGCGCTGTTCCTCTGGCAGCTCGGGCACCAGGTGCTGCCCAGCACCTGGGCGTTCTACACCATCAGCAAGTTCCACTGGAGCACCGCCCAGGTCGGCTGGTCGCTCACCTTCGTCGGTGCGCTGATGGCCGTGGCCCAGGGCATGCTGACCAAGGTGCTGATCCCGAAGCTCGGCGGCGAGCGCCGCGCGGCTCTCTTCGGCATGGCCGCCGCGGTGCTGGCCTACGTCGGCTACGCGTTCGCCACCCAGGGCTGGATGATCTACGTGGTGGCCCTGACCACCTTCATCTTCGCGCTCGCCTATCCGTCCATGAACGCGATCGCCTCGCAGCAGATCCCCGCCAACGCCCAGGGCGAGCTGCAGGGCGCGGTCGCTGGCCTCTACAGCCTGAGCTCGATCTTCGGGCCGCCGCTCATGACGTCGGTGCTCGGCTATTTCTCCCGGCCGGCCGCGCCGCTGCATTTTCCGGGCGCCGCCTTTCTCACCGCGGCGGTGCTCGCCATCGCCTGCGCGGCGGTGTTCCTCAAGGCGCTGCGACACGCGCCCCCGCCGCCCGTCGCCCCCGTCGCCTCTCCCTGAGCCCGAGGACCGCGATGCCCCGCCCGCACGCCTGTGTCTGTGCCGCCCTCGCTTTGGCCCTGGCCGGGATGGCGTACGGCGCCGCACCGGCCGCTCCGCGTGCGGGGCGGCCGCCGGTGCGCCACGTGTTCGTGCTGCTGCTCGAGAACCAGTCGTACGAGAGCGCCTTCGGCGGCAGCTCGCCAGCCCCGTATCTGGCACGCACGCTGCCGGCACGCGGCGCGCTCCTCACGCGCTTCTTCAGCATCGCGCACTCGAGCCTGCCGAACTACATCGCGCTGGTGAGCGGGCAGGCGGCGAACGAGGAGACGCAGCTCGACTGCCCGTTCTTCGGCGAGTTCGTGCCCGAGGCGGCCGCACTCGACGCAAACGGCCAGCTGCCCGGCAAGGGCTGCGTGTATCCGCGACTGGTGCCCACGCTCCCTGACCAGCTGGAGGCCGCGGGCTTCACCTGGAAGGGCTACATGGAGGACATGGGCAAGGACCCCGCGCGCGAGTCGGCGAGCTGCGGCCACGTGCCGGTCGGCACCACCGAGACCACCAACGGCGCGAGCCCGCGCGATCAGTACGCGGCCAAGCACAACCCGTTCATCTATTTCCACTCCATCATCGAGGACCGCGCGCGCTGCGATGCGCACGTGGTCAATCTCGTGCATCTGCGCGATGACCTGAGGAGCGTCGCCACCACGCCCAACTACGCCTTCATCACCCCGAACCTGTGCAACGACGGGCACGATCCGCGCTGCGTCGACGGCCGGCCCGGCGGACTTACCGCCATCGACGCCTTCCTGCGGGAGTGGGTGCCGCTGATCGAGGCGGCGCCGGCGTTTCGCGCCGACGGCCTGCTGGTCATCACCTTCGATGAGTCGGTCGGTGCGGACTCCCGCGCCTGCTGCGGCGAGCGGGCGCTGCCGGGCGCCAGGTTCCAGCCCGGCTTCAACGGCCCCGGTGGCGGGCGCATCGGCGCGGTCGTGCTGTCGCCATTCGTGAGGCCCGGCACCGTCTCGGCCGTGCCCTACAACCACTACTCGCTGCTGCGGACCGTGGAGGCGAGCTTCGGACTGCCCGGGCTCGGCTACGCAGCGGCGCCGGGACTGCGTGCCTTCGGGGCCGACGTCTTTACGGCCGCAGCCGCGGCCGGCCACTGACGCGCGCGCGCAACTGGTTCGACAAATAGCTGCCGAGGCAGTAATATCATCGGCAGCAATCTGCCACGGTCAGTAGCCGGCGATGAACCGCAGGAGTCTTGCCAAGGCCGAGCCGCGCGTGGCGGCCGCGCCCCGCGAGGAAGGGCTGAGCGTCGGGGCGCTCATGGGCCGGGCGCGCGCCTCGTTCCTGTCCGCGCTCGACACCGAGCTCGAGCAGTTCGGACTGAACAGCATGCAGTTCGCGGTGCTCAAGCACCTCTCGGACGGGGCCGCCAACACCGCCGCCGACCTGTGCCGCCTCATGCACCACGACACCGGTGCGATGACGCGCCTGCTCGACCGGCTCGAGGAGAAGGGCCTGGTGCGGCGCGAGCGCGGCCGTGTCGACCGGCGCGTCGTGCTGCTGCGCGTGGCGGGGGCGGGCCGCGCGCTGCTGCCGCGGCTGCGGGCCCTCGCTACCGCGGTGGTCGAGGCGCACCTGGCAGGCTTCAGCGCGGCCGAGGTTGGGGCACTCAAGGACTACCTCGGACGGATGATCGCGAACGGCCAGCTCGGCGGGCAGAATCACTCCCTCGCTGGAGGCGCCGATTCATGATCCGTCGAACGATCCTGCTGCTGACGGGCGTCTCCCTGGCGCTGGCCGGCTGCGTCGACCGCGGCGGCTGGAAGCCGGCCACGCAGCGCACCCCGCAATCGCTCGAGGCCACGCGCTCGCTCGGCGGTGCGCCGGTCGATGCGGCGGCGTGGCCGCAGGATGCCTGGTGGCACCGCTACGGTGACGCGCAGCTCGACGCGCTCGTCGAGGAAGCCATCAAGGACAGCCCGTCGCTGACCACCGCCGAGGCGCGGCTGCGCGCCGCCCAGGCGCAGGCGGTGGCGGCGCGTGGCGCGCGCCTGCCGTCGGCGACGCTCAACGCCGAGACCACGCGCCAGCGCTACCCGGAGCACTACCTGTTTCCGCCGCCGTTCGCCGGCAGCTACATCACCGACGGCCGCACCGCGCTCGACTTCAGCTACGACCTGGATTTCTGGGGCAAGAATCGCGCGCTGCAGGCTGCGGCCCGTTCCGGCGTGGAGGCGGCGCAGGCCGACCGGGCCGCGGCGCGGCTGGCGCTCGCCGTGGCGGTCGTGCAGGCCTACATCCAGCTCGACCTGCAGTACGCACTGCTCGACGTAACCAACGACAACCTCAAGCAGCAGCAGTCGATCCTCGAGCTCACGCAGCAGCGCGTGACGGCGGGACTGGAGAACACCGCGCGCGTCAAGCAGTCGGAAGGGCAGCTGGCGCTGATCCGCGCCGGACTCGCCTTCGTCCAGGCCAACATCGATCTGGCGCGCAACCAGCTCGCCGACCTGGTCGGCGCCGGCCCGGACCGCGGCCGCGACCTCACGCGCCCCCGGCTGGCGGCCCCGGACGGCTTCGCGCTGCCGGCCGCGCTGCCGGCCGACCTGCTCGGACGGCGTCCCGACGTCGCCAGTGCCCGCGCCCAGGTGGAGTCCGCCGCCTACGGCGTCAAGGCGGCCGAGGCGCAGTTCTATCCCAACGTGAACCTGACCGCGTTCGCCGGCTTCCAGAGCCTCGGCCTGTCGCAGCTGTTTGACGTCTCCGATCGCATCGTCGGCGGCGGCGCGGCGCTGTCGCTGCCGGTATTCAACCGCGACGCGCTGCGCGGCAACCTGTACACCCGCCAGGCCCAGGTCGACCAGTCGGTGGCGCAGTACAACCAGACGCTGCTGGATGCGGTGCGCGAGGTCGCCGACGTGGTGGCCAACTGGCGTGCGCTCGAGCACCAGACTGCCGAGCTGCGCATCGCGCTCGATGACGCGCAGCGCTCCTACGACCTGACCAGCGAGCGCTACCGCGCCGGGCTCGACAATTACCTGAGCGTGCTGTCGAGCGAGAACCAGGTGCTGCTGGCGCAGGGCCTGCGCGCCGAGCTGCAGGCGCGCCGCCTCACCTTCAGCGTCGACCTGGTACGCGCGCTCGGCGGCGGCTACGGCGCGCCCGCCTCCTGAGAGTCCGCCCCATGGACGCCACGGTCGACACCGCTCCCACGACTGCCCGGCAGCTCAAGCAGCGCCGGAGGCTGTGGCTGGTGATCGTCGCGGTGGCACTGGTGGTGGCCGCCCTGGCCATCACGGCCTGGTGGCTGCTGTACGCGCGCTACTACGAGAGCACCGATGATGCCTATGTCGCCGGCGACATGGTCACCGTCATGCCGCAGGTCGCGGGCACGGTGGTCGCGATCGGCGCCGACGAGACCGACCTGGTGCGCGCCGGGCAGATGCTGGTGAGGCTCGATGCCACCGACGCGCGCATCGCGCTGCAGGACGCCGAGCAGCAGCTGGCGCGCACCGT
>Ga0070732_10001191_pt1 | contig 14389 bp, 12 predicted proteins | sample Coa_R1_5_FD_66449 | JGI IMG/M metagenome (GOLD analysis project Ga0070732, IMG submission 66449) | Surface soil microbial communities from Centralia Pennsylvania, which are recovering from an underground coalmine fire - Coalmine... | ecosystem: Environmental > Terrestrial > Soil > Unclassified ...
TGGCGGCGGTCTGACACAGGCGCTCTCCATCGGCTGAATTCTACACGTCACCCTTCCGGATAAAGGCGGTGAAGCAGCGGGGTAGGTTTCTCATTATGAAGTGTCTCGTCGAGCGGGAACACGACCTTGGGCACGCGTTGAATCAGTTGCTTCGTCGCCGGGGCGTTGGCGAGCTTGTCTTTTTCGAGGAAGTGCCCGGCCGCAGCGATAATTTCTGGCCGGTCGAGTTTTACTTCCGCCATGCTCCGCATGGCTCCAGAGGTGGGATTCGGCGCTCTCTTCCCCTGTATCTTTCCGGAGTCAAACCGGTTACACGTCAGTAATCAAGCGAACTCTGCCACTACTCGTGCGTACTCTTTTACTGCCATTTGCTGGCAATTTTGCTGGCAGTTGCAAAGCGATAGGGACGTGGGTTCGAGCCGTCTAGGCTCTGAGGAATTTCACCCAAGTGTAACCGGAATGAATCATTCAAGATTCTGGCCGCAAACGTCGAAGCTACCAGCAACGCAGAAACTGTAATTTCTCAGCCGATCAATGGCGCATGTTTGGGATGACGAATAACGAATGCACCACTAACTTCGCCGCATGTTGCAGTCGCAATACGCGAAATTCAGGCAACTCACCATCGAGAACGCGCTGAGGAGCTGTCGGCTCTTCGACGGGCTATCCGCACCTGACCTTTCTGTGGTCGCGGAATTCGTGATTTTGAAGAATCTCGCGAAAGGCGAATACCTGTTTCACGAACGCTCACGATCCGATGGTTTTTACATCGTACAAACGGGCTCGATCAACCTCCACCACGTCAGCGCCCTCGGGAAAGAGCATACCATTCATTTATTTCGGCCGGGCGAGTCCTTCGCGGAGTGGACGCTCGTCGCTGAGACGGGTTATCTCGCGCATGCGCGCGCGGCGGAGGCGACGACAGTCCTATTCGTGCCAAAACCGAAGTTTGTTAAGCTATTAGGACACCGCTCTGAAATTGCACTGCGGGTGCTTCAATCCGTCAGCCGATATCTGGAGCTGGTCATTGGATTACTTGACGACCTCGTGCTCAAAGACGTGCAAGCACGGATCGCCGGCTGGCTCTTGAAACGCTGTCCGCAGCCGCTGAGCAACGCGCCGGCCGTGATCAAATTGAATCGAACGAAACGGGTGCTTGCGGCTGAGATGGGAACCACGAAAGAGACACTGTCGCGCACGCTCGCCAAGCTTCGCGAAAAGAAACATTTGCGCATGAAACGCAACATGATCACAGTAGCGAAGCCGCTTAAGCTGCAAAAGCTGCTAAAAGAACACTTGGCCGATCTGTAATTGTTCGCGCGGTAACTTACCTCCGGGGGCGCAATCGCCACTATCGGTAACATTTCACGGCGGGGGAAGACAATCGACGCCCGCTAACTGACTGCGCTCTAGAAACAGAATCGGGGGTATGAATGGAGCCGTATGTGGTTATCTCGGCACCTGCGTTGATATAGATCAATCTTCTCCGGATTCGAATTTGCAATGCACTAGCACGGGCGGAGCCTGGTTTTACGGATTGTATGGACGCTCTTTCGCTGGAAACGCTCATCCGTGAATCGGCGCTAGGAGGCCAGTACAGTATTAAACAAGAATAAAGTTATGTTGCGAAGCATTGGACAGCTCTACGGAAAAAAACTCGGCGCATCTGACGGCGACATCGGCCATGTGAAGGACTTCTATTTTAATGATCGACAATGGGCTATCCGATACGTTGTCGCGGACACGGGCTCATGGCTAACGGGGCGCTTAGTGCTGCTCTCTCCTCATGCTTTCCGAAACCTATATCAAGACGGCGACTGCCTGCTCGTGAATCTGACTCGGCAAAAGATTGAAAACAGCCCTGCAATTGAGTCGCACAAGCCAGTCTCGCGACAATATGAAGGGGAGTATTTTCGTCACTATGGATGGGCGCCCTACTGGGACCGCTCCCGCAATAGCGAAGATCCTCATCTACGAAGCACCAAGGCTCTTGGCGGCTACCACATCCAAACCAGCGAAGGAGCGATCGGCCACGTCACTGATTTTATGATGGACGACAAGAGTTGGGCGATTCGTCACCTGGTCGTGGAGACCGGCCATTGGTTTTCTGGCAAGGAGATCGTGATTTCGCCGAAACATATTGACCGCATCAGTTACGGCGAATCCAAGGTGTTGGTGAACGTGACCAAGGAAGCGATCCTGGAAGCACCGGAGTACCACGTGCCTCCGCTCGGCGCGGCATATCACGATACCCGGAATTTCGACGCATCATGAGCTATAACGCGCTCAAAGGAACGCACCACGCGACCTCCCAAGATGAAACCTTATCTCAATTCCACAAAGATTTCCCTGATGCTCGCCGACGTGGACGGGGCGCTGGTGACGCACGATAAAGTTGTCACGCCGCGGGCAACGGCTGCTGTCGCAGATCTGCGGGCTGCGCATATTAGGTTCACGATTACGAGCGGGCGTCCACCTCGCGGCATGAAGATGTTGATTGACGACCTGGAGATCGACACCATCGTCGCCGGATTTAACGGCGGCGTGTTTGTGAAGCCTGACCTGACGGTGATCCAATCACGTTTCATTTCCCGCGCCGCGGCCGTGCGTGCTCTGGAAGTGATCGACCAGCACAAGCTTGTGGGCTGGCTTTATACCGACACCGATTGGTTTGTGCCCGACCCCAAGGGACCTCATGTGGCTAGGGAAACCTGGACCGTGAAGTTTGAAGCGAAAGTTTCGAGAGACTTCAGTCCTCTTCTGGACTGCGCCGTTAAAATCGTGGGCGTGAGCGACGACTTGAAAGCCGTGGCCGAGTGTGAAGCGGCCGTGCAATCGGAGTTGCATGGTCAAGCTTCCGCAGAGCGTTCACAGCCTTATTATCTCGACGTAACCCATCCCGAAGCAAACAAAGGCGGTGTCGTCGAGTTCCTCTCCAAGAGGTTGCACATTCCCCCGGAGGCCATCGCTACTCTCGGCGATATGCCTAACGATGTCATGATGTTCGAGAAAAGTGGCTTAAGTATCGCGATGGGTAATGCCAGCCCGGAGGTGCAGGCCCAGGCCAACTTTGTCACCTTAAGTAACGAGGAAGACGGGTTTGCTTACGCAATGGATAAATTTGTTCTCCCGATGGCTACATCGGCAGCCACTCCTTAAAAATGAAACGTCCCGCTGCTCTTTCATCGGCTGAACTGGATAACCTGTGCATCAACACGATTCGATTCCTTTCGGTGGATGCGGTGGAGAAAGCCGACAGCGGTCATCCGGGTCTGCCCATGGGCGCTGCTCCCATGGCTTATGTGTTATGGACGCGGTTCCTAAAACACAATCCGACCAATCCGGGATGGAATGATCGCGACCGCTTCGTCCTCTCCGCCGGCCATGGCTCGATGTTGCTTTACAGTCTGCTCCATCTCACTGGCTATGATCTGCCGCTCGAACAACTTCAGTTGTTCCGCCAGTGGGGAAGTAAAACTCCCGGACATCCGGAGCGCGGACTGACGCCTGGAGTGGAAACGACGACTGGTCCGCTCGGCCAGGGGTTCGCTAATAGCATCGGCATGGCGATCGCAGAGGACTATCTCGCCTCGCGATACAACCGGCCAGATTTTCGGATTATCGATCATTACACCTATGCGCTGGTGAGCGACGGGGATTTGATGGAAGGCGTTTCGTCGGAGGCTGCGTCGCTCGCCGGTCATTTGAAACTCGGGAAACTGATCTTCCTCTACGATGACAACCACATCACGCTTTCCGCTGGGACTAACATTGCGTTCACGGAAGATCGCGCCATGCGTTTCGAAGCGTACGGCTGGCACACGGAGATAGTTGAGAATGGGAATGATCTGGCAGCGATTGAGCGCGCGCTGCGTGTGGCGAAAAGTGAGAAGCAACGTCCGTCGCTGATTCTGGTACACACGCATCTCGGTTACGGCTCGCCGAACAAACAGGACACTTTTGAGGCGCACGGCTCGCCGCTGGGCGACAAGGAGGTGAAGCTGACGAAACAAGCATTGGGTTGGCCACTCGATCCAACGTTCTACATTCCAGACGAGGCTCTCGCCCACTTCCGTCGGGCGGTTGAGACTGGCCAACAAGCCGAAGAAGAATGGAACGCAAAGTTTACTGAGTATACCAAAGCATTCCCCGACCTCGCCAAAGAATTGCAGCAAGGAATGGCTGGCGAATTACCCAAGGGTTGGGCCGCCGGTATCCCCAACTTTCCGGCCGACGCGAAAGGCATCGCTACGCGGGTCGCATCAGGCAAGGTGTTAAATGAGATTGATAAGAAACTTCCTTCGTTGATCGGCGGCTCGGCCGACTTAGATCCTTCCACCCACACCGCATTGCGAGCGATGGGAGATTTCGAGAATCCGCGCGACGAAGCCGGCAACTTGCAAGGATCGGCAGGCGGGGGCTGGAGTTATGGCGGACGGAACTTACACTTTGGTGTTCGCGAGCATGCGATGGGAGCCATCGCGAATGGGTTGGCTGTGCATGGTGGCATCATTCCCTTCGCCGCGACGTTCCTTATTTTCTCGGACTATATGCGGCCACCGATTCGGCTGGCGGCGCTGATGGAGCTGGGAGTGATCTATGTTTTCACGCACGATAGCATTGCTCTCGGGGAGGACGGACCAACGCATCAGCCGATCGAACAACTTGCCTCGCTGCGCGCGATGCCGGAGTTGATCGTTATTCGCCCATGCGATGCGAACGAGACGGCCGCAGCCTGGCGGGTCGCTATTGAAACCCGGGATCGGCCGGTGGCGCTGATCTTGACACGGCAGAACCTGCCCACCCTTGATCGCACCCAATTTGCCGCGGCAGAGGGTTTGCGGCGCGGCGCTTATATTATAGAGGATGCTCCGGGAGGCAAACCAGACCTCATTCTGATCGGCACCGGGTCGGAAGTGAGTTTGATCGTTAGGGCGGGCAAAAAGTTAACCGAGGAAGGGATGATGGTTCGGATCGTCTCGATGCCCAGTTGGAAATTGTTCGATGCCCAGCCTCAAAGTTACCGCGACTCAGTTCTTCCGCCATCAATCCACGCGCGGCTTGCGGTCGAGGCCGGTGCGACCCAGGGCTGGTGCAAATACGTGGGCGGCGAGGGCGATGTGATCGGAGTGGATCGATTCGGTGCATCGGCGCCGGGAGAGATCGTGATGCGTGAATACGGTTTCACCGTGGAGAATGTTTGCGAGCGTGCGATGGAATTGGTCAACGGGAAGCGGCCGTTTTCTCATCAAAGAACCGACGCCGAGGCCGTGGCGGTGGAGGGGGATCCTAAGTGATGCGCGTCGGAATCGCCGCAGATCATGCGGGCTTTATCTTAAAGCAACAATTGACGAGCGCGCTATGTAAGTCCGGTCACGACGTCGTTGATTTCGGTTCGTCCAGATTGAACCCGGAAGATGACTATCCCGATTACGTTGTTCCCCTGGCTCGAAGCGTGGCGAGTGGCGAGGTGGAGCGCGGGATGGCGATCTGCGGAAGCGGAGTAGGAGCATGCGTCACGGCTAACAAGGTCAAAGGAGTAAGAGCCGCATTGGTTCACGACATTTTTTCCGCACACCAGGGCGTGGAAGACGACGACATGAACGTGATCTGCTTTGGTGCGCGCGTGCTTGGTGAAGCGCTCGCCTGGGATTTGACCGAAGCCTTCCTGGCCGCCCGCTTTAATAATGCAGTACGTCACCAACGCCGTCTGAAGAAGGTGGCAGCATTGGAAGATTAAGTAATGCGAAAGAAAGATGCATTCAAAGTTGGAGATCATGTCGAGTGGAATTCCGAAGCTGGCCATGTCCGAGGAACGATCAAAAGAAAGGTTATCTCGGCCATTAAGTTTAAGACCTACACGGTCCGTGCCTCGAAGGAGGAACCGCAGTATCTGATCAAGAGCGCCAAGACAGATCACATGGCCATGCACAAAGGTGCGGCTCTCAAAAAGATCAGTAAAAGCGCTCGCCCATCCAAAAAGCGGGTAGCGCACGCGACGAGGAAGTCATTTCGCGGACGATCAATCTCTTAAGGACTGGGAACGGAGCAAACCATGAAAACACAAAGCTATGAAATCGGCATGGTTGGTCTCGGCGTGATGGGTCGCAACCTGTTGCTCAACATGGCGGATCACGGCCATTCCGTGGCCGGTTACGACAAGGATGTTACCAAAGTGACGGCGTTGCGTCAGGAGGCAGAGCACCGGGACATCCGAGGGGCGGAGAGCGTATCGGAGTTTGTAGGGCTACTCCGCGTGCCTCGCGCCGTCATGATGCTTGTTCCGGCCGGCGCGGTTGTTGATGCGGTGATTCACGATCTGCTGCCTTGTCTGGCTCGCGGTGATCTGATCATCGATGCGGGTAACTCCTACTTCGATGACACGAACGTGCGGGCCAAGGCACTGGCGGAGCGGAAGATTCAGTTTCTCGGCATTGGCGTCTCGGGCGGTGAGTACGGTGCTCGTCACGGTCCAAGTATCATGCCCGGCGGACCGAAAGATGCCTACGATCGGATCCGCGCGATCCTGGAAGCAGTGGCCGCCAAGGTAGACGGTGAGCCCTGTGTCACCTGGCTTGGGCCAGGCGCCGCGGGACATTTTGTGAAGATGGTCCACAACGGCATCGAGTACGGCATGATGCAGCTTATTGCCGAAACCTACGATCTAATGAAACGGGGGCTCGGCCTTAGCGATGATGAGCTACACAACGTTTACACCACATGGAATAACAGTGAGCTAAACAGCTACTTGATAGAGATCACTGATCACACCTTCACTCATGTAGACGAGCAGACCGGCAAACGTCTGATCGACGAAATTCTGGACGTTGCCAAACAGAATGGCACTGGAATGTGGACATCGGAAAGCGCGATGAAATTGCAAGTGCCTGCACCAACCATCGATGCGGCTGTCGGCATGCGGGATATGTCCATGCTTGAGAAGGAACGAGAAGAAGCGAGTCGCATCCTCCCGCGGCCTATCCGCCGGTTTGAAGGTGAACATCAGATGTTTATCGACCAATTGCGGAGCTCACTCTACGCCGGAATGATCATCACTTACTCGCAAGGCATGGCGTTACTAGCCGTAGCATCAGTCAAGCATAAGTATCATTTAGATCTCGAAGCCGTCGCTCGGATTTGGCGCGGCGGCTGCATTATTCGCGCAGCCTTATTGGACGACATCCGTGCGGCGTTTTGTACCAATCGCGGCCTTCCCAATCTGCTGCTCGACCCGAAGCTATCGGAAAAGGTCAAGACTCATCAGGAAAACCTGCGCAAGACGGTCTGCGTCGCAAGCGAATTGGGTATTCCCGCGCCGGGTCTGATGGTTTCGCTGGCTTATCTCGATAGTTACCGCAGCGCGTGGCTGCCGGCGAACTTGATCCAGGCACAGCGCGATTATTTCGGCGCGCATAGTTACGAGCGCATTGATGAAAAGGGCATATTCCACACCCAATGGGAAAAAGAATAGGGTAGTCCCGTCTGTGATCTTCGTGATCTTCGGTGGCGGTGGCGACCTCGCTTGGCGCAAACTAGTGCCGTCGTTATTCGATCTGCACCGGGACGGACGGATGCCAAAGAAGTTTGCGATCCTAGCCGTGGATCGCGCCCAGTTCCGCGATGTGGAGTTACAAAAACACTTCCTCGATGGCGTGAAGCGGTTCTCGCGGAAAGGGAAGGTGAAGGGTGGGGACTGGAAAAACTTCGCCAGTCACGTCACCTATCAACAGGGAGATTTTAAAGACCCGGCCACCTACTCGAATCTGGCGAAGAGTTGCGTCGGACTGGATAAGGATTGGAAGATAAAAGCCGATCATATTTTCCACATGGCCACTCCGCCGGCGATGGTCGGAATCATCCCAAAGATGCTGGCCGATGCGGGACTTAATCGGGATCGAGAGCGCGCTCGGATTGTGGTGGAAAAGCCACTTGGTCATGACTTGGATTCAGCGCGGACGCTGAATCGCACACTCACGGAAAGCTTTCATGAATCGCAGATTTTCCGCATCGACCATTACCTGGGTAAAGAGACGGTCCAGAACATTTTGGCGTTTCGGTTTGCCAACCCGCTCTTCGAGCCGATCTGGAACCGGCGTTACGTGGACTACGTCACCATTACCGTGGCTGAAGAAGTAGGAGTCGAACATCGCGGCGGTTATTATGACCACGCCGGAGCGCTGCGCGACATGGTGCAGAATCATCTGATGCAGCTCCTTTGTCTCGTAGCCATGGAACCAATGGTTTCCTTCAATCCAGATGAGATTCGCAACAAGAAAGTTGATGTTCTCCACGCTGTGCGGCCGATTTCGCATAAAGCGGTCCAGCAATGCGCCGTGCGCGGACAGTACGGCAAAGGTCGCCTCGATGGCAAAAAAGTGCGCGGTTACCGCCAGGAAGATGATGTTTCATCTCACTCAAAAACCGAAACGTTCGCAGCCTTAAAGTTGTTTGTGGATAACTGGCGCTGGCAGGGCGTTCCATTTTATATCCGCACGGGCAAGCGCCTGTCCCGACAGGTTTCGGAAGTTACTATCCATTTCCGCGCGGTGCCTCATCAGTCTTTTCCTCCTGACGCATCCCGCCGTTGGTATCCTTCTCGAATCGTCATATCGATCCAACCCGAGGAAGGCATCGTCTTGGGCTTTCAGGCAAAATACCCGGGACCGAAAATGGTATTAAGGCCGGTGGAGATGCGATTCAGTTATCGCGAAAGCTTTGCCATCCGCTCGCCGGATGCATATGAGACTTTGCTCTGGGATGTGATGAACAATGATCCGACCTTATTCATGCGCGCTGATCAGATCGACGCGGCGTGGCGGCTTCTCATGCCGGTGCTCGAGGTATGGGCGGAAACCAATCCTCGCAATTTTCCCAATTACGCGGCCGGCACTTGGGGACCGGCAGCGGCAGATAGGCTGTTGACGCGGGACGGACATAATTGGCCTTTGCCTGTTTCATCGGCGGATCACGAGGCGGCGACTCCTTGTCCGCGCTTCGATTCGAACCGTCGGCGTCCATCGCAACGCGACGTGAACGTGAGGCGAAAAGTCAATTCAAGGAAGCGAACAAAGTGAGGCCGATTTTAGAATATGAAGGACTATCATGAATATCAGGCTTGAAGGTAAGCGAGCGCTTGTCACAGGCGGCAATTCCGGCATCGGTGCGGCGATTGCACTTGGTCTTGCTGACGCTGGCGTAAAAGTAGCAATCAACTACGTGGCGCATCCCGAGGCAGCAAACGAGCTCGTGGGGGCTATCCAACAGAAGCACGGCGAAGCGATCTCAATTGAAGCGGACGTTTCCGATCCCAGTGCGGTCGCGGAGATGTTTCGACAAATCGATGAGACTTGGGGCGGGGTCGATGTTCTCATCAACAATGCAGGCATTGACGGCGACCGCGCCTCTGGATGGGAGGCCGATATCGCAGCATGGCGAAAAGTGATCGAGGTTAATTTGTTTGGCGCCTTCTACTGCGCCCGCGAAGCTCTGAAGCGAATGGTGTCTCAGAAAAGCGGCGTGGTGCTGAGCACTAGTTCAGTGCACGAAGAAATCGCGTGGTCCGGATACAGCGCCTATGCGGCCAGCAAGGCCGCGATCGGTATGCTGACCAAGACCCTGGCGCAGGAAGCAGCGCCGTACGGAGTGCGCGTGCTGGCGGTGGGCCCCGGGGCAATCAAAACATCGATTAACCGCTCCGTCTGGAGCGATCCGAAGAGCCTGCAAGACTTGCTGGGAAAAATCCCGCTCCACCGGATAGGAGAGCCGGAAGAAATCGCCCGCATGGTGGTGGTGCTCGTTTCGGACGTTGCTTCCTATGTCACCGGGCGCACGATCTTCGTAGATGGTGGCATGACGGATTATCCCGGTTTTGCTCATGGTGGGTAATCACCGGACCGACCCGGGAAATATTATGCGGACATCAAATCGTAACGCGCCGGGTGCTCCCGGCATTGAACCGCGCTGGACGTCGAGCGCGAAGAGTGGCGTAGGCACTGCGACCCAACCCGCCAGCCAGGTTTGGTTCACGGTTAGCCACGGAATACTGAACGAAATCTACTGGCCCGAGGTCGATCGCGCCTGCACGCGCGACATGGGTTTCATCGTCACCGACGGGAAAGAATTCTTCTCCGAAGAAAAACGCCACACCAAGCACAAAGTCGAATACCTGGCCAACGATGTGCCCGCATTTCGCCTAACGAATGAATGCGAAGAGGGACGCTACCGCATCGAGAAAGAGATCATCACCGATCCGCGGCTGGATGTGTTGCTGCTTCGCACCCGCTTTGTCGCACTGAAAGAGGGTGAGCTTTTTTTGTATGTCTTGCTCGCGCCGCATCTCAATGAGGGAGGAGCAAACAATACGGCGTGGGTTGGGGAGACATGGGGACAGCGATTCTTGTTTGCCGAACGCCATGGCAACGCGCTCGCGCTTGCTTGCTCGGCGCCGTTTTTGAACTGTTCGGCCGGTTATGTGGGCATCTCCGACGGGTGGCAGGATCTTCATCAGCACAAACGGATGGAATGGAGCTATCCGCGCGCAAACAACGGAAACGTGGCGTTGGTTGCGCAGATCGATCTCAAGAATTGCGGCGGCGAATTTACCGTCGCTCTGGGTTTTGATTCCACGCCAGTCGGCGCTGCGCATCACGCCCGCGCCAGTTTGCTTGATGGATTTGCGGCTTCCCGCGAGGAATATCTGCGAGGCTGGCAGGAGTGGCAAAAAAATCTGCGGACGCCTGCTGGGCGACATGAAGGAGCATTCGATTATTACAGGATCAGCACGGCGGTCCTGCACACGCACCAGGCGAAAAAATTTCCCGGCGGAATTGTCGCCAGTCTTTCGGTCCCGTGGGGTTTTGCCAAGGGCGATGCGGATCGCGGCGGTTATCATATGGTGTGGGTGCGGGATCTTGCACAGGTGACCGGCGGTTTGCTCGCGGCCGGCGCGGCGCATTCCGCCGCGCAGGTACTGCGTTATCTTGCCGTCACGCAAGAAGCCAATGGGTGCTGGCCGCAAAACATGTGGGTAGCGGGGGCCGGCTTTTGGCGCGGCAAGCAGATGGACGAATGCGCGTTTCCGATTTTGCTTACGGCGACGGCGTTGCGCAAGAAACTCATCGACCCAGCGGAGCTGGAACATCTCGGGCCGATGGTGCGCAAGGCGCTTTCTTATATTGTACAACGCGGGCCAGCCACCGAGCAGGATCGCTGGGAGGAAGTGGGCGGTTATTCGCCGTACACGATCGCGGTGGAAATCGCTGCGCTGATCGAGGGAGCGGAATTAATGCCTGACCCTGAGATCGCGAATTACCTGCGTGAAACGGCCGATGCCTGGAACGACAGCCTCGAACGCTGGACTTATGCGACCGGGACCGAGCTTGCGAAAAGAGTTGGCGTCGAAGGTTATTACGTCCGCATTGCGCCCCAAAGCGGAGATGGCGCTTCGCCGGTCGCGGGGCAAATCGAAATGAAAAACGTGGCCGAAAAGACAGTTGTACCCGCGGCAAGTATTATTTCCATCGACGCGCTGGCATTGGTCCGCTTCGGGCTGCGCGCTGCCGATGATCCGCGCATGATCAACACTGTTCGCGTGATCGATTCGCTGCTGAAAATCGAAACGCCTCACGGGCCGTGCTGGCATCGTTACAATCACGATGGCTACGGCGAACATGCAGACGGTTCGCCTTTCGATGGAACTGGTATCGGACGCGCCTGGCCATTGCTCACCGGTGAACGCGCGCACTATGAACTTGCGGCCGGCCGCGACGAGGAAGCTCGGCGGCTGATGCAAGCAATGGAAGCATTTTCCAGCGATGGGGGCATGATCCCTGAGCAAATCTGGGATTCGCCGGACATCCCGGAGCGAAGTTTATTTTTCGGCAGACCCTCCGGCTCAGGCATGCCTTTGGTTTGGGCGCACGCCGAGTACATCAAACTTTCGTGCTCGCTGCGCGAGCGGAAAGTTTTCGATATGCCCCCGGCTCCGGCGGAACGGTATCTGAAAAAGAAAACTCAGCCGATGTTCGAAAGCTGGCGCTTTAACGACAAAATCCAATCACTTAGCAAAGGGAAAAATCTTCGCATCGAAGTGCTCGCGCCCGCTCGCTTACATTGGAGCGCGGACAATTGGAAGACAATGCACGATACAGAGACGCACGACACTAAGCTCGGCGTGCACATTATCAATCTTACGCGCGAGCAACTAGCATCGGACGGAAAACTCGTGTTCACATTTTATTGGACCAAATCAAAGCGCTGGGAGGGGAGGAATTTCGACATTTCCCTGTGACGATGAGGGATTGTGCGACGCTCACTGCGCGACCCGACAGGTTCGACCTGCCGCCACAAAACTTCCCACCGAGGACTGCCCGGGCGGTTCGGCGAGTTCACTTTAGTCGCAGTCAGCGGACCAAAGTCAGACAGCGCCGATGATGCAGAAAAGCGTCAAAATGAGCGTGCCCGGAATCAATGCCAGCAGCCGCGGGCGAGGAGAAAAAAGGATGCCTAATGCAGAATCTTCGCCCGTCGTACTGACGATTGGGCATTCCACACGCGCAATCGATGAATTCATCGGTCTGCTTCAAGCACATGCCGTGTCTCGCGTCGTGGACGTGCGGACGGTGCCTCGCTCCCGGCACAACCCGCAGTTTAACCGGGATTCGTTGCCAGGTTCATTGAAGAAAGCCGGCTTGGGATACCTTCACATGCCCGGACTAGGAGGACTGCGTCATGCGAAGCGTGATTCGCTCAACGTAGGCTGGCGAAATACCTCTTTCCGAGGTTATGCGGATTACATGCAGACGCCGGAATTTGAGCACAGCCTCGAAGAATTGATTCAGTTGGCCAACCAGGAACGGATCGCAATCATGTGCGCCGAAGCGGTGCCTTGGCGCTGTCATCGCTCGCTGATAGCAGATGCCTTACTGGTGCGCGGAATCCGTGCGGAGGACATCATGAGTCCAACTCGCCGCCAGGTTCATAGTCTAACGCCCTTTGCCAAAGTCCGCGGCACAACGATCACATATCCGGCCGAGGTCTCACGAAGTAATCCAAAGAAGCCGTCGGCCAAACGCTCGGGACCACGGCCAATCAAAGCAACCTGATTCACACCAGAAACTCATTTTTCATGCAGGCATTCGACGAAGTCCATCGAGCTATCCACTATCCACCGGATCGCCGTTTTCGTGTTTGGATCGATCCCTGGTTTATTTTTGCCTTTGTCGTTGTCGCTCTGGCTCCAGTTGCGATTGCCTGGGGACAATATCTGATCGCCGGGCTTCCAACGCAGACTTTCCTGCCTCCAATCAATCTGAAAAATCCTCCGACTCCGCATGGTTTCCCCGGGTGGTTGCGACTGACCCATTTTGTGAACTTCTTTTTTCTGATGCTCCTTGTCCGGAGCGGACTCTCCATTTTGATGGATCACCCGCGACTTTATTGGAACCGTGATTGCACACCGAACTCGGAGTGGATGCGGTTTACGCCGATCAAAGTTCCTACCGACCGCGAGTGGACTGCGAAGGAGGACGCCCGTTACATCTCTCCGTGGTTGGCCTTGCCCGGATATCGGCACACGGTGGGCATGGCGCGTTCGTGGCATTTCCTTTCGGTTTACGGATTTCTTCTCAATGGATTTATTTTTATCGCGCTGCTTTTCTTCACCGACCAATGGAAGCGCCTGGTTCCGACCTCATGGGAAATCGTTCCAGCCGCCTGGAAAGCTTTTGTCTATTACGCCACCTTCCATCTGCCGGCGGAACCAAACGGCTTCTATCAATTCAATCCACTGCAACAGCTTTCATACTTCGCTGTCACTTTCGTCATGGCGCCGCTCTCTATGTTGACCGGGATAGCGATGTCGCCGGCGGTTGATAATCGGTTCCCTTTTTTTCCAAAGCTCTTCGGGAGCAGGCAGGGAGCGCGATCCATCCATTTTATTTTGCTGATTGGTTACCTGTGCTTTCTGGCGGTTCATGTGGGCTTGGTCGTCATCACTGGATTTGTCAAAAACATGAACCACATCGTAACCGGGCGTGATGATGCGCACCTCATCGGGGTGATTGTCGGTCTGATCGCCATTGGCCTCGTAGTACTGTCCTGGGGCCTCTTTCATTTTATCGCATGGAAATATCCTCGGACCATGCAGCATTTGGCTAAGGCCATCGCGGGGCTATTTCACTGGAATGCGCTGAGCCGTCTCAAACCCGATGAACGCTATACTGAAGAGGACATCTCCCCTTTCTTCTGGCCGAATGGAAAGTTGCCGACTTCTAACAAGTGGAAGCAACTCGCGGCAAATGGATTCAAGGATTTCAAATTGAAGATTGATGGCTTGGTGGAAAATCCGCTCGAGCTTTCACTTAAGGAACTTCGTGCGCTCAGCAAGGGA
>Ga0070732_10001192_pt1 | contig 14386 bp, 12 predicted proteins | sample Coa_R1_5_FD_66449 | JGI IMG/M metagenome (GOLD analysis project Ga0070732, IMG submission 66449) | Surface soil microbial communities from Centralia Pennsylvania, which are recovering from an underground coalmine fire - Coalmine... | ecosystem: Environmental > Terrestrial > Soil > Unclassified ...
CATATCTCGCCCAACTGTTGGCGGCCGATGAGCACGTGCGGCAGTCGGCCCTGGTGGTTCGCTATGAAGAATTCTGCGAAAAGCCGAGAGAAAAATTGCGAGCCGTGTTCGCTCATTGCGCGCTCGATAACGCGGAAGCCGTTATCGAGAAACATGCGCCAGGCATTCGTGCGCCCGCCTATTATCAGAGCCGGCTATCCGAGAAAGATCGAGCCATCATATGCGAAGAGACTGCCGGCGCAACCGCGCTGTGGGGATATTGATTTGTTGGCCGAAAACGTAGTACGCGGACCAAGCTGAAGACGGGTTAGCCCGAAGCGCAAGCGAGGAAAAGAATAAACGTCCTCGCTTGCGCTTCGGGCTAACAGTCGACCAAACGAGCGTTTCGCTACCCCGCCAGCAAAGCAATCACGATGAGTCCGAGCATTCCCAACACCAAGAGGCTGTTGACGACTAGACCCGCAATCCCATAGCCCTTGGCGCGATTCACTTGTACCAGCCCGATGATGGCGAGCGCACCGCCGATCAAGCTGGCAAGAAAACCGACCAAAAGCACCAGCCAGATCGCAATTGCTTGCTTGGAATCGTCAAACTGCGCCCCCTGTTTTTCGCTCAAGATGCCGGCCACCACCAAGCTCATAAAGTCAACTGCACCGACAACCAGACCGATCACCAGCGAGGCAATCCCCAGGCCCGAATTCGGCAGCGTCTTATTGCGCCGCCGACGGTGAAAATCGTCGTCTTTATCCCAGAAGCCGCGCCGGGGTCGCTCGTCATGGTCATCAAGGATGTTGTAGGTGTCGTTGCTGCGCATCAGGGTCCCCGCAATTCGGAATGCGGAATTCCGAATGTAGAATTCAGAATGCGGAAAAGCAGAGATTCTGCCAAAGCGTCTTCCGTCCGTAAGCACGCAGGTTCCAAATTCCGCATTAAAGCCACTCCACTCCCGGCTCTCCTTCGCGCACCTCGCCGATGACCCGAGTGCGCACGCGGTCCTCTTCCAACTGGCTGCAAATACTATCGGCAAAGTACGGACTCACAATCATTACGAAGCCAATGCCCCGGTTAAAGACGCGGTCCATTTCATCCCCGGGAACATTACCGAGCGACTGGAGCCACGGAAAGACCGGCGGCGCGTCCCAACTGCCGCGACGCAAAAAGACGCGTCGACCTTGCGGCAGAATGCGCGGAATGTTATCCACCAGTCCGCCGCCGGTGATGTGGGCCAGTCCGCGCACCACGCGGCGCTTCACCGGATAATGCTTCAGAATTCTCTGCACGGGGCGGACGTAAATGCGCGTTGGCTCCAGTAATTCCTCACCGACCGTTCGACCAAGTTCCGGGATAAACTGATCGATCTTGAGCCCGGCCACGTCGAAGACGATTTTCCGCACCAGGCTGTAACCATTGGAGTGCAAGCCGCTGCTGGCGAGGCCGAGCACGACGTCGCCCACCTGGATCGACCGGCCATTGACGATGTGGTCGCGTTCCACCACGCCCACGCAGAAGCCCGCCAGGTCGTAATCGCCGGGCTGGTAGAAATCGGGCAGAATCGCGGTTTCGCCGCCGACGAGGGCACAGTCTGATTCCAGGCAACCATCGCTGATGCCCTTGATGATCTCCTTCGTGAGCGGCGGGGCATCTTTCGGCATGGCCAGGTAATCAAGAAACATCAGCGGCTCGCCGCCAGTGCACAAGCAATCGTTCACCGACATGGCGACGAGGTCAATGCCCACGGTGTCGTGCTTCTGCATCATGTGAGCGATTTTGAGTTTGCTGCCCACGCCGTCAGTGCAGGTGACGAGGACGGGCCGCCGGTAGTTATTCGCGAAAAGCCGGCTGTTGTAATCGAGGCTGAAAAGGGCCGCGAAGCCGCCGAAGCCATCGAGCACGCGCGGGCTGTGGGTGCGCCGCACCAGCGGCAGCATGCCCGCCAGGGTCTGCTCGTAAGCGTCTAAATCAAGCCCGGCATCGCGATAAGTCGTCGGTTTCATGGTATGACGTTTGATGTACAAGGTGATGAACGAAATGCGAGAATGGAAATGCAATAGTCAGAGCCGCGCGCGAAGTAAGCGGCGCTTCAAAGCGCCGCTTACTTCGTGCGCGGCTCTGACTGCTCGTCGCGAATGAGTCTACGCCTTCGCCGACGCGGCGCCGCTCGCCTTTTTCGCGGCCAGCTGAGTGGCCAGCGATGACTTCTTCCGCGCTGCCTTGTTCGGGTGAATTACGCGCCGGGCCGCGGCCTTGTCGAGCTTTTTCACCGTGAGCACGAATTGTTTCTGCGCATCCTCCGCGGAGCCGGTTTTCACGGTTTCCTGGAAGGTCTTAATCAAGTTCTTGATGTTCTTCTTGTAGGCGCGGTTGTAGAGGTTGCGCTTTTCGGCTTGCCGGTTGCGCTTCGCTGCACTTTTGGTGTGGGGCATAGTGTCCTCAATTAAGTTCTGCAACGCCGCCAGCGGCGTATATTACAGGGATTTCTCAGTGGTTGTAACCTCACCCACTTGGTAGCGGATGAATTTTTTTAATTCCAGACCGGCAGCCTTCAATAGATCGCCCACCGTTTTCTTGCCATACTTCATCTGGTTGGCGATCAGTTGTTGCGAGAGCACGGTCTCTTCCATCCAGGTGCGGTAGCGGCCCTCGGCAATTTTCTCGACCACCTGGGGCGGCTTCCCGGCTGCCTGCTCGGCCGCTTGCTGCTTCGCCAGCTGCTTTTCGCGTTCCGCCACATCGGCTGGAATGGCTGCAGGATTCAGGTACTGCGGATTCAGCGCGACAATGTGAGTAGCAACGTCGCGCAGTAATTGCGCATCCGCTTTGCTGCCGGAAACCAACACGAGAGCGCCCTTGCTGCCGTCGTGGTGGACGTATTCGCCGAGCAAGCCCGTGAGTTGCTGGAAGCGGGCCACGCGCATGTTTTCGCGAATGAGGCCAATGGCTTCGTCGATACGATCCTTGACCGTGCGCTTGGCATCGCCCAGGAACGGCCGGGTAAGCAATTCCTCTACGCTCTTCGGATTGCTCAGCGCGATTTCTTTGCCCAAATCCTGCGACAGCTGTATGAAGTCCTCAGCCTTCGCCACCATCGGGCTCTCGCAGCGAACTTCGACAATGGCGCCGACCTGAGCGGCATGGTCCACATAGGTGCCGATGCGCCCTTCCGCGGTCTCCCGCTCGCCACGCTTGACGGCCACGTTTTTGTTTCTTTCACGCAAGATCTGAATCGCCTTGTCCATGTCGCCGCCAGCTTCTACCAGCGCTTTCTTACAGTCCATCATCGGCAGGTTGGTTTTGTCCCGCAAATCCTTGACAGCGGTTGCGGTAATTTCAGCCATGTTGTGCTCCTTTAATGCAAGTGAGTGGTGAATGGTGATCTTTACGACTCACCACTCACCACTCACCACTCACTCATCCTTATTCAGTGATGCCGCTGGCGGCTTTCGGGTTCGCTGAAGCGCTGCCCGGGCCGTTCGTGTTCGACGCCGGGGCCGGCGGCTTCGGGCGTATCATGGCTTGCTGCTCGGGCGGCAGGGCGGCCTTGCCTTCGAGCACTGCGTCGGCCAGGCGATTCAGCATCAACTCAATGGAGCGAATGCTGTCATCATTGCCGGGAATCGGCAGGTCCACCGTGTCGGGATCGCTATCGGTATCAATGAGAGCGATCGTGGTCACGCCCATGCGCTGGGCTTCCTTCACGGCAATGTGTTCGCGCTTCGGATCAACGACGACCAGCGCATCGGGCAGGCGGTTCATTTCGCGAATGCCCAACAGATTGCGGCGAATCTTGCTCAACTCGCGGTTGAGCGTGGAAACCATCTTCTTGCTGTAGTTCTTGATTTCAGCATTTGCCGGGGCCTTGGTGATATCCAGCTTGCCGGCTTCATTCATCATCGATTGAATGTGTGCATTAACGTCGAGCCGGGCGGGATTCTCACCGGCCGGCAGCCAAAGCGCTTCGAGTTCTTGCAGGCGCTTCAGGCGGTTGCGGATGGTGCGGTAATTGGTAAGGGTGCCACCGAGCCAGCGCTCGCTGACAAACGGCATGCCGGCGCGAGCCGATTCCCGTTCGACCAGCTCTTTCGCCTGGCGCTTGGTGCCGACGAAGAGCACGAGCTTGTTCTGGGCTACGGTGTGCGACAGGAACCGGCAGGCCCGCAACAGGCCACGCACGGTTTCCCGCAGGTCGATGATGTGGATGAGATTGCGCTTGCCGTAAATGTACGGCCGCATTTTCGGGTTCCAACGACTGGCGCGGTGGCCGAAATGCACACCCGCCTCAATGAGGTCCTTTACTTGCACAATCGACACGCAGTTCCTCCCCGAGTCAATTTAATGTCTTTTGGTGTTTGGTGATCATACGCCACGCGCCTCCAAATTGGGAAATAAGCCCAAGGGCACTTTTTGATGAAGAAAGTTATCCTATCAAGGTAAGGTTTCCAGGTCAAAGCATCTTGGGGGAAAAATGAGTTCTCCATCTGTTAGCCGCGACGCGGTGCCGTTTCGTTTCCGTTTCAAGAAAAACAACAGTGCCCCTCTGAAACGAAACCGTTTTTTGTGAAATGAAACGTCTTTTTGAATGACAATCCGGGAATCGGATCGTACACTGCGGGCCAATGAAGAACCGCGCGAACGACCGAACGCCCATTCTCCCGGTAATCGATCTGCTGCACGGCGAAGTGGTGCGCGGCGTTGGCGGCCGCCGCAGCGAATACCGGCCCGTTCGCAGCTGTTTGACCAATTCCAGCCGGCCCCTCGATGTGGCCGAAGCCTTTCGCGAAACGTTCGGCTTCACGGAGCTGTATCTGGCCGACCTGGACGCGATTCTTGGCGCAGAACCCGCCTTCGAACAATACGCCACATTGCGCAACCGCGGCTTTCGCCTCTGGCTCGACGCCGGCGTGCAGCAATTGGCAGACGCGAACCGATTGGCCGAAGCTGGAATCGAAACTATTGTGCTTGGCCTGGAAACGTTGCGCGAGCCGTGGGAGTTTTGCCGAATTCTGCGCGAGCACGGGCCGGAGCGTGTGGTCTTCTCCCTCGATATGAAAGATGGAAAACCCCTGGCCGGAAATGGTAAATGGATGGCGACCGACGCCCTGGAGTTGGCGAAGTGGATCATTCATGTTGGCGGCCGACGCTTGCTATTGCTCGATCTTGCTTCTGTCGGCGGCGACGCCGGCCCCGGCTCGGAGAGCCTGTGCGAAGCGCTGGCCGCGAGCCATCCCGACGTCGAAATCAGCACCGGCGGCGGAATCCGCGGCATCGACGACGTGAAGCGCTTGCAGAAGTTCGGCGTGGCGAACGTGCTGGTGGCGTCGGCCCTGCACGACGGGCGCATTACGGCAGCCAAGCTAAGAATATGGTAGAGTTGTGCGCATTGGATCCAACAAGCAGATTCAGACCGAAATAATGTCCTCGGTGAGGTTCGTTCGCATGCGCGGCAAATACGATTTCGCACTGTTAGGGATGGTTGCCTTGGTTCAACCGGCGCTCGCGCAGCAGCCACGCGATTTTCCCGCCGAGCGCGTGAATTTCACTTTTAAACTCGACATTACTGCGGCGCCAGACACCAGCAAGATCACGCTCACCGTGTTGGTGCCGGCCGATATCGAGAACCGGCAAAATATTGTCCACAAAAGATACTCCATGAAACCGGACAAGGAGTTTCGGGAAAACGGCTCTTCGTATGCCCGGTTTGTCATCGCCAATCCGCCGCGCAGCCTGAAACTCACCATCGATTGCGAGGCCGTTCTTTACGGTTACGATTTGGGCACGGCAACTGCGTTGTTCAGCGGCAAAACGGAGCCGGAAACCAGGAGAGCGCTGGCTCCGTTTTTGGCCGAAGAGAAGTACCTGGAGGTAAACGACACCTCGATACAGCATGCGGCCAAGTCGATTCCCGGCAGCAACGGCGAAAAGGGCGTGCGGAACGTGATGGACTTCGTGGTCAAGACTCTGCGCAAGACGCCGTTCGACCCGGCCGACCACGGGGCGGTGTGGGCACTGAAAAACAAGCACGGCGACTGCACCGAGTTTGCCGATCTGTTCGTAACTCTGTGCCGGGCCAAGGGAATCCCGGCCCGTGTCTGTGAGGGTTACATCACCACCGACGTCGCCAAAGGCGACACGCCGAAGCACAACTGGACCGAAGTGTATTTGGACAATCTCGGCTGGGTGCCGGTGGACCCACTCCACACCTTTCTCAATCTCGTCACCGTCGACCACCTTCGGCCTGTGTATCTTCAGCTAACCCATCAGCGTGTGGACAAGACACTGAAGGACGGGCACTTCTGGAGGTACGACTACGAAGGCGGCGAGATCAAGGTGCACGATTCCTTCACGGTGACGAAGCGTAAGGCGGAGTCGGGGAGATAACGGGGCCGTTTACGGCTTTGCCGGGGGACGAGACTCCTTCGATTCTAGTGTTTTCTTGCCGGTTTCGTCTTTGGACTCGCCTACCTCGCGCTGTGGAACTCTTTGCGTTTTCCAACCAGGCGGAACTGGCGGTGGAAGAAAATGGCTAGGATTTAACTTCACCTTCGTATCAATGTCGAAGACATTCCAAGTTATTTCGTCGCCATTGGGTAACTCTTCCCACCACCGAACGGGAATGTAATCCTTTGCGAAAAGCACCAGCTGCGCGCGAGAGAACTCCAGCCATTGTTGCTTTTTTCGCGGTTTGATTTCCAAGTAGATGTAATTCGCATCCTGCTTGGTCAACTTTATTTCAAACTGTCTAAGCGTCTCTTCCGCGTCGGCGTCTAGAAGGTTGGAGAAGGGTCCAAAGACTGGCAGCCGATATGGTCCGAACCAAGGGTGATCCCACTGCACGTAGAGCCCTTCATCTTTTGCGACCGCCCAAATTGAGACTGTTTTTTTGTCAGGTTCGTATAGATAGAGGTCACGCCCGTCCTGAACGATCAATGAATATTGCATTGGATTATTCTTCTGAATCATTCGCAATGCCGCTAAGTTCGGTTTCAGAAAGCGGAATTCACCTTGATATTCTGTTGTTGTGTTGGCCGCCTTATTCTTTCGGATTTGCGAACATCTACACACTATGCTCTCCCATGTTTTTCGTCGCGCGGAATACTCGGCTAATACATGACGTACCTTTTCGTCGACAGGTGCAGTTGGCGGTTCAGACGACGCCGTTGGTGGTTCGGCCTTCATCAGCTCCGCCGCCGGCTTCGTCGGCGCCGCTGGCTCAATCGCCGGCAACACCGGCGGCTCCGCGCAGGCGCACACCTGCGTCTGAACACCATCATGCCGGTGAATCAAATGCCAGCGATGGCAGGCCCATGCAGTTCCGCCGCTGGCGAAGGCGCCGGCGGTCAGCAGCAGGCAGGCGGCGATTTTGAATTTGTTCCAGAACATCGTGTTCAGCACTCCTTCCGTGAGAGATGCGACCGCGGGGGCGATCGCGGCTTCCGTTCCCGAAAACGCAGTCTTCATCGTGGCCCCGATCAGATGGGCCGACACGCTGCTGCTTGAAATTCCGGCCACACCGAGGGCGGCGACTCCCGGCGTGACGCCGCGGCGGCTCAGGCGGAAGCGCAGCTTCTCCTTCGCTCGCGCCAGCCGCGAGAGCAGCGTGCCCTTCGGCAGCCGCAGTTGCTGCGCCGCTTCTTCGTGCGATCTTCCTTGCAACTGGCAGAGGATGAACGGCAGGCGAAAGCGCTCTGGCAAGCGGTCGATTTCTTGATCCACGATCGGGCCCAGGTCGGACCATTCGGCGTCGGCCGGCGGCTTCACTTCTGGCACGGCCGCTTGCCGCTCGTGATGCTGGCGATTGGCCCCGGCCGTTCGCGCGCGAATGGCAATGCGCCGGGCCACGCGATGCAGCCAACCGGGCAACGACTCGCTTCGGCGAATGCGGCCGGCCTGACGGAGCAAAGCGAGAAACGTGGCCTGAAAGGCGTCGTCTACTTCCGCGGTTGAGCCAAGAACTCGGCGACAGGTGCCGAGAACCAGAATGCCGTGCCGCCAGACGAGCAGTTCGAACGAGGCTTCATCACGGCCGGCCACGAAGCGGCGCAGCAACTCCGCGTCGCTCACGCTCTCCGCCCCGCCGGCCTTCAGCGCGCGGCAGTGCAATTGCCGGATGAAGCCTTGCAATTCGACAGACACGCAGCCCTCCGTAGCACTGTTCGTAATGACCGGCTTCAGCCGGTCCGGCGACCCGCTGAAGCGGGTCACTACAAACTTGTTTCTATTTGAATTGTGTCGCGGCGAAAGGAAAGATTCCCGGTATTTTTGTGGAGGTGGGAGAAAGTGCAAGAGGAGTGCCTCGCACTAACGTAGCGGTGGCGTTTTCTCCCTCTCCCCCCGTTTCGGGGGGAGAGGGTTGGGGTGAGGGGGGTGGACGCGCGTCAAATGCCGGTCACTGAACCTCCTCATTCCCGTCCCCTCTCCCCCGAAGCGGGGGAGAGGGGAGATAAGGCGGCCTCACCCGTTTGGCGTTTCTCTGGTTTCATCACTCGCGGTATAATTCAGCGGCCGCAGGAAGAAGTCGCGAAGGAGGTCGCCCATGTTTCGCTTCGACAAGCGCACCGTACCCGATATCCGCACCGTGCTGCCCGGGCCAAAGGCCAAGGGACTGCTCGAGCGCGACCAGCGCTTTATGTCGCCGTCGTATACTCGCATCTATCCACTGGTGGTGGAGCGTGGCAGCGGGGCGGTGATCGAAGATGTGGACGGCAACCTCTTCCTCGATTTCACGGCCGGCATCGCGGTCACGTCTACGGGGCACTGCCATCCGGAAGTGGTGGCGGCCATTCAGGACCAGGCGGCCAAGCTGCTGCACATGTCGGGGACCGATTTCTATTACGAGCCGCAGATCGCGCTGGCGCAAAAGCTGGCCGAAATGTCGCCGGGGCCATCGAAGAAGCGAATTTTTTTCACGAACAGCGGGGCCGAAGCGCTGGAAGCGGCGCTGAAGCTATCGCGCTGGCATACGCATCGCTCGCGGGTGATCGCGTTCTTCGGCGCCTTCCATGGCCGGACCTACGGAGCGATGTCGCTCTCCGGCTCGAAGTTGGTGCATCGGCGAGGCTTCTCCCCGCTGGTGCCGGATATCCATCATGTGGCGTATCCGCAGAATGCGGAATGCGGCAAGCCGAACGCAGAATGCCGAATCGAAGGTTGTCCGACAGTGCGAGAGATTGAAACTACGTTATTCAAGCGCGTAGCCCCGCCGGAAGAAGTTGCGGCCATCTTCATCGAGCCGATTCAGGGCGAAAGCGGCTACCGGGTTTGCCCGCCGGGCTGCTTGCCGGCGCTGCGGGAACTGTGCGACAAGCACGGTATCCTGCTGGTGGTAGACGAAGTGCAATCGGGGATGGGACGCACCGGCAAGCTCTTCGCCGTGGAACACTGGGGCGTGGAGCCGGATATCATCTGCTCGGCAAAGGGCATCGCCAGCGGCATGCCGCTCGGGGCGATCATTGCCCGCGACCGGGTGATGGACTGGCCGCCGGGTAGTCATGCCAGCACCTTCGGCGGCAACCCCGTGAGTTGCCGTGCCGCCCTGGCCACGCTTAACCTGCTTGAGCGCGAGTACATGAAGAACGCCGCGGAGCGCGGCGTGCAACTTCAGGCCGGTTTGCGCCGATTGCAAGAGAAGCATGCTTGTCTGCACGACGTTCGCGGCATCGGGCTCATGACGGCCATCGACGTTGTCAAGGACAAGACGAGCCTAGCGCCTGACCTGAAAAAGCGCGATGAAATCGTGCAAGCCGCGTTCCACCGCGGCTTGCTGCTATTAGGCTGCGGCGAAAACGGCATCCGCTTCTGCCCGCCGCTATGCATTACGGCGGGGCAGGTGGAGACGGGGTTGGGGATATTGAGTAAGGCGACGACGTAAGCTATCCCGTAACTGCGAATCTTCTGAGCGTGCCATTGCTGGGGCCGCGTCAGGGCGCCGTGACGTCAAAAACGTTGGACACAGCCGCAAATTTCTGGGTAACGTTGGCGCCGCCGATCGAAACGGTAGCGGTGTCGGGCTTATTCTTTAGCAGCCTTCGGTTCCAGCCGCGAACTCGCAATGCGAAATGCTTTGTGCCCATTATTGTGACATTGAACATGAGCGCCCAAGAATTCTTTTTCGAAGTCTCAACATACGATCCAGGCACAATCATGCCGCCGGGCACGGGTTTCCCCGTTTTTGGATCCGCCTCGAACAAATAACCTACGGCTGCGCTTGTCCCCGTGCCAGACAGGATGAACAACCCAACTTTTTGATTCTGCACGGTGCCCGTGTCAATGCTTTTGGCCATAACAATCTCCCTCAATTCGACCTGAGCATGAATACTCAGGTTTAAGTAATGCGCACCAATTCGCAATGGTTGGTCGACAGATTCATCATGAATCATCCGCAATTACGTTGATCATCGTGTCGGTGGTCGTCCAATTGGTGCCGTCGAATTGTTCTACACGGCAAATCTGCCCATTCTGGATGACCTCGTAGTCACTCCATTTCGCTTGCACGTTCCCCATACCGTCTACGGTCACGCTGTCAGCAAGCGTTTGTATCGGTCTTGGCGGCACTCGCGCCGTAACGAAACTAATGATCGAAGCGAAGTAAGTGTAGGCGTTGCTTCCATTGACCCAATTGGCCGTCAGCTGGCCAACCTCAACGGCCACGCCATTAGTCAAATCTTGGGTCCCATCATTGTCACTTATTTGACTCGGGTCCGCGTAGAATTCTTTCTTGGCATCAGTTTTTTTTTGGGGATCAGCCATTGATTTTTACCTCTTTAGTGCCTGAAACTATGGCAATAGTTCAATCCCGATATCGCGAAATGAAGCATCGGAATTATAAATGCAGACGCCAATTGCGTTCGATGAACTGAATTGCGGATACAAGTTTTGGACGTTCAGCGTCGAATTTGCCATCTTTGACAAACGAAACAGGCCCTGGAATTCACCCGAAGACTTTGCGCATACAATCTGGTCACCGCGCTTTGCAACGAAATTATCCGTGTCTATCTCCCAAATCAATGGGCACCAGCCATCGGCGAGTGTTTCCATCGGATACTTGTGAACGTCTTGGCTTGCTACCAGTGCCGCACCCGTGGGCAAGGCCGCGGCCACCGGGTAACACCGATTGGCCGCCATTGGAACGTCTTGCCGTTCAAAGCCGAATCGGTCAAGATCCAAAGCCAAACAACAAAAAACGTTCTCGGTTCCATTCGAATGTGTGCTACCGCCAATGAAGATACCGGCCGCGGCCCCCGGCTTGAGTGCTTGGTTCACGCGCACCTGTGCCCGGTACCGGAATCGTTTCGCTCTTACGTTGCTGGCCAGTTGCAAGAAAGTCCGTCCTTCCGAACGAATTGTGATCGTCTTACTTTCAGCGTCTGTCCTAAGCGGGACCTCGGGTGTGACCCACACGGGTTGGTGCAGGCGGCCATTAGCGTCAACAAGCGGGTCAAGTTCTGATCTGGGGCCAGTCAACCAAAAACCGGCTAGCAACAAGGCCATGGCAGGCAAGATTAACCAGAGCAACCTACGCTGATTCGATATCCTGCTTGGCAACTTCACCTGCGGCTTTTGACCATCCAGCCAGCGTTGCAAGTCCTCTGCTATCCGCCCAGCACTTTGGTAACGATCATCAGGCCGCTTTTGCAGACATTTGAGAATAATGCGTGCCAGGGTCTCATCCAGAGTCGGGACTTTGAGGATTGGCGAGGGAACTATATCTGTCAGGATCTGCGGCGTCACTTCCTCGCGCGTAGCTCCCCGAAACGGCCGTTCACCCACAACTAGCTCATACAGCAGCACCCCCAGCGTCCAAATATCACTCCGCGCGCTGATCTCGCTCAGCCGGCCCGCCGCTTGCTCGGGCGACATGTATGCCGGCGTGCCCAGCACCGCGCCGGTCGCGGTGAGATCGGCTCCCGCATCGACCAGCTTCGCCACGCCGAAGTCGGCCACGATCGGCTCGTCTTTGTCATCGAAAAGAATATTGCTCGGCTTCAGATCGCGATGCAGGATCTGATTCTCGTGCGCGTGTTGAACCGCCCTGGCAACCTTCACCATCAGCTCGACGGCGCGGCGCGGTTCCTTTTGATAATCGCCAATACGTTCCGCGAGCGTCACGCCCGATAGCAGCGGCATGGTGAAATACGGCTGCTTGTTGACCTGGCCGTATTCCAGAATCGGCATGAGGTTGGGGTGATGCAGCCGGGCAATGGCTTTGGCTTCGGTTTCGAAGCGGCCACGCAGCACCGGATGATCGGCCGCGGCGCCGAGCAGCTTTTTCAGCGCCACTTCCCGCCCGAGGCGCGTGTCTTTGGCCCGGTACACGACGCCCATGCCGCCGTAACCAATCATTTCCAGCAATTCGAAGTGGCCGAACGATTCCGGCGTGAAATCCTGCTTGGCGGACTGGGGACTGGTAACGGTATCCAAATTGTCGCCCCGGCCCGAGATGTGGGTGCGCGTCGATTCATCGGCGGCCTGGTCGCTGTCCGGCTTCATGGGGCGACATCCAGTCAAAAGAACGTGAGATAAACATTGTAGCCCCGAGGCAAATATCCTGGCAATCAAAAACTTGTAATAATCGAGATTTTTTGCGAAGAAATGAAGAAGGAGCCGAATCAAAAAAATGGCCCGCCGGCAAGAGCCGGCGGGCCAGGGTTTGCGACACTTAATTGTCACTTCGTCACGGTCTCGACCGCTACCGGTTTCGCCTCGGCGGCGGCCACTTGTAGAGTTGCTTGTTGCATCGACTCCATTGCTTCCTTTTGCATCCGGTCCGCAAACTCCTTCAGCGGGTTGGCTCCATCGACTTCGGCCGGGGCGAAGCCGGACTTCTCGGCCACCAGCAAATTGATCAGCATGCCGAGCATGCCGCTGCTGGCAGTCGAGCCGTGGCCGTTTTCGCCGTTGCTGCCGGCGAGGAAGACGCGCTCCGGAACCAGCGGTTGCTCGCTGTGCGACAGATACTCGGCCACCAGCGCCAGGGCGTACAGCCGTGGGTCGCCGTAGGAGCTGATCTTCCGCATTAGCACGGCCGCTTGCGACAAACCGACTTGCAACTGCTGGGCGCCTTCGCCGCGGCCGGCCAGCACTTTCTGCTGCGCCTCGGCCTGGGCGGTGACCACCAGTTGCTCGGCCTTCTTGCGGGCGCGGGCGAGGTCGGCTTCACCCTGGTTCTCGGCAATCCGCACCTGCACCACCGAGTTGGTCAGGTCCGTCTGCATCGAGGCAACGGCTTCCGATTCCTTCAAGGTCTTCAACTTGTCGGCGGCCACGCGTTGCCGTTCGTAGGTTTCCAGCTGTTCGATGGAAAGCTGCCGCAGGCGCAGCTGTTCGAGCAGGGTTTCGATCTTGTCGTCGTTCTCCGGCGTTTGCGGCTTACCGATCAACACGTCTACGCATTCGATGTCGAAATTACGGAACTTCGCTTTGAGCTCGTCGCGGGCCTCCTTCTGAATCAAGTCGCGATCCTGTAGGAGTTCGAGGAACGTTTTCTTGTGCGCGATATCGCGGAAATACGCGCTCAGCATCGGGTCGATGGTCTGCGTGATCAGCTTCTTCACGTCGCCGAAGCGCTGGATCACGCTGGGCGCCTTCTGGTAGTCGATGTGCACGACCACCGAGAGCGGTAGCAACGGTTCGAACGCGTCCCGCGTCACGAGGTCGATGCTTTTCAGGCTTTCGTCATAGCGGTGCGCCTCCGTTTTGCCGGTGATCCAGTGCAGCACGAAGTTGGTGGTCGGCACCAACACGATGTTGCCGGCGTAGGTGTTAAACGGATACTTGCCGGGGCCAAGCGGCTTCTCCCACACGCCGCGTTCTCCTTCGGCCACGCGCTCGCCGTGCCGGAACGCATCGCCCGACAGGTCCTTGCCCATGCGGCCATAGTAACTTACCACCACGCCAACGTAGCCGATGGGGACAACGGTCTTCGGCTTCAATTCTACGGTGGCGAACCAGCGGTTGATGAAGTACGTGCCGTCGGTGAGCGGGTAATATTGCCGGCCGCGGCGCCCCTCGGCCCGGAGGAACGCTTCCGGGTCCTGGTAGTTGTTGTGGTAATTCGGCGCACTCCGATCGTAGCCCACGGCCGGGGCGATGATTTCGCCCGGTGGCAGCGACGGACCGTCGTGGACAGTGATGATGCCGATGGAGTCCACCTTGATCTTCGCTTCCGGGTGGAGCGGATCGACAGCATCGATCGGGCCGCCTATTACCAGCGCGCTGAATCCATCCATCTCGTTCAGTTCTTCTTGCCAGGCGCGGATCGATTGCAGCTCCTGGTTGCCCTGCATCGGCAAGCGGTAGACCATGTTCGAAGTCATGATCACGAACAGCGCCTGGTTAATCGCATATACGCCTTCGCGCAGGATCGCCCGTTGCCGGCCGCGCTGGCCGGCTT
>Ga0070732_10001194_pt1 | contig 14379 bp, 9 predicted proteins | sample Coa_R1_5_FD_66449 | JGI IMG/M metagenome (GOLD analysis project Ga0070732, IMG submission 66449) | Surface soil microbial communities from Centralia Pennsylvania, which are recovering from an underground coalmine fire - Coalmine... | ecosystem: Environmental > Terrestrial > Soil > Unclassified ...
CGGCGGTGATCTTGTCCGTCGAGAACGGATCGCCCGGCGACACGGCCAGGAGCCGCCTGATGACGTCCTGCGGCAGCCCGGCGTTCCCCGTCACGTCCAACCTGCCGATGCGATAGAGCGGGCCGCGTGCAATCGCGAAGGAGACTCTCAAGCCCTCTGGGGTCGGCGTCTTCGTGTATGGCGCGCTGGCCTTGAGATAGCCCTCGAGCCGCAGCAGCCGCTCCATGTTCGCCTTCGCGTCGTCGAGCAGGTCATCGTCGGCCGAGTGCTCGATCTTCATCGGCACGAGGTCGTCGACGTTGCCGTGCGGCGGTGGATCGCCCGTGAAGAACGGCCCGAGCACGAGCGGGCCCGCCTCGACATGCAGCACCAGGTCCACCGAGGCGCCGTCGGCGGACGGCGTCGCGCGGTCGACGATGGCCTCGGCCTCGTAGTAGCGGTCGCTTCGAAGGGTCTCGCGCACCTTGACGAGCGCGTCGTCGATCACGCGGCGGCGATACGGTGCGCCTTCGACGGCCCCGGTTTGTTCGACAATGGCCGCCTTGGACAGCGGCGAGGTGCCGGTGATCGTGACGGCGTGAATCGTCGCCCGCGTGCCGGCGTCGACGTCCACCACGACGATCGCGCGATCCGAATTCGGACGGTTGGTGATCGCTCCCGTCGTCGTCGCGCCGAGATAGCCCTCGTCTTTGAGCAGCGTCGCCACGGTCCGAGCCATGACGTCGGGGCGGATCGACGTGGGGATCGCGCCGTACTGCTCCTTGACACGTCGGTTCAGCTCATCCTTGGACAAGCCGGTGTCGCCCGTGAACGCCACGCCTTCGATCAGCCGGCGCGGCACGAGGGTGAACAGCAGGGACACGCCGTCCGGTCCGCCCGACGCCGCGACCTCCACGGACTCGAACCTGCCGACCGTGACGAGGCTCTGGACGCTCTGGCGGATGGCCTCGAGACTCAGGGGTGTGCCTTTCTGGACCGTCAGGAGTGACCGCACTTCCTCCGGCGCGGGCTGCCCCAGCACGTCGACAGCGATGGACGTCACGACGCGACCGACGAACTGGCTCACGTCGTCGGCCGCGGCCGCGCGCGTCGCCGTGCCCAGGGCCACCAGCCCGGCGAGAAAGGTCGACAGCAGGCGCATCAAAAAATGTGCCGGATGCGGAAATCGAGCGCGAACGTATGGTCTTCGTTGCGCGACAGCACCCAGGACACGCGGTCGTTCTGTGTGTACTCGAGCACGATCAGCTCCATCGCGGTCGTGACATCCCTCGAGTACATCAGATACATCTTCTCGGACACGGCCTTGCCGAGGGTCACCCGCGCCGACGTGCTCGTGCCGGTGCCGACCGAGGGGTCGAGACCAAGGAGCGGCACGACCTGAATCGTGTCGAGCGGAATCGCCTTGCCGACGATGTCGCCGACGCGCGAAGTGATCGGCGCGGTCAACACCTGCGTCGCCATCGTCTGGACGAGCTGCGCCTGCGCCTGCTGCGGCGAGTTGAGGTTCCGTTGCAAGACCGTGTTCGGATCCGTCGTCCCGCCGAGCAATAGCGTCACCATGTCGTATTCCGATAGGTACGGAGCGGACGAGAGCGAGATGCTCATCTTCGGCACGCGCCCCGCGCAATCGGGCGCGGCGCCGCACGTGACATCGACGCCGCTCCCGCTCACATGGCCGGTGATGTTGTAGGTCACCTGCTGCACATGCACCTGGGTCATCGCCGACACGTCGAAGTACGGCTCGGTGCGCAGTGAGTTGCGAAATTCAATGGACCCACTGACGAGGCGGATCCGGTTCCCGTTGAAGAAGAAGTCCCCTCGATCGAGGTCAATCCGACCCGTGACGATCGGCTGGTTGGCCGTGCCGCGCACCGTGAGATCGTCGGCGCTGCCGGACACGGAGATGTCCTTCGTCTCGATGAACGGCATCGACCGCGCGTGCACGTGAATGTCGTAGGCCATCGCCAGGTCCGTCTGATCGCCGGTCGGCGTCACCTCCAGCGCGTCGCTCGATCCCCCGGATCCCTCGGCGGCGCCGAGCGCAAGGAGGCCGACGTCGGTCGAGAGCGGCCGCAGGTACCGCACGCGAGTGACCGTCACGTCCCCGCCCAGCGTCGGCTGGGCCACCGGCCCGCGCATCCACAATTGGGCGTCTGCCGTCGTCTCGAAGCCCTCGGGATAGCGCACCTGGACGTGCTTCCCTTCGGCGGTGAGTTGATATTCGACGGGATGGAACCCATCGAAGCGGAGGACGCCACCAAAGTGAATGGGGCCGCCGCCCATCTGGCCCGTGAGGCCGTTGAAGTTGAGGTCGCCGTTGTCGAACGTGATGGTGCCGGCGATGCTATCCAGGCTGCGGCTGAGCGACGCGAAGCGGATGCGCCCGTCGTGCACCGTCGCCTGGCCCGTGAAACGCAGGTGGTCGAAGTCGCCGTCGAGCTGCGCTTTCAGGATCGCGCCGCCTCCCAGCCGGAGCTCACCAAACCCCTTGAAGGCCTGGAGAATCGCGAGGTTCGCGTCGCCGTTGGCCTGCAAGTCCAGCGACCGCGTGGCGTGCGACGCCGACCCGGTGATCGCCAGCTTCGTGTCGGTGCCCTGGAGGTTGAGCGTGTCGATCGACAGCACGTCGCGGCTGTAGTTCAGATGAATGGGGCCGTCGTTCTCGAGATCGTAGTCGAACAACTGGAGCGCGGCGCTGGTGATCTGCGTGTCGACCGCGAGACTCGTCGGATCGGCCAGCGGTCCGACGACATGCACCGTGCCACTCACGACCGCGCGGAACAACTGTGGTGGTTCCTTCATCACGAACTTCAGGAACGGATCGATCGACGTACCCGTGGCCAAGAACGTCAGGTCGGCATCGTAGGGTTTGACGATCGCGATGTGCCCCTGGCCATTGGCCTGCACGCGACCCTCGACGGTGAACGGGCCGAGCGTCAGGTCGTTTCCCCGCACCGTGAGCGTGCCGGTCACGTCTCCGACACCCTCGTCGCCGGCGAACAGATCCGCGACGTGACCGGCGAACGTGTACGTCGGCAGGTCGAAGTTCCCGGCGCCCGAGATGTGGAAGTCGAGCTGGCCCGAGAGCGGCGCGGCCGCCACCTTGAAGTTGTGCAGGGCATCGAGCGCGACGTGGTCGCCGGTCGCATCGAATGAATACGTGTTGTCCCAGTTGATGAGTGCATTGCCGCGCGCGTGGCCCTGCCCTTTCGCCAACTCGAGCGACGACAGGAGGACCCCGGTGCCCTCGAAGGCGAGGTCAGCCGTGGCCGTGTCAAACGGCTCCCGCCACGCGCTGCCCTGGTCGATGCGGAGCGTGCCCTTCCCGACCGGGCGATGGTATGGCCCGTGGAGATCCAGATCGGCTGTGCCGGTTCCCTCGACGGGCCAGTCCTTCAAAGCCGGGAAGGCGGCCTTGAAGTCCGTCAGGGGCCAGTGCTCCACCTTGAATTTCCCGGTCAGCTCGTCGCCGACATAGTGCGCCCCGAACGCGAATCGTCCGTCCACGAGGATCCGCGCGGCGTCCGAGTCGCCAACGACGCCATGGGTGACCCTGACGAAGTCATCCGCGATGTCGACATCGCCGACGGCTCGTGACCAGCGCACGCCAAATGCCCAGATCGACTCGCCGCTGAACCGGCCCGCCGTGTGCAGGTCTCGAAATGACTCGGTCAGCACGCCGTCGAACGTGCCGCGGCCCCCGACGTCGATGGCCTTGGTCGGCGCACGTCGCTCGGTGAGAATCGCGGCCAACAGCCGGTCGCTCGCCTGCCAATCCTTGCTCGTCACGTGCACGGGCAGATTCAACTGGTCGCCCGCCGGTCCGACATGACCCTTGAACGAGACGTATGTCGACGGCGCGGCGACCCAGCTCGGCGCGAACTCGATGCCGACGCGATCGAACCGGTAGGTGAGTTCGGCGCCGATCGGCAGCGTGCCGATCGGCTTGTGGTCGTTGAACTCGGCATCCGGCAGCACGATCACGCCCGGCCTTGGCAAGTCGCGGTCGGCAACGCGACGACCCTCGGGCGGCTGCACTTCGGTCACGCCATCGGCGCGGTACGTGTCGTGGAAGTGACCGTTCTTCCACGCGACCGACGCACGCCCATTCGCGGTGCCCGCCAGATCGATGAGCCGCACGCCCGCGTATCTCGCGAGCGCACTCATGTCGACACCGGTGTAGTCGGCCGCGAAGGTCGCATCCGCGCCGCCGGGCGCGCCAAACCCGACGATGCCGTAGCTCCACGACGCGCGACCGCCGAGCAGGTCGGACGCCGCCTTCGGCACGACGAAGCTCCGCGGCAGCCAGTCCAGCGATCCGCGCAAGCTCGGGAATCGGAGCTCGCCGGCGACACCCGCGGCCGGGTCGAGGTTCAATCCGGCTACTGGGCTGGTGAAGTCGCCCTTGAGCTCACGGCCGCCCCGAAACAGATGAAACGCGCCGAGGAAGCGGCCCTCGCCCGAGATCCGCCACGACTCGTGCGCGAAAAAGATTTCGCGCATGCGCGCGAAGTCGAGGCGCGAGTCGACCTGATAGGTCTGCTCCGGCCAGTGGCCCATATCGACGACGCCGGTGACGTGGGACACGGCGCCGTCGGTCACCAGGTCGATGCGGTGCAGGCGGATGAGGCCCTTGTCCACCACGAACGACGCGCCAAGGTCGGCGCTCATCGGGAGGAAGTCCTGAATCCGCACGGTGCCGCCGGATGAGCGCACACGGCCGACGTACTGCGACCCCAGCGAGGCGACCAGCATCGGCGCGTGCACGACGTCGACGTTCAAGTTGCGCACGTCGACGCTCCAGGGCGTGCCGTGATCCTCGTAGATGAACTCCCCGCGATCGGCGAAAACCGAGGTGACGGTCCGTCGGATCTTCGACGGCCCCCCACCGCCCGGCATCTTGAAGTGCGGGAAGCTGTGGGTACCGTCGGACCACTGCTCGACGACCATCGTCCAGTCGGTCATGCGCACTTCGAACTCGAGGCGATTACTGACCAGGGTCCACCACGGCACGTGCAGTGTGATCCGCCTGGCGCGCAGAAACGGCCGGGCGGTCGGCGTCAGGCCCTCAATGACCACATCGTCGAGCGCGAAATTCCCCGGCGAGACATAGGCGGACAGCTTGCCGATGTGCATCGGCCGGCCGATGAACTTCGTCCCCTCGGTCTCCGCGAGCTTCTTGAGATCAAACACGCGACCGATATCGACGGTGAAGAACGTCACGAGGACGCCGGCGACGACGGCGATCCCCAGGGCGATCAGGCGACGCGTCCACACCTTGGCCAGACGCCTCTTCCGCCCCCGCACGCGCGGCGACGGCGACGGCGCCGCTCGGGGCGGGATTTCGGATTCGTTCACACGTTCAGCTTACCGCGGGCGTGAAGACTTGAAGGCTGGGAGGCGGGGAGGCGGGAAGCCTGGGAGGCCGAAGGCGGGAAGGCTGGACGCCTGGGAGGCGGGCAGGCTATTCGACGACAACCAGCAGGCGGCCCGCCTCGACCGACTGCCCCTCCGACGCAGGCACCTCTTTGACGGTCCCGGCCTTCGGCGACCCGAGTTCGTTCTCCATCTTCATGGCCTCGATGACGACCAGAGGCTGACGGACCTCGACGAGATCGCCGACCTTGACCAGCACCCGAACGACGCGGCCGGGCATCGGGGCCGTGATCCGCTGCACGCCCGCTGCGGCAGCCGCGCCGGGTCGCGAGCGTTCCCGCCGGCGCCGATCGACTACGGCCGTCAGATCGACGTGCGGTAGCTGCACGAGCCATTCGCCCGACGCGGTCTCGGTTACCGCGACGTCGATGCTTCGGCCATCCGCGAACACGAGGGACAGTCCGAGGTCGGTGGGCCGGACGCTGATTTCATGCGTTTGGCCGTCGATGGTCGCCCGAAACTCGCCGCCGGCCGGACCAGCGGCGCCCATCCCCTCGATGGACACGATCCGTGTCCGCTGGCCGATGTCGACTTCGAACGTCATTGGAGCGCTTCCCGTCGAGCGGCGCGCCGCCAAGCGCTCGCCTCGTCGGTCCTCGCCCCGGCGGCCGCGCGATGTGCGCCGAGCCACGCCGCGACGGCGACCGCCACGGAGACGTGCGTCTCATCGGCCGGTGTCGGGTCGCGGAACGGCCGCCCGCGCCGATCGGCGAGGACGCGATCGAGGTACGTCGTATCGAACCGGCCCTCCAGGAATTCGGGCTGCTCGACGAGCCACCGGAAGAACGGGAGCGTCGTCCGAACGCCCAGGACCCGGTACTCATCGAGGGCGCGCGCGAGCCGGCGCACGGCATCTCGGCGCGTGTCGCTCCACACCACGAGCTTCGAGATCATCGAGTCGTAGAACACCGGGACCTCGAACCCCGCGGTGACGCCGCGATCGTCCCGCACGCCTGGGCCCCCTGGCACCGCGATTGCCCGCACCAAACCGGGCGACGGCATAAAGCCGCGATCCGGATCCTCGGCATACACGCGGCACTCGATGGCATGTCCGCGCGGCGCCAGCGCCTGCGACCGCGCGATCGTCAGGCGCTCGCCGAGGGCGATCCGCAGTTGCCACACGACGAGATCGACGCCGGTGACCAACTCCGTCACGGGATGCTCGACCTGAAGACGCGTGTTCATCTCCAGGAAGTAAAACCGCTCGTCCCGATCGACGAGGAATTCGATCGTGCCCGCATTCGTATAGCCCACCGACGTGGCGACCTTCGCGGCGCACTCGGCCATGGCCCGGCGCGTCTCGTCGCCGATCGCCAACGAGGGCGACTCTTCGACGACCTTCTGATGTCGCCGCTGGATCGAGCATTCGCGTTCGACGAAGGGCACGACGGTCCCATGCCCGTCGCCGAGCACCTGGATCTCGATGTGACGGGGCGCGACGAGACGCCGCTCGAGGTACACCGCCGCATCCCCGAACGCGGCCTTGGCTTCGGACCGCGCGACGCGAACCGCGGCGACGAGATCCGCCGGGCCGTCCACGATGCGCATGCCCTTTCCCCCACCACCGGACACGGCCTTGACGACGAGCGGAAAGCCGATTCGGACGGCTTCAGCGGCGAGGACGGCCTCGGACGCATCGGCCGGGAGGGGCACCTCAGTCCCCGGCACAACGCGTACGCCGGCAGCAATGGCGGCCTGCCGCGCGGCGGTCTTGCTGCCCATGCGTGCGATCGCCTCCGGCGTCGGCCCCACGAACGTCAGGCCCGCCTCGCGGCACGCTCGAGCGAACGCCGCATTCTCGGCGAGGAATCCGTAGCCCGGATGGACGAGCGCGGCGCCGGCCTGCCGGGCCACGGCGACGATTTTGTCGATGCGGAGGTAGCTGTCCTGGGCCGGACTCGGCCCAATGGGCCACGCCTCGTCCGCCAAGCGCACGTGGAGGGAGGCGCGATCACACTCCGAGTAGATCGCGACCGTGCCCAGGCCAAGCTCCCGGCAGGCACGGATCACGCGGACGGCGATCTCGCCCCGGTTGGCAATCAGGACCTTCGGCGACGAGGGCGTCACTCGGCTGCTCTACAGCGGAATATTCCCATGCTTTCGGGCGGGGTTCCGGTCGCGTTTGGTGTCGCAGCTCGCGAGCGCGGCGATGAGCTTGGCGCGCGTAGTACGGGGTTGAATGACCTCGTCGACGAAGCCGCGCGAAGCGGCCACGAATGGATTGGCGAACTTGTCGCGAAACTCGGCGACGAGCTCCTTGCGGCGCGCTTCCGGATCGGCGGCTGATGCCAACTCCCGGCGATACAGGACGTTGACGGCGCTCTCCGATCCCATCACGGCGATTTCCGCGGTCGGATACGCGTAGTTGAAGTCCGTCCGGATGTGCTTGCTCGCCATCACGCAGTACGCGCCGCCGTACGCCTTTCGGGTGATCACGGTGATCTTGGGTACCGTCGCCTCGGCAAACGCATACAGCAGCTTCGCGCCCGCGCGGATGATGCCGCCGTGCTCCTGGCGCACGCCGGGCAGGAATCCGGGTACGTCCTCGAACGTCACGAGCGGAATGTTGAAGGCGTCGCAGAACCGCACGAACCGCGCGGCCTTGACCGACGCGTCGATGTCGAGGCAGCCGGCGAGCACCGCGGGTTGATTCGCGACGAGGCCCACCGGCCGCCCGCCCAGGCGCGCGAATCCGACGACGATGTTCCGGGCGTAGTGACGATGCACCTCGACGAACACGCCGTCGTCGATCACGTTGAGCAGCAGATCGTGCATGTCGTAGGGCTGGTTCGGCTGCTCGGGGATGAGCCGGTCGAGCGCGGCGTCCTCCCGATCGATGGGGTCGTTCGTCTCGCGTCGCGGCGGATCGTCAAGGTTGTTCGACGGCAGGAAGCCGAGCAGATCGCGGATGAGCGCGAGGCACTCGCGATCGTCCGCCACCTGGAAGTGCGCGACGCCGCTCTTCGCGTTGTGCGCCATCGCGCCGCCGAGATCCTCTTTCGTCACGTCCTCGTGGGTCACGGTCTTGATGACGTCGGGTCCGGTCACGAACATGTAGCTCGTGCCCTCGACCATGATGTTGAAGTCGGTGATGGCCGGCGAATAAACGGCGCCGCCGGCGCACGGCCCCATGATGGCGGAGATCTGCGGGACGACACCGGAGGCGAGCGTGTTCCGGAGAAAGATGTCGGCGTAGCCCGCGAGGGAGAGCACGCCTTCCTGAATGCGCGCGCCGCCCGAATCGTTCAACCCGACGATCGGCGCGCCCATGCGCACCGCCAGATCCATGACTTTGACGATCTTCGCGGCGTTCGTCTCCGAGAGCGATCCGCCGAACACCGTGAAGTCCTGCGCGAACGCATAGGCGGGACGGCCGTCGATTCGTCCGTGGCCAGCGACGACGCCATCGCCCGGGACAACCTCGTCTTCCATCCCGAAGTCGCGGCACCGATGCGTGACGAGCTTGTCGAGTTCCTCGAACGTGCCGGGATCGAACAGGCCGTCGACGCGCTCACGCGCCGTCAGCTTGCCGGCGTCGTGCTGGCGCTGCTGCCGGGCCTCGCCGCCACCGAGGTCCGCGGCCCGTTCGAGGGCCGCCAGATGATCCAGGGGCTTCATCTCTCTTCAGCGCGCCTCAGGAGGCCGCCACGACCGGATTGGTGAGGGCCCCGACGCCTTCGACGTGGACGGTCACCGAGTCGCCCACCTTGAGCGGGCCAACACCCGATGGCGTGCCGGTGGCGATGACGTCGCCCGGCAGCAGGGTCATGACCGCGGACACGAATTCAATGATCTCGGGAATCGTGAAGATCAGCTCACGCGTCCGCGAGTGCTGACGCAGCGCGCCGTTGACGTAGCTCTTCACCTCGAGATCGCGGCCCTCGAGGCCCACGGCCACGCACGGGCCGATCGGCCCGAAGGTGTCGAATCCCTTCGACCGGGCGTACTGCACGTCCTTGCGCTGCAGCTCGCGCGCCGTGACGTCGTTCACGCACGTGAGGCCGAGGATGTGCTCCGACGCCTTGGCGGCCTTCACGCCACGCGTGACCTTTTTGATGACGAGCCCCACCTCGGCCTCGTGATCGACCCGGCCGGCCCACTCTGGCAGGCGAATGGGCGCGCCCGGCCCGACGACCGCGGTCGAGGGCTTGAGAAACATCAGCGGCTCTTCGGGCAGCGCCTTGCCCATCTCGAGCGCGTGGTCCCTGTAGTTCAGGCCGATGCAGACGATCTTCGATGGCGAGACGGGGGGCAGGAGCCGCAGGCCCTCGGAGGCAATCTCCGGCCCTTCGGCAAACGTCCCGAAGATATCGCCGTCGACGAGGCGCCAGCGGCCCTCGCGTTCGGCCACGTAGTTGGGCGCACCGCCGTGATCAACACGATAGAGACGCAGCATGGTGGGGTCAGCGAATCGTCACGGAATACGAGTTGGAATGCGGGCTCACGTTCGGCGGCGTCGACTTGTCGACGGCCACGACGACGTAGACGTAGGTGACGCCTGGGCGAACCGTCGCATCCACAAAGGTCGTCGCCGTCAGCGGCGCCGGCGTGAGCTGCTGCAGTGTGTCACCGGTGCCTTCGCCGCGCAAGACGAGGTAGCCGGCCAGGTCGGACGCGCTCACGGGATCCCAACGGAGGCCGACGGTGCCCGCGTCGGGCAGGCCGTTCAGGTTGGCGGGGGCCGGCGGTGGGAACGTGTCCTTTGGCGTGACGCACTGCGGCTTGGTGGCCTCGCTTTCGACCGCGACCACACCGGTCATGTCGACGGCGCGGATCGCCAGGCACCGCTCGACGTCGAACTCGACCGGGGCCTCGAGCTGCGGCGTCTTGAGGGGCGCGTCGCCGAGTGGACGTCCTGTCTTCTCTTTCCCGGTCGGGTCGACGTCGTAGACGCGGAAGGCCTCACCCTCCGCCCCGGGTTGCCACGTGACCGTCAGGGTCTTCTCGTCGTACGTGATCTTGGGTTCGAGGGGTGCGGCCGGCGGATCGACCAGCGGTACGGCGATGAGATCGAGTGGCCCGCCGATCTGACCGTGCGGCGAGATCGCCTGGATCCAGAAGTAGCGAGTCGGCGGCACAGGCTTCGGCGGCATGGCCTTCGGCGGCGCGGCGGTGGCCGCGGCGGTCGTCGCGCTGGCGCCGGCGGCGCTTGTTGCGGCACCGGCCGCGCCCGTTGCGGCACCAGCGGTGCCCGCGGCGGCGCCAGCCGCACCCGTTGCGGCGCCGGTCGTTGTGGTCGGGGGTGTCGGCGTGGTCGGCGTGGCCGGTGTCGTCGGAGTGATCGTTGTCGGGTTTGACCCGGGCTGAGAGGATGCGGCAAGGGCCTTCGCCGCTGCAGCGGCTGCGGCCGCCTGCGCGGCTCTCCCCTTGAGCGGCGGCAGCGGCGTCGGCGTGGCCGTCGGCACCGTCTCGGTGAAGGCCGCCGCTTCGCCGGTCCCGGGTCGAGGGTCGGGCGGGGGCGGCGGCTCCGCCGGCTTGGCGTCGTTCGTCTTTTCCTTGTCCGCTTCCGTTTCCGGGGGCTTCACGTCGATGGTGCCCACGAGGTTGTCGCGAAGAACGATTTGCTCCTTGACGGGACGCGGCGACTCCGCGGGGACGGATCGCGCGTACACCTCGACGCGAGAAACCGCCGCGGGCGACGTCCGATCGCTGTTGACGGCCGGAATCGTGAAGTGAATCTCGACGCGTCCGTCCGCCAGGCGCGCGGTGACGTTCGTCACCGGGCCCGGCACCGGACGAAGGGGCGGAAGGGGTGGGCCCTTCTTCCCGCAGCCGGCCGCGACGGCCAGCGCGAGCACGATCACCCCAGCAGCCCGATGTGCCTTCACAAGATGTAGCGCGACAGGTCGTCGCTCCTGGCGATGTCGGCGAGCATGCGATCGACGTACGCCGCGTCGATACGAACCGTGCGGCCGCCGAGCTCGGCGCCTTCAAACGACACCTCGTCGAGCAGCCGCTCCATGACGGTGTGGAGCCGGCGAGCGCCGATGTTCTCCGTTCGCTCGTTGACGAGGGTCGCCAGTTCGGCGATACGGGCGATGGCGTCGTCGGTGAACTCGAGCGTCACGCTTTCGGTCTCGAGGAGCGCCTTGTATTGCTTGATCAGGGCGGCGCGCGGTTCGGTCAGGATGCGCACGAAGTCGTCGCGGCCGAGGGCCTCGAGCTCCACCCGGATGGGAAAGCGACCCTGCAGTTCGGGAATCAGATCTGACGGCTTGGACACGTGGAACGCGCCGGCGGCGATGAACAGGATGTGATCCGTCCGCACCATGCCGTGCTTCGTGTTGACGGTCGTCCCCTCGACGATCGGCAGGATGTCGCGCTGCACGCCTTCCCGGCTCACGTCGGGGCCCTGACTGCCCTCCCGGCCGGCGATCTTGTCGATCTCGTCGACGAAGATGATCCCCGCCTCCTCGACGCGAGCGATCGCCGCCTTGGCGACCGCGTCCATATCGATGAGCTTCTGCGTTTCGTCCTGGACGAGCTGTTCGAAGGCCTCGGGCACCGGCAGCTTGCGCCGGCGCGTGCGCCCCTGGAACATGCCGGGCATCATCTCGCGCAAGTTGACGCCGATCTCCTCCATGGACGATCCAGTGCTGATCTCGAACATCGGCATGGACCGGTCGCGCACCTCGACCTCGAGGATTTTGTCGTCGAGGCGTCCGGCGCGAAACTGCTCGCGCAGCTTCTCGCGCGTGGAGGCCGCGTGCTGCCGCGCCATCTCCGCCTCGGTCGACCCGTCGCCAAACGATGACGACGGCGCCACGGCCGGTGCGGTCGGGGGCAGCAGCAGGTCGAGCACGCGCTCCTCGGCGGCCTGACGGGCCTTGGCGAGCAACTCGGCCTCGCGCTCCTCCCGCACCATCTTCACGCCGATTTCGACCAGGTCGCGCACCATCGACTCGACGTCGCGACCCACGTAGCCGACTTCCGTGAACTTCGACGCTTCGACTTTGATGAACGGCGACTGCGCCAGCCGCGCCAGGCGACGGGCAATCTCCGTTTTGCCCACGCCGGTGGGGCCGATCATGAGGATGTTCTTCGGCGCGACTTCGTCGGCCATGTCGCCCGACAACCGCTGCCGCCGGTACCGGTTGCGGAGGGCAATCGCGACCGCGCGTTTGGCCTTCGCCTGGCCGACGACGTACTTGTCGAGCTCCACGACGATCTCGCGCGGGGTGAGGGACCGGGCGTTCGCGGGCAGGGTCTCGGGCAGATAAATCGGCGTCATCAGATCACTTCGATCGTGAGCTCGCTATTGGTATAGACGCAGATCTCGGCCGCAATGATCATGGCCTGCTCGACGATGGCGCGGGCGTCGAGCGAACTACGGCGCGCGAGCGCGCGCGCCGCGGCCATCGCATACGGGCCACCCGACCCAATCCCCACAATCCCATCGTCCGGCTCGATGAGGTCGCCCGTGCCCGAGAGCACGTACATGTTCTTCGCGTCGGCGACGACCATCATGGCCTCGAGCCGTCGCAGCACGCGGTCGGCGCGCCAGTCGCGCGCCAGTTCCACGGCGGCCCGATCGAGGTTGCCGCGGTGCTCATCGAGTTTCGACTCGAACCGCGAGAACAGCGCGAAGCCATCCGCCGCCGTCCCGGCAAAGCCCGCCAGGACGCGATCGTGATAGAGGCGACGCACTTTCTTCGCGCGATGTTTCAATACCGTCTGACCGAGTGTGACCTGACCATCGCTCGCCAGGACGACGTGGTCGAGATGTCGAACCGCGAGGACGGTGGTCGAGTGAACCAAGGGAGATGCGGACATTGGGGGACGCCTGCGGGAGGCTGCGGCACAACACGCCGGAAACAGCCCGATTTCGCATCGTAGCCGCGTCCGCCCGGGAGGGCAAGCCGTGGGGACAGCGCGCCGCGGGCCGCCGGCTCCGGGCTATGATTTGCTGGGTCCCGTATTGGCAGTGGAGTTGCACCTTTTGCTCGAGGTGGCTTTGGCCGTTACGACACCCGAAGGAGGACCCATGGCGAGGTCCAGTCAGACGCTGATCGCGGTGCTCGTTGCCGTCGGGGCCGTCGGGGCCGTCGGGGCCGTGGGCCTCGGGATGCCCCCGCTTGCGATCGCGCAGGGTCGTAACCCGCCGCCCGGGTCTTCGTCATCCGGCACGGCCACCGAGCGGCCGAGCTCCGGCGGATCGTCGAGCGGCTCCTCGGTGGGCACGGCGGGGTCGGTCGGATCCAGCGGCGGTTCATCGGTTGACGGGAGCGGTATGGGCTCGATGTCGGGTGGCCGAACCGGCGGGCAGCCTGACCCGAGTCGGAATCGCAACGGGCGGCCCGTCATCGGCACGGCGGGCGGCCGCATGCTGGGCACGGTCACTGGCCTTCCAGGCCCCCTCTTCGGACCGTGGGGACGCTACTTCCCCTGGTACTCGACGGGCTTCGGCTGGGACTACGGATTCGTGCAGTTCAATCCGTTCTTCGACTCGGCGGGCCTGCTCTGGGGCCCGTGGTACGACCCGTTCTACTACGACCCTCTCAATCCATTCGGCTACGGCTACAACGGCTTTCTGTACGGGTCCCCGCCTGGCTCGACGATCGATCGCGCCGGATCCGCGAGGGAGCCTGTCACGCACGTGACCGGGTCGATCCGGCTCAAGGTCTCGCCGGGCACGGCGCAGGTCTACGTCGATGGGGTACTCTCCGGCCCCGCGAGTGAGTTCGACGGATTGTTCGGCCACCACCTCGTGCTCGAGAGCGGCTCGCATCAACTGGAGCTGCGCGCGGATGGCTACGAGACGTCTCACGAGACGATCTCGGTCGAGACCGGCAAGACGCTGACCGAGCGCCTCTCGCTGACGAAGGCGAAGTAGCGCCACGCCCGGGTTTGTGCAGGGGGTCAGGCCCGGCTAACGCCAAGCGGGGCCAGACGCTGCCGATCGTGCAGGGGGTCAGGCCCGGCTAACGCCAAGCGGGGCCAGAC
>Ga0070732_10001196_pt1 | contig 14370 bp, 12 predicted proteins | sample Coa_R1_5_FD_66449 | JGI IMG/M metagenome (GOLD analysis project Ga0070732, IMG submission 66449) | Surface soil microbial communities from Centralia Pennsylvania, which are recovering from an underground coalmine fire - Coalmine... | ecosystem: Environmental > Terrestrial > Soil > Unclassified ...
GTGGCGTAGGACACGAGTCGTTGACGCTTCTCGATCTGGTCGGGATCGTCTTTGATGTAGTAGTCACGGTCGGGCAGAGTAAGGCCGCCTTGATCGAGGACAGCAACCACTTCGTCGGCATTGTGCAGGTCGGGGGCTGAAGAGAAATTGAACAACGGACTTGGGCCAAGCAGATGCACGCGAGCGACTTCATCGATCAACGCGCCCTTGTCTTGAATGGCGGCGATGCGGTCGAGTTCCGGCTTGAGTGCGGACAATCCCTGGTCGTTGACCGTCTTTTCGTCCATGCAGGCGCCGTAGAAATCACCGATCTTCTGATCGACGGCATCTCGGTTTGCACCGCCGGCTGCCGCCTTCTCCAATATGCCGTGCTCGACGTCCAGGTTGCGCTCGTGCAGCTCGACGAAGCTGACCCACATGGATTGGTCGGGTGGAATCTCGGCGTTCTTGATCCAGTTACCGCAGGCGTACTGGTAGAAGTCGACACAGGGATCGACGGTCTTATCGATGGTGTCGAGGCTGAAGCCGGGCGCCGGCTTTGAGTTCGAGGACTGCGCAAAAGTTGGACTGATGAAAAGACAAACGCAAGACAGCAGTGTGAAAAGGCGGGACAAGCGCATGCAGGAATCTCCTGGGCGAAGAACTGGTGATTCTAAGCCGTAATGATTCGACGTATCAAGATGGCAAGCGTTTAGTGGCGCGTATAATCGACCTAGGAAATCTCCCCGGGGTCAACTTGTCATGAGTCCTGCAAATGGTACGAATGGAAGTGGCGGCAATGGCTACAGTGTTCCCAAGCCGCGCGCCGAATGGCTGCTGCGCCGCAAACAATCGAACGCGGACGGCAATTTCTCGCAGATGCACTACGCGCGCCAGGGCCTGGTGACCGAGGAAATGGGCTATGTCGCGCACCGCGAAAAGCTGGCTCCCGAAGCGGTGCGGGATGAAGTGGCCCGCGGCCGCATGATCATCCCGGCCAATATCCACCACCCTGAACTGGAGCCGATGGCGATTGGAGTGGCCTCGCTGTGCAAGATCAATGCAAACATCGGCAACTCGGCGGTCACATCCGAGATTCAGGAGGAACTGAAGAAACTGCACACCGCTGTCCACTACGGCGCGGACACGGTGATGGACCTTTCCACCGGGGGCGAGATTCACGAAATTCGCGAGGCGATTCTGCGGCATTCGCCGGTGCCGATCGGGACCGTGCCAATTTACGAAGCGATTGCGCGAGTCAAGCGAGTGGAAGACCTGAACGCCGAGGTAATGCTGGAAGTGATTGAGGAGCAGGCTGAGCAAGGCGTGGATTACATGACGATTCATGCCGGTGTGCTGATTCAATACCTGCCGCTGATTTCCAAGCGCATCACCGGAATCGTGAGCCGTGGCGGCGCGATTCTGGCGCAATGGATGGCGTACAACCACAAGCAGAATTTCCTGTACGAGCGCTTTGACGACATCTGCAAGATTTTTAAGAAGTATGACGTCAGCTTTTCCCTGGGAGACGGGCTGCGGCCGGGCTGCGTCGCAGATGCCAGCGATGAGGCGCAATTCGCGGAATTGAAAACTCTCGGCGAGCTGACCAAGAAAGCCTGGGAGCACGACGTGCAGGTAATGATCGAAGGCCCCGGCCATGTTCCGCTGGACAAGATCAAAGAGCAGGTCGACAAGGAAGTCGAATACTGCTACGAGGCTCCGTTTTATACGCTAGGACCGCTGGTCACCGACATCGCTCCGGGATATGACCACATTACTTCCGCAATCGGCGCAGCCATGATCGGATGGCACGGCGCGGCCATGCTCTGTTACGTGACCCCAAAAGAGCATTTAGGTTTACCCAATGAAAAAGACGTGAAAGACGGCATCATTGCGTACAAGATCGCCGCGCACGCCGCCGATATTGCCCGCCATCGTCCGGGCGCGCGCGACCGCGACGACGCGCTCAGCTATGCGCGCTACAAGTTCGATTGGGAAAAGCAGTTCGCGCTATCGCTCGATCCGGAAACGGCGCGCTCCATGCATGATGAAACTCTGCCCGACGACTACTACAAAGAAGCGGCCTTCTGCTCGATGTGCGGCCCGAAATTCTGCTCGATGAACTACTCGTCAAAAGTTGACGAGTACAATAAGCAGGTACACGGCATCGAGAAGAAAGATTATTCGGAGTTGGTGGAGAAGCTGGTGTCGCTGAAGTAGGAAGATCGTTGTGGAAGAGCGGCCCTTCAGGGCCGCGTCCGCGACGAATTAAAAATGGAACATGTGGGGACAGCCGCCCTCGGCTGTCCGGTCGAGCAAAGCTCGGCAACGTTTTGCCGACCGCCTATTTATAGCCAGCCTGCTCGAGCCTGCGCAGAAGCAGGGACACGAAACTAAGGTGATCGAGGCAGTTATCTGGATCATCCTTGACGCTATGCTCGTGGCCGCGGGGGTTGCGGATTGCCTTTACCCCGCCCGCAAAAACGAATCGGTACCCCTCCTGCTCGTCCTTTTCGCTTTGGGTAATGAGGGGAGTGAGACGTAACTTAGGATTTGCCTCACTGAATGCCGCCATCATCAGCTTGAAACCTGTTTCGGATATTCCAGAGTGCTGCTCGACCTTCTTATCAAGATACTTGAATGCCTCGAACGTCGATTCGGCGTAGTAGCCGTCATCGAATAGCTCCCTCACCTTGGCTGGCAATCCCGGATGAATATTTCTGGTATCGAAGGGATGGATCTCTGCGAGCGAGGCAGACAGACCGGGATCGTCAGCTGGAATCACACGGGCCAGAGCTCGGACAATCGACTCGAATCGCCCAAGGCTACTTAGCATTCAATAGGTTCTCCCGAATGCTCCGAAAGATCCGGTCATATGTCTCCTGGTCCCCGCCCGCGGGGAGATTTACCTCGATTCGGACCGTGAGGCCGATGCCGCCAGACGTGCCGTTGCCGGCTGGAACAGGCGGCTTACTGGCTGGCTCCTCCGGTTTAGCTTTGGGTTTCTGCTTCGCGCCCACTTTCGTCGGGGAGGGCACCTTTACCGCCGGCGCCTCGCCATGTCCCGCAAAGCGCGCGAGGAGTTGAAACGTTGCGGCCTGCCGCTGCCCGACCAGGTCGGTCGTCTGGTCGGAGCTACGGAAAAAAGCTATGAGCTTGTCGGAGGATAGATTCCAGGAGGCATCGGTATGGAGGGAGAAAAGGTCGCTGTACGCCTCGCGCACCATTTCCTCGAACGCCTTGGCAAACTCCTCATCAGCATGCTTAGAGAAGACGCTGGTGGCTTTAGAGGTTTTGTTGCCTTCCGCGTCGATCGCTCCGATGAATCGGAGGACGTTAATCACATAGCTCTCGTTTTTTGGGGCTATTCCCAACTTCCGAAGGGTGTCCGCATCGACATTGTTGGGAAAAGACTTTCTGAACTGGGTTATGGCCGCTGCGATACCTCCAGGGCCCGGCGCGTAGGGATGCTTCTCGGCCAAGGTGAATACCTCCGTTTAGCCCGCAACGCGGGGTTATGGGTCGGCCGGGCTGTCAGGGATTGCAGGAGGGGGGAGGGGCTGCAAATCGAAGAAGTACGACCAATTTTAACTTACAAGTGTACAGATACTCCCTTAGATTGCGTCTGTCAAGACGGAAACCCCATAGGTTGTATTCCCATGAGCGGCCTAGCCGGGTGCCCCCACCTCTAGCCGCCTTTGCGAGAAGTGGGAACCGCCGAACTGCCTCGGGGAGCTTTCACATCGCCCACGCCCGATTCTGCAAAGCGATGCAGCGCGGAGAGAATATGCATGGCGGCGGGTTTGCTGATGCTTCGGATATCGTTCTTAGCAGGATCGGTCCAAACGATCCGCTTCACTTCGGTTCCTGATAGCTATCGATTTCTTCCTGAGTAATCCCGAGTTCGGCGAGGACCTGCTCGTGTGGAATGGGCTTGTTATGCTTCAGCCACTCGCGCGATTCGGCGAGAGCTCTTTCTTCTTCTTTTGTGACGGGTTCGTCGTCGATGGGAGCGTTCGCGATCGCACGAGAGACGGGATCGAGCAGGGCTTCGAGTATCCCGATCACGGCCGTCACATGGCTGGGGGCCAGCCGCTCAATCAATTCGTGGGCACGCTCTTTGTCTGCGGGCATAAAGGTCTGAGCCTCATTTTACACGCGACGATAGGTGGATATCCAAGCACAGGCTGGCCCTGTCGCGGGCGAGAGTACCGGTGGTCGAGCTTCGCTCGCCGCGACAGCCCCTTCGACTCCGCTCAGGGCAGGCTTGGGCGGCTGTCCCACATCCTCCCGGAGCTCCCACGATTCAATTCCCTCGCGGGCGGCTGTCCCCACATGCTTCCAGAGGTCCGGCGACTCACTTCCCTTCCAGCGTGATGTCCCCTACCGAGACGTGGGCGCGTAGCTCATACTTGCCGTCTCCGTGATACTTCAGGGTCTTGCCCAACCAGCCGCTGGTTTCGCCGTAGCCGTTGCCGTTCACGTCGCCGATGCTGGTGCTGGCGTCCACGCGGCGGTAATCAGTGCGACTTCTGGCCACGCGAATATCACCGACGCTTAGAGTCAGGTCTTTGTCCCCGGCAATGTCCTCAATGGTAAGATCGCCAACTTTTTGGTGGACATCAAGGCTCGTGTTCTGCGGAATCTCCAGTTCCACGTCCACTTCGGTGTTGTTCCAGGACGGTGCGTGGAATTCGATGCTGGCATCGTTGCCGCGGATGACAAAGTCGACGCCCACATCCTTCACGCTGCTGGAGCGGTGATGCCGCTTCACCGTATAACGAAGGCGAATCTTGTTCGAGTCTCCACTCGTGATGCGAATGTCGCCGACGCTGAGGCGGACATGCAATACTCCATCCGAGACAAAATCGCGGACATCGCTGGACGTCTCCTCATATTTCCAATCCGATGCGCTGGCGAAAGGAGCCAGCAGCAGGCAAATGAAGATAGTCCTCTGCAGCTGTCGCCGACAAGGCGGGGCTATTAGGGGCATGAAAGTACCTCCGGGATGTAACTCTCCCTGACTGTGATACGCGATAAGGGCGGGCCGAGTTCCCTAAGAATGCTTCGCGGGTCGCACTATCAACATCGAACTCAGGTTACGCAGCACTAGCCCTTGAAGTCGGCCACTCCGTTCCATACCAGTTGGACGGCGATGGCCAGAATGAGGAAGCCGAAAATGCGGTTAATTGCGCCGACTGCGCTTGGGCCCAGCCTGTGTACCAACGGTCCGCCCATCAGCAGGAAGAGATAGACCGTCAGGGCCACGCCGGCGATGCCGATCACCATGCCGATGTAGGCGGCAAAATTATCGACGTGAGCAGCCAGGGCCATCACCACTCCGATCGCGCCGGGACCCGAGAGCAGGGGCATAGCCAGTGGAGTCAGAGAGATGTCTTCTTTGGTGCTCGCTTCCACACTCTCGGCGGGCGTCATGCGTGCAGTTGAGGTCACCATTCCCCACGCAGTATTGGCCACGATCAGCCCGCCTGCAATTTTCAAGACGGGCAACGAGATGCCAAAGAAATGCAGGACAAAGCGGCCGAAGAATAGAAACACGACCAGGATGGCAAACACGTAGAACGCGGTCTTCAGGGCAGTGTAGTAACGTTCCTTCGCCGGCCAGGAAGAAGTCAGGCTGAAAAAAACCGGAATCCCGCCGAAGGGATCCACGATGGGAAACAGTGCGAGAAAAGTCGCAATCGCGGAGTCCGGCAGGGTGCGGAGGAATTGTCCGAAAACGTGAGCGGAAGTCATAGCTTTTGCGGGGTGCGAAAAAAATCGAATCAGGTACCCGAAGGGGCTGAAGCTCTCATTGATTAAGACCAAACGTATCGCGGCGCTGAAAGCGCTGCGCGGCCCCAAATCCGAGTCTTTCCACGCCCTGTCTAGCGATACCCTTCGAGTACCTTGGCGGCGCGGTCGAGCGCTGCGGTCAGCACTCCTATTTGCTGGCGGGCGCGTTCCACGTTGCCTTGGTCAAGGGCCTCGTTAATTCCGGGGATTACTACCGCGGCATAACCGGTGTATTCTCCGGGCGCGTAAATGGCGTGACGAAACCACGGGCGATGCGGCAATCCCTGAGAGACGAGCAGTGCGCGCTCAGCGCCGCGCAGAGCTTGGTTCAATTGGGTCGCATCTCGCGGCGTGTTCTTCTGTTTCGATAGAATCCTGGCTCCCGCGTCCTGAAAGCGCCGGGCCGCGTTCATCACTCCACTGAAATCGAGCGAATGGTCGCTGAATTTGTTGTCCGCCCTTTTCTTTGCCGCGTCGACGTAAGCAACGATCTCCTTCCCGTATTCTTGATAGTCGTAAGGAAGCACGTCGGCATCCGCCATACGCAAGGCTTCCAGCCCGAACGTCCGCGCCATCTGCTGCTCGTAGGAAAAATCAGGATCGGCAAACTTTTTGAACCAGGCGAAATTGTCGAAGGCGGAGTGATACACGCCGTACGACCCGGTCGAACTGATGTCGGTCGAGGGGACGCCGGAGTGCTGCAGGAAGGCGGTGTAGTCCGAGCCACTTCCCAAATCTCCTACGGGTACATCGCTGCTGACTTGCGCCGCGGGAGTCCGCCTGGTGTCTCCGATCGCCTCGGTGGGAGACTGCGTTGACGGACTGGAGGGCTGCTCCGATTTCTGCCAAGCCTCATACAGCGTCCCGCCTTTCGGGCTCGGCACAGCTTTGGTCACGTCACGCAGAAATTGCTTCAGGCTGGGGACGGCCGAGGCGCCGAATTTTGGCCCGGAAACGGCGACGTCGATGTTGAAGTAGGCCGGCGCGTTCGCCAGTTCCTTCTCGTGCTGCTCGACCCACTCCGTCGAGCCGATCAAACCTTCTTCCTCGCCGTCCCAACTGCCGAAGACCAGCGTCCGTTTCGGCTTCCAGCCCGACTTCAACAGCTCTCCGATGCCATGCACCGCTTCCAGCATCGCCGCCGTGCCGCTGTTGGGATCGACGGCGCCGTAGACCCACGCGTCACGATGGTTGCCGGCGACCACCCACTCGTCCGGCAGTTCGCTGCCTCGAACCTGCCCGATCACGTCCCATAAGGTGCGGAACTGGTAGTCCTGCTTGAGGTGCATCCTGACTTTCACGGGGCCCGGGCCAACGTGGTAAGTAAACGGCAGCGAGCCCTGCCATTCCCGCGGCGAGTCAGGCCCGCCAAGATGCTCGAGCAGCGGCCAGGCATCGTGATAAGAAAGCGGCGTGACCGGGATCTTTGGAACCTGTGCAGACTTTTCCGGGGGAACGCGTTGCGACTCGGGCAATGACGGCACCGAGGCGATCCCGGGTGTGGTTGGATCTCCAGGAAACTCGAACATGTAGCCGACCGAGCCGCGCTGCACGCCGGTGTCGGGCCGCCATGGCCCCCGGGGATATTTATCGCCGCGCCGCCATCCGTCGTCGGCGGGATCGGAGTAAATCAGGACTCCGGCCGCGCCATGTTCCTGCGCGATGAAGGCCTTCACTCCGCGAAAATTCTGGCCGTAGCGGACAAGCACAATCTTGCCGTGCACGTCGACGTTCAGCTTCTCCAGTTTTTCGAAGTCGTCGGGGGTACCGTAATTGGCGTAAACGATCTCCGCCTCGGCATCTCCGGAAGGCGACATCCCGTTGAAGGGCATGACCACGCGCGGATCATCCTGGTAGGGGTCGCCGTCAACCCGCTCGCGTGTTGGGCCGTGCATAGTGACGCCGGAGGGCGAAGTCATGTCGACGCTAATCTCGGAGGGGTAATTCATCCAGACCTTGTATTCGACGATTTCTGCCTCCAGGCCAGCTTCGCGGAATTTCTCCGCGACATAATCAGCCGTGGCTTTGTCCTCGGGCGTGCCCGCCATGTGCGGAGCTTGAGTGAGGATCTTCAGGTGTTGTTCGGCCACCTTCGGATCGGGCACTGCCAAAAAGCGAGTCTCGGCGGAGATTTCGGTCGCAGCGTCACGAAAACCAAAGATGGACCGGTCGATCGGCGCTTTGCCTGGCGCATCGCTGCTGACACTGGTGGATGAGGTGGAAAGTACGAGGACTGCAGAAAGTAAAGCTGCAGAGACGAGTCGCATGGGGCTCCGTGTGAGAAAGAAAATAAGGTAGCACAGGCGTCCATCCCTTGACTCGAATTCCGCCGAACAACTACCTGATCTGCCCGGTGCCGATAATCTCGTACTTGGAGGATGTCAGCTCTGCGAGCGCGAATGGGCCGCGACAATGCAGTTTCTGCGTGCTGATTCCCATCTCGGCGCCAAAGCCGAACTCTGCACCGTCAGTGAAACGCGTCGAGGCATTCCAATAGACAGCCGCGGAATCAACTCCGCGCAGAAACTTGCGGGCGTTGGCTTCATCCCGTGTGATGATCGAGTCTGAATGCTTTGTGGAATAGCGGTTGATGTGGGTGATGGCAGCGTCCACGCTCTCGACCACGCGAACGGCCATGCATAGGCGCAGATATTCCTCGTACCAATCCTGCTCGGTCGCGGATTCGATTCTGAGGCCGTCAGCCAGGCTTCGGGTCTTCTCGTCACCCCGGATTTCCACGCCAGCATCGGCGAGCCTCTTCAGAATTCTGGGAATGTAATCGGATGCAATACGTTCGTGGACCAGTAACTTTTCCGCCGCATTGCAAACTGATGGCCTCTGCGTTTTTGCATTGATCACAATGCGGTCGGCCATATCGAAATCGGCAGATTCATCGACGAAAATGTGGCAGTTCCCTGCTCCGGTTTCGATCACGGGAACAACGGAATTCTCGGTGACAAATGTGATCAGTTCCGCGCCGCCGCGAGGAATGATTACGTCCACGAGCCCACGGGCTTTAATCAACTGCTGAACCGATTCCCGCGTGCTGGATTCGAGCAGCTCTATCGAACCGTCGGGTACGCCTGGAACGGATGCGAGCACTTCCACCAGCTTTTGATTGCTTTGCATTGCCTCTTTGCCGCCGCGCAGCACGATAGCGTTTCCGGTCTTCAACGCCAGCGCCGCGGTATCAACCGTCACGTTGGGGCGCGATTCGTAGATGATGCCAATCACGCCGAGCGGCACGCGGATTTTGCGGATGCGCAAGCCATTGGGCCGGGTCCAGTCGGCCAGTACCTCTCCTGTGGGATCGGGTAAGGCGGCAACTTCGCGCACACCGCGCGCCATGTCTTGAATTCTTGGGAGAGTCAGCAGCAAGCGATCGCGCATTGCTTCTTCGAGCCCTGATGTTTCCACGTCATGGCGGTTCGCAGACAGAATGCTCTGCATGTTCGCTTCGATCGCGTCCGCCATGGCGAGCAGCAGGTGGTTCTTGGCTTCGGTAGAAAGCTGAGCCAGTTGCGACGCGGCGTGGCGCGCACGGAGCAACTTCTCCTGAGTGGTCGGAGCATTCGCAAGCGCTATCGCCATCATGCCTTCACTTTCTGCGGCGGAAAGTAAGTTCCGACCTTGCGCTCCATCCCCTGCGCAATTCCGTGGGGATGGCGGCCATTCACAATGGCGACGTGTACACCCGCCTCGCTCGCCAACTTCGCGGCCCGCAGCTTGGAAATCATGCCGCCCCGTCCCAGCTTGCTCTTTCCGTTGCACTGCGCTTCCAGCGCGGGCGTGAGCTTGCGGATGACGCGCTGCAGTTTCGGCTTCTTTCGTCCGTTGGGCGCGAAGAAACCATCGACGTCAGTCAGCAACAGCAGCCAGTCCGCTCTCACGGCAGTCGCCAGCAGCGCGCTTAATTCGTCGTTGTCACCGAAGACGCCTTCCAATTCGCGCACCGACACGCTGTCATTCTCATTGACGATGGGCACCACGCCCAGCGACAGCAACTCCGCCAGCGCGTTCTGCAGATTGCGATAGCGCACTGGAGATGTAAAGTCGTCGCTCGACAGCAGTAGCTGGGCAACAACTTTTTTACCGAAGAACAGCCGTTCGTAGGTGTGCATGAGTTTGCTTTGGCCTACCGCAGCGCAAGCCTGCATTCCGGGCACATCGCCGGGCCGCTTGCGCAAGCCTAATCCTGACATGCCTGCGGCAATCGCTCCCGACGTCACGATCAGATATTCATTCCTGTGCAGGTCGAACTGATCTACCAGCGCGCGCAGAAGTTTGGCGTCGATTTCCCCGCCGGGAGCGATCAGGCTCGTGCCGACTTTAATCACAATTCGCATTTGAAGTCTTCGCAACTACACCAACGGCACTGCCGCGGAACTCCGGCCTATACACATCAAAATTGTGGGCGGGAGGAATTACACTTCTATCCTGCCGTTAGAATGGATTTCTCGCAAGCTGAAAACTCGCGAGGTGCAGCCATGCCCGCCTCCAATGCCACAACTCGCTTTTCCGATCGCGTGGAGAACTACGCCCGCTATCGGCCCGGATATCCCCCGGGGGTGCTCCAGACGCTGAAAAGCGAGTGCGGTCTCGCTTCCACCCACGTTGTCGCCGACATTGCGTCCGGCACAGGAATCTGGACGCGCATGCTGCTGGAAACCGGCAGCCGCGTATTCGGCGTCGAGCCCAATGCCGAAATGCGCCAGGCAGGCGAGCGTCTGCTGGCGGAATTCAAGAACTTCACCAGCATTGCCGGAACTGCAGAGCAGACCACTCTGCGTGATGAGAGCATCGACTTTGTAACGGCGGCCCAGTCTGCTCACTGGTTTGATCGTCAGCGCGCGCGGAAGGAATTTGTGCGCATCCTCAAGCCGGGCGGATGGCTGGCGCTCCTGTGGAACGAGCGCCACACCAATTCAACGCCGTTTCTCCGCGACTACGAGCGGCTCTTGTCGACATACGGGACCGATTATCAGGAAGTGCGCCACGAACGAACCACCGCGTCGGTACATGAATTTTTCGATGCTGCTAAATTTCAAGAGCGAGTCTTCGAGATGCGGCAGGAATTCGACTATCCGGGACTGGAGGGCAGGCTTCTTTCGTCATCGTACGCGCCCGGCCCTGCCCATCCCGATCATGCGCCAATGCTTCACGAACTTCGGCGAATTTTCGAGGCGCATGCGGTCGAAAGCCGGGTTTCATTCGACTACACGACGAGGCTGTTCTTCGGCCTGATGAAGTAAGATTCACTCCTCGATCAGAGGGCAAACCGTGTCCGACGAAAAATCTTTCCACATGACTGCCGATGAATTCCGCCGCTATGGACATGCCGTAGTCGACTGGATCGCGGACTACCAGTCCCGCGTTGAATCTTTTCCGGTGCTCTCCCAGGTCAGGCCGGGGGAGATTCGCGCCTCTCTTCCCCAAAGTCCTCCGGCCAAAGGCGAGCGCTTCGAGGCGCTGATGCAGGATATTGAAAAACTGATTTTGCCCGGCGTTACGCATTGGCAGTCGCCCAACTTTTTCGGGTACTTCCCCTGTAATGCCTCCGGCCCCGGAATTCTCGGCGACCTTCTCAGCTCTGGCCTGGGAGTGCAGGGAATGCTGTGGTCCACCAGCCCTGCCTGCACGGAACTCGAGACCCACGTGCTCGACTGGCTGGTATCGATGCTGGGATTACCCCAGAGTTTTCTCTCCAGCCAAAGCGGCGGCGGAGTCATCCAGGATACCGCCTCCAGCGCGGCTCTCTGCGCCCTGCTGGCTGCCCGTGAACGTGCGACAAATTACGCCAGCAATACAAACGGCTGCGACGGGAGGCTGGTAGCGTATGTCTCCACGCAGACCCATTCGTCGCTGGAAAAGGCCGCAATGATTTCCGGGCTGGGCACCGCCAACCTCCGCCCGATCGAAGTCGACAACAACTTCGCCATGCGCCCCGAGGCCCTGGCGCGCCAGATCGAAGCGGACAAGAAGGCTGGCCGAATTCCCTCCTTCGTTTGCGCCACCGTGGGAACCACCTCTTCGAATGCGATGGACCCGGTCCCGGAAATCGGGCGCATCTGCCGCCAACACGGTCTCTGGTTGCACGTGGACGCAGCGATGTCCGGGACGGCAGCTCTCTGCCCCGAATTCCGCCATTTCCAGAGCGGACTCGAGCTCGCCGACAGTTACAACTTCAATCCCCACAAATGGATGTTCACGAATTTTGATTGCAGTTGCTTATGGGTGGCCGATCGCAAGGCGCTGATTCGGACCTTGAGCATTCTGCCGGAATATCTGCGCAACCGGGCTACGGAGTCCGGCGCCGTCATCGATTACCGCGACTGGCACATCCAACTGGGGAGGCGCTTTCGGTCGCTCAAATTGTGGTTTGTAATCCGGCACTACGGCATTGAAGGACTGCAATATCACATTCGCCAGCATGTGCAATTGGCACAGCAGTTTGCGGAATGGGTTCAGAACGACGAACGCTTCGAGTTAGCGGCGCCGGTCCCGCTGAATCTGGTGTGCTTCCGCCACAAAAACGGGGACGAAGCCAATCAGGCGATCATGGACTGCCTGAACCGCAGCGGAGACCTCTTCCTCACCCACACCAAACTAGGTGGCAAGCTGACCCTTCGCCTGTGTGTCGGCCAGACCAATACGCAAGCGCGGCATGTGGAGAGCGCGTGGCGACGGATCAGGGAAGAGGCGGCGAGGCTCACCCCAGCTGACATCGGTTTGCCGAATACGCACGGGTAGCCCCATCCTCTTGGGCGGTTGTGAGCGGTGTGGGTGCTGAGCGGCCTACTTTGGCATCCCTACTGATTTTCCTGTATGGATTAACAGGGGGGCCTAAATAATATCTAAGAGGGCCTCTCATACTGCGATCTTCATAAGTTTGACGGATATTCTTCCCGCGGAAGGATGGAGAAATTGAATACTGCGGTGCCAGACTCCCATCTCCAACTAGCCTCGTCCCTTGACAGCTTTACAGAGCCGGCCGGGCACCAGGTTCAGCTGTATACCGACGACGCGTTCTTGCTTGACGTCTTGAGCCGATTCATTGGCGGGGCTCTGGTAGGGGGCGACTCCGCCGTGGTTGTAGCAACCAAGGCTCACCACGAGGAGCTAGCCAGAAGGCTACGAGCTCGCGGTCTGGACGCTGCCGGGGCAATCCGCGAAGGCCGCTACTTGCTGCTTGACGCTGGGGAGACGCTCGCTAAGATTACGCTCAATGGCTCCGTCGACGAAGGCCGGTTCAATGCCACGATTGGGGACGTCATCGCGAGGGCGCGACAGGCTTGCAGTAGTCCCCAATCCCGGGTCGCCGTCTTTGGAGAGATGGTGGCCCTCTTGTGGGCACAGGGCAAGACGGCGGAGGCGCTTCACCTGGAGCAACTGTGGAACAAGCTCGCCTTATCTCAAACCTTTCTTCTTCTCTGCGCATACCCCATTACGGGGTTCAACAGCGAACGACATGTCGAACCGTTCTTGAAAATATGCCGGGAACATTCTGGCGTGCTTCCGAGCGAAGCCTACCTCGCCTTGAGCACCGACGAACAGCGGCTTCGCACCATTGCTGAGCTGGAACAGAAAGCTCACATCCTCGAAAGCCAGATTTCTCTGCAAAACAGCGAGCAACGTTTTCGCTTGCTCGTCGAGGCGGTGCAGGACTATGCGATTTTCATGCTCGATCCGCTAGGCCACATCAGCAGCTGGAATCTGGGCGCAGAACGAATCAAAGGCTATCGAGCCGACGAAATCATCGGCAAGCATTTCTCGATCTTCTATCCGGAACAGGATCAGAAGAATCAAAAGCCTCAGTACGAACTCAAAGAGGCCGCGCGGGTCGGGCGATTTGAGGACGAAGGCTGGCGACTGCGAAAGGACGGCTCCAGGTTCTGGGCGAACGTGATTATCACGGCGCTTCGTGATGCTTCCGGAAATCTGGTTGGATATGCCAAAGTCACTCGGGATTTTTCCGAAAGGATGGAAGCGCAACTGGCATTGCAGAGGGAAATTGTGGAGCGGCGGGAGACCGAGAAGAGGCTGCACGAGTCGGAAAATTCCCTGCGCGCCCTGTCACTGCACCTTCTGCGCACGCAGGACGAGGAGCGGCGCAGAATCGGAAGGGATCTTCACGATAGCCTGGGACAATATCTGGCGGCTCTCAAGATGAAGCTGGATACGATGGCATCCACCCCTGGGATCAATGGTTTCGATCAGGACATTGCGCAATGCATACGCATGACAGAAGACTCGATCCGGGAAGTGCGGACAATTTCGTACCTGATGTACCCACCCATGCTGGATGAAATGGGCTTAAGATCGGCGATCGCGTGGTACTTGGAGGGTTTTTCGGCGCGCAGCGGGATCAAAGCCAGCTTCGAAGTCGACCCTCAGTTTCGCCGGATTTCGCGCCATGCCGAATTAGCCCTGTTCCGCGTCCTTCAGGAAAGTCTGGTCAATGTTCACCGACACTCCGGGAGCGAAACCGCGGAGGTTCGAATCAGCGTTCGCGATGGCATGGCTGTGCTTGAGGTAGCGGATAAGGGAAAGGGAATGCCGGCCGAGTTCATGGAAAAATCCGGCCCGGAAGCGGCG
>Ga0070732_10001197_pt1 | contig 14363 bp, 7 predicted proteins | sample Coa_R1_5_FD_66449 | JGI IMG/M metagenome (GOLD analysis project Ga0070732, IMG submission 66449) | Surface soil microbial communities from Centralia Pennsylvania, which are recovering from an underground coalmine fire - Coalmine... | ecosystem: Environmental > Terrestrial > Soil > Unclassified ...
CACCCTACTACCTGGAGGCGGAGATCAATTCACCCCTGTGCCGATTGCGCACCGGGGAAACCTGCGATCTGGAGACCGAGTGGTTCCCAACGCGCGCCGGAAGCGAGTTTCACGCTGTAACCGATGCTGGTATCGTATTACACCCGCTTCGAGCCACCCCTCTGGAGAGTGGCAAGATCAAACTCTCTGGCGCCTTTGGAGTATTTTTCGCTGGACGTCTGATGGCACACTTCTACAACGAGCACGGCGCGGAGTTAGGCAGCTTGCCCGTCGCCGATGTAGACCCCGCCGAACTGGTCTCGCTCGAAACGGAGATCGCTCCGCCCGCAAAGGCGGCCCGCATTTCCCTTCACCTGAAAGATTCGAATGGGCTAGACCGCGGTTCTCTCCAAGAGATTCAAGTCGCGTCACCGGAGAATCGCTGACGTGAATTCATGCAGCAAAGTTCTGACCCTGGCCTTAATCGCCGTCTTCCGACTGGCCGGGTCAACGGCCGTGGCACAACAGGCGCAATCCTCTATCACCGCCACGGTGAACATTGGCGCAGAGGACTTGCTCGCCAAGCCCGTCGGTGCAAACTGGACGTCCTACAACGGGGATTACACGGGACGTCGCTACAGCAGCTTGCGCGAAATCAATCCGGAGAACGTCGGGCAGTTGCGCGCATCATGGGTTTTCCATCCCGGCAATTCCGAAAAGATTGAGGCGACTCCGGTGGCGGTCAACGGCGTAATGTATGTGACATCGGCCAACGATGCATTTGCTCTGGACGCGCGAACAGGGCGCGTATTGTGGCATCACGAACGGCCCGTCAGCTCAGGATTACTGGATGATGCCGCAGCTCATCACAACCGTGGTGTTGGAGTGTGGCGGAGCTTCGTCTACATGGAAACGGATGATGCTCACCTGCTTTGCCTCGATGCTCGCTCGGGAAATCTGCTTTGGGACGTCCCGTACGCCGACAAGGCGAAGCAATACGGTGCAACCAGCGCTCCTCTCGTTGTGAAGGACCAAGTGATCGTTGGGACGTCCGGTGGCGACTCTGGTGTGCGTGGCTTTCTGGCAGCCTACGACGCGCTGACTGGGAACCTGAAGTGGCGTTTCTGGACAATTCCAGCACCGGGAGAGTTCGGCTCCGCCAGTTGGCCCGGCGATTCCTACCTCCATGGCGGGGGCACGACTTGGATGCCCGGCACCTACGACCCCAAGCTCAACACTCTTTACTGGACAACCAGCAACGCTGCGCCCGATTTTGTGGGAGATTCCCGCCCCGGGGACGACCTTTATACGGCCTGCGTTTTGGCCCTCAATCCCGACACGGGAGAGTTGAAATGGTATTTCCAGTTCACCCCTCACGACCTCTATGACTATGACGCCAACGAAACGCCCGTGCTTGTGGATGTCGAGAACAACGGCGCGATGCAGTATCTGTTGGTGCAAGCCAACCGCAACGGCTTTCTCTACGTTCTTGACCGCACCAATGGGAAGTTTCTCAGAGCGACACCCTTCGTCGAGAACCTGAACTGGGCGACAGGCGTGGACGGATCCGGCCGTCCCTTACTGTCCGGGCGAATTCCGTCCGCGCAAGGCACCTACATCTGCCCCGGCATCGATGGCGCAACCAATTGGTTCTCGCCATCCTACGATCCCGACACCGGGCTCTTCTACGTCATGGCACTGGAGAGTTGTAATTTATTTTTCAGCAGCCCGAAGCCGTTTACGCCAGGCGAGACTTATTACGATACGGGCACGAAACTTCCGCCCGATGAACACGCTCACAAGACTCTGCTGGCCTATTCTGTAGCAGAGGGAAAGCCAGTCTGGCGCTATCACCAGGTTGGCCACGGTGACTCCTGGGGTGGGACGCTGACCACCCTAGGTGGATTGGTGTTCTTCGGGGACGACGCCGGGTCTCTGGAAGCAGTTGAAACCCAGACCGGACGCGCTCTCTGGCACTTCAACACCGGTCAGGCGTTCCGTGCTTCCCCGATGACTTACATGGTCGATTGAGTCCAATACGTCGCAGTCTCGGCAGGAAGCGACGTTTTCAGCTTTTCGCTTCCGCACTGACAGCCTTTTCTCGAGAAACGCGGCAGCGTTGTCCATGAAAGTCAGCTTCCTTGAGGGACAGCTGGACCAGAGCCGTCCAGACGCAACGCTCGGGTCGGACTCTTGACGATACCCCGGCGGTTGGATCAGCCATCTTTTTTTGCGCGAACCTCTCCGCTGTTTCTGATATACGACCCTGGTGGGCTACGACTCTGCTAAAACAGAATCCGGTCTGCGCCATCAACTCAGCGCGGGACAAATGACGATGGTGGCAGTCGGCGGGTCGATCGGGACCGGGCTGCTGCTGGGTACGGCGAGCGCTATCGAACTGGCCGGACCGTCCGTCATTCTGAGCTTTGCCCTGGCGGCGTTCATCAGCTGGACCGTCGCGCTCGCGCTGGGTGAACTCGCCAGCATGCATCCGGCCGCAGGCTCGTTCGGGGTCTATGGCGACCTTTACCTCAACGACTGGGCCGGCTTTATTTCGCGTGCCGGGTATTGGGCAGCCATCGCGGTTTCCATCGGCGCCGAGATGGTCGCCTCCGCCACCTACATGCGCTTTTGGTTTCCGCGAGTGCCGGCGATCGCATGGGTGCTGGTCTTCTCGCTCTTCCTTCTCTCAACGAATTTGCTGAGCGTTCACAGCTACGGACGCTTTGAATTCTGGTTCGCCATGATCAAAGTAGCGGTGATTGCCGCCTTTATCGTGACCGGCTCCGCCCTGCTGCTCAGCGGGCGGGCCGCGCAGCAGTATACGACTCACGGAGGATTCTTCCCGCTGGGCGCAACTGCCCCACTTCTGGCAATCACATTCGCGATCTACACTTTTGGCGGCGTGGAATTTGTCGCCGTCACTTCGGGCGAATCAACTTCGCCCAGGGAGGTTACGCGGGCGGTTCGTTCGACCTTCATGGTCTTAGCCTTTCTCTACCTGGGGGCGATCGCGATCCTGGTCGGAATCATGCCGTGGAATCACGCGGGCGTGACGGAAAGCCCATTTGTTACCGTGTTTCGCTCGGTCAGCATTTTAGGAGCCGCCCACCTCATGAACTTTGTTGTGCTCACGGCTGCGCTCTCGGGAGCCAACGCTGCTCTTTACATTTCGTCGCGCATGCTGTTTTCGCTGGCGCGAACCGGATGGGCGCCGCCTTTTCTGGGGCGACTGAGCGGCAACGGCACGCCAGCGTATGCGCTGTTGGCATCGGCGTATGGAATTTTCGTCGCCCTCGCTCTGGAACGCTGGGCCGCGGCCAAGGCCTTTGAATATATTTTGCGCGGCGCCTTCTTCGGCATGATGCTCAGCTGGATCGTGTCGCTGGCGGCTCACGTTTCGTTTCGGCGGCGGCTTACTTCGGAAGAGGCAGCAAAGCTTCCCGCGCGTTCGCCCCTTGGGGGATGGGGCTCCGCCCTTGGCCTGACTGTTGTGCTGCTCTGTGTCGGCAAGACCTGGTGGGACTCGCAGGTGAACCTTATTACCGGCCTCTCCTTGTTGCTCGGCCTCACAACGGCCTATGCTGCGATCAAACATTGGAGAGGGGATCGGGGCCTCGGGAATCACCTCAATTCCCCGCCGATTCAAGGATCCGATGACCGGATCACGCGATAAGCGAATCACCCGATTACAATAAACTTCATGTCCGACGACCTTCTGCGTTACCGCTCAGAGTTCCCAATTCTAGAGCGGACCAACTACATGATCTCGAACTCGCTCGGCGCCATGCCGCGCGCCGTTTACGACGCGCTGAAGGGCTACGCCGACACCTGGGCCACGCGTGGCGTGCGCGCCTGGGAAGAACGCTGGTGGATGCTGGCTTTGGAGGTTGGGAACGAACTCGGGACCTTGATGAACGCGCCCGAGGATTCCGTCTCTGTCCATCAGAATGTAACCACCTGCCAGGCCGTGGTCGCTTCCTGTTTCGACTTTTCCGGCAAACGCAACAAAGTCGTCTACAGCGACATGAATTTTCCGTCTGTCATGTATTTCTGGGAAGCGCAACGGCCCTATGGCGTGCACGTCGACATGATCAAGACCGACGACGGCATCACGGTTCCAACCGAACGCCTGGTGGATGCCATCGACGAGCGCACTCTTCTCGTCCCCATTTCCCACGTGATCTTTCGCAGTTCGTACGTGAATGACGCCCGCGCCATCATCGAAAAGGCGCACAAAGTCGGGGCGCACGTCGTGCTCGATACGTTTCAATCGCTCGGTAGCGTTCCCGTCGACGTCCAGTCTCTCAATGTGGGTTTCGCCTGCGGCGGGGTGCTCAAGTGGCTTTGCGGCGGACCGGGCGTCTCGTACCTTTATGTGCGGCCGGATCTTGGCAGGAAGTTGGAACCCAAGCTGACCGGATGGTTTGCCCATCAGGACTCCATGGCGTTCGAAACTGGCCCAATCCGCTACACCGATCCACCATTTCGATTTATGAACGGGACCACGCACATCCCCGCACTTGAAGCCTGTCGTCCGGGACTGAAGATCATCCGCGAAGTAGGGGTCGAGAGAATCCGCGAGAAGTCAAAACGCCAAACCGCCCGTCTGATCGAACTTGCCGATCAGCACGGCTGGCGGGTGAACACGCCGCGAGACGTCGAGCAGCGCGGCGGTACGGTTTCCATTGACATGCCTGACTCGCAGCGTGTCAGCCGCGAACTGCTCGCCCGCGATATTCTGGTCGACTGGCGCCCAAAAGCGGGAGTGCGGTTTTCGCCGCATTTCTACAATACGGACGCGGAGCTCGATGCCGCCATCGCTGCGGTCGACGAAATCCTGAAGAGTCGCCGGGTCTTAGTCTAGGTCCTCAGAATGCCCGAACCCGCGGCCAGATTGAAGGAGCACGAAGACACCCATCCGCTTCGTTCCTTGCACTCTCTGTGTCAGTTCGAGGTCGGTGGTTCAGGGTCTTTGTTCTTCAATCTTCCCCAACCACCGCCTCCGGGACTTTCGATCCGCAGGATAGTCCCAGGAGGCACATGGACGCTACATTTTCCCGGCAATTCTTGGGAGTCACCATTGCGCAACAGCGTAGTGCGACCGCAAGCTCCTGGTGCGCCCCCGGCCAAACCGTAGGGCGCAAAGATGCGACGATCGGCTAGCAGCGTAACTTGGGCGGGGGACAGCAATTCAATCTCACGAACAAGCCCGTCGCCACCACGAAACTTCCCGGCACCACCTGAGCCCTGGCGATAGTGATAACCTCTCACGCGAAATGGATAGGCATACTCAAGTGCCTCGATCGGAGTGTTCAGTGAATTGGTCATATGCGTGTGCACCCCCGACACACCGTCTCGATCCGGACGTGCGCCCATGCCTCCCGCGATCGTCTCGTAGTAGGCGAAAGGATGTCCGTTGCGCGGATCGATGCCTCCTATCGTGAGATTGTTCATGGTGCCCGAACTGGCTGCCGGCACGCGCGCAGGAGCCGCTTGAGCCAGCGCTCGTAGCAAAACGTCGACTATGCGCTGTGAGGTTTCCACGTTGCCTGCCGCGACCGCCGCGGGAGGCCGTGCATTGACGACAGTTCCTTCCGGGATCGTGAGCTCGATCGCTCGCATTAGACCCGCTGTATGCGCGGCATCTTCCGGCAGCAGACAGCGGAAAGCATAGAAGGTGGCGGAGTACGTGATGGCATAGACGGCATTCACGCTACCCGACACTTGAGGATCAGTCCCGGTGAAGTCGACATGTACCGATGCTCGTTTTGGATCCAAACGGATCGTGACCCTAATTTTTATGGGGGAATCGGTGATCCCGTCGTTATCGAGAAAGTCTTCCGCAACGAATTCACCTTCAGGCAGCAGGCTTAGTTCGGCGCGCATCAACCGTTCGGAATAGTCCAGCAAATCGGCGGTATTGCGGGAAAGTCTAGGGTAACCATACTTAGCGACCAATTCTCCAAGTCGAAGTCCGCCGATGCGGCACGCGCCGATTTGTGCTGTAAGGTCTCCACTTCTTTCTTTCGGCGTGCGAACGTTATCCAGAATCAGGGCAAGAATGTCTTGCCGGAGGGATCCGCCGACCATGATCTTCAGGGGTGGGATGCGTATCCCCTCCTGATAAATTTCGCGGCAAAGTCCCATAGAGCCCGGGGAAGAGCCCCCGACATCCGCGTGGTGGGCGCGGTTAGCAACATAGAAGGCGGGTTGCTTAGCACGTCCGATGAAAACCGGCGCGACCAGCGTGATGTCGGGAAGGTGCGTGCCGCCGGCGAACGGATCGTTCAGAATGGCAATGTCTCCCGGACCAAGCCGCATTGCCCCCCGAACGGCTTCCATCGACATCGGCATGGAACCGAGATGCACAGGCATGTCGTCGCCCATGGCAATGATTCGACCCTCGTGATCGAACAAGGCGCTGGAATAATCGCGTCGTTCCTTGATATTGGGCGAGGAAGAAGTACGCCGAAGAGTGGCGCCCATCTCCTCCGCGATGGAATGGAGAGCGTTTTTGAAAATCGCCAACTCAATGGGATCCGGCCCGCCCTTCTGGACGGGCTTGAGACGGGGGCTCGGTTGGGTGCCCCGTCTTCTCTTTTCAGTTCGAGAGGCAACCAGGTTTCGGCCTCCGACAGCATCACCTCGAGTTGATTGCGCCACGATCCACCTCAATGATCAAGTTCTTCCATTCATCAGTGTGCGCGTGGCAGCCGGGAGGTATTGCCGACGTGGCACTATATTCGACGACGACCGCTGGACCGGAAAATACGTCACCTGGGACAAGTCTGGAGCGATCAAAAACCGGTGTCTGATAGGGTCGCCCGCCGAAATAGACCGTACGGTTTTTCAGGATCGCTCTTTTCCCATTCCCACGACGAAGAGCGTGGCGAGGAAATTTAACAGCTTGCGTGGCCGCCACCATTCGCACTCGAAGATTCACCACTTCAACGGGCCGCCGGGGGTCCGAGTACCCGTAGCGCTGCTGGTGCATGCTGTGAAATAAAGACGCCGAGTTTCTTCCCGCCTTAATATTCAACTCATATCCTTGGCCTATGTAACGCATATCCAGCGAGCGCAAGGCCACCACCTTCGAACCTTCGCCATCCATTTCTTTGAATCCACGCTTCTCCAGTTGGCGGAAGTGGCCTTCGAGACCGGCATGATCACACGGCAGCATGACTGTTTTCGAGTACTCCCGAACCACGTCGGCCATAAAGATTCCGAGCGCTGACAAAGCGCCTGGAAAACAGGGGATCATCACCCGAGGGATACGAAGAGAGCGTGCTAGCGCGCACGCGTGAAGAGGGCCGGCTCCGCCAAAGCTGACCAGGGTGAACTCGCGAGGGTCGTGGCCGCGTTCCACGGAAATCATTCGTAAGGCCTTTTCCATCGTTGCTTCAGCAACTCGGATGATGCCGTCAGCAAAAACTTCCACGCTTTCCAGTCGGCCTTTGGCATCTTCAAAAACGTCGCGGGCACGCTGTTCGTCCAGCGTAACCTCACCGCCCAGAAAAAAGTCTGGATCCAAACGGCCCAGGATCAAGTTCGCGTCAGTAACCGTCGGCCGTGCTCCCCGCCCATAACATATAGGCCCAGGGTCAGCCCCTGCCGATTCCGGTCCCACCCGCAAGGCTCCTCCCGCGTCAAAGCTGGCCAGCGATCCTCCGCCCGCTCCCACGGTGTGAATGTCTAAGGTAGGCACCGCCACCGGCACGCCCGTGATTTTGGCCTCATTGGTGATGCGCAGGCCTGCTCCGTTGGTGCTCTCGACAAGAGCCACATCGGTGGAAGTGCCACCCATGTCGAATGTGATGATGCGATCAAGTTTGGCCAAGCGCGCTACTGCACACGCACCGACAACACCGCCGGCCGGTCCGGACAGAATGGTGCGGACAGGTTCTTCAGAAGCCACTGACGCTGAAACAATTCCGCCGGAGGACTGCATGACATGAAGCTTCGCGTGAGGGCAGACAGAGTGGAGACTCGAGGACAAATGATTGAGATACGTGCTCATCTTAGGCGCGAGATAAGCATTGACCACGATGGTCGAGCCACGTTCGTACTCGCGGAATTCCGGCAAAATTTCAGATGAGACGGAAACGGGAACGCCCAGACTCGACAGCGCTGCGGCCACCAGTCGCTCGTTCTCAGGATTCGCGAAAGAAAACAGTAGAGAAACGGCCACGGATTCTGCCTTGGCCTCACGCACCTTCTCCACCAGTCTTGCAAGATTCTCGGGATCCGGACGGTGTAACTGGGTTCCGTCGAACAAAGTCCTCTCCGCCACGCCAAAGCGCAGATCCTCAATCACAAGGGGCCGAGCGGGTGAAGCAAACCAGTCATACAGCCGTGGGCGGGCTTGTCGCCCAATGGCAATGATGTCCTCGAATCCGGCCGTGGTCACGAATGCCGCCCGTGCACCCTTCCGCTCCAGCAATGCGTTGGTTCCCACGGTTGTACCGTGACGAACCGACGCTCCCGGATCAGGAGCAATCTGCCGCAAGGCCTGGAGAACGCCTTCCCCGGGATTGTGCGGCGTGGAGAAAACCTTCAGCACGCGAATCCCCCCATCTCTCCAGTAGATGCAGTCGGTAAATGTGCCGCCTGTGTCGATGGCAATGCGCATGTCAGGTCAGATAGGTTGCTTTCGGAGTTGTCTTCTTGCCCCAGCCCGCTTGTTCTGCCACGCGGAATTTACTCCGCGGTGCGAACCCCTTTCACTGCACACGCTTTTTGGTGGCGGCGTCGGGATCCGCCGTGATGCTTGCGCGTGCAGCGCGAAACAGCGCCGAGTCAGCTTTTCCCAAGAGTTTCGAATTCGCGAAAGAAGAATCGGCGTTCGCCTCCGCCCATGCCGGAGTCTCACCGCTGCGGAAATTTGCTAGCAACTCGGAATCCGTGATCAGTTCGGTTAGTCGGGATTCCGTCGAGGTCATAAACAACCCCGCGCTACGCCGAATGGTGTTGCGAATGTGGTCCGCGGAGGACTGCTGGGCCTGCCGCGGATTGCGTGCGCGAATGGCAGCCACAATCTTTTCATGTTCCTGCACCAGATCGGTGCCGTATGCGTCCATGGCGATAATCAGATAGAAGAAGCGCATCAGGTGGGTCTGGATAGAGGTGACAATGCTGACCAAGTCGGCATTTTGTGATGCCTGTGCGATTCCGACATGGAGCTGAAAGTTGCGCTGCAGAAAAGCGTAGTAGCTGGTCTTCACCCCCACCCGATATTGATACTTGGCGCAATCTTCCATGGTGCGCAATTGCGCAGGGGTCGCTCGCACCGCAGCCAGCCCAGCCGCCGCGGGATCGACGATCAATTGCACCTCGTGCAGATTGTGAAACTGAGCCAGAGTCAGAGGGGAAACGAAATAACCACGGAAAGGCACAATCTTGATAAGCCCTTCGCGCTCTAAGCGTCGGCAAGCTTCGCGTACCGGGGTGCGACTGGCATGATAACGGCGACAGAGTTCTGCCTCGGAGAACGGTGTGCCGGGCAGCAGAACACACGTGGTGACGTCTTGTTTGAGGCTGCGATATAACCGTTCCGCTGCGGTCATAAAAATGTCAAACTCGAATACCTACTGTATACCAAAGCACGTGCATTACACCGTTTCTTAGATCAGATGTCAAGCAGCGATTCGAAATGACCGCGAAAACACTGGGTAATTGAGGAACAATGCTTAAGGAAAATTTATCTATTGACAAGGATTTATATTTTAGAGTATAAGTTGCGGCCACCACGGCGGTGCCGGGCCAACTACGTCACGGCTCAGGGATTGGCGTCCTATCGGTCGGGTTCAGAGGGGGACAATCATGAGATTGCATTTGCGATGTGGCCGTTTCGCAATGTCTTTGGCGGTAGTAACCCTGCTACTGGCTGGCGCCATGCCGCCAGCGTCGGCGCAAAGTAATGATGGCGAAATCATTGGCGCGATAACCGACAATTCGGGCGCAGCGATTGCAAATGCCCAAGTGACTTTAACCAATGTGGCTACGGGTGTTACTCATTCGTTCTCCGTGCAGACGGATGGTCAATATAGATTCTCGCCAGTTGCGCCAGGGACGTACCAAATCACGGTCAAGGCGCCCAGCTTTCAAACCGCCAACATCACGAACCTTTTGATCAACTTGGGTACAAGGGTGACCGAAAATATTACGCTTCAGGTGGGCAGTTCCCAGCAGATCGTTGACGTGACAGGCGAGGTCCCTGTGGTGGACACTTCATCTGAAGATGTTTCTGGTTTGATCGATCAGGAGCAGATTACAACCCTCCCCATCAATACAAGACAGTACTTGAACCTGGCGCTGCTCGAACCCGGCACTTCGCAGGATGCAACGCGCACCTTCTATAACAATGTCCAGGTAGCCGGCGGCGGTTACTTCTACGCGAATGGTTTTATGGTGGATGGAGTGCGAAACACATGGGCTGAACAGGGCGAGCCACGGCAAAACTTTCCGGAAGGTGCCGTACAGGAATTCAAAGTTTACGTAGCCCAATACCCAGCAGAATATGGCATGTACATGGGTGGCCTCGTGACAGTTGCCACCAAGAGCGGAACCAACAAGATTCACGGCGAAGCATTCGAGTACTGGCGCAATGAGAGACTAAATCACGACAACATTTTCCAGCAGCAGACCGAAGCGGCCGAGCACACCGGAAATCCTTTCAATCGAAATCAGTTCGGCGGGGACATCGGCGGGCCAATCATTAAAGATCGCACACACTACTACGCCGCATACGAGCGCACCCAGACTGCCAGTTCCTACACGATATTCACTTCGGCCCCTCAGTTCTATGGTGCGAATCAGGGCACTTTCAACCAGCCTCTTACCGACCAGATGTTGACCCTGCGCTTGGACCATCAGATCAATAACGATCAGTCGGCATTTGTACGCTACGCCCAGGAGTGGAACAAGCTGACATTCCAGGGTTGCGGGGCACAGTTTGAGCAATTTTGTTACGACGGCCTGATCCCGCGACATTCGATCGTCGGCGGACATACCTGGACGCCCACCCCCACCATTGTGAATGACTTCCGGTTCCAATACGCATATTCGTCGTATCAATTGGGGCCTCCTGGACATATCTTTACCGACGTCAACACGCTGGCGACCTCCCCTACGGCGACGTCCGAGTTGCAGATTGCGTATAGCTTTCCCAGCTTTTTCTATGGCGCTGGATACCAGGAAGATGGCGTCGAGCGGCGCTACGAAGGCAGCGACGTGTTGAGCATCCAGAAGAAGAACCACACCTTGAAGTTCGGCTATGACGTCAACTACGTGCCCTTCATTGATGCCACCGCATTCAATGTGCGAGGAACGTTCACCTTTGCGCAGGACCAGCTGTTTAACCCGAAGGATCCCGCTACCATAGCTGGGCTCAAGAATCCGATTCTTTTCACGGCGACAATCCCGGCGGTCACCACCAGCGTGCCTACATGGGAATTGGGTTTCTTCGCTATGGATGAGTGGAGAATCCGGCCCGGAATCACGCTCAATCTTGGTCTACGCTACGATCGTGAGCCGGGCGCGGCTAACGAAGATCTGAATCTGGCGTCGTTTCCCAAGCCGATTCCTTTCATCGGAGATCCGAGCAAACGGGGATCCAAGAAGGATTTCGGTCCCCGCGTCGGAATTGCCTGGGATCCGTTTCACAACGGGCGTGACGTTTTCAGAGCCGGGGCCGGTCTTTACTACAACAATATCCAAACCCTCCTGAACTTTAACGAGAATCGAAACTTGACCGAATGTAACATCATTATTTCCAACCCCAGCTATCCGGATCCATTCAACGGGCAAAGCCCGAATAGTTTCTGCTCGACAGCGCCTCCGAACGTAACGGTTTTGGCGCAGAACTATCGGAATCCCTATTCCGAGCAATTCAACGTGGGATATTCTCACCAGTTCACGAATGACTTTGCGGTTACCGTGAGCGGTGTGTATGAACACTTCCTGCATGATTTCCGACTGTTCGATTTGAATTTTCCTGATCCCGTCACAGGTCTCCGGCCCCTGCCGGCTTGGGGCACGATCTTACAGCAGCAGCCCACGGCACAGGCCAAGTACAAGGCTCTATTTGTCCAGGCCAACAAGCGTCTAAGTCACAGGTTCATGTTCACCACGTCTTACACACTGTCCTCTGCCAGAGATGACAATCCTCAGTTCCAGGTGACCAACTATGCTGATCCCAATTTGGATTGGGGTCCGAGCAATGTCGACCGCCGGCACACCCTTGTCGCTTCAGGGACTGTGGAACTTCCGTTGAAACTCACATTGGGAGCCATTTGGACGGCGAAATCATCAGTTCCCTTTAACGCCTTAGTGCCAGTATTTAACGCGGATGGGACACAACAGTACGCTCCGGGAACATCAAGAAATCTTGGCAATCGGGGACTCAATCTCGCCGCCTTGGGCCTGTCAGGCAAGAAAATCGACTCAAGTGCCTTTGATAGCTTCGACGTGCATCTCTCCCGAAAATTCATGTTTAAAGAACAGCGTTACGTCGAAGTGATCGGGCAAGTCTTCAATCTTTTCGGGCACCAGAATCTTCTGGGGGTGGCTGCTGGCACCAGCGGGTACGACACGGACGTGCAATCTCCCGGATTCGGCACGATCGGGGCCGCCGGCAACTTGCAGCAAGCCGAGCTCGCTGCCCGCTTTGTCTTTTGACACTTTCGCTGGATGATTGAGGACGAGAGCCGCGCCGTGGAGGATTCTAGCCCTCGGTTCAGCTCTCATCCTTCGCCATGCCAAAGAAATGGCGCATTGCCTAAGGCCGAGCTGCGATGTTTCGGCTTTTTCACTCGCCTAACCAATTCTGCTTGTTTACCGATTGTCCTGGGGAGCACTCATGAACCGTTTCATCGCCCGCTGCTTGCTGGCTGTTGGACTCATTTGCACATTTTCGAGTCTCTTGGCAGAGAACCCGCCCAGCGCAAACGATCGTCTGAGCAATGTTTTTACGACGGGCTGGATGCTCTCCGATACCAACGGCGACGGCGTGCCGGACGCGATTCAAGGCAAGATCGTAGTTTCATCAGCCCCCACGGCTGCTGAAAACGCGGCGGCAGCCAACTGGGCCGCCCGCCTAAGTTATGGTTCCGCAGGTCTCACCCTCCCTATCGTTGTGGCTGCTACCGATTCGGCTGTAACCGGCCCTCACGTTTGGATTGGACGACAGGCAGTTCCCGCTGCAGCGCTGCAGAAAATTAGATCGCTCACGTCAGGATTGGAAAAGGGTGAGGGCGGAGTTTTCCTTGTTGACGACGACATCGCAGTTATCAGCAAGGACGACGAGGGCCTGTTCTTTGCGGCCGCTTCCTTCTCAGCGCGCTCACCCTACCAGTGGGAACTACCGGGAGATCTGTTGTCGGCGATACCGGAGGCGGTGACCAGTACCACGCACGGTGTCAAGGTGGAACTCGTCGGCGTTACTTACGAGACAGGGAAGCAAGGACTCCGTCGCGCTTTTATGCATGCCACGAAGCCGATTTCGGTTCAGGCCCTGAAGGCTGCGCTCGCACTTCCTCGCCTTTCTTCGGTGCACGAGTTGATCATCGTGGGCGGTGCAACTCCCGTTTCCGCTGCGAAACCGAAACCGATGCCAGATCTGAAGCCCCCGAAGACGGAAGCTGATGATGAATCCGCAAAGAAGGATGAAGACGAATCGGAGGACGAAGAAGTTCGAGAGCTCGATCTCAAGACCCTCTATACGCCAAAGGGTCTGTTCAAAGGCTCTCCCAAGATGCCGGTTCCATCCTCTCTTAAGGCACAGCTGTATGTTCCTGCAGGTGCGGTGGGAGTGGCCGTAGCGAATCTAGCGGCGCGGATCGGCCTTGAAGGTACCGGCATCACTCTTCCTCTTGCAGCTCCAGCCTCCGACGCTGACCCTAAGAAAGTGAAGACACCTGTGGTCCTGACGCCGGGATCGGCCGTGTCAGCGGAGGTGGAGAAGAAGCTGCGGACCGACAAAACTGCAAGCGAAGAGTCGCAACCTGCGCTTTCTGCTGGCGAAGGAGAACTGGATATAGCCGATGATGTGTTCAAGAAGAATGGCGCTGTATTCATCCAGGGTGATGACTCAGGATCGGTGGCTGCACTTCAGCTGCTCGCTGGGAAATTTCCCTACGTGTGGGACGTCGGCAAACAGTATCTGTCCCTCGACGACATCGCATACGATCTGCACCGCTTCTTCTCCTTGCATTCGGGTGTCGGGCAAGCGTCCGATGCGCTCTACCAGCTTGATCGTTGGTCGCGGGAAATTGCTTCTGATGGTTCGGGAATGCGTGATGTGAAGGCTGAGGTTTATGTCGACGTGGCTGACCCGGGCCTGGGCGATTTCGTACGCAAGACCCTGGAGCAAAATCTCCACGCTT
>Ga0070732_10001198_pt1 | contig 14355 bp, 13 predicted proteins | sample Coa_R1_5_FD_66449 | JGI IMG/M metagenome (GOLD analysis project Ga0070732, IMG submission 66449) | Surface soil microbial communities from Centralia Pennsylvania, which are recovering from an underground coalmine fire - Coalmine... | ecosystem: Environmental > Terrestrial > Soil > Unclassified ...
ACGGAGGTGCCACCGCGAGTTTGAGCGCTGAGGAGTCGAGCGGCAAGACGTTATTGCCAGCAAGCAACCTCACACTTCGAGACTGCGCAGGTAGGGAACGCTGGCCTTCATCATATCCAGGCTCATCTCGACGAAGTAGTTCTTGATCCCGCCGGTTTTCGCCGCCGTAAAGATTTTCTTCCAGTCGAGAGTACCTTGACCCACAGGCACGATCTTCCTGGTCTTGGCTGACCAGCCTTGGACGTGCATGGAAACGAAGCGTCCAGGGTACTTGGTGAAGTACTCGGCGGCGTCGTAGCCATCGCTAATTGTAGAAACCTGGAACTGAAACTTGACCAACTTGGGGTCGAGAAACTTGAACAACAGGTCATAAGTCCGCTGGCCATCGACCATGGTGAGCTCGAAGTTCTCGTTATGAAGGCCCTGCTGGATGCCGGCCTGCGCCGCCTTTTCACCCATCTTGTTGTACTCGTCGGCCGCCCGCTTGACGTCGTCCATCGTCGGATGCCGCGGCCCATCGAGGCTGGGCACCATCATCTGCGTGAGGCCAACGTCTTTCGCCCAGGCGATGCTTCGCGCCTGATCTTTCCGGAGTTCCTCGATGCCGAAGTGCGAACTCACGCACGTGACCCCCGCATCGCCCAGGATCTTCCGCAGCTCCGCCCCCGAGTACTTGGCGAGTCCGGCGAATCCCGAGTCGGCATAGCCTACCGGAGAACACAGCTCGATCGACTGGAACCCCGTCTCGGCAAGCTGCTTGATCGTCCCGGCAAAGTCCTGGGCGATCATTTTACGGACTGGCCAGGTCTGACATCCAATCGGCATACTGAGGGGATTCGCGAGAAGTGTGCGTCCTGCCGACAGCAGCAACCCGGTGACCGCGGCACTCGCTGTAGTATTCTTGAGAAACTCTCTCCTCGAGATTTCAGACATGCGCCCCTCCAAATCGTGGATGATGTACAGCTCGCTCGTGACATTGTCGCACGATTCGTGGGAAATCCAACGACGAAATGGCCTGAACCGTTGAGAGATGGCGACCCCGGGGAGTCAGGTCACACTTCAAGCGGCGCCTAAGCTCGACGTTTCGAAAGGGCGCAACCGCCGATCTCGGCGGACACTGCGGGAGTGCATCAGGCGCGCGTTCCCAGAACTCCACGCCGCATTATCTGCGTGAGTTGACGGTCGATTCGCTCTTGGATGTACTGCTCGTAGAACCGGATGGTCGCCTTGAGGAAGCGAACATAAGTCCAACTACAAGCGCCACCGACCGCCAGGCCGGTCAGGAACGTCAAGACCAACTCCACGTTCTTATTCGCGTTCATGACAGGATTGTCGCGAACTCAACCCTGGCGCGCAATACAGGCCAGCCCGCAAGGGGAGGGCGAAAATCCTGAGTTACGCCTCGCGCAATATTTGGATGTCCATTGCCGGCTTGGTTCTCAACCGATGACGCTCGGAGTGTCTTATCTCACAGAGCAAGTTCCCCGCGTAGCTGCTTCGCGAGCTTCCCGATTCTCTTGAGGTTCCCGTCCAGATCTCGCGGCCGGATTCCCTTCCGCGTCTGGCCGACGTCTCCCGACACAGACTTGGCGAGGCTGACGAGCTCGTCGGCGTCGCGCTGTACTTGCTCGAGGTTGGGCTGCTCCGCGACGGTTCGCGGGCCGGACGCGGGCGGCGCGGCCAAAGGGTCCGAGTCGAAACCCATTCGAATCGGCGGACGACGGGCGGCGCTATGCTGCGCTGGGATTAACGCGGGTAGACCGAGAAGAACGGCAAGGCAGAGGATTGCTCGCTTCATGCCACACCTCGCATCCCGATAAAATGTGAGTAGGACGGAGCAGGGCGCTCCGCCCGGCGGAGGTGGGACACGCCGAACCCTCGATCAGGCCCGCTCGCCTCCGGCGTCGAGCGGACCGATCGACCTCAGCGATTCCAGAAATCTGTTCTTGATATCACCCGACGGCGCATCGGGGCTCAGTCAGAAGTCCACGCTACGGTGCAGCGGCGTGAGCGCCTAGCGCGGCTCGACCGACTGGGCCGTGATCACATCGCCGTTCTTGCTTCCCGTAACTCTCACTTTCTGATCCACGAAACTCGCAAACATCGATTGCGGCTCCACCTGATAGGCCTTTTTCCGCAACGTTTCCTTCACGACCAGGACAAACTTCGACTTCCGGTTCTCGACCGTGCCGTCAAAGGTCTTCAACTTGTCCTGGGGGATGGAGGCGGTGGCGTTCGAGGCGCCGGCTTTCTTGCCAGCAGGCGTCACTAGTTTCGACGCCACGGAGGGCGCCGCCACCAGTTTGGCTTCGAGCGTGGTGGTCTCCCCCGGCACCAACTTGGCGACGACCTCGTAGTCGCTGAAACCCTCCAGAGCGAGGCGAACTTTGTGATCGCCGGGACTCAGCGTCGGCAGCTTGAGCAGGCCCTCAGAACTGGTAGTGCCGATCGGTGCGTCGTCGATGTACACCTGGGCGTGGCCCGGCGTCGAACGGATCATCAGGACCGGAGCCGTAGGCTTGGGCGCAAGGTCCTTGAGGGTGGAAACCAGATTGTCGTTCGCGCCCGCCTCACGAAGCAGCTTTTCCGTGTCGTCGGTCACGCGGAAGTTCACGCCGCGATTCTTGGCGATCACCGCGACGCGATCGGGCGGTACAAATCCTTTGAGCAGCTTGACGACGTCCTCGAGAGACAGCTTCGCTGTCTTCTGCCCGAGGGTCACGGGTCCTGCCAGCAGCATACCAAGTACCAGGGTCAGGACGAGTACACCCCAACTGTGAACACTCAAGCAGTGGCGCCGCGCGCGCAGAAGAACAGCGAAAGGCTTCGCGTTCATGGTTGGCATTTCCCCCCAAAACGTTTTCTACTGTGTGTTGTCAGTGAGCTGGACTTCGCTGTTCCCCAAGCTATCCAGCGAAGGTCCCGAGTTGACGCCTAATGGAGAAGCTTCTCTTCCGTCTGCTTGGCCTTCCGCGCCCGATTGATCTGTTGCTGGAGCACTCGGTTCGCGGGGTCGAGCGCCAAGCCCTTGCGATAAGCCCGGATGGCATCGTCATACTGCCCTTTGTCGTAATCCAGGTCACCCTCTGCCTTCAAAGCTTGCACGGCCCGCATATCTACAGGTTTCTTCTCGGACTTGGTCTCATCCGCTTTCGCCTCCCCTGGCTTGGACTCCGGTGTCGCGGAGCCAGCTCCGGTCGCTGGGCTTTCGGTTGGAGCTCCTGCGGTCGGAGCACCGGTTCCGGAAGCAGGTGTGGCAGATCCTGGAGCGGGCTGTCCGGCTGGCTGCTGTGTCGCTCCCTGCCCAGCGGGAGTCGCCGTCGTGGTTTCAGGAGCGGGTGACGGCGCCGTCGACGGTGCCCCGGTCTGTGATCCTCCTGGCCGTATCAGGAGATACCATGCTCCCGCTGTCAGCGCGATGGCGACCACGGGAACAGCAGCCCACACGGCCCAGCCAGCCTTGCGTGGGGCAGGCGCGGTGGGCTCGATCGAGGGAGCCGCCTGAACCGCCGATTCGGGGATCGACGACCGCGACGGTGGCTCCGCCCATCCTGGGCCGGTTGCAGGGGGCGCGTAAGATGGTTCAGGCGGAGCAGCAGACTCCCAGGGCAGCGCGCCGCCCGACCCCAGACGGGTGGCTTCACCTCCAGGCAAGCCGCCCTCCGAACCGAAGCCGCTCGGTGCCGGCGATGCCGGTTCAGCAGACGGTGGACTCTCAAAACTGCCTGGCGGCACCGCTTCGAAACCTCGCGCCGGCGTGCGATGCGGGGGCGCTGCTGGATCTCCCATAAGACTCTGCGCCAGCATCGTTGCTTCGCCCGGTGGATAGGAATCCGCCGCGTCAGAACCGCTCCCCGGGGAGGGATACGAGGGAGTAAGCTCGCGCTGGCCTGCCGTGTCGAACTGCGAAGCGAACATCGTGGCGCCACCGCCGGGAAACCCCTCCGAAACGCCCTCGGTGGGCACGGGAGTGTGCGCTGGCGGCGCGTCACGAGACGGCTCACCCACCCCAAACCCCGAGGCTAGCATCGTAGCCCCGGCATCGGAGTAGGATTCGGATGGGCCGGCGCCGAACTCCGCGGCGGACGAGGGCGGAAGGGGCTGAACCGGCTCGCGCGAACTTGCGGAGGGCGCGCCTCCGCCTAGGGCGGCAGCCAGCATGGTCGCTTCGCCCTCTGGATAAGATTCGGGCGCACGGGGCATCGGAGCGAGCGGCACTGCACTTTCCCGCGCTTCCCTTTCCGTCGCGCCCCAGCCGGACGCGAGCATCGTCGCCTCGACCTCCGGATAAGGCTCTGCGGCGCTCGCGGCAGGAGCCGGTGGCGCAGCTTCCGCCGGCGATCCCCAGGTTCCAGCGGCCACAGGCGAACCGGCCGGAAAGCCCGCCAGCTTCACCGTCGCTTCCTCGCTGCCAGCTTCCGCTGCAGGCGGCGACACGTCTTTGAAAGCCTCGCGGTAGAGAACCGTGCCCTCCCCGATCGAGGGTGCGGCAGACGGCACTGCGGCTGCCGCGCCAACCTCTCCCCTTTCCCAGCGCTCGATCTGCTCGATGAGCGCGCGTCCGTTCGCCGGACGCAACTCGCGCTTCTTTTCAAGCAGGCTCATCACCAAGTCGGCGATGAACGGAGGCAAATCGGGGCGCAGGGGCAGGATGGGATCAGGCGGGCGCTGAATGTGCGCCATCAGCATGGTGACTTCCGACTCCGCTTTGAGCGGCAGTTCGCCCACCAGCATCTGATACATCACCACGCCGAGCGAATAGAGGTCGGAGCGGCCATCGAGTTCTTCACCGCGCATCCCCATGGCTTGCTCGGGCGACATGTAGGCCGAGGTTCCGACCACCCGGCCTTTCCCTGTCAGAGTCATCTCCGCGGTCTCGCCCAGGTTGGCTTCCTTGACCTTGGCGATGCCGAAGTCGAGCACCTTGGCCTCTTCACCCTGCGGCGTGTCGACAAGGACGATGTTGGCGGGCTTGATGTCGCGATGCAGAATCCCGAGCGCGTGCGCCGCATCGAGCGCCGCGGCCACTTGCTTGATGATGCGGCAGGTGCGGTCGACGCGGAGCGGCGCTTCCTCAATCACCTCCTTGAGGCTGCGCCCCTCGATGTACTCCATGACGATGAAAGGCCGGCCGTCCTCGGCCTCGTCGATGTCTTCGACCCGCACGGCGTTCGGATGCTGAAGCCGGCGAGTCACGACCGCCTCCTGCTGCAGCCGCTTGATAAACGAGGGGTCGTTCGAGAGGTCGGCACTGATCACTTTGAGCGCGCGCAATTCATCGAAGCGGACGTGCAGGGCCTTGTAGACCGCAGCCATGCCGCCTTCACCGAGCTTGCCCAGGATGCGATACTTCCCGCGCACCAGCGTCCCTTCGGTCCAGACGCCGACCTCGACGAGCTTCGTCCCATCCCGCGGACAAAGCGAGAAATCCCTTGGATAGCTTGAATGACAGACAGGACAGCTTTTCATACAAGTGCGGGGAGTTTACCACGGCAGGAGCGGTATAACAACCTTTTTGGAGTGCGTTTGGCCTCTTCTATCAGGCACTGACCGAAGCTGCTCTGGAAACAAGGAGGGGCAAATGCTCGGCATTTAGAGGGTAGCCAACTAGCCGGCTGACCCTAGTGAGGCGGGGTGACGGTCATGGAGTGGGCGTCCATCGTCTGGGTAAAGGTCTTCGTATAGACCTCGACACCGTTCTTGCGGATCGAAAGAGTGTGTTGGCCGGGAGCGACATTCGCGACCACCGGCTGGTCGGAGTGGCCGTAGTTCTTGCCATCAATGAAGACGTCGAATCCCGGCGGCTTCGTCTCAATGATGACTTGGCTGGTGGCCGGAGCCGATGCGACGGCCGAAGGAGGAGGCTGCAGCGGCACCGGAGCGCCCTCAGTTTTGGTTTCCGCCGGTTTTGTCTCTGCCGGCTTGTTCGCCGCCTCGGCGGTCGCCTTTTCGGCAGAGCGGCCCGCCTGATGCGTCTCGCGTCCGGCGCGGCCTGATTCTTCATGGGCCGGAGGCTGGACCTGCGCCTGCTTCGGCAAGGCTTCCTCGCCCTTCGAAGGCTTGGATGCCGCCTCAACGGGCTGCGTCTGCCCGGAGGGCGTGGACTGCGTAGCGCTGGAAGACGTGGGAACCACCGGTGGGGGCGCGGCCGTGGACGGGGCTGGCGCTTCCGCAGCAGGAAAGGCGCTGGCCGGGGTCGCATTCTGAGGCGCACCTTGCGACGGACGATACACGCGGAGGAAATAGGCCCCGCCCGCCGCCAACAAACCAAGTACGGCCACCGCAACAATCGCGATGGTCATCGAGGACCGGCGAGGTGCCGGCCGCGTAGTACTCCCCTCGGCCTGCGGAGCGGCCGGAGGAGCGGACTCGACAGACCTGGCGGGCCCCGTGGCGGCTGCCGCTCCTGAAACTCGCTCGGCGGATGCGGTTGCGGTCGCACCTGCGGTCACGCCGCTGGCTGGTTGTCCCGGCGTCTTGTAGTTCCTCAAGTCAGCGGCCAGTGCTCCGCACGTCTGGTAGCGTTGATTGGGGTCTTTGGCAAGCGCCTTGGCGACGATGGCACTGAGGTTGGGATGGGCAGCCGGGTCAACGGAAGAGAGTGGCGCCGGTTCTTCATTCACGATTTTGTAGATCACCGTCGTCAAACTCGGCCCATCAAAAGGTTTCTTCCCAGTGAGCAGCAGATACAGGATGACACCGAGCGAAAAGATATCGGAGCGGCCATCGACCGGCAGTCCCCGAACCTGCTCCGGCGACATATAACTCGGCGTGCCGACGACCTGACCCACGCGAGTCATCCCGGTACCCGCGGAAAGCAAACGCGCGATCCCGAAGTCGGTCACTTTCACGGTGCCGTTTTCCAGGATCATGATGTTGGCGGGCTTCATATCGCGGTGCACGATCTGGTGGGCATGGGCCTGGTCAAGAGCGCTGCAAACCTGATCGTAGAGCCGGATGATGCCTTCCATCGGCAGAGCTTTGCCGTGCGCGAGGAGGTCCTGGAGCGACATACCCTTGAGGAACTCCATCGCCAGATAGAGCACGCCATTGTCCTCGCCGAAATCGTGGACCGTGACGATATTGGGATGGGAGAGCATGCCGGCAGCCTGCGCCTCGCGTTGAAATCGCTTCTTGTATTCTTCGTACTCACTCCCCGACAGGCCTTCGAGCAGCATGGTCTTGATGGCAACCGTGCGCCCGATGACCGGGTCGAATCCCTCGTACACCACACCCATGGCGCCGCGGCCGAGCTCGCGCACGATTTGATAACGGCCCGCTTTGGTCAAAGATGTCGGCATCGAAAGAGCGTCAACAGCCGTAACACCAAGTCCTGGTCGCTGAACCAGGAGTCAAACGCTTGATGCTACCACGGATTCAGGTCGCCTATGATACGGCGCGCGCCAGCGCCGCATCACGAGGCTTGGAATCGCATCCCCCTCACAATCAGGTCGAAGACCGGCTCGAGACGCGGCAACTCGCTCTCCAGAGTGGTGAGTGCCAGTGCCCCAGCAAGCTGGGCTTGGCGCACAAAAATCTGCCGCTGCACGAAACGCCGGCCGTCGTCGGTGCGATAACGCACGACGAAAGCTTTGCTCTCCTCAGCGCCGCCGATCGGCGCCGGTCCGGCGGGCTCGATCTGGGGTTGCGAGACAAGCAGCCGGACCAAGTCCAGTTGTCCGTCAACATAGTGGTCAAAAGTCCCGCCGGCGCGGAGTCGCTCCTCGCTCACCATCGCCTCGCTCGGGAAAACACCCTTGCCCATGCGGCGGATCCCGAACCCTTCCACGACTTCCCAGCCTTCGGGCACCCCGCCGAACGCCCAGTGTCCGACAGTGAGGTGAGCCGGCGCCAGCCGAACCGGCGACGGCGCGGAGGCAACGGCCGGCGTAGCCGGTGTTGGCGCCACGGGCGCAGGACGCGCCGGCTCGACAACCTCGGGCCGAAGCGTGGTAGACGGTGACAGAACCGCCGACGGCGGTGACAACACCTCTCTCGCTGGGGTAGGTTTGCGGGCTGGCATAGGCGCAGGAATCGGAGCCGAATCAACGATCATGATACCGAAGGTGGTTTTCCCGGCGAAGACCACATCACCATTCTGAATCGCCACTTCCGTGACTTTGGCCCCGTTGACAAACGTTCCGTTGGCGCTCTTTCGATCCACCAGGCGGCAGGAGTCCTTGCCGCATTCGACCGCAAAATGGACCCCGGAGAGATAGGTGTCCTGGGGAATAGGAAAGTTGGCGCGTTGGGTACGCCCGACGGTAACCACCTGGCCGGCACGCACCGGTACAACCTTGCCGGCCAAAGGGCCCGACTTAATTTCCAGCATCAGTTCCACGAAACCAACTGCCTCCCCAAAAGCCTGGTTCAGACGGCCCGTGCTCTACTGGCGAAGTGAATAGGCGGGACCGGGCGCGCTCGAAAAGCGCTGGCCACCGCTAGTATACCAGAGACGAGGCAGGTTGATACGTTAGGGCCTTGAGGTTCGGAGGAATTTCCGGCGTGGACCGAACGGCTGGGGGTGACGTTCTGGGTTTGAATGCTAGCCTACCGCTAGTCCCGGCCAGCGACCTCGATCGGGCTAGGCCTTAGGCGTTTCACCGCCGATTTTCTCGAGCGCCGAGCCGCAGGCTTGTTGAACCTTCGGGTCAGGGCTGGCCCGCAAAGCGCGAAGGTCTTCCGCCGCATCTTTGGCCGGCCGCCCGACCAGGCCGAGAGCTTCGATGGCAGCAACCGTCACCGCCGGATCGGACACCCGCAGCATACGACGCAGCCAGGGCACAGCAGGGGCGCCGATTTTTCCCAGCGCCAGGGAGGCAGCGGAGCGCACACTTTTGTCCTGGCTGGCTAGCGCGCGGCACAACGGCTCGGCGGCAGAAGCCGCATCCGGTCCGGCGCGGGCGAGGCCCGAAGCGGCAAGCATCCGGACGGACTTGGGCTGCGCCTCGTCGAGAGCGCGGGCAAGGCCCGGGACGGCGTGCTTCCCGGATTCTCCTTGAGCCGCCACTTGGCCGAGTACCACCACGGCGAGCTGACGCACCATCTCATTCGAATGGCCCAGGCAGGCGGTGACGTTCTCGACCACCTGCTCCGGCTCGGCCTCGGGCTTCATCAAATCACCCAAGGCTGCCAGCCGCACCTGTTCATTTTCATCGCTCAGTCGCGCTTGAATCGTCTGTGCCGCTTGCTCCATAGCCACACTCCGCTCCTGCTAAATGAGATTTCCGAGACCTGGACTGTAGATCGGCGAAACCACAGCTTGGGTAACCACCAGCAGGCCGTTGATGAGCACGATCGGCGCCGTAATCATGACCGGGCCGCCTGACGTGACCATGGTCACGCCACCCACGGTGACCTCCATAGCTCCTCCGCAAGTGAGCATGAGCGCGCCTCCTACAGTGTGGTTCTCAGCGCCGCCGATGGTGGTCGTCTGGCTCCCACCGACGGTCTCCGTTTTGCTCGCGGCGATGGAGGTGGTCTGACTCGCGCCAATAGTGTTGGTCTGGCTGGTGCCGATAGTGTTGCTCTGACTTGTGCCGATCGTGTTGCTCTGACTGGTGCCGATGGTGTTGCTCTGACTGGTGCCAATCGTGACACTCTGGTCTTTGCCCACTGTCTCGCTATCCGAGGCGCTGATCGTGGAAGTGCGATTGTTCAACACGTTCAACGTCTTGTCGTGGTGGATGGTGGTCGTCCGGTCGTGGCCGATGTCCTCCGTCTGGTCGTTGCCAACCTTCAGATCGTCGTTATGCTCGACGCGCGTCGCCATATCCTTCTCGGCACGGATGTAGAAAACTTCCGAGCCTTTCGTATCATCGAAGGCAAGGACATTCGCGCCATGGTCTCCTCCCTCTTTCGTACTGTGTGACCGGATGCCGGAGATGTTCTTCCTATCGGGAAGACTACCTGGCGTCGTCTGCACGGCGTTGTAGACGCGCCCCGTAATGATCGGCCGGTCGGGATCGCCCTCCAGAAAGTCGACGATCACCTCCTGCCCGATGCGGGGGATAAACATGGCGCCCCAGCCAGCGCCGGCGGTGATCTGCGAGACCCGGATCCAGCACGAGCTATTCTCATCATTCTTTCCCAGCCGGTCCCAGTAGAACTGCACCTTGACGCGGCCATATTCGTCCACGTAGATCTCCTCGCCCGATGCTCCAACCACCTTCGCCGTCTGAGGCCCTTGGACAAAGGGCTTCAGCGTGGTACGCGGCGGACGAAACGGAACGTCGGCCTGCATGCAGGTGAACTGGTTGCTATACGTCTCGCTGGCGCTTCCTCCGGCGATGTAGCTGCCCCCGACCGAAGCGCGGTGCTCAACCTCGGTCAGTACGTAAGAGGCGTTAACGTCGTCGCGATAGTGCTCCTCAAAGTCGAATTTGTAGCCGGTGGTAAAGACCCGGCAGACGCTCATGCCGCTCGATACCTTGTACTGAGCCTCCTGTTCCTGCATGCGAATTTTGACGATCGTCCGACCCGGGTCCTTCAATTCATAATCGCCGGGATAGTCGTAGATCTCGTACTGGCTGTTGCCGCCAACCTTGATCACGGTCGGGTCGCTGACTTTCAAGTCCAGGTTGGGTTTCTTGAAGTTGTAGTCGGAGAGCGAATACTTGCCGGTGTGCAGCTCCGCCTCGGTGATCCAGGAGGTCACTACGTCTTCCTCTTCGGGACCCCCGGCCATCGCGTCAAACCGCATTTTTTCCTGGAAGGGACACGGCTGGTGAACGCTCGGCTTGTCACCCACGACCAAAACGTGCTTTCCGTCCTCATGGTGCTCGAAGAAATAGAAAATCCCGTTTTGTTCCATCAAGCGAGACACGAAATTGAAGTCGGTCTCGCGATATTGCACGCAATACTCGAGCGTTTCATAGGTTGCCTGAAGCGACAGCCGATAGTCGTCGTTGGTGAAGCCGGCAGCCTCGAATACCTGCTTGATGATGTCGGGCACGGTCTTGTTCTGAAAGATGCGACAGTTGGCATTACGGGTGAGAAACCATAGCCGGGGCACGACCTCGGCTCGATAGTGCGCGAAGTTCAGGTCACTGCCGCTTTGTCCGAAGCGGCTGGCGTACCCGTTGATGTAGCGGTAGCTCGATCCGTCCGCAAGCCTGATCTTCACGGTGACCTTCTTACCGACAACATCATTGAAATCGACGGAGAAATTCTCCGAGAGCATATCGAGGTGAAAGCTGAAAAGGCGCGAGATCCCCTCGTGTCCGGTGAGTCCCTGCAACAGCAACGCGTCCTTGGCGAGCCCGTCAACCTCAACGGCGATGAGTCGGTTCTCTTGGGTATAGCCCATGCTTCACAGCTCCCTTCGTTTAGAGTGGACGCTCACGGCAGGTCGGTCCCATTGGTCATGGCGGCACTGATCAATCCGTCCCAGCGGGTCTGTTCACTCTGGTTCCGGCCGTTGTGCGTATCGGTGTCGTACTGAGCTTCCAGCCGATCGAGGTGGGCCTGATGGTTGGACAAGGTAGAAGTCACCAGTTGTTGCAAGTCGCGGGCATTCGAAGCGCGTAGGGCGCGCAAATCGCGCACGCAGGCCCGCGCGTCCAGGCCCGCGATGTCGTAGTGGCCCTGCTCGTGGTGGAGCAGCACGTTGGTCTGGCTTCCCCGCACCACCCAACTCAGGCTACGCGTGATGACGAGGCGCGCCCTGAACGTCGCTTCCAGCCGGACGGTCGCGCCTTCGTGCACCACGTTTATTCTTCCCTCCGGCAAGAGGATGTCAGGCTTGATCTGTGCCAGTTCGTCGCCCTCACCGGAGTCCACTTCCGGGAACTCCGACCAGGCGATATTGCGCGGCCAGCCGTCCACCCCCGAACCCTGGGGCTGGGGTGAGCGTGGATTGGAGGTTCCGGTGGGCTGCGTTGAGTGCTGGCCCGGCCGTCCGCGGGGCCGGTGATGTCCATTCGACATCAGTCACCTTGGTTTTAAGGTCAGCAGGCACGGCCGCGACAAATCACGATCCACCGTGAGCCGCAGCGGCAGCGCGCTTCTTCAATTCCTCGGGCGCCACGTCTTCCACGTGAGTGGCGACGTGCCACTGGTGTCCGAAGGGATCCGTTAAACCGCCCATGCGGTCGCCGTAGAACTGATCCTGCAACGGCCGCGTGACTTTCGCCCCGGCCGCCACGGCTTGCTTGAACAGGACGTCGACATTCTCAACATAGAGCAGGATGCTCACCGGTGAACCGCCTATCGTCTGAGGACTGAGCACACCTCGCTCCGGGAATTCGTCCGCCAACATGATCGGCGAGTCGCCGATCTTGATCTCCGCGTGCCCGATCTTTCCGCTCGGGTCCGGCATGCGCAGCAACTCCATGGCGCCGAAGGCCTTCTTGTAGAACTCGATGGCGCCGGCCGCACCCTTGACGATCAGGTACGGCGTCACGGTGTGATAACCGTCGGGAACTGGTTTCACTTTTCCTGCCATTGTTTCCTCCTGGTGTTGAGTAGACTCCCCTAACGCGGTCTCAATGCCCGCTCCGCCCTCGCGGTATTCTACACAGGCGTGGCTCGTCCTGCACGGTCATTTTCCTGAGGAGGAGGTCCACCGTCGAGCCGCTTTCCGGCGGTGCTAAAATTTGATCGATAACCGCTTGACGGACTCGATAACCTGAGGCCTAATCGGAGGTGAATCAGCTTCTCCTCGGAGCCAGAGATGCCTCTACAACCGCCAACTAAGGCTTTCCTTTCTTTCTTGCAAAAGAACCCTGCGATTCGCGACCAGATTCGCGCCGCCCCCGGGAACACCTTGCTTTATGCGGGCGCTTTCTTCAAGCCCGTCTGGAAGGAGATTGCCGACCTGAAGCAGTCCGACCCGCAAGTCGCCGCCAAGGAGACGCTCCCGGACGTTCTAGCGCGCATCAATTCGCCAAACAAGTCTTTCGTGAGCCTGCTGGCATACGTGCAGGATCTCGAGCGGCGAGTGCCATGGAGACCGGACGGATTCACTTTGTGGCGAGCCCTCTCGGGGATTTTCGCGGCCAACGCCGTCGGCGCGGTATCTTTCTCCGTTGCCTCCGGGGTCACGAAAGACAAAGTGTTCGCGGCTACCGAGCTCGGGATTCTTGCCAGGAACCCTAATGTGGACGCACTGACCAAGGACGTACTCGCGTACTATCAACGATGCCTGGACAGCAAGCAGACGGCCATAAACTTTGGCTTCATTTCCGCGTAAGGCAGCCCAGCACCTCACTCGCGGTTATAGAGAACGAGGGCAGGCCCGCTCACTAGGCGTTATTTGCCCTTTTCCACCGGATACCCCTTGGCGACCCAGTCGTGGTCGAAATCCTGATCGATTTCGAGCACTCTGAGGCGCTGGAAGCCAAGGGCGTGAAGCGCGCGGTACGCCGGACGAATGTTCGGGCATTGCATCCACGGGCAGCAGCCGCAATAGAGCACCACTTCCTTGTCACGCGGAGTACCATGTGCCCAGCGAGTCAGATCCTCGATTCCCTTGGGCTTGCGTCCCGGCCCGAGATACAGAGCGCCCGGCACATGCGCGCCGTCGTAGAGAAACTCCTCCCCGACGCACACCACCGCGGGCCGTCGGGAGCCCGGGGCGGCAAGCTCTTGCGCCAGTTCCCCCGGCGTCATCACTTCGTCGTGCGACCAGGGTTCGCGGCTCTGCGCAGCATATGACTTCGTTCTGGGCGTGTGGGAAACGAGTCCACCGACGATGATGGCGGCGGCAACAGCCGCTAGAAATATCGGTGGCCGGCTTGAAGGGTTCATGGCAAGTTCCTCTCACCGCAAAACGGCTCGAGTAAAGACCATTGTGCCACGGCTCCAGGCCGAAGCGTAGCCTGTCAGGTCAATTTAACTTCCGGGGACGCATCAAGGAAGCTTGCCAGGCCGGCGGCCTCTTCTTCGATCTTGGCGCGCACGCTCTTCGACGAGTTCTCAAACAGCTCAACGTGAACCAGCAGCCGGTTGCCTTGGCGCTCGTGAGACCAGACTCCGATCACGCGTCCATTGAGCAAAACGACGGGTGAGATCCACCCCTGATTGCGGTAGACCCGCTTGTAGTAGCGCGGTTCGACCAGGTGATCCTTGTCGGCATGGGCCAGCAGGTAGGGATCGAAGCTCGGCAGGAGGCGCAGGCTCTCTATACGGTCAGCGCTTGCCAGGTGAGCGCGGTCCGTACGGAGGATCCAGGCTGCCTTGCCCTCGCCTTCGACCTCCGCCAGTTCGCCCGCGAGCAGACTCCAGATGGCCTTCGCCTCGGGCATGGCGATTCCCGCCCAGTGGGCGAAATCACGCTCCGTAGCCGGACCGTACGCACTCAGGTACCGCCTCAGGAGAACGCGCTGCGCTTCTTCTTCCGGAACGTCCTCGGCT
>Ga0070732_10001199_pt1 | contig 14350 bp, 13 predicted proteins | sample Coa_R1_5_FD_66449 | JGI IMG/M metagenome (GOLD analysis project Ga0070732, IMG submission 66449) | Surface soil microbial communities from Centralia Pennsylvania, which are recovering from an underground coalmine fire - Coalmine... | ecosystem: Environmental > Terrestrial > Soil > Unclassified ...
ACGCGGCGTATACGGACTACAAGCTGGGCTTGCCCCTGACCGCCGTGTTCGTATCGGCGCTCCTGGCTGGCGGAGTCATGACGACGCTCACGTGGGCGCTCGTGTCCGTCGAGCACACCGTTGGTCGCATCCTGGTGATTGGAGCCGGCGGATACGTGTTGATGGCTGCCAACCTGTCGCATTCCGTTGTGAGTGCCTCCGCCCTGCTGGTCGGCTTCGCCTCCACATCGCACAGTCTGCTGGATGTGCTGATCTTCGTTCTCGTCGCGACGTGCGGGAACCTGGTCGGCGGCCTTGGACTCGTCACCCTGTTCCGCTTTGCGCAGGCGCGCCAGGACCGCTGAGCAGTCCTGACGCGCCACGCCGGGTCTGGTAGGCTCCACGTCGATAACCAGGAGGTCACTCGTGGCGATCTGGGACGGTCTACTGACCAGTGAGGAACAGGAAGTCTTCAACGCATTCATGCGCCCGAAGCCGCTCGGCAGGCGCCCCGCGCTGCTTGTTGTGGATGTCAACTACGCGTTTGTCGGTCTCAAACCCGAGAACATCGTTGATTCGGTGAAGGACTACCGCACCTCGTGCGGCGAGCGCGGTTGGCGAGGCGTTGGCAACATTCAGATTCTGCTCGAGCCCGCGCGCGACGCAGGCGTGCCAATTATCTATACGACGGGATTGAACCCGACGCGGCGAGGGGCGCACTGGGCAAACCGCGCTCGCTCACCAGAAAGTCGGAGCGTCCTGTCGAGAGACGAGCTGGATCATCAACGCATCGGAAATCGTATCGTCGACGAGATCGCACCACAGCCGGGCGACATTGTCATCGAAAAACGGGGCGCAAGCGCGTTCTTCGGTACTCCGCTGGTGAGCCATCTCAACGAGCTCGACATCGACACCTTGATCGTCACCGGCACCACGACAAGCGGTTGCGTCCGTGCGAGCGTCGTCGACGCCGCAAGCAACAACTACTACGTTGGCGTGGTGGAGGAGTGCTGCTTCGACCGCTTCGACATCAGTCATCGAGTCAGTCTGATGGACATGCACGCCAAGTACGGGCAGGTCATCTCGTTGAGCGCTGCGCAAGAGTATTTGCGGATGGCAGAACCGGCGCTCGAACCCGTCCGACGAACGCGGCCCGTAGCGCTCGCGTGAAGACAGGCGCTTACCACAACCTGTTCCCGTTTTCACCGATAATCGACCGCCCACCACTGAAGTGGCCGGACGGCGCACGCGTGGCTGTCTGGGTTGTGCCGAACATCGAGCACTACGAGCTCGAACTGGAGGGTCGCAGGGCCGACGTGCGCAACCTTTCACATCGCGAGTATGGCAATCGCGTCGGTATCTGGCGGCTCATGGAGGCTCTTACAGAGTACGGCGTGCCTGGAACCGTTGCCCTGAACTCGTCGGTGTGCCACCATTACCCGCGCATCGTGGAGCGCGCGCTCGACCTCGGCTGGGAGTTGATGGGGCACGGCCTTACCAACTCGCAGGCAAACCACGAGCTCGAAAAATCGGACGAGCAGCAGATGATCGTTGCGGTCGTAGACGAGATCCGCGCGTTTCAGGGTAAGGCGCCACGCGGGTGGTTGGGTCCAGCTCTTTCGGAAACGGCCGACACGCTGGACCTCCTGAAACAAGCTGGTCTCGAGTACACGTGTGACTGGGTCAATGACGACCAGCCGTACCGCATGAACAATGGGTTGTATTCGATCCCGTACACGATCGAGCTCAACGATCGTCCATTGTTTCGAGAGCCGTGGGCAACCGCCTGGGGCTACGAGCGGATGATCAAGGCGTCATTCGACGTGCTGTATCGCGAAGGAGCGGTCCACGCGCGCGTCATGTGCATCGCCCTGCACCCGTTCATTATCGGCCAGCCGAACAAGATTGATGCCTTGAGAGGCGCGCTGGCGCATATCACGGCTCATGACAAAGTCTGGCTGGCGACCGGCAGCCAGATCATCGACGCCTTCAAGACGCAGGAGCCATAGCCCATCGTTCCCGCGGCGGCAGTTGCGCAACAGCAGGAGCAGACCACGTTGCCGTATCCCGCGTGCCACCCAGATAACGTGACCGGGCCGGGGTGATCTACCCTGCCTGCGAGGAGCAACTGATGCCGATGCGCTTTACCTGGTTCAATCTGATGCCCTGGCCGTACCTGCCCGAGGATTTTCGGCAGACGTATCGGTCGGTATGGGTTGACCTACCAAACCGACTCTACGATCCCGTCAAAGGTCACGCGCTGTACCACGAGTACATGGACCAACTGGAATATGCCGACGAGCTGGGATTCGATGGGATCGGCGTCAACGAGCACCACCAGAATGGGTATGGGCTGATGCCGTCGCCTAACATCATCGCGGCGACGCTCGCGCGGCGGACCGCACGCGCGGCCATCTGCGTCATTGGCAACTCCATCGCGCTGTACAACCCACCAATTCGGGTCGCGGAGGAGTTCGCGATGCTGGATGTCATCTCGGGTGGGCGATTGGTCGCGGGGTTCCCGGTGGGGACGCCGATGGACACCAACTTCTGTTATGGGCAGATACCGGCGTTGACGAGAGACAAATACGCCGAAGCGCACGAGCTGATCATGCGCGCGTGGGCCGAGGAGGAGCCGTTCGCCTTCGACGGAAAATACAACCAGCTGCGCTGGGTCAATTGCTGGCCCAAACCCATCCAGAAGCCGCATCCGCCGATCTATATTCCGGGTGGCGGCTCGGTTGAAACCTACGACTTCTGTCTCGAGCACGACTACAACTACTCGTATCTCTCCTTCTACGGCTATCTCGCGGCACAGGCATTGATGGACGCGTATTGGGAGCGGGTGGCGCAGAGTGGTAAGGACGAATCACCCCATCGGGCGGCGTTCGCGCAGGTGATCGCGGTGGCAGACACCGACGCCGACGCAGAGCGGCTGTACAAGGAGCACATCCTCTACTTCTACAACCGGTGTTTGCACGTGGCAGCCGCGTTTCTGGATCCGCCGGGCTATCGCACCATCAATACCATCAAGGCGAGCTCGCTCCAACGGCTGCGACGGCAGAGCGCATCCGAGGTGCCCGAGGCAACCTGGCAGCAACTGCTTGACGGCGGAATGGTCATCGCGGGTTCGCCCGAGACGGTTCGCCAGCGCATGGAGGAACTGATCAAAACCCTGCACGTTGGCCACGTGTTCTGTCTGCTGCATACTGGCAATCAGCCCGACGACAAGACGCGCCACAATACGCGCCTGTTCGCGACCGAGGTGATCCCGAAGCTGCGACACCTCTGGCCGGAGTGGGACAACGATGACCGGTGGTGGATTCATCCCCTGGAGTCGCCTCGCACGGGCTCGCCCCCGCACCCCAATGGACAGGTGGCGGAGCCAACGCCTGTGGAGCGGGCGTGAACGCGCGCACGCTTCAGACTCGGCGCGGCATGCACGTGCGCGTGATGGAAGCGGGGCGCAACGAAGCGCAACCGCTTGTGTTCTTGCACGGCGTGCTTGGCCTCCTCAACGACGATACGTTTCTCAATGCGCTGGCCGAGCGTTACCATGTGTTTGCACCGGAACTGCCCGGGTACGGCGAGTCCAGCGGTGAGGAACTGCTGGAGGACATGCTGGATTTCACGCTCCACGGGTGGGATGTTGTCGACGCGCTCGGCCTCCGGCAGCCGGTTCTGGTGGGCCACTCCCTGGGCGGCATGATCGCGGCCGAAATGGCGTGCATTGCACCCGCCGCCATAGAAAAGCTCGTGCTGGTGGACCCGTTCGGGCTATGGCTCGACGAACACCCCATCCCCGACCTCTTTTCGTTTCTGCCGTTCGAGTTCGGGGATGTGCTCTTTCACAATCGCCTGCGGGCTGCCGAGCTGCTGGTTGGCGCCACAGATGTCGCCGAGCCCGACGCGCTGCGCCAATTCTTCATCGACAATGCGCGACGACTCGGTACGGCTGGCAAAATCCTGTTTCCAATTCCCAACCGCAGAGTGTCGAAGCGACTCTACCGACTCACAGCTGAGACGCTGATTGTCTGGGGCGAGGACGACAAACTGATCCCCTCCGTGTACGCGGCGCATTGGGCCAAACTGATAGCGCGGGCGCGCGTGGAATGCGTCAAGGCGGCGGGGCATATGCTGCCGTATGAGCAACCTCAGGTGCTGGCGGCGCTGATGTAAGGGGCTGGGACATGACGAAGGCGGGCCAGGACAGCAATCGTGACGACGATCACAAACACGAGCTCGAGCGAGTCCAGACTGTAGGTCTTCATGACCTGCAACACTAGGTCCGTTGAGGAAGCAAGACATCAGTGGAAACCCCAAGGCAACCTACGTATTTGTTGGCTACGCGGTGGCAGTCGCGGGCAGGCGGACCGTAAAGCTGCTGCCCTCGCCGGGCGTGCTGTCGACCGTGACGGTGCCACCCATTGCTTCGGCGAGCTCTTTGACGAGGGCGAGCCCCAGACCGGCACCGCCGCCACCGCTGTGTTCGGAGCCGCCGCGGAAGAATGGCTCGAACACGTGGGGGAGATCCTCTGGAGTGATGCCATCGCCAGTGTCGCGGACCGCGAGTTGGACCACGCCGTCTTCGGTGGAAACGGCGGCCGCGACGAGACCGCCGGGCGGAGTGTGACGGACCGCGTTGCCGATCAAATTGCTCATGATCTGATCCAGGCGCTGCGGGTCAGCCAGGGCGAGCGGGGCCTCGGGCGCAATTTCGGCGATGACCTGCACACGACGCTGACGCCAGGCGAGTGGGGCGGTGAGCTCTACCAGACGGCGGGCAGCGGCACCCACGTCGACCGGTTCCGAACGGAGTGTCAGACGGCCGACGGCCGTTCGCGATAGCGCGAACAGATCCTCAATCAACTGCTGCAGCCGGGCGAGCTCGCGTTCCATCGTCTCCAGGTCATGCCGCAGGGCATTGGGGAGCGCGTCAGGCTGCGCAAGAGCAGACTCCAGGTATCCGCGGACGGTTGCCACGGGCGTACGCAGCTCGTGAGACGCGTTGGCCACCAGCTTCCGACGTTCATCCAGCAACCCGGCAACGCGGTCACGTTCGGCGCGGAGCTCGTCCAGCGTGTGCTCGAGGTCATCCGCCATGCGATTGAAACGGCGCGCGAGCTGTCCAATCTCGTCATCGGCACCCGCGCCGACTCGACTTGACAGGTCACCCCGCGCCAGCGCTTCGACGGCTGAGCCGAGCCCCTCCAGCCGCTTGACCAGCGGACGCGACAACAACACCGCCACCAGACTCGACGACATGAGCGCGAAGATGGACGCGGCGGCGAGCACAATCACCGATGCAAAGCCGAACACCGTCAGGCCACGTGCAAGATCAAACGGCTGGCTGGGCGGCGGCAATTGTGTTTTGGCGACGATCACCGATCCGATGCGGTTTCCGTTGTCATCGGTGATTGCCGCCGCGCCGAGCGCGGCTGGTCCTGGACCGGAACGCACAGCCATCCGGCCATTGTCTGGCGCTCCCGACGCCAGGCCAGACCACTCCGCGCTCTCAGGCGGTGAAAAACTCGCTCCAGCGGGATCGGAACTGGCAACTGGTTGGCCGTCTCGATCGAGCACGACGATATACGTCACATCCGAAAGGCCGAACTGGAACGGAAGGCCACGCCGCGTCGCGGGGTTTGGCAACCCGACTGTCAGCCGCAGGCTGCCGTTGGCGAGCGCGGACAAGATGGCATTCATCTGAGCCGGATCGGCATCGGAAGCGACAAGACCGCCCACCACACCGGCCACAGCACGCGCGTCAGACGCAGGTTGGCGGGATTCGGTGCTCTGGCCGGCCAGGTAGGTTCCGGCGATCAGCACGACCGCGGCGATCATGCTCAACAACGTGAACACGGTCGCCAGCAAATGCGACAGCGTCAATTGCCAGCGGAGCCGATGAAAGAACCTCATGAGAGCTCGCTTCTGGCTCGCGCGGAGAGTCGATAGCCGACGCCCCAGACCGTTTCAATGCAGTCGCCAAGTTCGCCGAGCTTCTTGCGCAGTCGGAGCACGGTATTGTCGACGGAGCGGTCGCCCTCGACGGCAGGCTCGCCCCAGACCGCGTCGTGCAGGTACGCGCGGCTGAATGCGCGGCCCTTGTTGCGTACCAGGAGGTTCAGCAGCCCGAACTCCGTACGCGTGAGGTCCAGGGGCGTACCGTGTAGAGAGGCGGTATGCGCGCCCGGGTCCACTTCGAGCGGGCCGAAACTGAGCACAGTCGCACCTTCGGTGCGGTCGGCAACGAGCATCTCCTGTAAACGCGCGTGACGGCGCAGCAACGCCCGCACGCGCGCAATCAATTCGCGGGCGCCGAATGGTTTGGTCAGGTAATCGTCGGCCCCAACCTCCAGGCCGATAACGCGGTCGATCTCCTCGGACCTCGCGGTCAGCATGAGCACTGGCAGAGCCGAAGTCTGGCGAAGACGACGCAGCACCTCCAGGCCGTCAATACCCGGCAGCATCCAGTCCAGGACGACGATATCTGGCGTGTGGCTGGAGAATTTTGTCAACGCCGTCTCGCCGTCCAGAGCGTGGTCCACCTCGAAGCCGGCGGTCTCCAGCTCACGCGCGATGATGCGCGCCAGATCGGTCTCGTCTTCGACCAGCAACACCGCCGGACTCACACTTCACTTCTACTCGCTCGCGCGGGGTGCTTGCCACTGTTCTGGCGCCCTGCGACAAATCTGCGACAGACGCCTGACCGCCGTGCGACGATTGGGAGCCAGACTGAGGCTGACCCAAGTGAAAGGAGATCAAACAAATGAGTTGGGTGAAGTTCTCAGTTGCAGTGGTGTTGACGTCAGCGGTGCTGGCGATCGGGATTGTCGGCGCGGGTGCCTTCATGGTGACCAACGCGGTCGCCAGCGGAATTCAGCAGGGTGCAGCCCAGACGCGCATGATGGACCACGGGAACGTGCCGCCAGAGCTGGCGGGGTTGAAGGACATTCCTGCCGATCAGCGCTTTGCGCACTTCAAGGGTGTCTCCGTGAGTCTCACGGACCAGAACGGGCAACCGCTGAATATTGCCGTCGTGCCTGGAGTAGTCAGCAACGTGAGCGCGACCTCGTTGACCCTGAGTGGCAACGATGGGACCACACATATGTACACCACGAACGATCAGACCAGCACACACGGCGGAACTGTGAGTAACGGCCAGGATGTTGTGGTGGTGACGATCAACAACTCGTCCACGGCCCGCGCGGTCTTCGCCTTCGATCCGACGAAGTGGCACCACAATTAGCTATTCGCGGTGGGAGGCCTGGCTCGCCTGACCTCCCGCTGCGCGCAGGCGGTTGGCGGCGATGCGTTGCGGCCGATTCTGACGGAATGAGTCGATCAGCGGGTATTTGCTGGACTCGACAGCGACTTCGTATGCGAGGTCCAGCCACTCCTGGTGGAGGCGTTTTTGGGAGGCGATCACGTCGGGGTCGTGGCGCGTGACGCGGCTGAGTAGGGTACACGCGGTGGCGATCAACTCCGCTGGCGGCGCGAGGCACGTCGCCAGGCCCCACGCGTAGGCGGTCTCGCCTGAGATCGAATCGCCCGTCAAGAGCAGCTCGCGAGCCCGGCCAACGCCAATCACGTGCCCGAGCATGACCGCGTCGATTACCGACGGGATGCCCAGAAAGACCTCGGGCATGCCCAGCTGAGCGTCAGGAGCGCACACGCGGAAATCGCAGCAAGCGGCGATCTCGAGCGCACCACCCAGACAGTGGCCCTGGATGGCACAGGCAATCGGCTTCGGATGCAAGCGCGCCGTCTTGCACAGACGTTGAAGGCCGCTGATCAGATCGTTCGCGGACTCCGCGTCGCCATCGGCAAACTCGTGGAGGTCCACACCGGCGCAGAAGCTTGGGCCCGCGCCGGCGAGCACGATGCCGCGCACATCACGGACCTGCGCGAGACGGTCCAACTCACGCGTGAGCGATTGAATCAGAGTGCGCGTGAGCGCGTTGCGCTTGTGCGGCCGGTCGATGCAGACCAGGACGAGGTCCACATCGAGCGGCTCGACGCGGATCACGCCTGCACGGGCACTCGGGCAGACTGCGAACCGGATGGCGAAATATCGAAGGGAAGTTTGTACAGATTGACGACGTTCTCCACTGTTACGGCGTAGCGGTCGGACGCTTCGTCGACTGAGAACAGGCTATCGAGGATCTGTTGTGACTCGGGGAAGATCGAATCACCATGGGGGTAGTCGCTGCCCCACATCATGTTCTTGACACCGATGAAATCGCGGGTGCGGATACCAATCGGATCATCTTCAAAGGTGCACGTGAACTGGCGGTGCCAGTAGTAACTCGGCTTCTTTGGCAACGAGTAACCCGCGATTTTGCCGCCGTGCCGGGTCCAGGTATGGTCGGTGCGCCTGAGGAAATTGCCAATCCAGCCGGTCTCGAATTCCGTTGGCACGAACTGCAAGTCAGGAAAGCGCTCACACACGCCGCCCACGATCAGGTGCATGAGCGTGACCTCCATGCCAATGTAGGCCAGCGGTGAATTGGCGCCGGGCACGTTGGGCACGCCGTGATTTGGCGAGCCCTGGGCAAAGATGTGCATTGCCAGTGGCATCCGAGCTTCCTGGGCGGCTTCCCAGAAGGGGTTATAGAAAGGATCGGAGAACGGTTTTTCTGGTGGAGCCGTGCAGGGAATTGCGAGCCCGATGAAGCCCATCTGCTTGACGCGGTGCATCTCCTCGATGGCCAGATCCAGATCTCTCAGTTGAATGGCACCCAGCCCGAACAGCCGGTTACCGGCTGGCTTCATGTATTCGGCGAGCCAGTCGTTGTACGCCTGAAATGTCGCATGGACGACACCGATATCCTCAACCTGGTACACGTCGAACAGGACGCTGGGATAGAGGACTTCGGCATCGACGCCGTCGGTGTCCTGGTCTTTCAGGCGTGCGGCAATGTCATAGACGCCCGGCCGGGCGATGGCATAGCCCCGCTTTGTCTGCGCGCGGGTTTCGTCAGAAGCCAGGTCCATGCCCGCGATGAGAAACCCACCAATCGGCAGACCGAGGGTCCCGTTGCCGCGATCGAGCTGATCGCCCATGTCAGTTTTGACGATCCTGGGTGCCCGGCTGCCGAGCTTCCTCTCGAGCGGGGCGAACATGTCGGGCGGCTCGACGACGTGGGAATCCGACGAGATGCAGAGTCTGCGAGGTGTTTCGGCGGCCATGAGGCCCATTGTTACACCCTCGGCACCGAAGCGCTCGGGACTGGCGTCTCGCGCAGGCGGCGGAAGGGATTTGGCATCACGCCGACGGGAACGTCTACCAGAACGGGCTCCGCCGACGGAGTGGCCAGCGTCTCGCGGAGCAGGCCTTCCAGCTCACCAGGGGTGGAGGCACGCGCGGCGCGGACACCGAAACTCTCCGCAAGACCGACGAAATCCGGGTTCAGCAGCTCGCTGCCGTAGATGCGGCCGTCGAACTGCTCGGCCTGTGCGCGGCGGACGTTGCCGTACGCCTGGTCATTGAAGACGACCGTCACCAGTCCGATGCCGAACTTGTGCGCCGTAGCCAGCTCAGGCAGCGCCCAGCCAAAGCCACCGTCGCCCGTGATCGACAACACAGAGCGCTCAGGATTTGCGACGCGCGCACCGAGCGCAGTGGGAAAGCCATAGCCAAGCGTGCCCTGGTAGCCAGGCGAAATGTAGCTGCGCGGGTGATACACAGGGAACGCTGCCTGCGCCAGATAGCCGACCTGCGTGAATTCGTTGACGAGCACGCCATCCTCAGGCAGCGCAGCGCGAAGCGAGCGCACCCAGCCGAATTGCGGCTGGACCTGGGCCATGACGTCCTCCGCCCATCGGCGCAGAAGATCCGCGTCCAACCAGCGGCGACCGTGCGTCATTGTGCCGCTGAGGGCGTCGGCGAGCGCTGCGAGGCCAAGCGCTGAGTCACCGTGGATCGCCACCACTGGATGGCGGGGATCACGCAGATCGTCGGGCTCGGCGTTCAGCAGGATGCACTGCGCGTCGGCCGGCAGGCTCAGCTGGCGTTCGCCCGTCAGAAAGCGGGTGCCGACGCCAAGCACCAGGTCCGTCTCGGCCAGCGCACCCCGGCCAGCAAGCCACGTGAGCGCCCACGGGTGGCGGTCGTCGAGGGCACCGCGGCCGTTGGGACTCATGACCACCGGGCATTCCAGTAACTCCGCGAGTGCCCGCAGCGGCTTGCTGGCGTCTCCGGCGACGGCGCCGCCACCCGCATAGATGAGGGGTCGCTCGGCGCAGGCCAGCAACTCGGCAGCGCGTTCGATCAACGCGGCATCAGGAACGATGGGCTCGTTGCGCTGCACGGGTTCGCTTAGCGAAATATCGGCGACCGCCTGGAGCACGTCGGGTGGAACTTCGAGACCGACGGGACGAGGGCGGCCGCTGCGCAGCTCGAGAAACGCCTGATGGACCAGGGCGGGGACTTCCGCGGGTGCAGCGGCGCGGGCTGACCACTTCGTGAGGCTGCCGAGGATGGCCGATTGGTCTGGAATCTCGTGGAGCAGGCCAAGCCCGCGGCCGATCGCATACGAGGGTATCTGGCCGGCGATGCACAGCACACGCGAGGAACAGGCGTATGCCGTGGCGACCCCGGCGAGTGCGTTGAGCAAGCCCGGACCGGGCACCACCATGCACACGCCGACTTCGCCGCTCGAACGGCTGTATCCGTCGGCCATGTACGACGTGGCTTGCTCGTGGCGCGTATTCCAATACGCCAGCCGATCGCGGACCCTGGCGAGTCCGTCGACGGCGTAGTCGAGCTGGACACCGGGCACACCAAAGATGTGGCGTACGCCTTCGCGCACCAGCTGCTGCGCCAGCGCCTCGCCGCCTGTCATTTGCATGCGGGCCATGATAGTGGTGACTCTTGTGACGCTGTAGTGTCCAGCCCATGATGGACTGCGCGGGGCAACCTATGGGGAGCACCTGGGCGTGGATCAAGCAGCACCCGGAGTTCCTGATCCTGATCGCCGTGGTGATCGTGGGGCAGGCGCTCCAGAAAGTCCTGCAAGCTTCGATCGAGCAGCCGTACGGCTCCGGGCAGTTTCCGATAGTGCCCGCGGTCGTGCTCGGGGTGATGATCGTGCTGGCTGTCTGCGTTGTGTGGCTGCGCGTGCGCCTGGGCGGACAGTTGCTGTCGGCCGGAGCGCGGCTAAGCCTGCCAGCGCCTGAGTCGCTGCCAGCGCGCTACAAGCTGGCGGACCCAACGCCGCGCGCAATTGGTGGTGCGCTCGCCTTGCTGGACATCGCGCTGGTGCTACTCGTAGCGGCCACGCTACGAGCACCTGCGCTCGCGACGGCGGGCCACTACCTTTCGCCGACCTGGGCCGAGGTGGGCTACGTGGTGATCGGGCTCGTGGCCACACTGCTGGTAGTGGCAAAGTTGCTGCGCACAGGAGGCCCGGTGCTGGTGCTGTTGCTGTGGTCTGGTCTGGACCGCGTGGTGCCAACCGCTGGCTTCGTGGCAACCGTCCCGATGGCGGTTCCGACGCGACCGCGCACCCTTACCAGCACCGTGACCGGCACGCCCGTGGCGACACCAGCGTCGGAGCCAGAACCGACGGTGGTCGCGCCCGCGGCCAGCGCAGCGGAGTTGGAACCAACAGTCGTGGCTGAGGCGACGGTCGTCTCCGTACCGAACACACAGCCCGACGATGACGCCACGGTTGTGGCAAACACGGGTGAAGCGTGAGCGCGGCTGACCTGCGCGGGCGTACCTTGCAGGGCGGCAAGTATCAGCTCATCGAACTGCTCGCCGAAGGCGGCATGGCCTCGGTGTGGTCCGCCCAGATGCGCTCGCTCGACACGCTCGTCGCGGTCAAAGTGCTCTCGCCAGCGCTGGCCCAGAACGCGTCGTTCAGAGACCAGTTCAGGACCGAAGCGCACCGCATTGCGGAGCTGCACGACCCGAACATCATCGAGGTCTACGACTGCGACGCACAGGATGACCTGATGTACATCGCCATGCGGTATGTGCCGGGTGGTTCTCTCACGGAGTACATCAAACGCCTGGACGGCCCGATGGATCTGCCACTGGCGGCCAAGCTCACCTCGCAGCTGGCGTCGGCGCTGCAAGCCGCGCACAAAGAAGGTCTGATCCATCAGGACGTGAAACCGGCAAACGTGCTGCTCGGTCGCGCCGATTGGCCGCTGCTGTCGGACTTCGGTATCGCCGGCGCCGGTACGCGCGAAGAGCGCGGCGGACACATCACGGGCACACCACCCTACATGTCGCCCGAGCAGTGGCAGAACCAGACGCTCACGGACGCGACGGACCAGTACTCGCTGGCCGTGATGTTCTATCAACTGGTCACGCGCGAGCTTCCGTTTCAGGCAACTTCGCGTGACGAGCTGCGCGACCAGGTGCTGACGCAAGCTCCCCGCCGGCCGCGCGAGCTGAACCCCGGCATCCCTGGCCCGGTGGAAGAGGTGGTGCTACGAGCGCTTGCCAAAAAGCCGGAGGATCGCTTCGCGTCCATCAGCGACTTTTCAGCGGCGCTGGTCGAAGCGGTGGAGCGCTCGCGTGGGATGCAGCTCGAAACCAAGCAGGCCGTCGTCGAAGCTGCCGCCGGGCTCGCGGGCGTGCTGGGCCTGGCGATACTGGCTCCAGCCCTGGTCAGCCTCGCCGACGCAAACCTGCGTGTGTTCAACGAGCTGACGCTGGACGGCCCGATTCAGCTGCTGGTTGGCCTGCTCCAGGCCGCGCTGTTATTCGGTATCCGTTGGCAACTGATCGGGTTGGTTGGTCGTGCGTTCGGGTCAGGTCTGGACGCCTTGGATCGCATCACTCGCGCATATGCGAGGCTAGGCACCGATCCACGCGGACCGCTCAACGTTCAGCAGTGGCGCAGCCCGGTTGTAGCGTCTGCCGAATACCTCGTCAATATCGTGTACGTCCTGGTCCTGTACGTCATACTCGGCGTGCCGCTGAGTCAGATCATCAGTCAGATCTGGTCCATTTCGCCGGATATCCTGACGACACTTTTTGCCGCGCTGCTGCTCGTGTTGTTGGGCGCTAATCTGCTGGCGATGTGGCGCGTAACCGGCATCGTCATGGCCACACTTGCGCTTGCGGTCTGCTGGGTCTTCGTCGGCGGCATGCCGCTGGTGGACCGCACGGGCTTCGGCGGCATCTCGCTGCAGTGGGCAGCCAAGCTCGTGATCGGCATCGCCGTGGTCGCCGCACTGCTGAGCTTGCGAAAGCGTGTGCAAGCAACCGTCGCCAGCGTGGTGCCGGTCACCGCGCGGCGCTGGTCGGACGCCATGGTGAACCTGGCCTATTTGCTCGTGACGTTCCCGATCCTCGCCGTTCCGTTGCGAAAACTGCTCGAACCACTCACGAGCGCAACCATCGCCGCCATCGTCATCACCGTTATCGGCGTGCTGCTGGTGCTGCTCATGGTCGACGTCTTGCGCCGCGCGCAAGGACTCGCGCTGGCAATCGTCGGGCTGTTCGTGTGTACGCCGATGCTGCTGGGTTTGCCACTTTGGGAGAGCGGCGCGATTGGCTCCAATTTGCAATGGGTGGTGCGGTTGCTGATCGGAGCGGGAGTGCTGGCGCTCTTGATCGGCTTGCGCGGACGTGCGCAAAGGGCCGCTCGCGTGCTCCTTGTGCCGGCATTCGATCGGCAGATCAGCGCGCTGTACGCGCCGCACACCGAAGCCGCCGCCGAGGCTCGCCTCCGTCTGCTGGAGCGCCTCTCCGACGGACTGATCGACCTGCTGTACGTCCTGGGGGCTTTTGTGGCCATTGTTGCCCCGCTGACGGGCGTGTTGGGCGAAAGCAGCCTGAGTTGGCTGACCACCGTGGTGTACCTGGTGTTCGTCGCCGTGGCGGCGTGGTTGCTGTACCGCGTCTGGCGCAACGCCGGGGCGGCGGGCTTTGCCACGCCGGCGGAACCACTGCCCGCGTCCGCGTAGTCTGTCAGAGATGGAATTGAAGACCTTCAGCGTCGCTGAGCTGCGGGCGCGGCCCGGGCGCAAGTGGCACCACTACGGCGAAGACGTCTTGCCCGCCTGGATCGCCGAGATGGATTTTCCGATTGCCGAGCCAATCCAGCGCGCCCTGGAGCACATTGTCGAAGAGGCGAGCTATGGCTACGAGGGCGGCACGCTGTACCCGGCGCTCGCCGAGGCTTTCTCCGCACGCATGCGCGAGCGGTTCGGCTGGGAGGTCGGAACGGAATACGTCGTTCCAGTTGCGGACCTGGTGCAGGCGCTCTTTGCGTGCGTCTGCGCCTTTACGCAGCCTGGCGATGGCGTGGTGCTGCAGATGCCGATCTACCCACCCTTCCAGGCCGCCGTCCGCGACACCAGGCGTCGCATTGTCGAGGACCCTCTCGTCGACGATGGTTCACGCTAT
>Ga0070732_10001201_pt1 | contig 14343 bp, 8 predicted proteins | sample Coa_R1_5_FD_66449 | JGI IMG/M metagenome (GOLD analysis project Ga0070732, IMG submission 66449) | Surface soil microbial communities from Centralia Pennsylvania, which are recovering from an underground coalmine fire - Coalmine... | ecosystem: Environmental > Terrestrial > Soil > Unclassified ...
ATTGGCATCGCTCGCAGGTCGTTGTGATTTGCCCGTTGCGGGCGGAGCACTGCACCCGCTGAACCAGAAATTGATCACCGCTCAGTTCTGGCACGGCAAGAACGGCCTGGCTGGTGTGGAACTGCCTCCATCGAAATGCAAGGCGGATTCGCGCTTCGCTCCTGATCTCATCATCGAAATGGTGCATAAGTACCCTCACGAGATCACGCTCATTCCCATCGGTCCACTTACGAATATTGCTCTGGCGGTGTCGAAGGATCCATCGATTGTTCCGCTGGTGAAAGACGTTGTGATCATGGGTGGATCGATCACCGGAGGGAACGTCAACGGGGCCGCGGAAGCCAATATCTACGGCGATCCCGAGGCCGCATCGATCGTCTTCAACGCAGGTTGGATCGTCACCATGATCGGTTCGGATATCGGCGAGCGCACGCTTATGACGCGTAAGCATCTGGCGCAGCTTCAGGCAGTGCATGGGCCGGAGAGCGATTTTATCTCCAAGCTTGCCGATTTTTATCTCACACGATCGGAAAAGAGCGGATATCCCGGCGCGGCCATGTACGATCCCTTGGCGGTCGCTACCGCGATCGATCCGACGCTCGTAACGCTCAAGGAGATGCACGTCGATGTGGAGGCGAAGGGCGAGTTCACGCGTGGTGAAACGGTGGCGAACCGGATGGGCTCCAACGAAAACAATGTGCTGCACGGGGATCATTATGAAATCGAAGGCGTCGTCGATCTGAAGCCGAATGCGAAAGTGTGCCTGGCCTCAGACGCAGACCGGTTCCTGCAACTCTTTATCACCCGGATCAAAGGGAAATAACATCCTGCCGATAAGGGGCAGCATCCGGTCTGGAGTATCAGAAGTTGATGCGGGTGTCACACCTCAGCCGTTTGCGCGTGCTACCAGTAGTATCGCGAAGGCATAAAAGACGAGCATCAACGTGAGATATACCTTTGCGCGCGATCCGGATCCAGCGAATTCTTTCCACGCGAGAACTCCCCATAGGGCGGCGACCATCGGCGCAGATTGCCCGATCGCGTAGGAAATCGCTTGGCCGGTAAGTTTCCCCGCGGTGAGATTGAAGACAGTTCCGAGTCCCCAGACGCAGCCGCCCAACAATCCCAGTAGGTGACCCGACGGAGGGCCGCTGAAAAATCCACCGAAACCGACTGGTTCTCCGACCAGTGGCTTCTTCATGAAATAGATATTCCAGATGAAACAGGAGAGTAGCGCCCCCAGGGTAAGAAACGTTGCAGCGCTGTAGGGCGTTAGGGAATGCCCGCGTGTCATGGCGTACGTCATGAACGGGCTCCAAAGGCCCATCAGGGTTCCTGAGATCACGCACAGAATAATGCTTTTGCGAGAAGCGTCCTGTCCGGTTCGCGGGAGGCTTCCGTAAGCCTTGCCGTCAAGAATCACGGCGATCAGTGCGCAAGCGACGCCCGTCATCAGCAACAGCGCGCTGCCCTTGGGTTGCAGTATGTAGTTCAGCACGACTCCCACCACCAGGGCGATTCCGATTGACAGCGGAAACGCAACGGCAAGGCCCGCCATGTCGATCGCGGCGACCAGCAGCAAATTTGCCAGGTTGAAAATCGCACCACCGATTAGGGTAGACAGTATGTTCGAAGGGTCTGCGCCGCGAACATTCTCCAGGAAACTGGAGGCATCGTGTCCGGTGCTTCCCATCGTTAGCGCCAGAACGAGAGAAATCAGAAAAATTCCGATGGCGTAATCCCAATAAAAAAGTTCGAAACGGTAGTTCTTAACTCCCTTGAAGGTATTTGCCCACGAACCCCAGCAAATGGCACTGGTAATCATCATCAGCAGCGCAATGGTGAGGCTTTGTGGCGTGAACATGCGTTTCCCCCCTGGAAAACGAGTAACTGTACTCTTCTTGTGTTGGAGCCACAAGTGCGTTCGTCTTCGCGCTCAGTCGAGCGGTTTGCGTTGACACGTCCACCCTGCGCTGCATAGACTCGGCCTTCCTCCAGTTCCGGAGAAACGAGACGGTGATGGCAAAGCGGCCTCGCATCGCAGTAGTGGGCAGTGCAAACATCGACCTGACAACCTTCGCGGATCGATTTCCAAAACCTGGAGAAACCATTTTCGGGCAGAAGTTCGATCTTGGATTTGGCGGCAAGGGTGCCAATCAAGCCGTGGCTGCGCGACTTTGTGGGGCTGATGTATTCATGGTCGCGCGCGTGGGCAGCGATCTGTTCGGTCCGGCCACGATTGAAAACTTTCGCAAGCTGGGAATTGATCCTACTTATGTGAAGCAGGTCGAGGGGTTGTCGAGCGGAGTCGCTCCGATCTTTGTCGAGCCGAACGGACAGAATCGGATTCTGGTGGTGAAAGGCGCTAACGATGCGATCAAGCCCGCCGATGTGGATGGCGCCGCCGAGATGTTGAAGTCTGTTGACTGCATTGTGCTGCAGTTCGAGATTCCTGTGGAGACGGTTTATTACACGATCAGTTTTGCGCGCAAGCATGGAATCCGCTGCATCCTGAATCCTGCTCCGGCACAGGCCGTCGACATGGCGGCGCTCAAAGCCTTGGACTACTTCGTTCCCAACGAGAGCGAGGCCGAATCCATCACAGGGATGGCGGTGAAAACGGTTGATGCCGCAAAGAAGTGCGCCGTGAAACTAGTTGAGGGTGGGATAGCACGCGTCATCATCACCCTGGGCGCAAACGGATCTTTGTTGGCAACTCCGGAAGGTACGGAGCATGTTCCCCCGTTTGCCGTCGAGAGCATCGACAGTACCGGCGCGGGAGACGCCTTCATCGGGAGCTTCGCCGTTTTTCTCGGGGAAGGTATGCCTGAGAAAGAAGCGGTGCGACGCGCGAATTTATACGCCGGGTTATCGACGACTGGAGTGGGCACACAGAAATCCTTTTACGACCGCGCTCGCTTCGATTCGGAATGGTCGGCGCGTGCGTGAGGTGTTTGCCTTAGCAGTATTTCTCCCTTCCCATCATTCTCTTCTGGTGTGTCTGGAACTTCGCTGGAACGTTTTTGCAAATGCGTCTGTGCAAAAAATGAAATATCGATCTTCCAATGCTCTCGCCCACCCCGAAACTTCTTGACTTACCCGTGATGGGGGATTTATAAGCCGTGTCTGCGGCTGGGGGCCTCCTAATTCGACAGGAAGCGGGAGTGTCTTTCTTTTTGGGGAGCAGGCCGACGAAAGGGTGAGCGAAATGTTGAGGAAGAGGACGCTCTTTGCGGTGTGTTGTGTCGCGATTCTTGCTTTAACGTGTCAGTTTGTTCATGCCCAGGCGACGGGAAGCTTCTCCGGCAACATTTCCGACAATGCGGGTGCTCTGATCTCGGGGGCAAGTGTCAGGATTACGTCGGAAGGGACAGGCCTGACCCGCGAAGCCAAGACAGATGACTCCGGCCACTACCTCATTCCTCTGTTGCCAGTCGGCTTCTTCACGATTCACGTGGAGGCTCAAGGTTTTGCTGCTTCCGAACAAAAGAACGTCCGGCTACAAGTCGATGAGCAACGCGAACTGAATTTCACGCTCAGGCCTGCTTCGGTCGCTACAAGCGTGCAGGTGAACGCGACGGAAGTTGCTGTGGAAACGTCGACGCCGACGCTCGGCCAAGTGATCACAGCGGAAGAAGTTTCCGAACTTCCGCTTAACGGCAGAAACTTCGTGCAACTGGCAACGCTAACCCCAGGGACGACGCAGTCAACGAATCCTAACAGCTTCTTTACAAGCGCGGCCAGCAGTGAAGCCGCGACCCGGGGAGCGTTCTCACTCTCGGTGGGTGGTTCCCGGGAACAGAGTACGGACTGGCTGTTGGACGGAAACGACAATAACCAGCTGGATGAAGGCGGCATCGCGATCTTTTCTCAGATCGACGGTATCCAAGAGTTCAAAGTACTGACCTACAACTACTCCGCAGAATACGGTGAGCGGGCTGGACCGACCGTTTTGGTGACGACCAAGTCCGGATCGAATCAATTTCACGGTTCTTTGTTTGAGTTCTTCCGCAATACAAAGCTGGACGCACGTAGCTACTTCGCAAGCGCCACAGAGAAATTCAATCTCAATCAGTTTGGCGGTTCGTTTGGCGGTCCGATTAAAAAGGACAAGACATTCATCTTTGTGGACTACCAGGCAAAGATGCAGCGCCGCGGAGTGCCATTCACCGGTTTTGTTCCGACTACAGGGATGACGACGCCCGACCCAAATGGGAATTACGATTTCAGTGGCGCGCCAACCGTACTGGGTGGCACGCAGCTTATCAACCCCTATACTCCAAAGCAGATTCTTCCCGGTCAAGGCCCCAATCCAGTCCCTGTTCCTTTTCAATGCAACATTGGTACGGGAAGTCCGGAAACGCCAGTCAATGGAAGTCAGCCCTTTGTCTCGGGCGTTACTCAGGCGTGTACCACAATCCCGGCCGCTGTGGTCAACTCCGTCGGAGCAAAAGTCCTTCAGCTTTATCCCACCCCCGACGCCCTTGGTGCCATTGGCTACAACTACATCAACGAGCCAGTTCGGAAGCTCAACGAAGGCACAGGAGACATTCGGGTCGATCACAACTTCTCTGCCAACGATTCGATCTTTGCTCGTTTCAGCTACGATCAGGCGACCAATTTCGTCCCTGGTGGTTCACCCACGTGGACAGAACAGAACGCGTTTGGCAGCAATCAATACATCGACAATCACGGGCGCAATGCCGCCCTTTCAGAAACGCACGTATTTTCCGCGAACACGATCAACCAGGTCTCTTTCGGCTACAACCGAATCTTCAATCACATTCTTTCGTTCGGGACCGGCAGCTGTGAAGCTGCCGTTATCGGGATTCCCGGTGCCGATCTCGGATCCAAATGCGACTCGATCACCGGATATCCCGCGAGTTTGAACCAGTCGAGCAAGGACTGCATCAGTTGCGGAATGACGTCGTTCCTGATGTCGAACTATTTCGCAATTGGAGACCGAGGCTTTGCGCCGTACCAGGGCGGAACCAACGTTTACTCGGTTTCGGACACCCTGGACCTGATCCGTGGGAAACACAATATCCGCTTCGGAGCTACATTCCGCGCGAGCCAGATGAACGTGAGAAATAACGCGTTCCAGGATGGGTTTATCGTCGAAAATGCGGCACTGACGGGAGATGACGCTGCTGACTTGCTGCTGGGCAGTACGGGTATCTTCGCAGCTCACGATCAGACATTCCTGGGTGGAACGACAGGGCGCCGGTGGAAATTGTTTCGTCCTTTCGTGCAGGATGACTGGCGGGTCACGAACAACCTAACAGTGAACATAGGTGTGGCCTGGGCGTTAGCAACGCCGACGACCGAGGTGCAAAACCGTCAGGCGAACTTCGATATCCAGACACTGCAGTGGTATGTCCCTAAAGGCAGCCCCGCTATAAGCGGGTGCACAAAGTGTGTTACAACCGACGGACGTGTGGGCATTCAATTCGACAAAACAGCAATTGAGCCGCGTATTGGATTAAGTTGGAGAGTCATGGGAAGCGAGAAGACGGTAATCCGCGCTGGCTACGGAATTCTCCATGATTCTTCCTGGAATCAGGGCGGGCAGGGCTTGTGGCAGAACCCGCCGTACTATGCCGAGGTGGATCCCTGTCCAAGTGACTTCTGTCTTGGGTATAACAGTGCTTTCGGTTCGCTATCGGGAGGCTTCCTCGTTGATTCGAGTAACCCTTTGAGCGTTTTGTCTTCACCCGTAAATCCGTCCCAGTACACGGGAACCATTCAGTCGATGAATCGCAATTTCCGGCAGGGCTTGGTTCAGCAGTTCAACTTGAACGTGGAGCGTCAATTGCCCGGGAATGTTGTCTTGACTGCTGGTTATGCAGGTACGCGAAGCACACGGATACTGGTCGGCCAGTCCAATGAGAATCTGTCCTCACCGAGCGCATGCGGCGTGAACCCGGGCTACAGCGTGGGATGCGGATTCCCGGCTTTCCCATATGCAGCGGCGTTCCAGCAGGTCGCAGCCAACAATAGCGTCGGAAGAGCCCGGTACGATTCGCTGGAGGTGAAGGCAGAAACAAAGAGCACGCGCCACGGTCTTTACGCACTGCTGGGCTATACCTGGTCGCGAACGTTCGACTCCGGCATGCCTGACGGCCTGGGTACGAACCCTGGTGCGTTGTATTATCCGTTGCCGGGGTATCAGAAGCTGGATTGGGGCCTGTCGCAGCTCAATCTGAACGACAATTTCACAGCTAGCGTGTTGTACGATTTGCCATTTGGGAAAGGCAAGCGCTTTGGTTTCAATTGGAGCGGCGCGAAAAATGCGATCTTTGGGAACTGGCAACTCGATGTGATCGAACATGCCACTTCTGGATTCCCACTCTTCCTTGTCGATAGCGGCGACGGTTCTGGGGTGTTTTTCTCATACAACGGAAATACCTTCCAGCGTCCGAACCAGGTCAGCGACCCCTTTGTTGCGGGAACCGTTGCAGCCAATCTGAATACGCGTTGTCAGTTCTTCCCCGAGCAGATTGATCCGACCACCGGGAAGCCCGGACTTGCGCCCCACAAGATCCATACGGTCGGTGCATGGTTCAATGGCTGCGCCTTCTCCCAGGCTCCGCCGGGCGAACTTGGCACTGCCGCCCGCGCTCCCATTTATGGGCCACGTTTCGCAAACACTGATTTCTCGGTGATCAAGGACTTCCCGCTCTCGTTCCGAGAAGGGATGGGCCTGCAATTCCGCGCCGAGTTCTTTAACCTCTTCAACCATCCGCAGTTCTACATGGGAGGCGCAGGAGGCAGCGGAGAACAGGACGTTAACGCCCAGACTACGCTCGCGGTCATCAATAACACCGTTAACAATGCACGACTGATTCAGTTTGCTTTGAAGCTTAAATTTTAGGCAGATTGCGGTTCCACAGAAGGTCCGGGGCAGACGGGCGACACCCGCTCTGCCCTTGAATTTTGCACGGCCGACATTCGGGGAGTGGTCCGGCTAAAATTTCAACGACATGAAGACAAGGTTCCTACTTCGGTTGACGATTCTTCTGACGGTCACAGCTTGCCTCGCCCAACCCCGCCGCAAAGTCATCATCAACGAAGACTGCTCCGGTCCTGGCGGAAGCAATATGCAGGCGCTGTTGCTGATGATCCAGTCCCCGCAGATTGAGGTGCTTGGCATCACTGTGGTCAGCGGCGATCAATGGCGCGACGAAGAAGTGGCTCATACACTGAGGCTGCTCGAAATCATCGGACGCACTGATATTCCCGTTGTTCCCGGCGCGGCTTTTCCGTTGGTGCGCACGCGCGATGAGGCGCGGGCCTGGCAGCAGAGTTATGGCAAGGTCGCGTATGCCGGCGCGTGGGATGATCGCTGGTGGCACGAAGCGTCTGTTATTCCTACACTCGTGGAAGGAGCACCATCTACCAAAATAGCTGACGAGGATGCGGCTCACTTTATCCTTCGCATGGTTCACAAGTATCCGCACGATGTGACGATTTATGAAGGCGGGCCGATGACCAACCTTGCGCTTGCCATTTCGCTCGATCCGCAACTTCCGGAACTTGCCCAGGAACTCGTTTTTATGGGAGGAAGTTTGAGCCCGCAGAGTGACAATCTGGAGTTTCTGAACAATCCGCGTCACGAATTCAATTTCTGGTTCGATCCGGAGGCGGCCGCGATTGTTCTGCGCGCCCCTTGGAAGAAAATTGTCTGCACACCGACCGACATCTCGGTGAAAACGCATATGACGGCCGCGATGGTGAAGCAAATCGAAGCTGCCGGGACGCCTGTTGCCCGATACGTCGCACGATTCGCCATGCTGACTCCTGGGGCCGACATCATGTGGGACGAATTGGCCGCTGCTGCCTGGATCGATCCCAGCATCATTACACGCACCGAGAGCCGCTATATGAGCGTAGATCTCGACCGTGGCGCGGGCTACGGCAATACGCTGACTTGGGCTGCCGACGATAAACAGCACCCGGCTACTCAACGCGTCGAAATCCAGTTCGACCTCGATACGGAGGAGTTTTACCGCATGTTCGTGGGCCTTATGACGGCTCCCCCGTCCCACGGATCCGGTGGCAGTGAACGAAAGAACGGCATACAATAAAAGCTTGCAACCGTTTCCATTTCCCAATATGTCTCCCATTCCAGACGATCTGAATAACATAAAAGACGACATGATTGCCTTCATCGAAGGTCACGGCATGCGCCGGTTTCATGGTTTCGTGGACTACGAAGAGGTGCAATGCGTTATGTGGGAGATGGGGGAGAATCCCGACGGCTGGAAGGATTTTGTCGAGTTGGCCAAGGCGGCGAGTGCGCCTTTCCTCACGATGCACTCCTGGGTGCTTGAACGCACCGAACTTGATGAGATGGTGCAGCGCTTGTCGAGTTCGGAGTTTACCGACAGCGACGATGTTGAGGATGCCCGCTGGCTCCGCGCTCACGTCGGTAAAGTTGGGTATCTGCAGCTTGGCTGGGCGTACCAGGGATCGATGTTTCTCTGCGAGATCAGCACCGAGTGGTACGACCGTTACCAGCGTCTGCTCGAAGTGTCCGATGAATTCGGCGGGCTCACCATGGACGAGCCCGATCAGGACGAAGAGAACTAGCAAGTATGTGGAACCGCCTATGTGGGGACGGCCGCCCGCGGAGCTATGCTCCGCGGTTTCTGCCAGTGCTTATCCACATCCTCTGATGGAGTAAACTGCCCCATCGTCATGCAGTGGATCCCAAAGCCAACGGACCAGAGCCTGGTCGATCCTCTGCTGACCTGTCTCCGCGGTGATCCTGCGTTCCGTGGTACTGCCGTCGCGCGGTCGGCGTCAATTCTTGCACCAATTCTAGTCCGGAGGGGCATCGCAAAGGGCGAAGAGGCGCAACGCTTTCTCGCCCCTGCGCTTGCCCATCTTCATGCTCCTGAACAGATGACCGGGTTGCGCGCCGCCGTCGACCGCCTTGACGCCGCCATCGAACGGAAAGAGCCCATCCTGATCTACGGCGACTACGACGTAGACGGAACGATGGCAGTGATCATCCTGAAGACGGCGATCGAACTTTGCGGAGGCACTGCCAACTTCCACGTCCCACACCGCATCCGCGAAGGCTACGACATGCGTGATGATGTCATCGAGCGAGCCGCTGCCTCAGGCATACGGCTGATCATCAGCGTAGACATGGGGATCCGCGCGTTCGGGCCCGCGGAAACGGCGGACCGCCTCGGCGTGGACCTTATCGTCACCGATCATCACTTGCCGGGTCATGACGGAGTGCCGAAAGCGCTGGCGGTGATTAACCCGAATCAAAGCGGGTGTGAATATCCCTACAAGCAGCTCTGTGGCGCCGGCGTGGCTTTCAAACTGGCGCAAGGGCTCATGCAGCGCAGACTTCAATCGAGAGATCAGAACAAGCTGCTGCTCTCGTTCATGAAGGTTGTGGCCATCGCGACCATTGCTGACGCTGTGCCGCTGACCGGAGAGAATCGCGTTTTCGCCTCATTAGGGCTCGATGCTTTGCGCAGGGCGGTCAATCCCGGTCTTAGGGCGCTACTGGAAGCGGCGCAGATCTCAGCGAATCGCCCGCCATCTTCCGGGGAAGTCGGGTTCCGCATCGCGCCCCGCATCAATGCCGCCGGACGTATGGATGTTGCCCGCGACGTCATTGAACTGTTCAGCGTCAAGGATCCAGCACGGGCACGCGAGCTCGCTGCGAAACTCGACCGGCTCAATACCGATCGCCAGGAAGAAGAGCGAAGGATCCTGAAATCCGTGGAGGAGCGGTTCGATAGTGACACTGCGTTGTGCGATGCCTATTGCATTGTTGTTGATGGGGACGGCTGGCATCGCGGCGTCATCGGCATCACAGCTACGCGTATCGTCGAGCGTTACAACCGTCCGACGATCGTGATCTCGCGTGAGGGGGATGAGGCTTTCGGCTCCGGGCGCTCGATTCGTTCATTCCACTTGCTCGAAGCTCTGGAGTCCTGCGGAGCTCTGTTCTCCCGTTACGGCGGCCATGCGCACGCGTGTGGATTCGCCATGCCGGTTGGGAATGTCGCCGAGTTGCGGACGCGATTGGACCAGTTCGCGCGGTCCCGGCTCACGCTCGCGGATTTCGAACCCGTTCTTGAACTCGACGGCGAGCTGAGGCTGGCCGACGTTACGCCAGAGCTTTATCAAGCTCTGGAGATGCTGGAACCGTACGGCATGTCCAATCCCGAACCGATATTCGCCGCGCGTGGTGCGCAACTCGTTGCTCCTCCGAAGATTCTCAAGGAAAAACACGTCAAGCTGAAGCTCAGAGCAGGTCAACTTCCGAGATCCGAAGACTCGCCGGAGCTTTCTGCGGCTGCAATTCTGGCGACGCCGCGATGCCATCCGGACGGTGGGGCCATCCGTCGTGACGAACGAGCAGCGGCTGTCGCCGAAGTTCAAGGGAATACCTTGAGAACTGATTTTCGTTCGAAGATCGCTTTCGACGCCTTAGGCTGGCATATGGCGGAGCGACTGCAACAGTCGCCCCTTCTTGCGGGAGATTCCGTCGACATCGCGTTTACGATTGGACAGAACGACCATCCCGAATACGGCGGGATCGAGCTTTCTCTACGTGACTTAACAAGGTGTACTACCAGAAGTGGTAATGCCCATCCCGCTGCGCCATCTCCACGTTAACGCCAAACAGTCCAGCCAGGCGCTCCACCTGCAGAATCTCTTCTTTCGGCCCATCCGCGACTATCTGGCCTCGGCTCATCAGCACCACCCGCTGAATCTCTGGCACAATGTCGGCGAGTTCGTGCGTGACGAGAATAATTGCTGTCCCTGATCGGGCGAGCGCACTCATTGTGTGCCGAACTTTCTGCTGCGCGGCCAGATCGAGTGAATTACACGGTTCATCAAACAGCAGGGCGCGCGGCTTATGTACCAGCGCCCGCGCGATCAGCACCCGTCTTGCCTCGCCCGACGACATCTCGGAAACGGGTCGATCCCCCAGATGCGAAATCTTCAGTTCGGCGAGTGCCGCCTCCGCCATTGCGAGTTGCTTGGGATCCAGCGTGTGGTTCGGATAAATCGCTGTACTGCTGAAGAAGCCCGAAAGCACCACATCGCGCCCGCAAGCGTCTCCGGTGCAGGAAAGCATCAGATCATTCGAGACGATCCCAAGCAGCGAGCGCAACGAGAACACATCCCACGAGTCCTGGCCGAGGATCGACGTCGACGACTCGGGTTGTGCCAGCGGATAGCACTCCCGCGTGATGGTCTTGATGAGCGTCGACTTGCCGCAGCCATTTGGTCCGAGGATGGCAACGTGCTCGTCGGCCCCGATGCGCAAGTTGAAATCGTCCAGGGCGATCTTCTGCCCACGCATGACGCGTATGTTGCGGAAATCCAGCAGCGGCGGTGTGAGTCCTGTTTCCATGGGCAGGTCCAAGGTATCAAAAACTGAGAACTGAGAACTGGAACTGAGAACTGTTCTACACTGAATCTGGATGCCGCTCCCCGTCTACCGCTTACGACGTTTGCTGGCTGCGATTGCGATCTTGTTAACGCTCGCCGTCGCAGGAATGTACTTTTACGCCCGGTCTAAGGCGATAAATGCGGTGAAGAAAATTCCCGCCAAAATTGGTATCGGCATCAAGCAAACAGCTGAGGGTTTTCAATTTTCGAAATCGGACGGAAAACGCACGCTGTTCACGGTCCAGGCTAGCAACCTCAAAGAGTTCAAGCTGAACGGCAATGCCGAATTACACAACGTCTCGATTGTGCTTTACGGGCGCGACTCCTCGCGATTCGACCAAATCTACGGCGACGATTTTGCCTACAACCAGAAGACTGGAGACGTCACGGCTAAGGGGGAAGTGCAGATCGATCTGGTCGCCAATCCGGCAGGACTAGAGAGCCCGGACCAGTCCGCTCCCCAAGACCTCAAAAACCCGATCCATCTCAAAACGCGCGATCTCGTCTTCAACAAAGACTCCGGGAACGCCTGGACGGATGCTCGCGTGGAATTCCGGACGCCGCAGGCCAGCGGTTGGGCCGTTGGAGTCAAGTATGCCGGCAAGAGCAACACACTTACCCTCGCATCGCAGATTCATATCGAACTGAGCGGGCCGAAGGCCGCCGTCATTGATGCGAAGCACGGGGTCATCACCAACGATCCCCGACAGATTGTGCTCGAAGACCCACAACTGTCGCGCCGCAGCGGCACGGTGCGGGCGAACGAAGCCACGTTTTATCTGGGGCCGGAAAACCACGTGGACCGGGTTCTGGCGACGGGAGATGTCACCACAGCAATGCGTACGCTAAATTCCGGAGCTGATGGTGGAGGCAAATCAACCGAGATCCATGGCCGCTCCGATGAGGCGGAGTTCTTGCTACCGGGCGGTCAAGACCTGCTGCGCACGGCGACTCTGAGTGGCAAGGTCTACTTCGAACAAGTCGGAGCCGAGGACCTTCAGGGCGAAGCCGGCCGTGTGATTTTCGATTTCGCCGGCGAAAACGAACTCCAGAAAGTTCATGCAGTCGAAGGCGCACACCTGTCCCAGAAGGTGGCGAAAGCCTCCAGGCCTGGGGACAAAAATAATAGTCCGCAAAACTTTGACCTGACGGCGCCGGTGATTGACTTCACGGTTGCGAATGGCCGTGTCCTGAAGCAGGCGGTAACGTCGGGCGCGGCCCGCATTGTGCTCACTCAGGCACAAGACTCCAGTCCGGCCGCAGCCCAGTCAGACCAGCAGACCGTGGTCACCGCCGGCAAATTTCTTGCCGCCTTCAAGATGTCTGATGGCAAGAACCATCTGACTTCGGTTCGCGGTGCGCCTGAAGTCCGGATTGCCACCTCCGTCGAGGGCGATCCGGATCGCGTGAGCTCCAGCGATTCAGTGGACGCCGCGTTCTTTCCGCAAGGCGGAATTGAGTCGATCACGCAGAAGGGCAACGTCACTTATTCCGACAACCAACCGGCAGAGAAACGTGTGCAGGCATGGGCCAATTCAGGTCGCTACACTCCCGCCGATCACATCCTGGTCTTGACGGGCAGCCCTCGCGTGGCCAATGGCGGAATGGCTACTACCGCCGACACCATCCGGATCAACCGTGCCACCGGCGAGGCACTAGCCGAAGGAGATGTGAAGAGCACGTATAGCGAACTCAAGGAACAACCGGACGGAGCGCTGCTGGCGGCTTCTTCCCCAATTCATGTCACCGCCCACAGAATGACTGCGAATCAATCGCCAGCCGCGGTGGCTACGTACACGGGGAGCGCTCGGCTGTGGCAAGACGCTAACGTGATTGAGGCTCCCTCCATCCAATTCGATCGTGATCACCGATCTGTGGTTGCAGAGGGCACATCTGCCACGCCCGCCCATACCGTCCTCGTTCAGAGCGAAAAGCCAGCGGCGAGCCGACCCGATACGCAAACAGGCGCAAAGACGTTGTCGCTCGGCCGAACCAGCCCTATTACCATCACGGCAAAACGGCTCACCTACGTCGACTCAGACCGGAAACTGCATTACGAGGGTGGCGTGCTGGCACGAGGCGCGGATTTTACTGCATCTTCGAGAACAGCCGACGTGTATCTATTGCCGCATAGTCAAACGGCGGGCAAACAGGCGCTCTCAGCTCCTGGAAGGCTGGACCGCATGGTGGCGCAAGGGGATGTCGCAATTCAACAGACGAATCGGCGTGCGCAAGGCGAAACCCTCACTTATACCGCGGCCGACGATAAGTTTCTTCTCACAGGTGGCCCGCCTAGCATTTTTGATGCCGAACAGGGCAAGATTACCGGGGTTTCGTTGACTTTCTTTAGACGCGATGATAGGGTGCTCGTAGAAGGTGAAGGAAGTACTCCGGTGGTAACGACGACGCGAGTGGCACGATAATTGCGTACCTTGTTGGCACGATAAATGCGTATCCTGGCCACCCAAGAAATCAGCAAGTCCTATCGTGGCCGTAGCGTTGTGAGTGGGGTAAGCCTGCAAGTCCATCAGGGCGAAGTGGTTGGATTGCTGGGACCTAACGGCGCAGGCAAGACTACCACGTTTTACGCCATCGTTGGCCTGATCCCCCCTGACACTGGTCGCGTGCTGTACGACGGCCAGGACATCACCGACGTTCCCATGTATCTGCGGGCGCGTCAGTATGGCATCAGCTATCTCCCGCAAGAAGCATCGGTTTTTCGCAAGTTAACGGTGGAAGAGAACATCCTCGCGGTATTGGAAGCGCAGCCGATTTCCTGGCACGAGCGCCGCGAGAAGATGGAAAAGTTCATTGACGAACTGGGACTGGAGCACATCCGCCAAAACCGCGGTTACGCCCTGTCCGGTGGGGAGCGCCGGCGCGTGGAAATTGCCCGGTGCCTGTGCATCA
>Ga0070732_10001202_pt1 | contig 14339 bp, 9 predicted proteins | sample Coa_R1_5_FD_66449 | JGI IMG/M metagenome (GOLD analysis project Ga0070732, IMG submission 66449) | Surface soil microbial communities from Centralia Pennsylvania, which are recovering from an underground coalmine fire - Coalmine... | ecosystem: Environmental > Terrestrial > Soil > Unclassified ...
AACGAACGAATCTTGCCAAGCGGAAGTGGTATGGCATGGTGCTCTCCTGTATGCGGCTGCAAGATCGACTGCCACATCTACTTGTATTTGGGCGCGTGAACCGGGGATTTCAGGACAGCGGACTTGACGGTCCCTCGATTACATCGACAAGCGCCGACGGCTCCGCCACCAGACTGCGGAGAAAAGCTACATGGTTTTTCTTGCTGACGAACCCCAATATGAAGTCCAGCTAAATCCAGTTCAGTACAGTTAATCGACGCGCAACACCGCTGTCAAGAAAGAAAAATGGGCTACCGTGACGCGGCAGCGGCGGTTTCGACTTCGTGAAGCATCGAGTCCAGTTCCTGGCGGGAAAAATATTTTCCTGCGAGCACGACTGCTCGAATCCTTTGGGTGTTATGAATGTCGTCCAGAGGATTGGCGTCGAGCACGTCCAGGTCGGCTCGCTTCCCCGCTTCGACCGTGCCGTATTCCGAGAGTTTGCCGAAAAACTCCGCCGGATTGCGCGTTGCCGTCTGCAAGGCTTCGAGAGGAGTGAAACCAGCCTTGACGAAGTACGCCAACTCCTCGTGAAGGCTGAATCCGGGAAATACATGCACCCCCGCGGCCGTGTCGGTCCCGGCGAGGAAGGGCACTCCTGCACGATGCATCTGGTTAACGATGTCCAGTTCCATCTGGGTAAACTTCTCGCGAACCGACACGGGGTCGGTGTCCATGTCCTTGAGAATATCTTTGGTGAACATGGGCCAGGTGCGATCTTTCCAGGCCGGAGGCGCGTATTTTGTGAGTGGATCTTTCGCAAAATCGCTCTCGTCGATGAGCCATTGGCCGTGCTCCCAGACTAGCGTGGGGACCTGCCAGGTTTTATTCTTGGCGAATAACGCAATCAGCGCCTGGGCGCGAGCCGGATCGTAGGTGGCAACGAACCTTCCCGGCCCCTTCGGTCCTTTCATCAGCTCGTCTTCGATGGAAGAGCAACCTTCGAAGACGCCGGTGAGGTGCTCAATGCTGCGCTGTCCGGCATTCGAGGCCTCGCTGGCGCGCACCGCGTCGGGGACGTGCCCGACGAAAGGTATCCCGAGTTTCTTGGCCTCATCGGCGGCCGCGAAGTAGCCGTCACGAGGGATCAACGACTGAATCTTAATGAAGTTGACGCCAGCGGCGTGGAGTTCGTCGACGATCTTCTTGCCGTCGGCAGCGTTCTTCACCGGAGCCGAACTGGGAAACCGTGGAACTGGGCCATCGAGCATGGGCCCGGCGATAACCATGTGCGGCCCAAGCAGCGTGCCGGCATCAATCTTTGCCCGCCAGACCTTCAAGGCGTCGAGATCACCTCCCATATCGCGAACGCCGGTAATGCCGTTCGCCACGAAAAGGGGCAGGATGATGTGTTCATCCTGGGGCAGCCAGTCTCCGAAAATCATGTGGACGTGCATGTCCCACAGTCCGGGGATCACATATTTGCCGGAGTCATCGACGAACTCAGCTCCCGCGGGCTTTTTGAGTTTCACGCTGGGAACGACTGCCACAATGCGCGCGCCGCGGATCACGACCGCCATATCGGGTTGCGATGGACCGCCGCTCACATCGACGACGGTGACATGGTTCAATACCAAGGTGTGTTCCGCCGCGACCACGGAGACTCGCAACATTGCGAATAGCAAGCAAAGCATGGCGAAGCTGCTGAATGGGCGACGCGACCTTCGAGACTTGTTGGAACGAGCGCGCGGTGTCGAGGCCGGCATGAACTGAGTTACTGCGTGCGAGAATCGCATTGTGGGGGCGGGAAGAGAATGTGGCATCGGCTGGACATTATAAGTCAAGGCGGCTGTGCGGCATCTAAGCCGCATGCCGAGATCCTGAGCGCGGCGAGAGCCTGCCCTGAGCCTGCCGAAGGGGGCCTCGATCTTGTACTTGGATCACTTCCATTTCAAATTGCGCCACCACCAAAAGAACTCTTGGCCCACAATCGAGAACATGCAATCTCCCCCGGCAGGCTAGAATGCCAGAGTTGCATTTACATCCACTCTGTGGGGAGGACTTCGTGCGCTCCATCTTAGCCTTGCTCGCGCTGTTGTTGAGTTTCAGTCCGGCGGTTTTCGCGCAGAATGTGGTTCGCTATACCACCACCAACGACAATGTGAAGTACCTTTTCGCAACGGCGGAGCCGGTTGCACACCTCAAATCAGGCGATATTCTCGACACCAATACGCTTGACTGCTTCGGCAACGCTCTGCGCAAGCCGGGCGACACGGTCAGCATGGCGAAGGGGGATAATCCCCTCGCCGGCCCGTTTTTTGTGGAAGGCGCAGAGCCAGGCGACACGCTGGCGGTAAAAATCCTTGATTTGCAGGTCGACGGGGACACCGGCGTGGGCGCATTCTCTCCGGGCTTCGGCGCTCTCAATGGCACGCATTACACTCCGGTGCTCGAGCCGCCCTTGCCGGAGCGGGTGTGGTTCTATCACATCGACCACGCCGCCAACACCGCGACTTTCAAGGCGCTCGACTCCGATTTTTCCGTCAAAATTCCCGTACATCCTTTCTTCGGCTGCATCGGAGTCGCGCCTGCCAATGGCGAGGCTCGCAGCTCCCTTGTGCCGGCGGAATTCGGCGGCAACATGGATTCTCCCGAAGCGAGTGTGGGCAATACCGTCTACTTTCCGGTCAACGTGAAGGGAGGCCTGTTCTACATTGGAGACGGCCACGCTGCGATGGGGGATGGAGAAGTTGCCGGCTCGGCGATTGAAGTTCCGTTGAAGGCGCGCGTTCAGTTGAGCGTGATCAAGGGACGCACGATTCAATGGCCGCAGTTCGAGAATGATGATGCCATCATGACCGTGGGCGCCTATCGTCCGGTCGATGACGCCGCCCGCATCGCTTTGACCGAGTTGGTGCACTGGATTCACAAGGACTACGGCCTGTCCGATCTCGATGCCTATGAACTGCTGTCAAAGGTGGCAAAGATCCACTTCAACGAAATGGTGGATCCCAACTATGTCGTCGTGGCCTCGATCGAAAAGAAGTACTTGCCGCCGAAGAAAAAATAGTTGCAGCCTGCCATTGCAAGAAATCGGGCCGGAGCGCATAAGGCGTCCGGCCCGTTCCGCATAGCCCAATCGATCAGAACGAATACTTCAATGAGAATTGGATCAGCCGCGGCGTGCCGATCGTCGAGGTGATTGGCGCAGAGCCGCCGGCGGATGACACCGAAGGCGCCGCGGGATTTGCGAACGACGGGTGATTGAAAAGATTGAAAAAGTCGGCGCGGAAGCGCAGGGTCTGCTGCTCGCCGAGCTTGAACATCCTGCCCAGAGTGAAATCCACGTTTTTCTGTGGAGGACCGATGATGCAATTACGTGGCGTGTTGCCGTAGAGCGTGGCGTCGCTCGGCGCGCCATTAGAAAGTGTCGCGGCGGGGTCTGGCTGATAGGCTGCGGGATTCACCCAGTTCCCCAGGCGCGAGGTGATGCTGCCTCGGCTCAACGAGTTGCCGCAACCAAAGCCCGAGCCAAAACTGGCGGTGGCCGAGGGGCTGGCCAGAGCATAGGCGCTTCCGCCCGAGGGATCGAACACGGTGAACGGCGATCCTGATTGCAGGGTTATCACGCCGCTGACTTCCCATCCGCTGAATGCCGCCTTGGCGGCGCCGTTGGCGTCGGCAAAGAACGGCAGTTGGTAGACCGCGCTGGCAACGAAGCGATGGCGGCGATCGAAGTCGGAAAGGCCGCGAGAGGCGCGCGAATTATTTTGATCGTTTACGCGAGTGACGAATGCCACGGAGGCGGTAGAAACATCGTCAATCGACTTTGAGTAGGTGTAGGCGCTCTGGAAATAAAGGCCCTGAGTGAAGTGATGGGCCAGCGTAGCTTGCAGGGCGCTGTAGTGAGCATCGGAGTTAGGAGCGAAGTCTTCGAAGTCGGCAGGAGCGATGCCAAGAAACGGTGCGCGAGCGCTGACGTTTTCCGCGGTCGAGTCCGCAATCTTGCAGGTGCCCGGCCCGCCACCGCAGGCATAGGGAAGGATGACCGGATTCTGCGGAGTAGCCAAGGTCGCTTGGTTCGGATCAAAGGTGGAGCGCAGGCGCGAGCCTTTGGTCCCCACGTACCCGAGTTCCGCGAACCATTCGTGACCCAAGGCCCGCTGAATATTGAAATTCCACTGCTGAGTGGTTCCCACAACCCAGTGAAGCGGAACCGCGAGCTGGATCAGGCTGTTTACGGTGCCAGAGAAGCCGGGTCCACACTGCGTGTTATTGGTGGAGGCCGCTCCATTCCCCAGCGTGCAGCCCGTAGTTGGAAAGCCTCCAAATATCGAGGGTATCGGTACGTAAGCCTGAGTAGGAGCAGCTCCAAGCGCTGGAATGCCGGGGATTGCAAAAGCGGGACTGCCGCTGTTTGGCGCAAACAAGTTCGACAGACAGGTTCCGGTTTGCAGGCAGGTGCCAAGGATCGCAGGCTCGAAGTTCACGCCGAAGGGATACGTGGGCGGAGTAATGGCGAGGTTGTCGGCCGCCCCTAAGTCCTCGCGCACCGAATAGATGCCATATCCGCCGCGGATGGATGTGGTGTGATGTCCTCCTAAATCGTAGGCAAAGCCGATGCGCGGCTCCCAGACTGTGGCGTATTCATTGTTCAGACCGGCTTGATTGAGAGTTCCCGTGATGCCGGTGAGGCCGAACTTATTGACGCATTTGGGATACACGTAAGGTTGCCCGGTCGCATTTGCAAGAGAAGGATTGGTGTTGCCGGTGTGACAAAGCAGGTCATAAGGTGCGCCTGCGAATTCGTTGCGGAAGCCAAGGTTAATCGTAAGGTCGCTGCGGACGCGGTAATCATCCTGAGCAAACCAGGCGTAGCTGGGAATTCGATAGTCATGGTTGCCCAGTCCGCCGCCGCCCTCACCAAAGAACGGGGATCCGGCCAGGAAGCTTTGGAAGTCCGTCCCGAAGGTGGGAGGAGTGAAGAAGACCAGGCCGTTGTCAGCGATGGGCAGGCTGCGACGCAGGGCGACACGGTCGATTTCGCCGCCGAAGCGCAATTGGTGCGCCCCCCGCGTCCAGCTCAAGGTGTCGATCCAGGCAAAGTTATCGGACAGTGCCGACTGCAATTGCTGCGGGTACGCTCCGAAGCCCCAGGTTCCAAATTGCAGGCGATAAATGTTGGGGTCCCCAGCCTGGCCGTTGACGCCCGTGGCGGTTGGCAGGTTAATCCCGACTTGCTTGTTGGTGATGGGCGGCTTGTTGTCGAGACGATCGCTGATGATGTTGATTCCGAAACGGAATTCATTCACTACTGCGTTGGTAAACGTGTGGGTTTCGGTAATGCTGCCGAAGCGGCTGTGGAGCGGGATATCCAGAGGGAAATTCAGGTTGTTCACGCCCGGCTGTCCGCCGGTCTGGATTCCGAAGGAGTCCGCACCGAAGGGCTCGAAGGTGTCGGAATCAGACCAGAAAAAGCGTTCGGCAAGGTGGTCTTTTCCGCCGCGGAAGTCGCGGTCCCAGTTGGCGGTCAATTGATCGTCGCCGAACCTTCCGGGATCGGTCAACAGTAGTGGCCCGTAATTAAGCTGCGGCACACCGCCTACGAGGGTGAAGCCCGGCGTCCCAGGAACCGTAGGGATGAGCCAGCCGCCGCCACCTCCGCCAAACTGATTGTTCTTCACGTTCAACAAAGAGAGTGCGACCGGGTCGATGGCGGCAGCTTTGGTTCCCGGACAAATAGTGCAGTTGAAGAAAGTGTTGAGCAGGGTGTTGGAATCGCGCGCCGTGGGAAGCACAGGAATGCTGGTATTAATAAACGTTCCCGGGGAATCTCCGCTGCGCTGACGCGTGCCCTGATAGTTCACATAAAAATAGCCGAGTTTGGCGTCCTTGCCGACCGGACCGCCGAAATCGCCGCCAAAGATGTTCTGTTTGACCACAACTTTCCCGAGAAAATAATCATGGGCGTCGAGCGAAGTGTTACGGAAATACTCCCACAAATCGCCGTGGAATCTTGCGGTTCCACCTTTCAAAGTCGCGTTGATGTTGCCGCCGCCATTGCGCCCCTGCGTGGCGTCGTAAAGGCTGGTCGAGACTTTGAATTCCTGGATGGCGTCGGGATTCGGAAGAGGCGTGTACGTGAGTTCGCCGAAGGCGTAGTCCGCCGCCGAAATTCCTTCGATCAGGTAATTGTTATTGTCCTCGCGGCCCCCATTCACGTGGATGAACACCTGCCCACGGCCCAACTGCGAGGCATTGTTCAGGTCGGAAGATGCGCCTGCCGAGAGCGTCAGAAGTTGCTCGAAGTTCCGCGTCGCCAGTGGCAACGTCGTGATGGTCGTGTTGCCCAGCGATTCCCCTGTAGTCGCGGTGGTCGTTTCCACGGGAGGAACGTCGTAGTGGACCTCCACCACTTCCTTGATCGCGGAGGGCTTCAGTCCCGCCGTCATGCGCGTGGTCTCGGTGATGCGCACCACGATGCCGGGATATTTCGTCGTGCCGAATCCAACGGCGCTTACCTCGACTGAGTACGTGCCGACGGGCAAGAGCAGGGCGGTGAAGAACCCTGACGAGTCTGTCGTAACCTCGCGCACCGTTTGGCCGGTAGCTTCGCTGGTAATCGTTACTTTCGCCCCGGAGAGCGACGCTCCGGACGCGTCCTGAACGGTGCCATTGATGGCCCCGGTGGCTCCGCCCTGGGCTAGTGCGTAACTGCTTAAGCACAAAATAAGAGCGAGCGCTCCCACTCTGCGATTGCGAGACATTTGCGTTCTCCTCGACCGATGTTGAAAAAAAATCTCCGCGATGGTTCCGATTGGAAGCTCTGGATTTTCGAGTTTAGTGGACTGCAAGCAGAAGCTCGGCAGTCATCGACGGATCAAAAGAGTGTGCCGTTCGACGATGATCACTGTCAACCAGATTTTCGGCGATTGCCAAGGGGTCGAGCTAAGATAGTAAAGAAGTGACGCTGGGGACAGCACGCTTGGGAGTGATACGCTGTGACCCTTAGAGCTTGCGCTGCGGATTGTTGTCCGCTAGAGCACGAGGGTGCAACTTTTGCGCGAGTCCCGCGTCTCATTTATGCGGATACGGGGTGGGTAGCTGAGAAGTCCAGCAAGGCGAGGGCACTCTCAACTGGGGAATCATATGCTCATTAAGAAGGCTGGTGATATCGCGTCGTCGGAGATCACGTCGAAGAGTCTTTACATGAACCGCCGCAAGTTTTTGGCCAGTGCTGCGATTGCGGGAGCGGCCACGGTGGCAGGCGTCCGAGTGCGGGGGTTGGTTTCTCCCGCAACTGTGGCTCATGCCGGCAACAAGATCGATGGCATCAAGAAGAGCAGTTTCAGCACGACGGAGGCGGTCACCCCGTATAAGGACGTGACCAATTACAACAATTACTATGAGTTTTCCACGGACAAATACGAACCGGCGGGACTGGCGAAGAATTTTCGCGCGCGTCCCTGGAAGGTAAAGATTGAAGGAGACGTGCAAAATAAGCAGGAACTGGACGTCGACACGATCATCAAGATGGCCACGCCGGAGGAACGCATCTACCGGCACCGCTGCGTGGAAGGGTGGTCGATTGTTGTGCCCTGGGTCGGGTTTTCGCTGAGCGAGTTGATCAAGAAAGCGAATCCGCTGGGCAAGGCGAAGTTTGTCGAGTTCACTACACTTTACGATCCCGGGCAGATGCCGGGGCAGAAGAGCGGAGTGCTGCAGTGGCCCTACGTCGAAGGCCTGCGCATGGATGAGGCCATGAATCCGCTGGCGCTGCTTTGTTTCGGCATGTACGGCGAGGAACTTCCCAATCAGGATGGAGCTCCGTTGCGCATCGTTCTTCCGTGGAAGTACGGGTTCAAGAGCGCAAAGGCGATCGTGCGAATACGCTTCACCGAAAAACAGCCGATCAATACGTGGAATCTTTCCGCGCCCAACGAATACGGTTTTTATTCGAATGTGAATCCGAATGTGGACCATCCGCGCTGGAGCCAAGCCAAAGAGCGCCGGCTGGGCGAGTTCTTCAAACGTCCCACGCTGATGTTCAACGGCTACGGCGATCAGGTAGCGAGTATGTACAGCGGGATGGATCTAAAGAGGAATTTTTAGGCGCTCTGAACTGAGCCACATTCAGACCTAGAGTGCTCGGGCGACTTGAAGCGCTGAATGCTGCTGCTCACTGCCGATATCGATGCTTCGCTGGCTCAAACCCGTAATTTTCCTCGCATGCCTTATTCCCCTGGCACGCCTGGTGTGGAAGGGATTCCACGCTGGGCTGGGCGCGAATCCGATCGAGGTGATTACGCACTCGACGGGAGACTGGACGCTCATCTTTCTGTTGGTGACCCTGTCCATCACTCCCTTGCGCAAGCTGACCCGGCAGTACTGGATGATTGGGTGGCGGCGCATGTTCGGCCTCTACGCGTTTTTCTATGCCAGCCTGCATCTAACCACCTACGTTTGGCTCGATAAATTTTTCGATTGGCGCGCGATGCTGGCCGACATCGCGAAGCGGCGCTTCATCACGGCGGGGCTCACGGCATTCACGCTCCTCATTCCGCTGGCCGTGACGTCAACGAAAGGCTGGATCCGGCGCATGGGAGGGAGGCGCTGGCAAGCATGGCACCGGTTGATTTACGTGAGCGCATCCGCGGGCGTGATCCATTACATTTGGCTGGTGAAGGCGGATCTGCGCAAACCGCTGGAGTATGCATTTGTGCTCTGCCTGCTAATGGCGTATCGAGTCGTCGTCTGGACCGCCACCAGCACTCACATTGGGAATCGGCCTCCTGCAGGACTCGAACGTCAAGCTTCTATCAGCCAGCCATCTGCGCGTTAGGATGAAATACCGTGACCATCACAGTAAACCTTTACGGAACTTCCTTGCGGCGTCCGTGTTAGAACTGCGTAAGCTTGCCCTAGGTTACTCGGCCCGTGGAGGCAGTTGTGTCTTTACAAAAATTTACTCTTAAGCGAATTTGGTCAGCGCTGAGTTCGCGCCAGATTGCGCTCTCATTCGCAGTCGCCCTCATCTTGCTAGTCTTTCTCTCAGCCTGCTACAGCAACAACAGTTCTTCAACAAGCACCGGGGTCACCTGCCCTTTGGCAACGGGGAATTACAGCAACGCCAGCCTTCCAAATGGGTCGCAATGGGCGTATCAGTTGTCCGGCTTCGCTGTGCTTAACGGCACATCGTATTCGCCCTATGCAACAGCAGGCACATTCACCGTGGATGGGAAAGGGAACATCACGGCGGGATTCGACGACTTTCTTGGCGGCAACTTCACCGGAAATTATAGTGTGACGAATAACGGCACGGGAACGATAAGCGTCGTTCTGAATTCCGGTTCGAATAGCGGCGTAGCTCTATCATGGGCGATGACCCTCGACAACACCAGTCCGGGGTCGATTTACGTCATCGAGGCTGACCCGACGTTCAACTCATCCGGAGTGGCATATCAGCAGACATCAACCGCTCTGGGTGCAGTGCCGAGCGGGACTTTCGTATTTCACACGCATGTGCTGGCGTCGGGGACTGGTCTATCTGGATCCTCGGCAACGGTCGGTGTTATGACAGTGAATGCGGGCACGATTGCAAGCTTGAATGACGATGTAGTGCTGGCCGGAGTGTCAACCCAGCGAACGCTGGGCACCGGGACTTCTGCGTTCGGCACTCCCGACACCACGGGGCGGGGAAGCGTGAGCATTACGGACAGCCAGAGTGTTACCTCGACCTTCGACTATTTCGTCATTGATGCGAACCACTACCTTCTGTTCGAGACCGATGCCACCGGCGGCGGCCTCGGACTTGGGCGCATGGAAGCGCAGACGGCGCCCGCTGGTGGATTCACAACGGCAACGCTTAGCGGAGGCTACGTTTTTGGCAGCCGGGGCGACACGGCTGCGAGCGCGGCTACCGGCGTGAACAGCGTGGGTCAGTTCTCCGTAGATGGCGCGGGAAATGTCAAGGCAGGTTCCTATGACACAGTTCGTGACGGCAGTGCCACTGTTGGAGCAGCGATTACCGCGAGCGGGAGCTCTTACGCGGTGCAATCCAATGGACGAATGGCAGTCACGTTGAGCGCGAGCGGCACCCCCGTGGGCTTAACGGCCTACATGGTGAGCGGCACGCGCGGGTTCTTTCTTGTGAATAACGACGTAAACCGGGTGGAGGACGGAACACTCGAGCAGCAGAGCGCGGCCTCGTTCTCGGGAAGCGACTTCAAAGGGCAATCGGCATTCGTAATGGGAGGCGCGATTTCTGGCTCGGCGGGAGCCCCGATCGATCGCACCGGAACAGTCAACTCGGACGGAAACGGCAATCTGGGCTGGGCGGAAGTGGTCAACTCCGGTGGCTCAATCAACACACCAGGATGTTTGAGTGGAACCTATACGGTTGCAACCAATGGACGCGTGGCGACTTCAGTGACGAGCCTGTCTGCGAACCTGGTCTTCTATATGGTGTCGCCGACCAAGGCATACATGCTGCAAGGGGACAGCCAGACGGAAGTGTTAGGTGGCGCAACTATGCAGGCTTCTCCGGTCCTCGATCCGCCCGGAGCGTTCTAATCATTAGTAGCACTGGCTTGATTTTCGAGAGATGCTCGAAATTCGTCATCAAGGAACGTCACTTTGAGTGCGACTCAGCGAAAATTGCAGACTCGGTTTTTACGCTTGGCCGCGCTTACCGTGATTCTCGCCGTAAGCCCGACAAATTCTCTGGTCAGAGCCGAAGTGCAATCAGAGCCGCAGTCTGACGCCAAAGCTTCTTCTACTCCTGATGGGGCACAGTTGGTGATCGACACGGTTTCGTTGCCGGTCACGTATGCGCGCGGCAAGTATTTGGTCCAACTGCAGCAACACGGCGGAACGCCTCCCTTCCACTGGAAGGTGCAGCAAGGGGAGTTGCCCCCCGGATTGATACTGGAAGATGACGGCAGCCTGCACGGTTCTCCGCAGAAAGTTGGGGAGTACCACGTTACAATCTCGGTCACCGACAATAGCAAGCCGCCGCAGTCCGTGCAGCGCGATTACGTGTTGAAGGTATTCGCCGCGATGACTTTGGCATGGAAGACGCCGGCTCATGTTGTGGGCAATCGTATCGACGGCAGCGTCGAGGTTTCGAACGGCACACCCCACGATTTCGACCTTACGTTTATCGTTCTGGCAGTGAACGAAACTGGTCGCGCGACCGCCATAGGTTATCAGCGCTTTCCACTGAAGAAGGGCACATCTGAGTTTGAAATTCCATTTGGAGATACGGTGCCATACGGGTCCTATGTAGTGCATGTAGATGCGGTGGGCGAAGTTGCGGATGAAAATCTCATCTATCGCGAACGACTGCAGACGCCATCGCCGCTACAGGTTGCGGCAGGGCCGTAGAACGGTCTCGGCAATCCCTCCTTCCCAAAGTACCGAGGTCACATTGACAGTATTTTGCAGTTTCTGGAAAACTAGATCATCAGTCGGCGTTTTTCCTCCGGCTCATCGCTAGTCGCATGGAACTAGTGCTCAATCTCGCCTGGGTGCTATTGGCGCTGCCCGCCTTCTGGCTGTGGAGCCGGAACACGCGCGGACGGCGGGCCGGGGGCTTCACGTCGACGCAGGTCGTGCTGGCTTTGGGCTGCGCCCTGGTGCTCCTATTTCCGGTTATTTCCGCCACCGATGATTTGCATGCGATGCGGGCTGAGATTGAAGAATCGGCCACTAGCAAGCGCAGTGTTCGCCCGGCGGGTAGTGATCGGGCCTCGGTGTGGAACGGTCGCTCGCACAGTCCGCTTGCCATGCCGGTAGAGTTTGCTTCATCCGTCGTGATTGAAGCCAGCTTTCTCGAATTGCCTACTCCTGCTTGCCCTTTTCCGACGGCGCCGGCGATTCCGCGCGCTAGCCGCGCTCCTCCTATTTCTCACCTTGCCTAAGCTGTTGATTGATAGGACCCGAGAACGAGCCCTCAACGGTTCTTCCCGTTTCCGCAGTTTCTGACGAAGACAGTAGTTTCAAACGTGCCAAGAGACAGACATTCTCAAGAGACAGGGGGTGCCCCCTTGGCGGCGGCAGTGAATTCCGGGAGTCCCCGATGCGAACGAAATTTCTGGCGTGTTTGGTCATGCTCCTGATGTTGGGAGCAACCATGCGCCTTGGCGCCCAGCAGACACAAGCCCCGCCGACCGAACCCTTGACCTGGGAGCAGGTCAAGGACCGCTTCGAGACGAACAACCCCACGCTGCTGGCGGACAAATTGAATATCGACGAATCAAAGGCGCAGGAGATCACTGCGTTTCTGCGCCCGAACCCGGATCTCACGCTGACCGCGGACGGTACGCAAATCGCTCCTCAAAATGGCGTCTGGCGCCCGTTTGCAGGCACCTTTGAGTCGCCTAGCATTAGCTATCTGCACGAACGGCGGCACAAGCGGGAGTTGCGTCTGGAGAGCGCGCGGAAGGGAACTCTGATTGCCCAGTCGAGCCATGCCGACATGGAGCGAACCATGCTCTTCAATTTGCGCAGCGCATTTGTTTCAACCCTGCAGGCGAAGGCGGTGCTGCAGCTGGCGAAAGACAACCTTGTCTACTACGACCACGTGCTCGATATCAGCAGAACTCGCTTTAATGCCGGTGACATCGCGCAAATCGACCTCGACCGGCTAGAACTGCAGCGCGTTCAGTATGAATCGGACTTGCAAGCTGCCGAGGAGAACCTGGAAAACGCCAAGATCCAGCTGCTCACGTTGCTGAATTCCCGAACTCCCATCGATCAGGTTGACGTGGCTGGGCCTTACGACTTCAGCGACCAGCTCATGCCGCGCGACGAGTTCCGCAAGCTCGCTCTGGACACGCGGCCGGATTTGAAGGCCGCCGTCCAAGCCGTGGACAAAGCCCAGACGGATCACAGGCTGGCGGTGGCTAACGGCTCAACCGATCCAACCTTGAGCGCGTGGTATACGCACAACTCGTCCAACAACAACCCGTTTGGCTTGAATACACTCGGCGTCAGCGTCAGCTTTCCGCTGCGCATTTTCGACCGCAATCAGGGCGAGAAACTGCGCACCAAGCTGGATATCACGCGCAACGAAAGGTTGCGCGACGCCGTGGAAGCCGGCGTCCTCAGCGACGTTGACTCCAGCTACGCAACGCTGGACAGCACCTTGAATCTGCTACGACCGTACAAGGCGAAGTACCTGCAGCAGTCGGTGCGCGTGCGGGACACGATTTTCTTTTCCTACCAGCACGGGGGAGCGTCGCTGCTGGATTTTATGAATGCCGAAAGCGAGTACCGCAGTGTGCAGTTGAACTACGTAAATCTGGTTGGCTCCTACTTGACGGCTGCGGCTCAATTGAATATGGCCGTGGGGCGAGAGGTGATCCAATGAAAGCCAAATTTGAAAGGTCGATTCTGACGGCAATTCTTTGTTTGTTGCTGGGATGGCTGCTGGCAGGATGCAACGACGGCAAAGCCGACCCCAAGGCCGAAGCGCCGCCCGCGGCGACCGTCCAGCCCGACATGGATGCCAACAATTTTAAGGTGGACCATCCCGAGCAGTTTCCGTTGGCGACCGCGGTGGAACACAAGGCTGCACCGGCTCTGAACGTCACGGGGGTGGTCCAGCCCGATATCTCTCGCGCCGTGCCTGTAATCTCCCTGGCCGCCGGACGAGTTGTCGAAATTAAAGCCCGGCTCGGCGACGTGGTGAAAAAAGGCCAGTTATTGCTGAGGGTGCAGAGCAATGACGTGTCCGGGGCCTATCAGACCTTTGTGAAGGCGCAGAACGACGAGCGCCTCACAAAGATTCAACTGGATCGGGTGCAGACCCTTTTCGAAAAAGGTGCAGCGGCCAAGAGCGCCGTCGAAACCGCGGAAAACGCGGAACAGGATGCTCAAGCCAGCCTGAACGCTGCGACCGAACAGTTGCGACTCCTCGGCATCGACAAAGAGCACCCGTCGGGAATCGTAAATGTGGTTGCGCCAATCTCCGGCATCATTACCGACCAGCAGGTGACCAACGCTTCGGGCGTGCAGGGGCTGTCAGGCCCCAGTCCTTTCACCATCTCTGACTTGAGTTACGTTTGGATTATCTGTGATGTGTACGAAAACGACCTGGATGCCGTGCACGTGGGCGAGTACGCAACCATTCACCTGAATGCATTTCCTGGCAAAGAGTTCCGGGGCCGGATTGATACGGTTCTCCCGGCCCTTGATCCCAACACCCGGACCGCGAAAGTTCGGCTCGAAGTCCGGAACCCAGGACTGATGCGCATCGGAATGTTCGTGACCGCGACGTTTTACGGCAAGCAGCCTGAAACGCGCGCCGCGATTCCGGCCAGCGCCATTCTGCACTTGCACGATCGCGAGTGGGTTTA
>Ga0070732_10001203_pt1 | contig 14328 bp, 11 predicted proteins | sample Coa_R1_5_FD_66449 | JGI IMG/M metagenome (GOLD analysis project Ga0070732, IMG submission 66449) | Surface soil microbial communities from Centralia Pennsylvania, which are recovering from an underground coalmine fire - Coalmine... | ecosystem: Environmental > Terrestrial > Soil > Unclassified ...
CGGCGCATGCCGACGCTGCGAAGAAAGGCTCGATCGAAATTTCGGCTACGCCGTTCTATCACCCGATCCTGCCCCTGGTGTGCGATACGAGTGCGGGGGCGATCTCGACGCCCGGGCTTCCACTGCCGCAAAACCGATATCGTCATCCGGAGGACGCGCGAGAGCAACTGGTGCGGGGCCTCGATTTGCATGAGAAAGTTTTCGGCGTGCGCCCGAAGGGAATATGGCCGTCGGAAGGTAGTGTCTCCGAAGAGGTATTAGCGATTGCGCATAACTTGGGCGTGCAGTGGATGGCTACCGACGAAGGAGTGCTGGGTCGTAGCACTGGACTATTCTTTGCCCGCGATGGAAACGGGCGGCTGGCCGGGCACCTGGCGGAGAAGCTCTACAACATTCATCGCTATGAGAATGGCTCGACCGCGATGCACCTGGTGTTTCGTGATCACACGATTTCGGATTTGATCGGATTCGTGTATTCGGGCATGCCTCCGGCCGATGCAGCGCGGCATCTGATCGCCAGTATCAAAGAAGCGGCAAAGCCGGTTCTGGAGAAGGGACGCGATGCCGTCGTGTCGATCATTCTCGATGGCGAGAACGCATGGGAATACTATCCGAAATCGGGGCGCGAATTTCTGCGCCGGTTCTATGACGGCCTTCAGCGGGAACCGGGGCTGGAGGCGGTGACGATCTCAGAGGCGATTGCTCGCCATAAAGACTTCGGGAAAATGACGTCGCTGACGCCGGGTTCGTGGATCAACGCGAACTTCAATGTTTGGGTCGGAGCGCCGGAGGATAACCGCGCCTGGGATTACCTGCATCACGCCCGTGAGTACTATGCGCAGAATGCGGCGCGCGCCACCGAGGTACAGCGCAAGCTGGCCTTTGACGAGATTCTGATCGCCGAAGGCAGCGACTGGAACTGGTGGTACGGGCCGGAGCATCATTCGGCGAACGACCGCGATTTCGATGAACTCTACCGCAAGCACCTTTCGAACGTGTATCAGGCGCTGGGCGCAACGCCGCCGGATTACCTGGCGCAGCCGATTACCGGGCTGGAAGTGCGGCCTTCGTTTGTGGCGCAGACGGCTTATATCCATCCGCGAGTAACGGGCGATAAGGTCCGGTACTTCGAATGGATGGGTGCAGCCGCATATACGGCCGACCATCGTGCTGGGGCGATGCATGGCAAACAATTTCTGTTGGATTCGGTGTACGCGGGGATCGACGCGACCTCTCTGTACGGGCGGTTGGATTTCGCGGGAAAGGTTCCAGGCGCCGACTTTGAGATTGTGGTCAATGTGGAGTCCTGGGCCAGTGGCGAGCAGCGTCCGCGGCGCACTCTGCGAGTGCATGCCGCTGCCAGCGCGGGCACGCTCAAGGATTGGAGAATTGAGAATGGGGTGGCGGAGCGCGTTTTGGCGTCCTCAACTCAGGCTAACGAGCACGGGAAAGTGGCGCTCTTGCGGAACTTCGAATTCAAATTGCCGCTCAATTGGCTGTTAGCGGTGCCTTCCGCCGGATCCGAGAAGGCCCAGGAAAAAAAATCGGGCGCACCAGTCGCGCCAACCAGCAAAGTACGATTGCGGTTCAGTTTATGGCAGAACCGGCTGCCGGTGGATTCGTTGCCGCTGGAAGGCTGGATTGAACTGCAAATTGTCAGCGAAGGCGAGCTGCTGTTCGGAGCGTAACTAGGGGTCAGGGATCAGGGGTCAGTCATTACGAAAAAGGGGAACCGGACGGATTGACCGTCCGGTTCCTTTTTCTTTTTTCCAAGTTGGCGTTTAGTTGTTTCCGCCGCTTGGCGCTGAAGCGGTGACTGCCGGGGTTGGCATCGCTGGACTTGTCGTCATCGGGCGATTCAGTTCCAGAGTCAGTTCAGTGCCTGCCGGTAATACCGCGGAACGATGCTTACTGAGCCAATGTCCAGTAGTTGCACCCGCACCAACAGCGCCACCAATCAGGATTCCCGGAGGGCCGCCAATCAATCCGCCGATGAGCATGCCGCCTGCCGTGCCGCCACCTTGCTCGACGGTGTCGCGGCGATCGTGGCCTGATCCCTTGAATTGACCTTCCTGGTTGACGTCACTGCCTTTGATGTTCGTGTCCGTCAGCGTGGCGTCTAGGTAGTAGCGCTCGCCGGTGGGAAGGATCACAGCTTCGGGAAGGATTCCGATCGTGGGCTTGCCCGAGATGCGTCGCGGTTCGCTTACCTTGGTGACGCGGCCTTCGACCGTGGCGCCAACCGGAATTAGGGTTTGGCCTTTGACCACCACTGGCTGGGTGATGCTGCCGTGGAAGGGGTCGCCGACTTTGTTGCTAAAAGTTGCGAGAGTGGTGTCGAGACGAACCATCAGCACCGTTCCGGCGGGAACTGGTGCGGCAGTCTGGGCTGCCAACGTTGAGGCCAGCAATGCGCAGGGCAATAGCATCCACGGTTTCATGGGTACCTCCATAGTCCGAAGCTCCCTTTGACTCTAGACCAGGTATGCCGCGGGTACAAGCGGCGGTCAGTACATGGGGAACCAGCCGAGGTAAGGGCCGGAGAATGGCCGAATGGACGGGGTTCCAATGTGGAAATCGTTGCACTTGATTGTGTCCGGCGTCACATTTCGTTTATGTCTATCCGATATAATCGGGGGTTTCACCAACGTCTGGGCAAACTATGCCGGTGTCGGTTACCTGACTGGCCGCCGGATGGCTCTCAAAGGCGATCATCCCAATCGGGTGTGGGATCCAAATAGTGTCACCGAAATCATAAGTCGAGGAAGAAGAAAACATCTATGTCGAATATTGCTGGCATTCACGCAAGAGAAGTTCTGGATTCACGCGGTAATCCCACGGTCGAAGCGGAGGTCTTTCTGGCGGATGGCTCCATGGGCAGAGCGATTGTTCCGAGCGGAGCGTCCACTGGCGAGCATGAGGCGGTCGAACTACGCGACGACGATATCAACCGCTTCATGGGCAAGGGCGTACTGAAGGCCGTCGAGAACGTCAACGGTGAGATTGCCGAGGCGCTGGCGAACTGGGACGGGTTCGATCAGCGCGGTCTGGACGCGAGGATGATCGAACTGGATGGCACTGAGAACAAGGGGCGTCTGGGAGCGAATGCGATTCTGGCGGTATCGATGGCGGCGGCACGGGCGTCGGCGTACAGCCTGGACATTCCGTTGTACCGGTATCTCGGCGGAGCGGGGGCGAATACTCTGCCTACTCCGATGATGAACATCCTGAATGGCGGCGCGCACGCCGACAACAATGTCGACTTCCAGGAATTCATGGTCATGCCGGTGGGTGCGCCGACATTCTCAGAAGCTCTGCGCTGGGGCGTGGAGGTGTTCCACACCCTGAAGAAAGTGCTGAAGACGCGGGGATACAACACTGCAGTGGGAGATGAGGGTGGGTTCGCTCCCTCCGTGAAGTCGAACGTTGAAGCGATTGAAGTCGTGTTGGAGGCGATTTCGAAAGCTGGATACAAGCCGGGAGAGGAGATTGCGATCGCGCTCGATCCCGCTGCCAGCGAGTTCTATCAGGATGGGAAGTACGTGTTCAAGAAGTCGGACAAGTCGAGCAAGAGTTCCGACGAAATGGTGAAGCACTGGGCCAAGTGGGTGAATGATTATCCCATCGTGTCGCTCGAGGATGGACTAGCAGAGAACGATTGGGATGGCTGGCAGAATCTGACGAAGGAGATTGGTGGGAAGATCCAGTTGGTGGGTGATGATCTGTTCGTGACGAATGTTCAGTTTCTGCAAGAAGGCATCGACAAAGGCGTGGCAAACTCGATTCTGATCAAGGTGAATCAGATTGGCACGGTCAGCGAGACGCTCGATGCGATCGATCTGGCGCGGCGGAATGGGTATACCTCGGTGATTTCGCATCGTTCGGGCGAGACGGAAGACACGTTCATCGCAGATTTGGCTGTGGCCACTGGCGCGGGTCAGATCAAAACGGGATCGGCTTCGCGCACGGATCGGGTTGCCAAGTACAACCAATTGATGCGGATTGAGCAGGAATTGGGTTGGACGGCAAGATTCTTGGGACTGGAGGCGCTGAATTACAACGGTCAGTAGTATCGCAATTTCTATGGAGGGGTCATGCGGAGACTGTGTGGGATTGTGGTTGTCGTCTGCGTTTTTTCGGCTATCGGTGTTGCCCAGACGAAGGACACCGCCGGCTCGGCACCTTCCAAAGAAGAAGTGCTGAAGTTTATGGAAGTGCTCCATATCAAATCGCAGCTGAATCAATACTTCGATGGTGTGGCGAAACAGGCGAAGTTGGGAGCTGAAGAGGGGTTCAAGCAGAAGGTGCCGGACGCCACTTCCGAGCAGCTAGCTAAAGTCGATAAGTTCGCCGAAGACCTGTTTAAAGGTATGCCCGTGGACGAGATGATCGACGCGATGATTCCTATCTACCAGAAGCATCTGACAAAGGAAGATCTGGATGGGATTCTTGCCTTCTATGCGTCTCCGATTGGACAGAAATTGCAACGTGAGCAACCTGCGATGACGCAGGAGAGCATGCAGGTTGGAGGCGAGATTGGGCGTCGGCGGATCGGGGCCATGATTCAACAGATGGATGAGTTTATTGGGAAGATGGCTCAGGACAAGCAGTCCGCGCCGAAGCAGTGAAGCCAGATGAGATCACGATGGAAGGTGGGTTCGTTGTGCCGGACGATTTCAACGATCCATTGCCTAAGAAATTGAGGACTTGTTTTACAAATGAACCGCCTGCTTCATAGCTAGACACTTCTGTAGTCGATCTCGAGCAGATTTAGACCCATTGACGCTCTATTCATAGTCGTTACCAGGAGAAGCTCTCACAGTGAATCGTCCTAAACCGCTTGTTCTTACCATTCTCGACGGCTGGGGGTATCGGGCCGAAACCAAAGCCAATGCGATTGCTCTGGCACGCAAACCTACCTATGACCGATTGCTTCGCGAGTATCCAAACACGCTGATTCACACCAGCGGGCCGTTCGTTGGATTGCCCGAAGGGCAGATGGGCAACAGCGAGGTTGGCCATCTCAACATTGGTGCCGGGCGGATCGTGCATATGGACATCACGCGGATCGATTTGATGATCCAGAACGGCGAACTGTTCTCGCATCCTGTGCTGCTTGACGCCATGAAGCATGCGCGCGTCGGCGAGCGCCGACTGCATCTGTTTGGACTGATATCGGATGGAGGAGTGCATTCGCAGCAGGCTCATCTTCATGCGCTGCTGAAGATGGCGAAAGAGAATGGACTGGATCGCGTATACGTGCACGCCTTTATGGATGGACGTGATACGTTGCCCACGAATGGCGCCGGATATCTCGAACAGTTACAGCGGAAGATGCGCGAGTACAACTGCGGCAAGATTGCGACGGTAAACGGCCGCTACTACGCAATGGATCGCGACCGACGGTGGGAACGTATCGCCAAGGCTTACAACGCCATGGTCTTTGCGGACGCGGAGGGCGGCACCCAGTCCGATCCAGTGCAGGGCATGAAAGATTCGTACAACAAGGGAGTGACGGACGAGTTTGTGATTCCCTTTGTTTGTACCGACAGCCGCGGGCAGGCGCTGGCCACCATTCGCGATGACGATTCTTGCATCTGCTTCAACTTCCGCGCGGACCGTGTCCGGCAGATTACCCGGGCGCTCACCCGTAACAGCGGGCTTAACGAAAAGGGCGGCAGCGATTTGCCCGGTGCGGTGGATCTCGATAACACGATCCCACGCGACCGGGTGCCGAAGAATCTGCATTATGTCTGCATGACGCGGTATGACAAGAACTTCAGCCTGCCGGTGGTGATTCCTCCGGAGTCGATGGCGAACATTCTAGCCAACGTGATGGGCGGGTTGAATATGCGGAATCTGCGCGTGGCGGAGACCGAGAAGTACGCGCACGTGACGTATTTTTTCAACGGAGGAGTGGAGCAGCCATTTCCGGGAGAGGACCGCGTTATGGTGCCATCGCCTAAAGTGGCGACGTACGATCTGAAGCCGGAGATGAGTGCTTCCGGAATTGCCGATGTAGTTGTGAAGGCGACAGAAGACGGAACGTTCGATGTGGTCATCGTGAATTTTGCCAATGCCGATATGGTTGGACACTCGGGCAAGATTGAGCCCACGGTCAAGGCGGTTGAAACCGTGGATGCCTGTCTGGGTCGGATTGAATCGGCAATTCGCGCAAAAGGTGGTGCGATGCTGATTACTGCCGATCATGGGAACGCCGAACTGATGATCGATCCTGCGACTGGGGGACCACACACGGCGCATACCACGAATCCGGTGCCATTCATCGTAGTCGCGGAGAATTCGAGTCAGTTCACGTTGAAGCCGAATGGATCGCTGCGCGACATCTCGCCTACCGTTCTTGGGATGCTTGGGGCCGACGAGCCGAAAGAGATGACCGGAGCAGACTTGCGTGTGTTTTCGAAACCGCTACCCTAGAAATCACAGTGGAAGAAAAAGGGGATGCCTTGGCATCCCCTTTCATTCTTCAAGTCCAATTAGTTCGCCATCAGCGCTGGAGCGGTCGCCAAAAGTCCAGCGACCAGTTCCAGGTCGTGCAAGTCTTCGCGGCTGAAATCTTGCGCGAATTTTGAATCGAGTGCTTTGCGCGAGATCTGAATCACGCCGACCACAGCCGAGTCCCGGTCCATGACTGGTACGGACATGAGCTTCTGAATCGGAGCCGGTGCCGCGGTCTCGTCGTTATCCTCGGGCTTGATCGTCTCAAAGATACTTGCATGCTTGACACGAGCGAAGTTGTTAAAGATCTCTGGCTTCTTGCTGAGAGCCGTGTGCGCTGCCACCGCTTTGCTGGAGAGCGGAATCGCTCCCGTGGTGCGCAGGTATTCCGGGAAAACAAAGCGGAGCAACCCACCCTCGAGGCGCAGCAATGCGACCTCGGTGTACTGCACCCGGAAAATCTTGGCAAGAACCATACACAAATCGAGCGCCGATACTCCCTGGCCCAGCACGGATCCAAGGGGAAGCAGATGTTCGGGAAGGACGATTTCTTCCATCATCGCCTGATCGTTATTTTGGGTCATAAGGTATTCCGCATGGCCCCAATCTCATCGGGGGCAGACACCTGACTGTATCGCATTTTCAACGCCATCAGGTACTTCCCAAAGTAATAGCGCGAAGGCGTGTAAGTGCTTTATTTTGTGTGGATATCCAGCCGGACGTACGGTTCTGGGGTACCATCGGATCGGCCGTTACCCGCCGTAAACAATCAATCCGCTGACACTTTTTGTCATTCGAGCCATCACCCTCCTGTTTCTGCGGCCGAACTCGTTTACACTTCCAGCCATGAATAATCCGACGCAACCCAACATAAAGTTAATCAGTGATCCGTCTTACCGCGAGAATTATGCGAATAGCGTGCAGATGCGGGTGAACATCTGGGATTTTTTCCTCATTTTCGGCACGTTGCAGCAGCAGAGCGAAACGCAGGTCGAGATTCGTAATTTCCAGGGGATTTATTTGAGCCCGCAGCAGGCCAAGGCGTTGCTGGGTTTGTTGCAGCAGAATGTTGCGAGCTACGAAGGCACGTTCGGGGAAATCAAACTCGATCCGCGTATGGCACCGGGGCCGGTGCATTAGAGTCGTAGAGACGTAGCTTGCTACGTCTCCGCCAGTATCACCTCAGAACCCAAGCGACAGCCGAGACGTGGCCAGAGAGACGTTGCAAGCAACGTCTCTACAGTAAAATGACTTCGCCCATGCGATCGAGCTGGCATCCTGCCCTGGTATTCTTGCCGATCTTTGTTGCGGTCTTCCTGTTGCACGGTCCTTTGTTGCAATTACCGTATTTCTGGGATGAAGCTGGTTATTACGTTCCCGCCGCTCGTGATCTTCTTCTAGGCGGGAGTCTCATTCCTCACACTACCGTTTCGAATGCCCATCCGCCTCTGGTGATGGCGTGGATCGCGTTGTGGTGGAAATGCGTGGGCTACGCTCCAGCGGTGGCACGCTCAGCGATGCTGGTGATCGCGTCGTTTTCCCTCCTGGGAGTATTTCGACTGGCGAAGAGCGTGACAAATACTCCGGTCGCGATTGCGGCAACGGGGTGTACGGGGGTGTATCCGGTTTTCTTCGCGCAAAGTTCGTTGGCGCAGGTGGATTTAGCAGTTGCCGGACTGACGCTCTGGGGACTCACGGCCTTTATCGAAGGTCGATGGAGAGCGACGGCGATCTGGTTTTCGCTCGCAGGGCTGGCTAAGGAAACTGCGATTCTTGCTCCCGTCGCGCTTGTGACCTGGGAATTGGCGGGACGGCTTACGCTGAAGAGCGAAAGACTGAGGGAACTCTGGCAGACGTCTGAGACGGAATCCGATTGGAAGCGGCTTCTGGGGCTTCTGATTCCGGTTCTGCCTCTCGCCGCCTGGTATTGCTACCACTACTCGCGCACAGGCTATGTGTTTGGAAATCCGGAGTTCTTTCGGTACAACGTCGCCGCCACGCTGAATCCGCTGCGCTTTGTGCTGGCGCTGATGTTGCGATTGTGGCAAACGTTTGGCTACATGCATCTGTGGTTGCTGACGGGCGGAATGTTGCTCGCGATGTGGCTATCCCCAGTGAAAGATGAAGACATCGAGCGCCCGCGAATTTCGATTCCGGTTCAGGCACGTTTCTTTGTCGTAATCCTCGCCTACGTGTTCGCGATGGCGTTGATTGGCGGCGCGGAACTGGCTCGGTATTTGCTGCCTGCCGTCCCGCTGGTGATCATTGTGGCTGTTTCCACGCTGCGCCGGCGGTTCCGATACTGGCCCGCAGCAGTGGCGCTCGTTGCCGGAGCATTTGTGGTTGCGTGGTTTTGGAATCCGCCGTATGGATTCTCGCCAGAGGATAACCTCGCCTATCGCGACTATGTCGTTTTGCATGAAGAGGCGGAGAGCCGTCTCGAAGCGCGCTATCCCATGGCGCATGTGCTGACGGCATGGCCGGCGTCGGATGAACTGGCTCGTCCGTGGCTAGGTTATGTCACGAGACCCATGCAGGTTGTGCGCATCGAAGATTTTTCGATCGAACAGGTTCTCTCGGCGGCGGATTTCCGCTCCAACTTTGATGTTGCCCTCGTGTTCTCCACGAAGTATGAGCCCGCACATCCGATGCTCGAACGATGGCAGAAGTGGACCGAAATGAAGCGGCGGTTCTTTGGGTATGAGAGGGACTTGCCGCCGGAGGCTGTCGCGTGCATTCTTGGTGGGCGTCTGGTGTTCTCCGAACAGCACAAGGGTCAGTGGGTGGCAGTGATCGAAATGAAAAAGACAGAAATCCTAAACGCACGCCGCTAGGATCGCAGCCGGCGAATTGTGTGACCCTTAAAGACGCGCCTTACATGTCGAGAGCAAGCTACTTCCCAATCGCGTCAAGTACTGCCTGATTGATGGCGTACACCGTGCCATCCGCTCCTATGATTGTCGGAGTGTAGGCTTCGCCGATTCCACTGGACAGTTTTATCACCTCGAATAGGGTGTTGCCGGTGAGATCCCAGCGGTAGAGTTTTCCGTCTTCGCTGTTGACGATCACGGACTTGGTGAATGGGTCCACCGCGGCGGTATTGATGCACCACTCGCGGACCGCGCCGGGGAACGTCGGGAAATTGGGATCCGGGGTCACACCCAGCTGCGTAATGACCTCTTTCATCACTTGAGTTGTGGGGATGACGGGATCGGCCTCGGTGTCGTTGGGGTCGAGGATGGCAACACGATTGTGTCCATCGCCCGTGTTGATGCTGGCATAGTTGTTGTACTTCGTCATGACGAGATACTGCGAGGTGCCGTGATAGCTTGCGACGAGGGATGCGTCTACGATGGAGGCAGTATCGTCCCATCCAAAGCTTCCGGGAATCTTTTGCTGCGAGAGATCGCGATTGAAATGAAGCAGCCAGCCCCGGTCGTTGTGAAGCGGGAAGGGATTCTCCAGGACCCCGTAATATACGTCGCCGTCGGGGCCGACGGTGGGAGTCGCGCTGCTTTCGTCGGTCATGATGGCGTCGAAGCCGGAGGATGGATCGGTGAGGCGGACTTTGTTGATCACTACCAGGGTCTTGCTATTGAGGGCGAGCAGATAGCCGAACCCGAAGTCGCCGCTGCTGACGGCGACGTAGAGAATGCTGCCGTCTTGGGAAAGGGCGGGTGCGCAGCTCATCGAGACTTCGCTAATTAAAGAATCTCCACCCAGGAACGCAGCCGAGGCCCAGGTTGCGGTACCGTCTGGAGCGATGCGGGCGAGACCGCTTTGTAGGCCGATGGGCGTTGGGCCAACTGCTAGAAACCCGAAGAAAAGATTACCGTGCGCGTCAACCGTGAGAGGTGTGTTGATCTGTACGCTTTGCTTATATGCGGTCGGGTCTGCCTGAAAATTCCTTTGTCCGTAGAAATAAAGTTCGCTGACTTGACCTGTGGCCAGATCCGGACTTCGTCGCACCATGACCCGCCCCCCGCTGTCCGGAATGAAAAGCCGATTTTGGAAGAGCGTTGGACCCATGCCGGGCAAGAAACCCGCAAAAGGCGCATGGTAGCTCGTACCGTGCTTCCAGAGGATTTTGCCGGTCGCACCGTTGTGGGCGACCACGCGAAAACTATCCGTGCCGATTTTGAGTGGAACAATGACGGTGTTGCGAGCGGTGACCAATGGTGAGCCGTAGTGGATGAAGATTTCGCCGGCAGGAACCGCCAAGTCCACCGGCGTCTTCCAGTGGATCTTGCTGAGCGGTTGCGACTGCACGGATGAAACGCCTGTGTGTTGCTCATCGTGAGAGTGGGTCGGCCATGCTCGGGATTGAGCGGCCAAATACGGGACGGAGAGCACGAACATGAGGCTGAGGAGTTGAGCTGTCCAGGTTGGTGCTGCGGGCTGAGAAACGTGCGTCATAAGCCCTCCGAAATGGAGATGAAAGTATCAGGAAGAGAAGAAGAGATTGTTTGGAAATTGTCAAAAAATGGTCAAGCGATCGGCAGCAAACGCCGCGGCATCAGCGCTGCATCAGGTGGCATGAGTGCGTCTTGATCACCAGCCATACTTCCTTGCCAGGCGTCAGTTCCAGCGAATCGCGAGCGGCTAGAGTGAGGTGAACTTCCATTTCCACCCTGCACTTTACCCGGGCGGAGACGATCACATCACGTTGCTCAAGCGATTGAATACGTCCCGGGATTACATTGCGGGCGCTGAGTCCAGTCGGGGGGGAAATCGCAAGCAGAATATCGCCGGCGCGAATCCCGATGCGCAGTAACGACCCCACTCCACCTCGTACTAGAGGCGTTTCGAGGACAACTCCGCCTGCATCCCCGGCAATGCGGCAGGTCATGGTGCCCCGCTCTGGGCGGACCGCCTCCACGACGGAATCAAAAATATTCTCAAAGCCTGCTAATTGTGCGACGGTTTCGACGAGAGGCGCGCTTAGTACCTCGTGTGGCGTGCCGTGTGCGACCACGCGTCCGGCGTCCAATACGATCAGGCGTTCGCCCAGGGCGAAAACTTCATCCCGGCTGTGAGTAACATACAGGATCGGGATGTTATGGACGCGGTTCCAGTCGCGGAGATCGTCAATGATACTTGCCTTTGTGGGCGCGTCAAGCGCTGCCAGAGGCTCGTCCAGCAACAGCAAATCGGGATCAGTCACTAACGTTCGTGCCAGCGCGACGCGCTGGCTTTCTCCACCGGAAATGTCACGAGCCTTGCGGCCCGCGAGGTGAGAGATCCGGAATGCTTCGAGTAATGACGTTGCGCGGCGAGAGCGTTCTGCCGGCGGCAGGTGCGCTAAGCCGTACGCCACATTCCCCTTCACGGTCATGTGCGGGAACAACGCCAGACTCTGAAATACGTACCCCACGCGTCGCTGTGCCGTCGTTACATTGACCCGGAGGGAAGAGTCGAACAGGAGTCGGTCCGCGAGCGAGATGCGTCCTGAGTCGGGCGTGGTGAGTCCGGCGATGCAATCGAGCAGAGTCGTCTTACCAGCGCCTGATGCGCCGAAAAGAATCGTGAAGCCGGGTGTCGCATCAATGGCGACATCCAGAAAAAATTCGTTGCCGCGCGATTGGAGTCCCTTTTTTAATTTCGCCTGCAACAGGGCAGCACTCGGGGGCGGAATGTTAGACGGGGTCGCGGCTACTTCGTCCGCAGTGCGGATGTCGCTCATTGCGATCTATTTTATGGGATGAATGACCCATGCACGACGATTTAGTCCGTAAACCAGCGCCAGGAGAGCGAAGCAGACGACGAGGAGAGCCAAAGCTGTCTGATTCGCACCTGCGTAATCGGACGACTGCACACGATCATAGATATCGATCGAGACCGTCCGTGTGATTCCCGGGATGTTTCCACCTACCATCAGCACCACGCCGAATTCCCCCATCGTGTGGGCGAAAGACAGAGCCACCCCGGTAATGAGTCCGGGAGCGGAGAGTGGGGCGATAACGCGGAGGAAGGTTCGCAGAGGGGAGGATCCAAGCGTTGCCGATGCTGAGATCAGCCTCTTATCCACCCCTGAAAACGATGCGGCGAATGGTTGCACGGCGAAAGGAAGGCTGTAAAGGATCGAGCCGATCACCACACCAGAGAAGGTGAAAGCAAGAGTATGCCCGGTGAGCGCGATCCACCAACGTCCTAACGGGCTGCGAGGGCCGAGAACGACTAGCACATAGAACCCCAACACTGTTGGGGGGAGCACAATTGGCAGAGCTATGACAGCTTCCAATAGGAACTTCCATCGCCAGCGGGAGAAGGCGATCCAGTAGGCGATGGGGAGACCGACCAACAGCAGAACGAGCGAGACCGTGAGCGCGAGTTGCAGAGTCAGGCGGAATGTCTGCCAGTCGATGGCCATGCGATGCGCTGAATGATAGCAATAAGGGAGATGTTTGGAGAAATCTGGAGTTCGCCGACCACGGAATCTCTGAGGCTGCCTTAAAAAGTCAACCTCCCCACCCTCTTTTGCAAAGAACGCGAAAGAAGGATGGGGCACCTTGCGATCTTCATAGACTTGATTGAGCCCGGCGCTACCTGCTTGCCGGAGGGATGATTCCGTTCATCCTGAGATACTCGACCATCTGGCCATAGTGGTCGTATCCGTGCCAGGAAACTGAGCAGGCGAGACCCAGGCGCGAAACCTTTCCTTCGCCAAATGGGCTTCTCACTGTTTCCACGAGGTTTGTTTCGTTGATCGTCGCGATGGCTTTGTGGACGTACGCGAAAGAGTCCTTGAGATATTTGAGAATGTCGGCTTTGGAAGTGATCGATGCGGGACCGGCTTCGCCATTGAGGTCCATGGGCGGCTTCTCTTCCAAGAGGGCAGCGCCCAATTCGTAGTTCACTGCGGCTACGTGTTTAATTTGTTGGCCGAAAGTGCGGACGCCTTTGAATTCGCCGTTGGTGGGTGCGAATCCGAACTTATCCTCGGGCATGGCCTCAGCCGCGGGAATGAACTCCTGTTCCATGTTGTAGACGGTGCGGTCAAGGATCTGCGTGACAGTGCGATGCTCTTCCTTTGGCTTGGAGGCTTGGGCAGCCATACACGCGATGAGCAGAAAAGCGATTACTGTCACTTTTGCTTTCATAATTCCCCCTGTTAGTCTCTGACCACCGCCGGAGCCATCTCCAACTCTGCGGCTGTCAGTCGATGCCGGCGGATGGTAGAAAGCCCAACCACCATCGCCAGTGCCGACCATGCAAGCGCTTCTGGAACACCCTGGCGGGCGGCCACTGCTCCCCATAATGCACTGCCGATAGCCATGCCTCCCTGCAGAACCAGCAGATACATCGAGAGCGCCCGTGCCCGCATCCACGACGGACACATGGTCTGAGCCACTACATTAAAGCACGCCAGAATGCCAATCCACGCGGCTCCAGCCGTAAACAATACCAGACACAGCCATTCAAAGATATGGACTTGTCCGGCGGCGAAGGTCATCATCGCGAACAGGATGGTCGCGCCGGCTACGAGGCCATCGACCGAATATTGCACGCGCAGTCGAGGGAGAATCGCAGCTCCAGCAAGCGCTCCCAGCCCGAAGCAGGTGAGCAGGAATCCGTAACCCTGTGCGCCATGGGGTTGGCAGATGACTGGAAGCAACGCCAGCAGAGAACTTGCGCCGATGCTGAATGCGCCTGTACGGATGAGAACGGATCGGACCTGGGGCGCGCCCTGCACATAACGAAAGCCCTCGCCAATCGCCGCGCTGACCCGCTGAGTCGGTTGTGGTATGGGGGGCGTACGTTTCCACGTGTACAAGAACAAGATCACACCGAAGAAGGACGCTGCATTCAGCAGGAAAGACCATCCGGATCCAGCAGCAGCGACTACGATTCCGCCGAGTGCGGGGCCTG
>Ga0070732_10001204_pt1 | contig 14320 bp, 10 predicted proteins | sample Coa_R1_5_FD_66449 | JGI IMG/M metagenome (GOLD analysis project Ga0070732, IMG submission 66449) | Surface soil microbial communities from Centralia Pennsylvania, which are recovering from an underground coalmine fire - Coalmine... | ecosystem: Environmental > Terrestrial > Soil > Unclassified ...
AGAAAAAAGAAAAGCGGATGATATCCTACTAAATAGTCTGCCCCGCCATCGTTGATGGCGTTGCCCCATGCCCCCCAAGCGGCGCCGGTCACACGCTGATGGAAAAGTTGTACATCCGGAAAGGATTGGGTCATCCAGCCGAGCTGGTTGGCCTTGATTTCATCTAGCGTATCCCATCCGAGGCTACACACTAGCCCCCCTAGATTCTCCCAGCATTCTCTTCTATAAATCTTTGTGGCTCCGCGCACGTGAAAGGAGGGAGCTTTCTCTAATTGCAGGCGCTCCCCAATCTTGGTGTATATAGTGCCCCCTCCAATTCCAAGCCTCGGCAAGGGACGGAACCGCTGGAAGCAGCTTTCAAAGTAGTCAGGGGCGAATGTCAAGTCAGCATCGAGGTTTACGAGAAATTCCCAATCTTGCGACTGAAGGGACGAGGTGGCTTCGATGAATGCTTCGATGCCGCCTCCGGTTGAGCGATAACCGCGGTTCTTGCGGCGCAAGATGTGGATCCAGCGATACTCACGCGCGTAGCGATCCAAAATCGTTGCCGTGGCATCGGTTGAGCCGTCGTCCACGATGATCCATTCTGTCGGCTGGATGGTCTGATGCAGGACTGACTCGATAGTGGCAGCGATACACTCTTCTTCGTTCCGAACGGGGGTGATCATGCAGTATTTTACGGCGGGCATAGTCTCTTTCGAGAGACCGGGCTCGCCACGAGGACCTGCAGCTTTGGCGAAATTCTGTAAGTCTTCAACACGCATTTGGGCTGATAGTAGATATCTCATACGTAGTGGCGATTCGCAAAGAACCTGACGACGGCAGTTTCTAGCTACCTAACATCCCACACCCCGGTCCAGTGGCTGTTTGCCTGCAATCCTAACCGGCAGCCGCGACGCCGAAATATGGGAGGGCACAACCTTCGGACTCACGGCTGCGTGAGTTTTCGTGAAGATTCTTATGGACCGTAAAGCTGGCGATTCCTCAATCCTCCGACAAAGACAAGCAATTCTTTCTCCAAAGCAGTTGAGCTATTTTTCGAGCGGGTAAACCAGCGATCTCTTATAATTATTGCAAATCTCTGTGTACTCATTTGACGACCGAAAAATGGCAGCAAGTTGCTGAGATTGTTATGGTCTTTCTTCGGCGGGCATAACGAAGGAGAAAGCACGAAAACGCACGACTCCTCGTTGACTCCATCAATCAGGGTGGCGTAAGGTACAGAGCGATCTGAAAGCCGGGGCGATCCACTGTGCACTGGGCTTTCTTGGGTAGGCATGTCACCGTAGGAATTCCCGACCATCTATCTGCAGGGAGGGTGGACCACAACTCAAGGAAGCTCCTTAGGGAAATCCTGAAACAGGGAGGCATGAATGGCAGCCGTACAGGACTGGTCTAGGACTCTGACGTTCTTTGAGGGAGACTGGCACGAAGGCAATGTGCCAATCATGGGTCCTCGTACGCATGCTGCTTGGCTTTGCTCCGTGGTGTTCGACGGCGCTCGAGCCTTTGAAGGTGTCACCCCGGATCTTGATCTCCACTGCGCACGCGTCAATGAATCGGCCAAAAAGCTTTATCTAAAACCCTCAGTCTCGACCGAAACCTGGGTCAAGCTGGCGCGAGAGGGAATTACCCGGCTTCGCACGGATGTGGCACTTTACATAAGGCCCATGTATTGGGCGGAAAAAGAAGGGCCGTGGGTTCAGGCGCACGATCCGGAGTCGACCCGATGGTGTCTTGCGATCTATGAAGCGCCGATGCGTACTCCCAAAGGTTTCTCGATCACCCTTTCGCCGTACCGGCGGCCAACACTGGAAACCATGCCCGTCGATGCTAAAGCTGGATGCCTCTATCCCAACAATGCGCGTTCGCTGTTTGAGGCGCATGCTCGGGGATTCGACAATGCCGTTGTCTGTGACATGCTCGGCAATGTCGCTGAGCTGGCCACCTCCAACATTTTCATGGCCAAGGACGGGGTGGTCTTTACGCCAGTCTCGAACGGAACTTTCTTGGCCGGCATTACCCGCCAGCGGGTGATCGGACTACTAAGCGAAAAAGGCGTGACGGTGGTGGAAAAAACCCTCACCTATCAAGATTTCCTTAAGGCAGATGAGATTTTCTCGACGGGCAACTATTCAAAGGTAGTGCCCGTAACGCGGATCGATGACCGAACACTTCCCTTTGGCCCTGTGTACACGAAGGCCCGAGAACTCTATTGGGAGTTCGCTCATTCATTTATAAGCGTGCGCTAAGCGGAGTGGACGGTGCATCCGCTTGGATAAGGTGCTACTACCAACGGCGTACGCGAAACAAATCAATCGTGTGCAACTCATGGGCGGATGAATGATTTTTGCGTCACTGCTTTAGAACTGTCGGCTACACGTCTAGCTTTGCAGCACATTGTGTACGACAAACTTTGGAAGGTCATAGTACGCATTTGGTACACTTGGACGTGTCCACTTCGATTGAGGTACTTACCCCAATATGGCAACGGGTGTTACAACGACCCGCAATTCGTGTCGATGAGAACTTCTTTGATCTGGGAGGCGATTCTTCCCTAGCTCTCAAACTATTTACTGAAATATCTGAGGTATTTGGTCGGAAGCTTGCACCCGTGATGATCTATCAGGCGCCGACCATAGCAGCTCTGGCCGCGGCTTTGGAACAGCCCGAGGCGGTTCGATTTCCGCCGCTCATGCAGTTGAAAGCTGGAACGAAAGAGCCGCCCATATTTATAGCGCATGGCATGGGCGGCAACGTCATGGATTTTTTCCAGGTCGTTAAGCACATTCGGACTCAGCACCCAATATATGGGATGCAAGCAAAGGGGATCGAAGGGGTGGATGACCCGCTCGAACGCATCGAGGACATGGCTCAATTCTTCCTTGACCCTATCCGGGGACTGCAATCCCATGGTCCTTACCTTCTGATCGGCTACTCGCTTGGTGGCTTGGTTGCACTCGAGATTGCGCAGCGCTTGTTGGATGCCGGGGAGAAGGCTGGGTTGCTGGTCATGCTTGAGAGCTACCCACATAAACGATATCTTTCAGCTGGACAGCGCCTGCGCCTCATTGCCCGCCGAGCGAAGCGTCATGCGGCGATTTTGATTCGTTTGCCATGGCGAGACACCCTTTCCTATATTGCACACCCTGCAGAGCGTTTGGTGTACATCCCTCGAGAACACGATGGGGCGCGGGGTCAACAGCCAAATGGGATCTGGTTCACCCCCGCGGTGCTGCGGATGCGTGATCGCGCTTACCTTGCCCTGCGTCGCTATCGACCTCGCTATTATCCGGGCAAAATCAAGTTCGTAAAGGCAGAGACGATCTCGGAGTTCCCGGACGATCCGGCAGCGGTTTGGACTAATTTGGCAAAAGAGCTCGAAATCGAAACCGTACCTGGAGATCATTTGGGGATTGTCAATACTCATTATGAGCGACTGGCTGCTGTCCTTTCTCGGTATCTGCAGGAAGCGATAGATGGCAAATAAGCTTCGTTGTGTCCAATTGGACGGTACTAAGCCGGCAGAAACCTGCTCAGGTTACTCCTCAACTCGAAAAGTCGCTCTGTTAAAATATGACGCGAATTTGCAAAGCGAGGGTGTGGCGCGACCCCGAGCTGGGTTTTTCGGTCATGTGACCATTGCCGCTACTGAGATCACCGCTAGACACCTCTTGCGCGTGCAAAGCGTTCTGTATACCGCCCAACTTCGATGCGGTTTGCCGACGCTTTTTCGTAGAACCCGAGAAATCGCTGGTAAGGCCATGAACCTATGAATGGTGCGGAAAGCCTGATTGACACGCTGGTTGCAGGAGAGGTGGGAGTCTGCTTCACCAATCCGGGCACTTCCGAAATGCACGTCGTCGCCGCGCTTGACCGAAATACGGAAATGCGTTGCGTCTTAGGTCTCTTTGAAGGCGTGGTCACGGCAGCCGCTGACGGGTACGCACGTATGACCGGCAAGCCAGCATGCACGTTGCTGCATCTGGGTCCCGGTTTTGCGAATGGAATTGCCAATTTGCACAACGCACGGCGAGCCCAGGTGCCGATCGTGAATCTTGTCGGCCAGCATGCCACTTATCATCTGCGCCACGATACTCCACTAACGTCCGACATTGAAGGTCTGGCCAGGACCTGCTCTAACTGGGTGCGAACTTCCTGTTCTGCGTCTGAGATAGGCCGCGACGCGGCAGACGCAATTGTCGCAGCACGCACTTCTCCTGGGCATATCGCGACGCTGATTATCCCCGCGGACGCAGCCTGGAGCCAAGGGGGAGCAGTTGTCGGGAGACCGAAGCTACTTCGGCCTCCCGTTCCGGCCAGTGAGGTCATCGAGCGGACGGCGGCCATGCTCCGCTCGGGCTTGCGAACCGCTCTATTGCTCTCGGGGAATGCGCTTCATGGCAGAGGGCTGGCGGCAGCGGGGCGTATCGCGGCTTCGACGGGGGCAAAGTTACTGGCTCCTTATCCCTTTGCTCGCTTGGAACGCGGGGCAGGCGCTCCCCCGGTGGAACGTATTGCCTACGTTCTTGAACAGGCGGCTGAACAGCTAAAGGAATTCCGCCAGCTGATCTTAGTAGGCGCAAGGAGCCCAGTTTCCTATTTCGCCGCTCCGGGCAAGAACAGCGTGCTTACCTCCCCAGAGTGCGAAGTACAAATTCTCGCGAGTCAAGGGGAAGACTGTGCTGAAGCGCTTGAAGCGCTGTCAACGGCCTTATCAGCCGATCGTTCCCGGCTCGAAGCCAGAAGCGTCGAGCGGCCGACAGCGCCGGTGGGCCAGATATCCCTGCCGGCCCTGGCCACTGCGGTGGCGGCGGTCTTGCCAGAAGGCGCCATCGTAGTTGACGAGTCCATGACTTCAGGCCGCGGCATGATGGCGGCAACCAAGGACGGTCCCCCTCATGACTGGCTGGCGAATACCGGAGGGTCGATTGGAATTGCTCTACCCTTGGCTGTGGGAGCAGCAGTCGCATCTCCAGATCGCCAGGTTCTGTGTTTGTCGGCCGACGGAAGCGGCATGTACACCGCGCAAGCGTTGTGGACCATGGCACGCGAGGGACTCAAGGTCACAACAGTGATTTTCGCTAACCGCGTCTATGGCGTGCTCAAGCGCGAATTCTCTTACCTTGGCATCGGCGATCCGGGCCCACGCGCCCAAGCGTTGTTTGACATTGACCGTCCCACCATTGACTGGGTCCATTTGGCGAAGGGCATGGGGGTCCCCGGGACGCGCGCTTCTTCGATGGAAACATTTGCCAACGCGCTCAAGAACGGATTCGAAAGTGGCGGGCCAATCCTGATTGAGGTCGGGGTATAGTCCACACGGAAACGCTCAGCTTCCCAGGTTCCTGGAAGCCGCCATTTTTGCGAGTTCGTCCTTCACAATTTTTCCCGTTGGCGTTACAGGCATGGCATCGACCAAAAAAATCTCTGACGGGCGTTTGTAAGGGGCCAGTTGTTGAGTAACGGAGTCAGCTAACTCGGCGGCCGTGAGTTTAGAATCTTTCGACAGCTGAACAAAGGCCACGACTTCCTCATCGCCTTCACCCCTGGCAGGTCGGCCGACGACGGCACAACGCAGGACTGCGGGATGTGCGCTGAAAGCCGCCTCGACTTCGCCCGGATAAACGTTGAACCCGAAACGAACAATCAGTTCTTTCGTGCGACCAACGATGAAGAGGTTTCGATCTTCGAAGCGTGCCAGGTCCCGCGTGTTATACCATCCTTCCGCATCAATTACGGCGGCTGTTTCTTGCGGAGCCCGATAGTAGCCTTTCATGACGTTGGGCCCTCGCACGCGTAGTTCACCCACAGTCCCCTCGGGCACGGAGTTGCCATCAAGCCCAATCAATTTGACTTCCACGCCGGGAAAAACTGGGCCTATAGAGACGTCGCTGCGAGGAGATTCAACTCTGGTCTGTGCGATGGTTGGAGAGCACTCCGTTACTCCGTAACCGTTGTGCAGCGGGAGCCCGAAAAAGGCTTCCGTCTCGGACTTGATCGCGGTTTGTAAAGGAGCGCCAGCGGAGGCAATGATGCGAAGCGCAGGAAACTTTTTGGATTGCACGCCCTTCATTTTCGCGTACTCGACAAGCAATCCAAACATAGCCGGCGCACCGAGCATTATGGTGAGATGGCCATTGTCCAGAGAGGATAAGAGCGCTACCGGGTCAAAGCGTGGCATTAGATGAAGGGTTGCCCCACTGAGCAGCGCACCTAGGAGTACCACTGAGAGGCCCACGGCGTGCGACATTGGCAGGACCCCAAGTAAAGTGTCTTCTGGAGTCAGCGAACGAATCCTCGCAGAAACCGCCGCGACAAACAGCAGTCCTCGATGGGTTAACATGACCCCTTTTGGCTCACCAGTGGTCCCGGAGGTGTAGATCAATGCAGCGACGGCGTCCGGACTGTTCGCCTCAATAGGCTCGGGTACCACACCTTCATCCAGAGGGCCTTGCCCGATCGGCCCAATCTCTGGAACATCCCTGATTACAGCCCCGTGCCGCTTGGCATGTTCCCGAGCATGGTGGGACACCGTGGTGGTGTAGATGACCTGACGAGCACCACAGTGTTCTCGGATCTGATCGATCTCTCGAGCGGAGAGTCGTGCGTTAGCAAGCACGGGCCAAGCGTCCATACTAGCCAGTGCGAGCAGTGTGGCGACGAAGGCCCGGCAATTCTCACAGACGATCATGACGCGATCCCCTGGGCGCACACCGGATTCCATGAGCCAAGCCCGCGCAGAAGCGATTGCCGATGACAGTTGCGCAAAGGTCCAAGCGCCTGAAGATTCGACTAGAGCCAGTCGCTCTGGGCAGCGTTCGAACCAGGACGTCACGACATCACTGATTCGCCTCGGAAGGGACTGCAGGATTTCCGGTATCTCTTGTTCAATCATGACGCTTTGTTGCAACGGCGGTGATTCATGAGCTCCCAAGCTATCTTGACCACGTTACCCAAGCTCGACTGGGAGCCACCGCTGCATATCTCGCCTTACTGGTTCTTTTCGATACAACGTATTGCAACCAATTGTGATAAATACGGCGGGCCGCCAAGTGCCACGGACTCTGCGAACCATTGCGCATGACAGCTTCAGGAAATTCTGTCATGAGTCTCTGATTCGGTAGGGACAAGGCACGCTCCCGAAATTCCGTCAATGCCTGCGCCGTCGCCGCGTCAAAGCACCCGTGTGGCATCGTGGGGTAGGTTGGCCTCTCCTTTCGCAGGAATCTCTTTATGTCTCTGCGGTATTCCTTCGCCAGGGTCACTGCACCGTACTCGGGATGCCCTTGGAAGTGAACAAACAGGCTCTTCTTTCTCTTTTTCACGAATAGGTTCACACCAGCTTTATGAGATTTAGTGAGTACCGTATAACCACACGAGGTCAGGGCATCCTCCCGCACTTCATTCCACCGGGAATGCGGGAAACCCAAGGGCTCTGAGGTTCCACTGATCAGTTCGTGATCACTTACTTTCGCTTCGTCAAAGATCCCGAACTGCTTGTCCGCCAGGGGATGCCTGCCGATGCCGTCGCCTTGCAACACCGCTGCATGTGCCGCTAGACAAGACAAAACCGTCGACGCCGTGTGCTCTTCGGCCCAGGCAAAAACATCGACCAGAGCCGACCAGTAGGGTTCCTCCCGCAAGTCCGAGTGACGAGGTTCAGTTCCAGTAATGATTGCGCCGTCAAATCGTCTGTTCCAGAGATCATCTAGGTCCCAGTAAAAGTCTTTCAGGTGCTCCTTTCCGCAATCGCCTCGTGGAATTTTTGGCAGCGAATACAGCCTGACATGCACTAGAAGATGACCAGCAGCAGTCTCTAAAAGCTCGAAGAATTGTGACTCTGTATCCTCGAGAGCCGCGTCCGGCATGTTGTTGATTAGGGCAATTTGGATTGGTTCCTCGCTGCCGCCGCAACACGGTCGAGACCCCATAGAGCGATTACCATTTCTCGTAACCCAATGGGCAGGAGTTCGGCCGTCATCCATCATTTGCAACATGGCACACCTCCTAAACTTATCGGCAACATGCCCTTGCGTGTCTCAAGCTGCCGTGCTCTCAAGCGCCTGAGCCAGATCATCCAAAATATCGTCGATGTGCTCGATCCCTACGCTCAGACGAATCATCTCCGGCGTCACACCCACCTTCTCTTGCTCTTCGGGAGTGAGTTGGCGATGCGTAGTCGAAGCAGGATGGCATGCCAATGACTTCGCATCACCCATATTGACCATGCGCTTGAACAACCGAAAGGCGTTGAAGCACTTCGTGCCTGCTTCCAGGCCACCCTTCACTCCAAACGTCAACAGGGAACAGCGATGCGGACCCAAGTATTTTTGTGCCATTGGATACAGCGGATTGTCCGGGAATCCGGCATAATTGACCCATTCCACCCTGCAATGGCCTCGCAGATACTCCGCTACCCTTCGTGCGTTCTCGACGTGGCGTTCGACGCGCAGAGCAAGAGTCTCAATCCCTTGAAGCAACAGGAAACCGTTAAAGGGTGACAGCGTGGCCCCGGTGTTCCGCTGGCAGACCGTCCGGCAGCGCGCGACAAACGCAGCGGCGCCGTAGTGCTCTGTATAAACAACGCCGTGGTAGGCCGGCTCCGGCTGGCACATCATGTAATAGCGCTCGGGGTAATCGGCCCACGGAAATTTTCCACCATCGACGATCATTCCGCCCAGAGTTGTGCCATGCCCGCCCATGAATTTGGTCATGGAATGCACGACGACATCCGCGCCGTACTCGATGGGCCTCAACAAGATAGGCGTCGCGATCGTGTTATCCACGATGAGGGGGACGCCGTGCTTGTGCGCGGCCCGCGCCAAACCCTCGATATCTGCGACGTTGCCAGCAGGGTTGCCAACACTCTCGCAATAAACGGCTCTTGTATCTTTGTCGATTAGCTTTTCGACGTCCTCAGGACGGTCTGTTTCCGCAAACCGCGTGGTGATTCCCTGCTTCCCTAATACGTGCGTCAAAAAGGTATAGGTGGCACCGTAGAGTTGCGGGAGAGAAACGACGTTGGTGCCGAGTTCGGTGACATTGGCGAGGGCATAATGGATCGCCGCCATTCCAGAGCTGACGCTGAGGGCATCCACTCCTCCCTCGAGCGCTGCAACTCGCTTTTCCAGGACGGTATTGGTGGGATTCCCAATCCGCGTGTAAATATTCCCCTCGACCTCCAGATTGAATAGAGCCGCTCCATGCTCGGCGCTGTCGAACTCAAAAGCGATAGTCTGGTAGATCGGCACAGCCACGGCCTTGGTCGTGGGATCGCCATTGTAACCGACGTGAATTGCAATCGTTTCTCTCTTCATTCCTTGCGAGCCCGTTAGAAAGAACAGAATCTGCAACTCCCCATTGACTGAACCAGCCACCTTCTTCTTGCGGCGGCTGACCGGCGGGGAGAAAAAATACTCAAGCTCCTACGGCGTCTCCGTTTCTTCATTCTTAGCGGGAATTACGCGAGGAGCGGCACTAAAAGCCCTGCCCCAGGAAACAGATTTGGCTATGGCTTGGCGCAGGCGCTCGGCCGTGAAGCCCGCGCCGAAGGCGAACCGCATCACAGGCCCGAAGCTATTGGCTGCAGCAAGACCAACGAAGTAGAGTCCAGGCACTGAGGATTCGAATGTGGAAGACAGTACCGGAGAGCCGCCGGCGGTTTTGAGGCTGGATTTAATCTCTGTACTCAAAAATGGCAAGCGTTCTGCGTCAACCTTGTAGCCAGTTGCGGCAATGATGTGATCGGCGAGAACTTCTCTCTGGTTCCCTTTCTGCCCGCGAAGATGAAGACGGACCTTGCCACCGTGCACGTCTGCGCTTTCCGTTGAGTGTCCGAGTAACAGAGGCACGCGCCCGACTACCTTTTCTTTCGCGAACCAACCTCCGGAGGGACCAAGATGGGTTCGCACGATTTCTAAGCGGAGACGCCCGGGCAGAAGGAAGAAAGCGCCAGGCGAATTGGCGAAGAAACGCGAACGCCAGCCAGGACCAAGTCCCGATTGAGGGCTCCGAACACGCTGCCATAGGGAACGCGGCCTTCCGATCTGCGGCTTGCCGTGGAACTTCAATTCAGTTTGGCGAGCCACAAGCTGTACGTCCGCATCAACGTCGTGAAGAAGCCCTGCCAAGTCCGTCGCCGATGCTCCGCGGCCAAGTACTACGACGTTGCGGCCTCGGAATGGTTCTAAATCGTGATGGCAATAGCTGTGGGTGACAAATTCCGGCCCAAGGTTCGCCAAATTAAAGGGAATATGTTGGAAGTGCGTGATGCCGACTGCAAGAACAACGCGCCGAGCTTCAATTGCTTCCCCATCATCGAACGTGAGCTCGAATCCTTTCGGCATCCTTCGCAGACCCAGCAAAAGCTTGTTTTCGAGCCCGGGGACCATTCGTTCTTTAAAAGCCTCCCCATAGGCAGTGAAGGTTTCTAAGCGAACGGGAATTCCCGTATCGGCATACTCAATCCCCCGACTCTGACAGAATTGCTTGAGGGTAAAATTGCTATCTGGATCGTAGATGTTCGATGCGAAACCGTCCGACTTAAGCAACATGCCTTTGGGCATGTGGGATTGCCAGCTATCCATCAGCCGACCGAAGATGCGGAAGGGGATGCCCTGGCTCCTCAAATGGGCAGCAACAGACAAACCGTAGGGGCCAGCGCCAATGACCGCAATCTCTAGCATAGATATCGACACCTTCCTTCCTGGTCTATCAAATTTGAGGCTAATCGGACTGAGCCGGTCTAAGTTTGAGGGGCAATCCCATAGCCAGCTCAAGAAGAAGTAAGTCCAATGGTATAAATAAGATAGAAGCCAACTCAGCTCGCTTGTAGGAATCTAATTACCCAATTTGGAGAATCTCTTACCTACGAATCGCTTAGTGTGGTTCGGACCTTTTGCAACCTTTACTAAGAGAAGACTAAGGCCTCACGACTCCACAAAAGACAGGGCTTGCCCCTGATCAATCCTGGCTCAAACCGCGTGCGAAAGAGCCTTGGCAGAGGAAACTACTGTTTGGGGACTTAGGAGCGCCTCATCAATAGCGGTTCTGAGGGCATCGCCTAAGTGTTTTACAAAGGGCTCGACGAGCATGCCGGCGGGAAAAACCGGGAGAACGACGACCTTCTCTCCACCTTCTGCCAATTGATCCCACTTCAGCCCGGGCTTGCTAAACATCCGATATTGTCTCAGTGGTCGGAAATCCGTAACCGTGCCTGCAAAGGGTTGGGGCACGTAATCCATAGATGCGCGATCATTGGCCTGCCAGATCTGGCTTAGGATTCTGGAGCTCGAGCTGGCTACAGCCGAGTTCTTTTTAAGTTTACCCTGCAGCATTCCCCGCCAGACGGGGAGGCGACTGCGAAGAATCTTTACTTTCTCCGAAAAGAATTTGGCCTTCCCGGCAGAATCAAGGCGCAGGATATTGGCCGCGTGAAAGACCAATCGCTCAACCGCGGAGTAGGTCTTCGTCCAAGCAGAGGGGAGAGGGATCTTGTGCCAATTCATGGTGTCGAACAGTGCCAGAAGTGCGATTTCTTCACCTCGAGCCCGGAGCTGTCGAGCGACCTCAAAAGCAATAGTTCCTCCTAAACAATAACCGCCGAGAAGATAAGGCCCGTGTTGCTGTACTCTGCGAATCTCCCGCACATAGAGCGCGGCCATGTCCTCGATGTGTGTGAGTGGCGCGCAACTCCCATCCAAGCCCGGGCTCTGCAAACCATAAACGGGCTGGTCAGGACCCAGGTGAAGCGACAAATCCCGATAGATCAGAATGTTTCCACCAGCCCCATGAAAGCAAAAAAAAGGAGGGCGTGAGCCATATGGCTGAATGGGAACAAGGGACGACCACGTGGAAGAGGGTGCCTCGCGTCGGAGGATCTGCGCGAGCCCTTCGATCGTAGGAGCCTCAAACAGAGTGGCAAGCGGCAGTTTGACGTGAAATGTCTTTTCAATTCGGGCAAACAACTGAACTGCCAGGGGAGAATCTCCACCCAAGTCGAAGTAGTTTTGGTCGGGAGTAATCGAGGGGATACCTAGAAGATCCTGCCAAATGTGAGTGAGTTGCTCGGTGATCTCATCCTGAGCATGTAGGTTTGGGATTACCTGAGATTCCGTCCTAGATTCTTGGATCATCCATCTATTTCCTCGCCGATTAGAAGCGATCTTTTGTGAAGGTCAATTCTCATTTTTGTTCGCAGTCGCTCAAGCAGAGCTGCTAAACGCGACTAGCAGCCAGCCTAAGGCAGCGAGCAATCAATAGGCCAACTCTAAATCTGCCGTATTTGTATGCAGAATAAGGATTTAGTGAAAAGTGCGAGAGCCGCTTCTAGAGACTTGCCAAACATTGTGAAAAACTTTTCCTTTTCTAGCCGTGTCTGTGTATCCGTCCCTGGCCCGGTGTTGTGCGCCGATGATCCGATGATTGTGCGGAAGTTGTGTTGTTGCAATACAATAGCCGGAAATGTCTGAAATCGACTCCTGGGCGCCTACGCCACCTGAACTCAGCCTTGCGGAAGGGGAAATTCACGTGTGGCGGGCTTATTTGGATTGCGGAGAGCCGCTTTTGGCTGAGCTTCGATCCACGCTCGCCTCTGATGAGGAGACTCGGGCGAATCGTTATTTCCAGGTATCAGACCGAAATCACTTTGTGGTTACCAGAGGGATCCTCCGCGAGCTGTTGGGTAGATATGTGGGTTGCACTGGGCGCGAGATCCAATTCAAGTATTCCCCGCACGGAAAACCGTCGCTGTGCCCAAAATTTCTTGATCTTCCGATTTGCTTTAATGTTTCACACTCCCATGGGTTGGCATTGTTTGCGTTCAGCCTCGGTCGTGATTTGGGTGTAGACGTGGAACTTGTGCGCTCTGATTTCGGCGGAAGTGACATCGCCGAACGTTACTTCGCCCCGCAAGAGGTACAGGAACTCCTGGCCCTACCGACCGCCTTGCAGGCCGAGGGCTTTTTCCTTTGTTGGACTCGCAAGGAAGCGTACCTAAAGGCGAGAGGTGAAGGATTGCATATTCCGCTTGAAAGCTTTTCTGTTTCACTAGCACCCGGACTGCCCGAACGATTGTACTGCCCGGATATTGCCCGTTGGAGTCTGCGCTCCTTGCGCCCCGGCGAGCGGTACGTTGGAGCGCTCGTGGCGGGAGGCCATGGATGGTCTCTGCGTCGCTGGGACTGGAGTCCTTGGAAAAGCGGAAAATCGTGAAAATCCAAAGGATTTGCCAGAAGTGGACAGGCGAACTCTGCTGGGAAAAGGACGTCCATGCGCGGATGCGGGAGACGGCTGCTGAAGCCCGTCAACGAGACGGAAGTATTCCTCTTTTCCGAGTGCCCAATCATTGTTGGCGACAAACCCTGCAGCCCGCTCGACCAATGTCTGTCGTTTTTCGGGGTGTCGGATAAGGTCGAGCATCGAATGAGCCAGGTCTTGTTCGTCTTCCCCACGAAAGAAACGAACGAGGGAATTGTTGAAATAGTATCGGTCCACCTTAGTGTCTGACACTATGACAGGAACGCCCATGGCCATGAATTCAAGGATTTTCGTACTAAAGGCCTCATTACCGAAGTCGTCTTTGCGTTTGGGAACGATTCCCAGGTGGGCAGTTTCAAGTACTGTGGAGATCTCGCGTACCGGTCTCCGGTCGTGTACAACGACACGGTTCTCAAGGTGAAGCTTTTCGATCAAGGCCAACAGCTCAGGCTTGGACGGTCCGTCACCATAGATGTGGAAGTCCGCCTTTGGGGCTAGATCCTTAATTCGAGCGAAAGCCCTTACGGCCATGTCCAGACCCTGATGCCAATTCAATGTCCCGTGATAGATGAGCAGGAAGCGATCTCTAATGCTGCCGGTTCTCGGATTTCGAACGAAGATAGATCGGTCGGGGACGTTGAGCATGACGGTGCATTCGCCAGATTTGACAGAGCGAGACAATAGTCGTTCTTGCCATGAATGATTAGCAACAATCACATGGGACGCAAATCCGGCGCAGAAACGCTCCACTAGGCAAAGAGACCGGAAGCCCAGGGACTTGCCCGAAACCCCAAATTTGCTGGCATAGAACTCCGGCAGGATATCGCGAATGTCCAGAATGACGGGCGTTCCTCTTAACCGGGGCACAAGGGCAGATAACACCAAAAAGTCGGGCACAGAATGAACATGAACGAGGTCATATTTTTGGTGCAAGTCCCGCGCGGAAACTTGAAAGAGGGCCCGCATCAGAAAAAGGACGATGCGCCAGAGATAGGAGAAGCGACCTTTCTCCTTGAATTGTCGGCCTTGTAGTCGGTGTACGCGCACACCGCACAAAACC
>Ga0070732_10001206_pt1 | contig 14308 bp, 6 predicted proteins | sample Coa_R1_5_FD_66449 | JGI IMG/M metagenome (GOLD analysis project Ga0070732, IMG submission 66449) | Surface soil microbial communities from Centralia Pennsylvania, which are recovering from an underground coalmine fire - Coalmine... | ecosystem: Environmental > Terrestrial > Soil > Unclassified ...
GGCCTTCGGTTGCCAGCCGGCAGGCTTCCAGCCCGCCGCGGGCAGGCGATAGCCGAGCGAGCCCGCGATCATGTAGACAAAGTAGAGCGCGGCCAGGACCACGAACGTCTGCCACACCCCCACCGAAGTCGGGGTCGCGAACCTTTTCATCAGGAAGTCCGCGAGCGGCGCACCGATCATGGCGCCGCCGCCGAAGCCCATGATGGCCATGCCGGTCGCCATGCCGCGGCGGTCCGGGAACCACTTGATGAGCGTGGACACCGGCGAGATGTAACCGAGCCCCAGGCCCAGGCCACCGATCACGCCCGAGCCCACCCACAGCAGCCACAGCTGGTGAATGGTCACACCGAACGCGGAGATGAGCAGACCGCCGCACCAGAGGAAGGCGGCGGCAAACCCCGCCTTGCGCGGCCCCACACGCTCGAGCCAGCCGCCCCACAACGCCGAGGCCGTGCCGAGGAACACGAAGAACAGGGTGAACATCCATCCGAGCGAGGAGACCTTCCAGTCGCAGGTGGTGGTGAACGCCTCGGCGATGAAGCCCATGTCCTTCGGGCAGTCGACCGCGGTGTTGATGCCGATGGCCTTGTGCAGCGGCAGCCAGAACACCGAGAAGCCGTAAGCCATGCCGATGCACAGGTGGATCGCCAGTGCGCACGGCGGCACCAGCCAGCGGCTGAAGCCGGGTTGGGCGATGTAGCGACGCTTGTCGAAAAGGCCGCCCGCCATCGGGACGTTCGCTGCAGACATTCCTCGCTCCTTTGTTATTCGATAGAGCCAGCTGTTTCAGGAGTCGCTCCGTGGCCTGCACGCCACGTAGGGTCCGGCAATCGACGCATTCTTATCTTTTTGTTACGCTTTCGCCACTGTGACAAGAGCGCCCCGCCGGTGACAATCCTGGCGGGGCGCGTTGGTTTAGTAGCCCGCCTTCCTCCGTCGCAGATTCCACCGTACAAGGCTAGGTGGCAGAGTGGTCATGCAGCGGCCTGCAAAGCCGTCTACGCCGGTTCGATTCCGACCCTAGCCTCCAACAACCGCCACGCCGTCTCCGCGCCACGCGCCCCGACACCGCGCGCAGCGCTGGGGCGCAGATATATCGCAGCGCGACATAATCGCTACCGCGGGCCCGCGGGGCACCGTTTCCGGGCACACGCCCGCCACCCTCGCGCGCCGCCCACTGCCGGGGCGGCCGCGCCGGTCGCTGCAGTCTGGGAGCTGCAAACACCCGCAAGGGGGTCGAGGTCGGAGCCGTCCTACAGCAGAAGAAGTCCGACACCTACTGCCAGCCGGGCGTGTTGGGGGAGTCCTCTCAGTTGCCGTCTGGGATCATTGGCACCGGGTGGGCCGGTGCCGCGCGCCAGCGTGCGCCACCGACTGATGGCCACCGCAGGGGGAAATGCTGGACCCATGAACGCCGTTACGGCGCACGATACTTCAGGCCGCGACTTTCTCGCCGGCGGCGGCGAGATGGGCGAGCACATCCGCGCGCTCGACTGGTCAGGCACGCCGCTCGGGACGCCGGAGACCTGGTCGGTGAGCCTGCGCATGATGGTGAGCCTGCTGCTCGCCAACCGCTTCCCGATGCTCCTGTGGTGGGGGCCCCAGTACATCCAGATCTACAACGACGCCTATCGCCCCGTGCTCGGCTCGAAGCACCCGCAGTACCTCGGCCGCCCGGTGCGCGAATGCTGGAGCGAGATCTTCGACGTCATCGGTCCGCTGATCGATAAGCCGTTCCACGGCGGCCCCTCCACGTGGATGGAGGACATCGAGCTCGAGGTCAACCGCCACGGCTACCTCGAGGAGAGCCACTTCACCATCGCCTACAGTCCGGTGCCTGATGAGAGCGCGCCGCACGGTATCGGCGGGGTGCTCGCCACGGTGCACGAGATTACCGAGCAGGTCATCGCGCAGCGGCGCGTCGCGCTTCTGAGCGAACTCGCCGCGCGCGTCGCGGAGGCCAAGAGCGCCGACAGCGCCTGCCAGGCCGCCGCGACCACCCTGGCCCAGCACGGCAAGGACATCGCCTGCGCCCAGATCTACCTCGGCGAGCGCGGCGGGGCGCGGCTGCGGCGGGTGTGCGAGATCGGCGTACCGGCCGGGCGCAGCGCCGCGGAACTGCTCGAGCCAGGTACCGGATCGCTCGCGCGCGCACTGCGCGGCGAGTGCGTGCAGCTCAGCGACTTTGCCGGTCTGGGCAAGGCGGTGGCGCTGCCCCTCAACTTCGGGCATGCGCCGGCGGGCGTACTGATCGTGGCCCCCAGCCCCAAGATCGCGCTCGATGCGCAGTACATCGCGTTCCTGGAACTCCTGGCTGCACAGATCTCCAGCGGCATCGGCAACGCGGTGGCGTACGACGAGGAGCGCCGCCGTGCCGAGGCGCTGGCCGAGGTCGACCGCAGCAAGACGGCTTTCTTTTCCAACGTCAGCCACGAGTTCCGCACGCCTCTTACCCTGATACTCGGGCCACTCGAAGCGGCGCTCGCGCAGAGCAAGCTGCCGGCCGCCGCGCGCGAGCAGCTCGACATAGTACGCGGCAATGCCCAGCGGCTGCTGAAGCTGGTCAACTCGCTGCTCGAGTTCTCGCGCATCGAGGCCGGACGCATCCAGGCTGCCTACCAGGCCACCGACCTGGCGGCGTGCACCCGCGATCTGGCCAGCATGTTCCGCTCGACGATGGAGCGCGCCGGTCTGCGCCTGGTGGTCGAGTGCCCGGACCTGCGCACGCCGGTCTACGTCGATCGCGACATGTGGGAGAAGATCGTCCTCAACCTGCTGTCCAACGCCTTCAAGTTCACCCTCAAGGGACGGGTGGAGGTGCGGCTGCGGCGCGAGGCGGCGAGCGCGGTGTTCGAGGTGGCCGATACCGGGGTCGGCATCGCCGCGGCCGAGATGCCGCGCCTGTTCGAGCGCTTTCATCGCGTCGAGGGCTCGGCCGGGCGGACCCAGGAAGGCAGCGGCATCGGTCTGGCGCTGGTGCACGAGCTGGTGCGCCTGCACGGCGGCAGCATCGAGGCGCAGAGCGCCCCCGGGCGCGGCACCACGCTGCGCGTGCGACTGCCGTTCGGGCATGCGCACCTGCCGGCCGCGCGGGTCGGCACGCAGCAGTCCGGCAGCGGCCTGTCCAGCGCACCCAGCTATGTCGCGGAGGCGGCGCGCTGGCTCCACGACGACGGTGCCGACACCGGCTCGCGCCTGCTGCTCGATGCCACCGCGGCTCACGGCGGCGCCCGCGACCAGCGCTTCGCGGCAACCTTCGGCGCGCGCATCGTGCTCGCCGACGACAATGCCGACATGCTCGCCTACGTGCGCGACCTGCTTGCGCCGATGTACACGGTCGAGGCGGTGCACGACGGCGCCGAGGCGCTGGCGGCAGCGAGTGCCCAGCGTCCCGACCTCATCCTGTCGGACGTCATGATGCCGCACGTCGACGGCTTCGGGTTGTTGCAGCGGCTGCGGGCGAGTCCGGCGCTGCGCGATGTGCCGGTGATCCTGCTGTCGGCACGCGCCGGCGACGAGGCGCGCATCGAGGGCCTGGACGCCGGCGCCGACGACTACCTCGTCAAGCCATTCTCGGCGCGCGAGCTCGTGACGCGTGTCGGGGCGCTGCTCGAGCGGCGCCGGGAGCGCCAGACCGCCAATCTGCGGACCGCGCAGTTTGAGACCTTGCTGCAGGCGGCGCCCCTCGGGGTATACCTGGTGGATGCCGACTTCCGGATCCGGGACGCCAACCCCACCGCCCTCCAGGATTTCGCCACCGTGCCCGACGTCATGGGCCGCGACTTTGGCGAGGTCATGGCGCTCATGTGGCCGGCAGAGCATGCAGCCGAGATCGTGCACCGCTTCCGTCACACCCTGGAAACTGGGGAGCCGTACCTGATCGAAGAGTGCGCCGAGGCGCGCAGCGGCAGTAGCGAGACGCGTTACTACGAGTGGCAGATCCACCGCATCCCGTTGCCGGACGGGCGAGCCGGCGTGGTGTGCTACTTCCGCGACATCTCCCCGCACGTCAAGGCGCGTCTGCAGCTGGAGCTGGCCGACCGTCAGAAGAACGAGTTCCTGGCGATGCTGGCGCACGAGCTGCGCAATCCCATGGCGCCGATCCGCAACGTCGGCGAGCTGCTCTCGCACCCCCTGCACGCGGAGCAGCGGCACGCGGTCACCAGCATCCTGCGCCGCCAGGTCGGAGTGCTGTCGCGCCTCGTGGATGACCTGCTCGACGTGTCGCGCATCACCCAGGGGCGCATCGAGCTCAAGCGCCAGCCGGTGCAGATCGCCGAGGTGGTCGCCCAGGCGGTCGAGACGGTGCAGCCGCTGCTGAGCGAGCGCGGCCATCGCCTCTCGATCGTCAGTCACGGGGCACTGCGTGTGCGCGGTGACGTGACGCGGCTGGTGCAGTGCGTGGTCAACCTGCTGAGCAACTCCGCCAAGTACACCCAGAGCGGCGGCGAGATCCGCGTCGAGTCGCTGCAGCAGGGCAACGAGGCGCTCATCGTCGTCACCGACAACGGCGCCGGCATCAGCGCCGAGCTGCTGCCGCACGTGTTCGACCTGTTCGTGCAGAGTGACCGCACGCTTGACCGCGCGCAGGGCGGCCTGGGCATCGGCCTGTCGCTCGTCAAGCGTCTGGTCGAGATGCACGCCGGGCGCGTGGCGGCTGCGAGCCCCGGCAGCGGCCGCGGCTCGACCTTCGAGATTCGCCTGCCGCTGGCCAGCGGGCGCGAAGGGGCGGCGCCGGAGGCGCTGCCGGGGCGGCCGGCGCCGCGCAGGATCCTGATCGTCGACGACAACGCGGACGCGGCCGATTCGCTCGCGATGCTGTTGCGGCTCGAGGGTCACACCATCGATCTCAGCTACGACGCACGCGAGGCCCTGCAGCGCGTGCACACGCTGCGACCGGACGTCGTGCTGCTCGACATCGGCCTGCCGCACGTCAACGGATACGACATCGCGCGCGCGATCCGTGCCTCCGCGCAGCTGCGCGACGTGCGCCTGGTAGCGCTCACCGGCTATGGCCAGGCCGAGGATCGGCAGCGGGCGCGCGCGGCGGGCTTCGACGAGCACCTGGTGAAGCCGGTCGACCCGACCGCTCTGCAGCGCGTGCTCGGCGCCGCTTAAGGTCGCCTCACGGCTGCGGCCCGAGCGGTGCTGCCGCGGCGCGGGCGCCAAGACGCGGCGCATCCAGGCGCGCTGCCAGTGCCGCGAACCCTGCTGTCGCTCCGCGCCAGGCGAGTGCATCGACGTCATCGAAGAGCGGCGCATCGCTGCGCAGCGTGGCGAGGTCCTTGAAGAGCAGCGCCAGCTCCCGCCTCTCGCCCAGTACCTCCGGCGGGAAATCCTCGAGCGCACCATGGCGCGCGATGAGGCGCGCCGCGGTCACGCGGCCGATGCCTGCCAGGCCCGGATAACCGTCGGCGCTGTCACCGACCAGCGCCAGCAGGTCGGGAATTCGCTCAGGGTCGACACCGAACTTGGCGCGCACTGCCGCCGCGTCGCGGATCTGCTTGCTGCGGCGGTCGACCTGCACGACGTACGTGTCGCGTACGCACTGCGCCAGGTCCTTGTCGGGCGTCCAGATGCAGACCCGCTCGGTGCGCACGTCGGCGGCGGCGAGTCGCGCGGCGGAGGCGAGCGCGTCATCAGCCTCGAGCTCGGTCATCGGCCACACCGCGACACCCATGCTCGCGAGCGCATCCTCGAGCGGATGGAACTGCGCGAGCAGCGCGGGCTCGATGCCGTCGCCGGTCTTGTAGCCGGCCCACAGGCGGTTGCGGAACGACTCGATCACGTGATCGGTCGCCACGCCGACGTGCGTGGCGCCTTCCTCTATCATCTGCAGCACGGTGTTGAGCACGCCGACGGCGGCCCCAAAGGGCGGGTCGCCGCCCTTGCTGAAGCGGCGCAGGCCGTAGAAGTGTCGGAACAGCTCGTACGTGCCATCTATCAGATGAACGATCACGCCGCCTGCGCCTCCTGGTGGCGTTGTGGGGCCGTAAGAATATTCCGACGACCCAAGCTGCACCACGCCGACGGCCGCTCCAGCCTCTGCGCCGGCTGTGGCAGGAACCAGATGCCGGGCAGCATGAGTCTCACTCGTAGGGTCTGTGTACGACCATACCCGGAACGGAGGTCCAGCGTGAGCAGCTCGAAATTCACACAGGGGATAGGGCGTTGTGCCGTGTTCGTCGCGGCGGCGCTGGTGGTGAGCGGGTGCGCATCGCGCAAGCACGAGCTCGCGCGCGACAGCATCAGCTCGCAGGCGCCGTTCAGCAAGACCTTCACCGGCTCAGGCGATGCGGTGTGCTGGAGCGTCAAGCGGGCGCTGCTCAGCCAGGGCTACATGCTCGACCGCTCCAACGACAATGGCGTGCTGACCGGCACGCGTGACTTCCAGCCGAACCCGAAGCTGAACGTCAGCTACCGGCTGCAGACCACGTGTGCGGACAACCGTGACGGCAGCAGCATCGTGTTCGTCACCGCCCAGCGCGAGGACAGCGAGCTGCAGAAGATGAAGCAGACGACCAGCGTCGGTGTGGGGCCGGCGACGCTCACCATGCCGTCGGGCTCGGCGCGGGTGCTCGGCACGGTGCGCCGCGAGACGATCACGGATCCGGGTTTCTACAACACATTCTTTACTCTGGTGCAGGGCTACGTCGACCAGGAGCGCCTCGCGAAGGCGCGTGACGAAGAGCGGCCCCGCAGCAGTGAGCGTCGCGGCGACGACCGGGACCGCAGTGACAGCTCCGAGCCGCAGGACCAGCGGCCGCAGCAGGCGCGCAATCCGTAGCGCACCAGCGCAGCTCCCGGTCGGGAGCCCGAAGTTCAGTTTTGTTTGACGCTTTTCAGGAGGCGAAGGAGGTGCCATGAAGCACAAAACCCTGATTGCAATGACGGTTGGATCGATACTGGCGGCGACGCTGCCGGTTGCTTGGGCCGATGCCCAGCAGCCGCAGATGACGCCCGACCAGGACAACCCACCCCAGCAGCAGACGCCAGTCTCTGGCGGCACGAGCTACCAGCCGGGACCCACCGGTCAGGTCGGTAGCGGCGGGCAGGCCGGCGGCGGCGCACAGGGCAGTGCCAGCGCCAGCGGGCAGGCAAATGCCGGTGGCCAGGTGAACGGGCAGAGCGGCGCGAGCGGCTATGGCACGTCGTCGGGCGAAAGCAAGTACCCGGCGACGGAGGCCGACCGGGTTGGTGCTGAAAAGCAGATCCAGGCGGACAAGCGTTATATCCAGTCCGACCGTAAGCGCCTCGCCGAGGACCGGCAGGACATCGAGCGCTACCAGGAGGACCTGCGACGGGACTACGCCGCGCAGAAAAACGGCGCCAACAATCAGGCCGACATCGACCGTGACAAGGCCGATCTCCAAGGTGCCCGTGACAACATGAATGAGGTGCGTGCCAACATCCGGGGTCTGCACCAGGGCATCCGTGGCGATGCGGGCATCGCCAATAGCGGTCAGGACGAGCGCCGTGACCAGAAGGGCGATGACGACCATGACGGCATGGCACGCAACAACGAGCATCGGGACTTCGACCGGGAGCGTGACTCCATGCGCGATGGTCACCGCGACTACGGCCAGAAGGGCGATGACGACCATGACAACATGGCGCGCAACAACGAACACCGGGACTTCGACCGGGATCGTGACTCCATGCGCGACGGCCATCGCGACCTGCGCACCACCGAGGGTCCGGGGCACGGCGATCTGGCGAACGACCGGCGCGATCTCGATCACGACCGGACCGATGTGCGCAGCGACCATCGTGATGTCACGAAGGACCGCAACGACCTGCGCAGCGATCAGGCCGACATCCGCTCGGACCGTCGCGACCTCGCGAAGGACCGGCAGGACATCGCCAGGGATCGTGCGGACATCCGCTCGGACGAGACTGACCTGCGGCACGACTATGCCGCGCAGAAGGGCGGTGCCAACAACCAGGCCGACATCACCAAGGACCGGGCGGACCTGCGCTCGGATCGTCGCGACCTGATGAAGGACCGTGCCGACATCCGTTCGGACGTGCATGACCTGCGGTCGGACCGTCAGGACATACATGCCGACCGGCGTGACCTCCGCTCGGACCGCACCGACCTGCACGCGGATCGGAACGATCTGCGCAGCGACCACCAGGATCTGCGCCTGGCGCACAGCGGCGGACAGCCTGCGACCGATCGCCGCCTGACGGGCGAGAAGCTGCAGTCGGCCACGGCGATGAACCGCGGCAACGAGGCCCGTGATCTGCACGGCGGCACGACGGGCGCGACCCACAGCGCCAACCCGCAGCAGCTGACGGCGGCCAAGCTGGCCAGTACCGGGGCGGAGAACGCCAAGAAGCCGGCCAACGCGGACGCGGCCAAGAAGCCCTGGTACCACTGGGTCTGGTGGTAATGGCGGACTGCCCTGCACGGAGCCCGTCCGGCTCCGCGCGGGCGCAGGGGTGACGATGCCGACGGCGGCCGTGCAAGCGGCCGCCGTCGGCTTTTAGCTGCGCAGCCGCAGGCCCTGCGGATCGTAGAGCGGCTCGAGTCGTACCGTGGCCTGGCGCAGCTCGCCGAGGATGTCGATCTCGAAGCGCGCGCCGTCCTGCGCCAGCGCCGCCGGCACGTAACCGGCCGCCAGGCTCCGCTCGATGCAGTGGCCGTAGGCACCCGAGGTCACGTAGCCGACCGCGGCGCCGTCTTTCAGGATTGATTCGTAGCCGACCACCTCGACGTCGGTGTCGGCGACTTCCATGATGACGAAGCGGCGCCTGGCGCCAGCGGCCCGTTCGGCGAGCGCCGCGGTCCGGCCGGTGAAGTCCGGCTTGTCGAAGTCGATGAAGCGGTCGAGCCCGGTTTCGCCGGGAGTGTAGTCGGGACGGAAGTCCTTGTTGAACGAGCCGTAGCCCTTCTCCAGGCGCAGCGACGACAGCGCGCGGCCGCCGAAGTGGGTCAGCCCGTACGCGCCGCCGGCCTGCCACAGGTCCTCGTAGAGTGAGGCGAAGTAGTCCGGCGTGGTCCAGATCTCGTAGCCGAGCTCGCCGGTGAAGCCGGCGCGGGTCAGGATCGCGGGGGCAAAGCCCACGGCCGTCTCGGCGACCTGGAACAGCTTGAACGCGCCGGCGGACAGATCGAGGCGCGTCAGCTGCTGCACCAGCTCGCGCGCGCGCGGCCCGGCGATCGATACGCCGCACAGGGTGGAGGCGCTCGAGCGCACGCACACGTCCGGCGGCGGCGCGGCCGCGTGCAACCAGCGCAGGTGGAACTCCTCGGCGAAGCCCGAGCCGACGATCATGAAGCGGTCCTGCGCCAGGCACGCCATCGACAGGTCGCCGACGATGCGGCCGGCAGGGTTCAGCATCGGTGCGAGTCGCAGCCGGCCCGGCTGCGGGATGCGGCAGGCGAACACGCGGTCGAGCCAGGCCCGGGCCCCGCGCCCGCTCACCTCGTACTTGCCGTAGTTGGTGGTCTCGTAGAGGCCGACGCCGGCCCGCACCGCGCGGCATTCGGCCCGTACGAACGGGAAGGCCTCCGAGCGGCGATAGGTCGGGGTCTCGGTTGGCGCGACACCTGGCGGGGCGAACCACAGCGCGTGCTCGAGTCCGAAGTTCGCGCCCATGACCGCGCCGGCATCCCTGAGCCGGTCGTAGATCGGCGAGCGGCGCACCGGGCGCGCCGCCGGCAGCTCCTCGTTCGGGTAGGCGAGGCGGAAGCGGCGCGCGTAGTTCTCCGGCACCTTGATCGCGGTGTACTTGGGAGTGGCGAAGGCGCCGAAGCGCGCCACGTCCATGGAGATGATGTCCTGGCCCGGGTCGCCCTGGGTCATCCAGCGCGACAGCACCAGCCCGATGCCACCGCCCTGGCTGAAGCCGGCCATCACGGCACAGGCCACCCAGTAGTTGGGCACGCCGCGCACCGGTCCCACCAGCGGATTGCCGTCGGGTGCGAAGGTGAACGGACCGTTGACGGCCTTGCGGATGCCGACGCGACCGAGCGCCGGGAAGTGCCTGAACCCGACCTCGAAGTAGGGCGCCAGCCGTTCGAAATCCTCCGGCAGCAGTTGCATGGCGAAGTCGTCCGGTGTGCGCAGCGGCGACCAGACGATGCCGTGCGGTTCGTAGGTGCCGATGAGCGCACCGCCGCGTTCCTGACGCAGGTAGATCTCGCCCGAGTAATCGGTGGTGTTGACGAGCTCGTGGCTGCGGCCCTTGAGCTCCGGGATGTCCTCGGTGAGCAGGTAATGGTGCTCCATCGCGAGCACCGGCAGCTCGAGGCCGACCATGTGGCCGACCTCGCGCGCCCACAGTCCCGCGCAGTTCACCACGTGCTCGGCGTGCACCGTGCCCTTGTCGGTACGCACCTCCCAGGACCCGTCACGCCGCGGCGTGAGCGCCAGCACGCGCGTGAAGCGCTCGACCGCGGCGCCCAGGGTGCGCGCCGCCTTGACGTAGGCGTTGGTGGTGCCGGAGGGGTCGCAGTGGCCGCCGTCGGCGCGCCACAGGGCGCCGACGAAGTGGCTGGGATCAATGAGCGGGTTGTACTCGAGTGCCTGCTCGAGCGCGATCATCTCGGTCTGCATCCCGAGGTAGCGGGCGCGCGAGCAGATGAGGCGCAGGCTGTCGAGCTCGCCCTGGTTGGCGGCGAGCATCAGACCGCCGTTGGGGTGCAGACCGCACGACTGCCCCGAGAGCGCCTCGATCTCGCGGTACAGGTCGATGGTGTATTTCTGCAGACGCGAGATGTTCGCTTCGCCGTTGAAGGTGTGCATGCCGCCGGCGGCGTGCCAGGTCGAGCCGGACGTGAGCTCGCTCTTCTCCAGCAGCAGCACGTCACTCCAGCCGGCCTTGGCCAGGTGGTAGAGCACGCTCGCGCCCACCACGCCGCCGCCGATGACGACCACTCGCGCAGAAGCCTTCATGACTGCACATCTCCGCACAGCGCGGCCAGGTCCACCTCGGGCCGTTCCTGATATCCAAAGGGCCGGGCCGCGGCCGCGAGCCATTCGCGCCAGTGCCGCGCGGTGCTCGAGGGCGTCAGGATCAGCATCCCGGTGGGGAGCGCGGCGAGAATCGTGGCCACCTGGGCGATGATTGTGGCGGCGACGCGGCCCGCGGGGAAGACACCCGGATCGAGATCCAGGCGGCAGCCGCGGGCGAGCGCCTCGCGCAACGCGCCACCACCGAGGTGCAGGACGCTCAGCGCCGAGGACAGATCCACCGCCGCGGCCTGCGCACCGCAGGTCGCGTCCCACAGGGCGGCCGCCGCTCCCGGGACTGCCGGCACACTCAGCAGCAGTGTGCGGTCGGGGCGGCAGCCGAGAGCCAGCGTGCCGGGCGCGCGCGTGAGCTGACCGACCGGCGGCAGGCTCACCCCGCGCGCGGCGAGGCACGCCGCGACGGCGGTGGTGGCGCCGCGCAGCGCGCTCACTTCCACGACGTCGCAGCCGCAGCTCGCGAGCGTGACCTCATGCGCGGACACGGGTGTTCTCCGGATCGAGCATGTGCGGGCTGATGATCTCGATGTCGGTGCTCTCGCCGTGCACCGGCGCGAGCCCGATCAGACGCTCGCCGAGGTGGCGGCGACCGGCGCTGACCAGTGCCAGCCCGACCCAGCTGCCGAGCTCCGTGGACGGAGTGCAGGACGTGATGTAGCCGAGGCTGCGGTCGGAGGCTGCCGGCATGACCAGCTGCGTACCGTTGCGCAGGCGGCGGGAGCGGTCGACGGGGCGCACGCCCACCAGCTGCAGGCGCTCCGGCGCGGTGAGGCCCGGGCGCTGCGCGAGCGTGCGGCCGACGAAGTCGCCGCGCGCCTTCAGCAGGCGCTGCATGCCGAGATCATCGGCCGTGGTATTGCCGTTCAGTTCCGCGGTGGTGACGTGCCCCTTCTCGATGCGCAGGGTGTTCAGGGCATCCAGGCCGTAGGGGCGGATGCCCGAGACGCGCCCGGCCTCGAGCAGCACCGCCCAGACGCCGGCGGCGTGCTGCGCCGGCACCGCGAGCTCGTAGGCGAGCTCGCCGGAGAAGGAGATGCGGAACACCCGTCCGGCAATCCCGGCGACACGCGCCGCTGCCGCGGCCATGAACGGAAAGGCAGCGTTGCCGAGATCCAGGTCGGTGACCACCTGCGCCGCGACTTCGCGGGCGCGGGGTCCGGCGAGGGCGAACTGCGCCCACTGGTCGCCGACGTCGGTGAGCACGACGTCGAGCTCGTGGCACACCGTCTGCAGGTGAAATTCCATGTGTTCGAGCACCGCGGCCGCATTGGCGGTCGTGGTGGTGACCAGGAACTGCTGCGGGCCGAGCCGCGCGGTCGTGCCGTCATCGAGCAGCATGCCGTCCTCGCGCAGCATGATGCCATAGCGCGTCCTGCCCACCGCCAACGTCGAGAAGGTGTTGGCATAGATGAAATCGAGAAAGCGCGCCGCGTCCGGCCCCTGCACGTCGATCTTGCCGAGCGTCGAGACGTCGGTGAGCCCGACCCCGTTGCGCACCGCGCGCGCCTCCTCGAGGACCGGCTCCCAGCCACCCTGGCGCGAGTAGACGAGCGGCCGCAGCCACAGTCCCGTCGACACGAACGTCGCGCCGGCGGCCTCATGCCACGCATGCAGCGGTACGCGGCGCCTGGGCTTGAAATGCTCGCGCACCTCCGCGCCGGCCAGCGCCGCGAACGGCACCGGCTGCGCGTAGGGGCGGGGCCTGAGCATCCCGACCGCGGACAGCGCCACGCCGCGTGCGCGGGCGAGCACTGCAGCCCCCACGAGCCCGCCGCTGCGCCCCTGGTCGGTGGCCATGCCGTGGGTGGTGTAGCGCTTCATGTGCTCGAGGTGCTCGTAGCCTTCGCGGCAGGCCAGGCGCACGTCCGCGGCGGTCACGTCGTTCTGCAGGTCGACGAAGGCCTTGCCCGCAGCCTCGACTTCCCACAGCGGCTCGGGCGGGCTGCGCTCCGGGTCGGGCGGCACCGCGAGCGGTGCCACGGTCACCGGCACGCCCAGCTCGGCGGCGAGCCGGCGTGCGGCGCGCTCACCGTCGGCGGCGGCGGCGGCGAGCCCGAAGACACCGCGAGCCGCACCGGCCACCTGGCCGAGGGCGGGGGCGAGGAGCGGGACGAAACCCGCCACGGCGTCCTGCCACTCGAGCGCGGCGCCCAGCTGGCTGGCGAGGGCGCTCGCGGGCGTGTGGCCGCCGGAGATCAGCAGGCAGTCGGTAGCGAGCGCGGAACGGGGCCCGCCGCCGGCCGGGGCGATCGTCACCGCGCGCACGCCACGCCGTTCGGCGACCGCCGTGACCTGGGTACCGGCGTGCACCGGGATGCCGAGAGCGCGGGCGCGCGCGGCCGCGCGGGAGTCGGTGCGCGGGTCGATGACGCCGGCGCAGTCGATGCCCGCGGCGGCGAGCGCGAACACCGACTCGTAGGCCTCGTCATTGTTGGCGAACAGCGCCGGGCGGCGGCCCGCCGCGACGCCGTAGCGGTGCAGGTAGGCGAGGGCGGCGCCGGCGAGCATGACGCCGGGCACGTCGTTGCCGGGGAAGGCGATCAGTCGCTCGGTGGCGCCGGTGGTGAGCAGCACGCGCCGCGCGCGCACGATGCGCAGCCGCTCGCGCAGTCCGCCGCAGCGCTGCGCCTCGGCGGCCTCGAGGGTCTGCAGGGCGCCGAACACGCCGTGCCCGTAGGCGCCGAGTACGCACGTGGCGGGCAGGGTGCGCACGGCCGGCAGGCGCGCCAGGGTAGCGAGCCGTGCCTCGCGCCACGCCACCCAGTCGGCCGCGAGCAGCGGGCCGGCGCCGAGCGTCACGTCCTGATCGGCGAGCAGAACCCGCAGGCCACTCGCCCCGAGCGTGCACGCGGCCGCCAGCCCTGCGGCGCCACTTCCGACCACCAGCACGTCGGTGTGATCGTGCACGGTCTCGGCCGGAGCGGCGTGCTCGCCCACCACCGGGGCGAGCCGCCCGAGTCCCGCGGCGCGCCGGATCAGGGGCTCGTAGAGGCGCTCCCAGGCCCACCCCGGCGCCATGAAGGTCTTGTAGTAGAAACCGGCGGGCAGGAAGCGCGACAGCAGGTCGTTGAACGCGAGCACGTCGAAGCGCAGCGACGGCCAGCGGTTCTGGCTCTCGGCGACGAGGCCCTCGGTGAGCGGCAGGGTGGTCGCGAGCCGGTTGGGCTCGCGGCCCGCCGGCCCGATGAGGTCCACCAGGGCGCACGGCTCGTCGGCGCCCGCGGTAAGGATTCCGCGCGGCCGGTGGTACTTGAAGCTCCTGCCGACCAGGCGGCGGCCGTTGGCGAGAAGTGCCGAGGCGAGCGTGTCGCCAGCGAGCCCGGTCAGCG
>Ga0070732_10001207_pt1 | contig 14297 bp, 12 predicted proteins | sample Coa_R1_5_FD_66449 | JGI IMG/M metagenome (GOLD analysis project Ga0070732, IMG submission 66449) | Surface soil microbial communities from Centralia Pennsylvania, which are recovering from an underground coalmine fire - Coalmine... | ecosystem: Environmental > Terrestrial > Soil > Unclassified ...
GTAAGAAAGCGACAAATGCCGGTCGCTCAACCCCCTCAACCCCCTCACCCCCATCCCCTCTCCCCAGAAACGGGGGCGAAGGGAGAACGGCATTCATTGATTACAATATGGTTTGACGGTATGAAAACCGAACCCTGGACCATCCACATCGACGGCGCTTCGCGCGGGAACCCCGGCCCCGCTGCGTATGCGCTAGTCATGTCGCGCCCCGGTCACCCCAACTGGGAGGAATCGGTCTGCCTGGGGAAGACGACCAACAACATCGCCGAGTACACGGCCCTGGTTCGCGCCCTGGAGCGAGCAAGTCAACTTGGCGGCCGCAAGCTGAATGTATTTAGCGACAGTGAACTCCTGGTGAAGCAGATGAACGGCGAATATCGTGTCAAGAACGCCGACTTGAAGGTCTGGCACGACAAGGCTCGTGGTTTGATCGAAGATTTCGAGAGAGTGACGATCGAACACGTTTACCGCGAGCAAAACAAGCGGGCCGACCAATTATGCAATGAAGCGCTCGACGGCCGGCCGAAACCGCCGCCCGATGAAATGGCGAGCGCGCCCGACCCGAAAGAGACAGCCCGCCAGGATGCGCTCGTGCTCCTGCGAGCCGCGGCGGAGGCATGGGCGGATGGAAACCCCGATCTCCCTGACCCGGAAACGATCCTGGAAAAGCTTGAGGATATTCTGAAGAAGGATAGAAAATGAATGAGTTCGTAGTGACCGGCTTTAGCCGGCCCTAGAGACCGGCTAAAGCCGGTCACTACGAACCTTTGTCGAGGAAGCCATCATGAAGCGCACCTTATTCGCTTTGGCTCTTGTTGCCGTTGCGCTGCCCGCGCCCGCTGCCGAGCCGGTCCAGCGCCATTACCTCTACGTCGCCGCTCCCGGCATTCGCAACGATCTCGCAGTCGGCGGGGCCGGCATCCTAGTCTTCGACATGGACAACGGCCACAAGTTCGTAAAGCGCATCGAAACCTCGGCCAGCAAGATCGAGAAGCCGGAGAACATCAAGGGCGTGTGCGCCTGCGCTGCCTCGCACCGGCTCTACTTCACCACGCTTACCAAGCTCTATTGCATTGACCTCCTCACCGAAAAGACGCTCTGGACGAAGGCGCTCCCGGGCGGCTGCGACCGCATGTCGATCACGCCCGATGGCAAGGCACTGTATGTGCCGTCGTTGGAAGGGCCACACTGGAACGTGGTCGATGGCGAATCGGGCGCAATCATCGCGAGGATCGAGCCGAAATCCGGCGCCCACAACACGGTCGTAAGCCTGGATGGCTCGCGCATGTACCTGGCCGGCCTGAAGTCGCCCATTCTCACGGTCGCCGATGCGAAGACGCACCAGGTCGTCGGCATGGTCGGGCCGTTCAGCGCCGCGATTCGACCGTTCACCGTCAACGCCGATCAATCGTTGTGCTTTGTCAACGTGAACGGCCTGCTCGGTTTCGAGATCGGCGACCTCAAATCCGGCAAGATGCTCTACCGGGTGGAGGTGCAAGGCTTCAAAACCGGTCCGGTGAAACGGCATGGCTGCCCCAGCCACGGCGTGGGCCTGACGCCGGATGAAAGCGAAATCTGGGTCTGCGACGCCTTCAACCAACACTTGCACGTCTTCGACGCAAACCAGATGCCGCCGAAGCAGATTGCCGGCATCCGGCTGCGCGAACAGCCCGGCTGGGTGACCTTCAGCCTCGACGGCAAATACGCCTACCCATCCACCGGTGAAGTGATTGACACGAAAGCAAAGATGATCCTCACCGCGCTACAAGACGAAAAGGGCCGCGAGGTCCACAGTGAAAAAATGGTCGAGATTGTAGTCGGCGAAGGTGTCGTCCGCACGGGCGACCAATTCGGCGTCGGGCGGAAGGGAAAGTAAGAATAATTGGAAACCACGAAATGAACGAAAGCCACGAAAGAGGCCTTTGATTTTTTCGTGTCATTCGTGTGTTTCGTGCTTTAAAGAACATGTCCTCACCAACAAAAAAAATCGTTCAAATGCTCGAAGCCGACCAGCCGCTGGACGTGCGCTGCGCCGCCGCGCTCGTGCTCGGCGAACTCAGCGGCCGCGATGCCGAGGTCAACAGAGCTCTGCTCGAGTGTCTCGATGATGAAAGTCCCGCGTTGCGCGTTCGGGCAATCGAAGCGGCCGGCAAGCTGCGCGTTGAAATCGCCCTGCCGAAGTTGATCGAGCGCATCAAGCACGGCGGCGAAGAAGCGGAGCTGGCCGCGAAGTCGGCCGCGCGCCTGGGAGCGAAGGGAACCAAAGCGTTGCAGGAGATGTTGCACAAAGTCGTGCCCGGCGTGCGGCGCTACATTGCCGCGGCCCTTACCGGCGGTTCCGGCACGGTCGATGTCTCGGTTCTCATCGACCGCGACCAGGGCATCGTCGAAGCCGCGGCCACGTCACTTTTGCAGCAGGTGCCGTCGCTCACCCCGAAACAGCGCAGCGAATTGACCGGCGACTTGCTGGAACTCGTCGGCAGGAAGAAAAGGAAGGTTCCGCTATTGCCCGTCAACGAAGTGGCCGTGGTCCGAGTGCTGGCTGCTCTCGAGGATGAGCGGGCGGCGCCGGTATTCTGGGAGCGAACGGTCCCACCGCATCCAGGCCCGGTTCGGGCAGCCGCGCTGCAAGCCCTGGGCAAGCTCGTCGAAGAACCGAGCAAAGAAGAATGGCGGCGTCTTTTCAAATGTGCCGGTGAAAGCGACTTCCGCCTGGTCGCGCCCGCGCTCATGATCCTGCAGCGCTTGCCGGTGCAGAAAAAGCTGCTCGACGACTGGCTCGAGCTACTGCGCGCTCCCGACGTGGCAGCCCGTAAGCTGGCGCTTGAGAAAACCGCCGGGTTCGACACCGCCGAACTTGCCGAAGTATTGCTTGAACAAATCAGCCACGTGGATCGGGAACTGCGCGAAGGCTCGCTGGCCCGGCTCACCAATCTGGACTATGGCCGCAAGGCGCTCACGAAGGCCTTGCTCAAGGAAGAATCGGTCGATCGCACCTGGATGCTTGCGCGCGCCCAGGGACCATTCGCCAAACAATATCCGAGCAAATGGCGTGACGAGGTTTTTTCGCACGTCTGCAAGTATCTGGAAGCGAACGACCGCCGGGCCGACCCGCTGCTCTTCCTGCTGCGCGAGGCCGAGCCGGCCGAGCTGCGCGACCGCCTGGAAGAGCGGGCCATCGCTTGGCGCCAGAAGAAGGAATACGCCAAGGCCTTGCAATACCTGAAGCTGCTGGCCCGCGACCCCGGCTGCGGCTTCGCTACCCGGCTCGAGCTTGCCACGGTCGGCTTGAAGTTGAGCAGCCACGAGCTGGCCCTGGAAGCCCGCAACAACGACCCCTGCCTGCACCAGTTCGCCATCCTTTGCCAGCAAGACGAAGAGGAACTGCTCAAGCAAATCGAAAAAATGAAATGGCTCGACCCGGAGGACCTGTATTACCTAGGCTTCCACTTCGCCGAATCCGGCGGCAAGCTCCAGGACTTCGGCGCCGGCGTGCTGCGCTCGCTTATAAAGCGCTCGCCGAAGACGAAGCTCGCCCAGGCGGCGAAGAGCAAGTTAAAGACGGCGGGCGTCCGGTAAATACTTGGCGAGCCGAGCCGCGTAAGCGGCTGGGTGGATCGCCCCCACCATCCGGTCGCTTACGCGGCTCGGCTCGCCCAGTTCGTATAATCCCAAAATGAATGACCTCAAACAAACCTCCGCCGTTACGCGCCGGCATCCAGGGCGACTTTTCCTCTTACTCGGCATGCTGTTGCCCTTCATCGGCATTGCGATCTACGTCTTCCAGGTGCAAGCGAAAATCCTGCGCACGCCGTGGTACATTCCAGTCATCGCCACGGTCGGTCTGGCGCTAATCATCTTGGCCCTGGTGCAATCGCGCTCGGTTATCCGTTGGCTGGCAGTAGTATTGTTTACCCTGTTTGCGGGGCTGCTTTGGGTCGTTTTCGGCGTGATGATGAATGTGCCGGAGTATACCGGCCCCGTGAAGGTCGAGCAGCCGTTTCCAAGCTTCAGCACCACGCTTGCAGACGGCTCCAAGTTCACGGAAGATAACCTGAAAGGCGATAAGAACACGGTCATGGTCTTCTTTCGTGGCCGGTGGTGACCGTACTGCGTGATCGAGCTAGGTGAGCTCGAAAAGAATTACGACGAATTCGCGAAACGCAACGCCCGTGTGGTCGTCGTCTCCGACGAGGGCCTGGAAGACGCGCAACAAACGCAGAAGGACTTCCCTCATCTGGTCGTCGTGGCCGATGCCGACAAAAAGCTCATTTCCGCGGTCGAGGTGCTGCACCCACACGGCGGTCAACATGGCAAAGACGTGGCCGCGCCCACGACCTTTGTCATCGACAAGCAGGGCATGGTAAAGGGACGATATCGGACCAAGCAAGTCATTGCCCGGCTCTCGGCAAAGGAAGTGCTGGACATGGTGGATGCAAGTTTGGGGAAGTGAATCAGGGCGAGCGTCGAGCCGTAAGGCCGGCGTGTGAGCCGCTTTCACATCGGCCTTATGGCTCGACGCTCGCCAAATCACTCATCCCGGTACGGCTTCCCCTGCTGATACATCTCGAGCCGGTTGCGCATTTCGTCGCGCTCTTCGTCGTCCAGGTCCGCGGCGGCCAGAAGCGCTTTTTGTTCCCAGTCGATGGCCTGTCGGAACTGGCCGCTCTCGGCATAGGCGGCGGCCAGCGTGTCGAGGTACACGGCATCCTTGTACTTGGACAACCGGCAGGCCGCAGTGGCGTGCTCGATGGCACTGCTGCCGCTGCGCAGCTCCGCGTTGGGGCAAGTGGCAAGGACCCAGGCCAGCGAATACTGCGAATCGGCATCCTCCGGATCGAGGCGGACAGCCGACTTGTAGTCGGCAATCGCTTTCGCGAATTCCTTCTTCTCCGTGTAAGCCGAGGCTCGGGTGGCAAATGCATCCGCCAATTTGGGATTCAGTCGGATCGCCTTCGTGCAGTCCTCGATGGCGTGATCGTAGTCTTTCTTTTGCCCATACAACCAGCCACGTAAGGTGTATGCATTTTCGTGATTCTGATCGAGTTCCAGGGCCTTGTCCGCGTCGGCCATCGCTTTTTCGTCCTCTTCTTTGTTGGCGTAAGCGGAAGCGCGTAAGTAGTACGCTTCAGCATGGCGGCCGTCGCGCTTGATGACCTGGCTGAACAGCACGATAGCGCGATCGAAATCCTCCTTATGCAGCGCAGTAAGCCCCTCCTCTAACGCCGGGTCCAGCTTGTCCGCTTTCTTCGCCGGCTTCGCCCGGCTGGCTGCATTGCGAACGCTGGCCGGTTTCGCCGCGCTGCGGGCGACGGGCTTGGCGGTTGCGGCCGGCTTCACCGCTCCTCGAGAGCGTGGGCGACAGCCTGCGGAAACTACTACCGCTGCCATCAGCATTAAGGCCACCAACGTTCGCATGGCGATCCCTCAATTTTTGTTGAAGCGCGGCTAGCGCGGTTGGTCTTCGGGCTGTTTCGGTTGCAGCGGCACCAGCGAGGCCTTGAGCTTTTCCAACGACGGAAACACGTGAATGCCGGAGATGTCATTCACTGAAAGCCAAATCGTGGTGCCGGAATACCATTTTTGCAAGGCAGGGACGTTCACGCCTTCGCCGACCAGGAACCATTGATCGCCCAGCGCCTTGCGCTGAACCTTTTGCAGCGGATAGTGCGTGGTATAGGAAAGGCCGTTCATGACCGTGGGCGTTTTCATGATCACGTCCAGGAACTGCCCGTCGAATTCTCCGGCAGCCGGTGGCTTGGCCGGCGGGTCCTGCGCTTCCAGTCGCGCGGTAATCGATACGAGCACGAAAGCGAAAGCAAAGAGCGCGCTGCGCACAAACATGTCGCCCTCCGTTGATGGGTGTGGCTGATTCGTGGCATCGTAAACGAACGAGCTGGGGATGGCAATGGAAAAGTGAGGTTTAGCGGGCGCCCCTTCGGGCCGCCTGCTAAACCGATCTCTCGCAAGCTCGCAACATCGCCGCGAGCGGCTCCGGGTCCGCGAGCCGATGATCGTTACCAACCTCAATCAGCGCCGCAAACGGCAATCCGCTATTCCGAATCAACTCCTCGCTATCGGCAAACGGCACCACGTCGTCGGCCCGCGCGTGCAGGATCACCGTCCCTGGCTTCGCCGTCCTGGCCGCGCCGTATTTCTTCCAGGCAGGGCAAAGCAACAAAAGCCGGGCGTTGTCGCTGTTCAGGTTCAGGGCCACCGCCCCGCCTCGCGACGAGCCCACGATGACTTCGGGCTGATGTTTGTCGAATTCCGTTTGAGCGATCCGGACAGCATCGGCGAAATTGTCATCCGGCAACGCCGGGTTGAGGACTTCGTGGCCGTGGTTCTTCAAATAAGTCGGCTTTACGCCGCCGGGGACCGAATGCCAACCATGCAGGAAAAGGATTTTCATCAAACCGCTTGCTGCTCACATTCGCTTGATAACGGCGAACCAGCCCTTCGGCCCGCCCTCGGAGAACGTGATGTCTTTCAAATTCGGCGCCGTCTCGAATCGCGCCGGCTGGATCGATTCGACGCTCCAGCCGGCGGCAAAGGCATCGTGCAAGTCCTGCCGGGTGATGCGCCGCGGCCCCTGGCTGCCCGGCTCTTCATTGCTGAAGCACATCAGAAAAAGCCGTCCGCCCGGTTTCAGCACGATCGCCAGCCCGGCCACATATTTCTTTCGATCCGCATCGCCGAAGACATGGAAGAGGCCGTTATCAATGACGTTGTCGAAGCGCTGATCCCAATCCGCCAGCGCCGTGGCGTCTTTGACCAAAAAGGTGACCGGCACTTTTCGCTCCGCCGCTTTGCGCTGGGCCCGGCGGATGGGCTCCTCTAGAAAACCGATGCCGGTGACCTGGCAGCCGCGGTCGGCGAAGAACAGCGCGGTATCGCCGGTGCCGCAGCCCGCATCGAGAACCGCGCCCGTGATCCGATCGGCCACATCCAGAAACGGCTTCTGCGGCTTGCCAATGTCCCTTGGCGCCTGTCCGGCATAGAGTGAAGCAAAGGTCGATTTGTCGAGCACGTCTGCCATGATGGAGTCCTCCTTGCGGTCATTGTAGGTGTAGAGTTCACGAGTAATGAGTATTCGGCCACAAACTGATACCATACACGGTGACTCGGCACGAGCCATGATCGAAGCGCTGCGACAACAATGGCACGATCTATTGCAGGTTTGGGCCGTCGATCCTCACTTGGCCAGCCAGACATTCGATGAAATCTGCGAGCACTACGCGGAACCCGCGCGCCATTACCACACGCTCGTTCACATTCAAGAAGTGCTGCGCCATGTGGAGAACCTTTCCCATTATGCTCGAAATCCGGCTGTTGTGAAGCTCGCCGCCTGGCTGCATGACATTATCTACGACTCCAAGGCTTCCGACAATGAAGAGCGCAGTGCCGCTTACGCCGAGGACTTGTGCCGGCGATTATCAATTGCCGACGGCCTACGGGTAGCGTCACTAGTCCTGAAGACAAGAACCCACGAAGCCGGCAACGACCCCGACGCGCAGGTGCTGATCGATGCCGACCTCGCCATCCTGGGCGCCACCGACTCGGCTTACCGCGCCTACGCCGAGCAGATTCGCCAGGAATACACCTGGGTACCGGAGCCGGAATTTAAGAAAGGGCGCATGCGCGTTCTGCAAAAGTTTCTGGCAAGGCCAAAGATATTTTGCCTGCTGGAAGAATTGGAAGAGCCGGCCCGCCGGAATATCGCAGCGGAGCTCGGCAGGCTGGAAGAAAACTAAGATGCTGCCAGCGCCGGCCAAGTCAGGGGGGGCGTCTTCCCCTTCGTTAGTCCCACACGTACCGCTCGTCATACTCAATCTCGTAGTGCTTCAAGAATTGGCGAAATTCGTCTTGAAACGACTTCTTGCGATGATGTTCCTTTTGTTTGGCAATATAACTCTTGACTCCGCGCACACCCGATTGGCCGATTGAAAACGCGCCATAGCCGCTCTGCCAATAGAAGGCCTGATAAGTGACTCCCTTAGTTTTGATCCACTTCGAGGAGCTGGACTTGATCTCTTCCACCAAATCGGCAATCTCCATTTTGCGCCCAAGGCGAAACAGAATGTGAATGTGGTCTTCCGTGCCACCGGCGCACAGCATGGGGCATTCAAGATTCCGCAAGATGCCCGCAAGGTATTTATACAATTCCTCCTCAATCTCCGCGCGCATCATTGGAGCACGGTTTTTCGTGCTAAAAACGAGGTGGACATAAATTGCCGATAAGGATTTCGGCATGATGATGTCTCTTTTGCTTGGGAACGGATTCCGACGGGACCAAGCCCCGAAGGGGCGTGATATTAAAGCCCAGGGCGCTAGCCCTGGGTAAGATGCCCAACCCAAACCCAACCCCCGAAGGGGCGCAATAATCTCGCTCGCCACACTCGTTATTTCGCCCTTTCAGGGCTCATGCCATCGCCCACCGCGACCCCAGGGCTAGCGCCCTGGGCTTTAGAATTTGGCCCCTTCGGGGCCAGTTGGCAGGTCGCCGTCTCCATCATTGAGACGATGTTTGGTCTATTTCGCCGTCCCTTCCTCCACAATGCGAATCTCCTCCTTCGTTAACCCGTAAAGCTCATACACCAGCGCGTCGATGTGCCGGTCGGTGCCGGCGATCCGCCCCCACGGGACAATTCGCATGAAATTGCGTGCTTCGTTTCATATCAATGACTTCACACACTTCAACTCAATTCCTGATTCTCTTTGGAGGGAGGCCGCATGGGATACTCGCTCCATTTCACCGGCCGCATGATTGCCATCTTCGTTGCCGCAGCGGCGACGTTTGCCCAATCCAACGCCGGAGATCCACCGCGCGTTGATAACCACGGCGACCCGCTGCCGAATGGGGCGGTTGCTCGCTTCGGCACCGTGCAGTTTCGCCGGCCGAGTTGGGGCAGCGCTTCCGCCATCGCCGCCGACGGCAAGACGTTCCTCGACGTGGACGATTCGCTTGTTGTGCGAACTTACGATTTGGCTAGCGGGCGGCTGCTCAAGACCACGCAACTTCCGGGCAAGCGCCCCCAGCAATTGCACTTCTCGCAGAATGGCCGAGTGCTGGTCGGCCAAATCTGGGATTCGCAATGGTCGTACCACGCCTGGGATGTGGAATCAGGAAAGGAAATCGGCCATTGGAAACCGCCGGACGGCTTTTGGGTGATCAATGCCTCTATTTCTTTCGACGGAGATTTGGTGGCGCTGGCAACGCAGGGGTCGGGCACCGGGAAGCTCGTTTTGTGGGAACCAGCGCGCAGCGCAGAACGGACTATCGGCAATCCAACTAACTTCCCTGTCATCCTTTCGCAAGATGGGAAGCGCCTTTACAGTACGGACGGTACGCAGTTGTTTATGTGGGACGTGGCTACGGGCAAACAACCCTGGATCCACCGCACGGTGACGAAAAGGTCCGATGTACATCCATCTCCCGACGGCAAATCACTTTTAAGATGGAGCTTCGGTAATGTTGTGACTCTGCAACGCTTGGATGCGGCAACAGGGGGCAGCTTGGCCGGCGACACGTGGCCCAAGCTCACCGGCGAAGAAACGATCGCCTTACTTCCCGATGGTCGCGTTTTGATCGGGACCAAGCCGAAAGGCGTGCGCGTGTGGGACCCGGCTATTGGAAAGGAGACGCTCTCACTCCCCGACATGGCCGGCTGGCTGGCGGTTTCCCCCGACGGCAAATCAATTGTCGGCATCTATCAAGGCGGCGGCGAACTTCAGCGCTGGGATCTGAGCACCGGAAAAGAGTTGTGGCCCGACAAGCGTGGCCTGGGCCATACTGCCGGAATTTCGCGCCTAGCATTCGACTCTAGCGGTCGGCGAATGGCAACGCTTGGCGACGATCTCACGGTTCGCATCTGGGACATGACCAAACGCCGGCTTTCTCTGACCATTCCGCTGTCCCAGCGCGGGATCAATGTCCTTACTTTCGCCCCAGATGGCGAGCATGTTTTCGCTAGTGATGGTCAAGAACTCGTTCAAATCGGGGCGGGCACTGGGCACGAAGTGAATCGCCTGCCCATCCCGGTACCCGGCACTTGGGTTGGCGAACACGGCTCCTTAGCCTCTTGTCGCGTGTCTTCCGATGGTCGCAACATAATGGGCGTGATTTGGGCAAACGGATTTGGCAATGTTGGTTCTGATAGGGGCGCGGTGGTGGCATGGGAGGCCCAATCCGGCAAGGTCGTGTTTGTACGCGACGTGCCAGAAGTCGGCCATGATGTCACGCTTTCGCCGAATGGTGCCTGGTACGTCGGCCCAAAAGGCCGAATTAGGGGTATTCGAACGGATCGAGATTTGCGGCAACTGATGCTAACCGAGGGCTTCCATTGCGGGATGTGGTCACGCCCGTCATTCGCAGTGTCTCGCGATAGTTACTTCGTGGCCGCCGGCATTTCGCGGCAACAAACTGACAACCGGCGCGTCCAAACTTTTTATGAAGGCGCCCAGGTATGGGATGTAGTCACGGGCCAGCAGCTCGCCCGCGTCCGGGCCGGTGAACTTGGCTGCATCGCGCTTTCCCCCGATGGTAGAACGCTGGCAACCGCCGATTGGGATAGCCTGTGCGGGTGGGACGTTGCCACGGGCGAGCAGCTTTGGAAGCACTCCCTGGGGCGCGTGGCGCGCAGTATCTATGCCTTTTCCTTTACCGCACACATCGAGTTCACTCCGGATGGCAAGACCATTGCAACCGCCATGCCCGATTCGACGGTGCTCTTGTGGTCGGTGCCACCGGTGCCCCGGAAGCCCACGCCGCTTTCGACCCAGACGGAGAAAGACGCAGCGTGGGAAGCTCTTATTTCACCCAAGGCGTCAAAAAGCATAAAGGCCGCGTGGGGACTCGCCGACGCTGGTGCCGACGCCGTTGCCATGCTGCGTGAGCGAATGAAGCCGATCCAACCGATTCCCAAAGAAAAAATGCAGCAATGGCTCAATGATCTGAATGATCCGGTTTTCGCCAAACGGGAAGCAGCGACTAGAGCGTTAACGGCGCTGGGCGAGCGCAGCGAAGCGGCACTGCGAGCGGCGCTGGCAGCGAATCCATCGCCGGAGCAACGCAGTCGCATGGAGAGGTTACTGGCCGGGCCATTTATCGTACCGCCAGAAACCATTCGCTTCCTGCGCGCGGTGCAAGCACTCGAGGGAATCGGCTCGCCGGCCGCGTGCAAATTACTGCAAGACCTTGCAACGGGCGATCCAAGTGCCCCCGAGACCAAAGCCGCTAGCACTGCTCTGTCACGGCAGAATCGATGAGGCAGGGCGACGAACGGCCTTTGCCGAGTCGAATTCTCGCGGTTGCCAGCGTTGCAGACCTTATCGCCTGGGCCGTAGAAGGGCGCCGCAGCCCGAAAAAACTCCATTCACCGCGTTGCAATTCACGGCTTGATCCGCGTTGCGCCCGAAAAGTTACAAAAAGTGACAGCTCGCGCCACCAGAATATTCGGCGAGTCAATCCTCGCTATCGCTGCCGGCCGATTGTTCCGGGAAATACTTCGCAATCAGCTTGCGCACGGTCGCGCGGGCGAGGCCGAGCCAGCGGGACGCGGCCAGGCGGTTGCCCTGAAGCCGCTCCAAGACTTCGCCCAGCAGGGCCGGCTCGACCACGTTCAGAAACTCTTCGTACAGATTGGCCGGCTCGGCGCCGGGGCTGGCCTCGATGCGCTTCTGCACCCAAAGGCGGACCAGCGCGGCCATTTGCTTCTGCAGATCGGCCGGCTCGCCGGGGACGACCGGCGATGGGAAGTGTTCGGCCAGCAGCGGCCCGCCGCGGGCCACGATCGACGCATGCTCCAGGGCGTGCCGCAATTCGCGCACGTTGCCCGGCCAAGCGCGCGACTTCAGGTAGGCCACGGTCGCGGCCGGCAGCGGCATCGCCGATGGTTCGATTGTCTTCAGAAAATGCTCGGCCAGTTCCACAATGTCATCGCCGCGTTCCCGCAGCGGCGGCAACTGAATCTGAAAGCCGTTCAGCCGAAAGAACAGGTCGTGGCGAAACCGGCTTTCGGCCACTTCCTTTGCCAAATCGCGGTGCGTGGCCGAGAGGATGCGCAGGTTCAGCGGCTGGGGCACGTTGCTGCCTACGGGAAAGACTTCGTTGAATTCCAGCAGTCGCAGCAGCTTCGCCTGCACCGGCAAGGGAATATCGGCTACCTCGTCGAGGAAAGAGGTGCCGCCGTTTGCCAAGGCGAGCAAGCCTTCCCGGCCCTGCGCGGCCCCGGTGTAGGCGCCCTTCACGTGGCCGAAGAGTTCGCTTTCCACGAGGTTGGGATTCAGCGCCGCCACGTGAACCGGGATGAACGGCTTATCGCGCCGGGCACTGTGGCGATGGATGGCACGAGCGACCAGTTCCTTGCCGGTGCCGCTTTCGCCGGTGATGAGCACGCTGGCTTCGCGAGGGGCCACCAGGGCGATCTGCTTGAAGACGCGCTGCATGGCGGGGCTGTGGCCGATGATCTCTTCCGCGGGCGTGGGCCCAACACGCGAAGGCTCGGTCGCAGTAACTGCTCGCCGGCTCAATGCCCGGGCCACCGCATCAAGCGCTTGCGAAAGGTCAAACGGCTTCGCCAAATAGTCGAAGGCGCCGCCTTCTACTGCCCGCACGGCCGTGGCCAGATTGCCATGAGCGGTGATGACGATCACCGGCGCGTCGTGCGTGAGTTCGCGCAATCGTCCCAAAGCGGAAAGGCCGTCCACGCCCGGCAGGCGAACGTCGAGAATGACGACGTCCGGTTTTTCGCGGCCGGCCAGTTCCAGCCCCTCTTCCGCCGAAGAAGCCACGCTCACCCGGAAGCCGCCACGCTCCAGCGCGCGGCGCAGCGACCAGGCCACGGCCTCTTCGTCATCGATGATGAGGATATGGTGATCAGACATCGGCTACTCATCAACCCCCGGCCGCTTGCGTTTCGCGCATGTGTACTGTCAACCAGCACTCGACGTACCAACTGCGATTTCGCGGCTTCCTCTTCCACTCGGTGTATCAACCGAACCAACCTCGATACGAAAACAGGTCCGGTCTTTCTCTCGAAACCAGCGGATGCCGCCGCCGTGCGCTTCCGCCACTTGCCGTGCGACCACCAGGCCCAGGCCGATGCCCTCCGGCTTGCCAGTAACGAATGGCTCGAACAAGCGGCTGGCAACTTCCGAAGCGGGGCCGCGTCCGGTATCGAATATCTCAATGGCTGCCGACCCTTCCGTTTTTTGCAGCCGTACTTCCACCTCGCCGCCCGGGCTGGCGGCTTCCACGGCGTTGCCGAGTACATTCAAAATCATGTGAGCAAGCTGGCCCCGGTCGCCGGCAATCGTAACTTCGACCTCCGGCCGCTTCCAAACGAGCTTCACGTGTGCATGGTTGCATTGCGGTTGCAGCAGCGAGACCGCTTCATCCACAAGCTCGGTCAGCGAACATGGCACTCGGTGCATCCCGTTCTTGCCCAGGTCGAAGAAACGCTCCAGGTCGGCGCTCATCCGGGCCAGTTGCCGCAAGGCCACGTCGAGCGCTTCGTGGTCGCCGCCTGAGCACGATTGTTCGTGCAATTGAACGGCCAATTTCGCGCCGGTCACGGCATTGCGAAGCTGGTGCGCCAGGCCACTGGAAACTTGCCCCAGCAGACGGGCCCGTTCCGACCGGCCCACCGCTTCCTGGTACTTCACCAGCTTCTCCGCCATCTCATTGACGGAGCGGGCCAGATCGCGCAACTCATCGTTACGCGGCGGCATCGGCATCGGGCTGAAGTCGCCGCCGGCAATCAGGCTCGTGCGCCGCTCCAGGTCACGAATGCGCCGCACCAGCCGCCAGCTTGCCTCCAGCATAAGGCCCACGGCCACGAGCCCGCCGAACAGGCCCACAATCAGGCTCGGCCGAATCGCCTGCCAGACGGCTTCTTCCAGTTGCGATTCGGGATAGAGAACATAAAGCGTGGCGCCGGCATTCTTGTGCGGCGCGCGCAAAATCACGCCGCGGCAAAGATAGGCGCGACCGGCAAGCAACGTCCGACTTCCGAGCGACGCTTCGCCACGTTCGATGGAAGCAATCGGCAGCCCATCGGGCTGTTCCGAGAATGTCGCGATCCGACGGCCATCCGGTTCCACCAAAAGACATTCGGCCCCGGACAGCCCCTTGATGTCTTCGAGCACCGGCTGGGTCAGCGGATAGGTGGTCTCGGTGCTGAGCGTTTGCTCCACGCCGTTGATCTGGTGAGCAATGCGCAGCCTTGCATGCTGGGCCGAGTCCCAGGCCGTCCAGGCGCTCGCGCCCACCAGCCCCAGCAGCAGCAGGCCCAGCG
>Ga0070732_10001208_pt1 | contig 14295 bp, 8 predicted proteins | sample Coa_R1_5_FD_66449 | JGI IMG/M metagenome (GOLD analysis project Ga0070732, IMG submission 66449) | Surface soil microbial communities from Centralia Pennsylvania, which are recovering from an underground coalmine fire - Coalmine... | ecosystem: Environmental > Terrestrial > Soil > Unclassified ...
GAAGTAGCATGCAGGATTCCTTGAAATCAATTCGCTGGGTTGAACGTCAGAGTAGCCGCCCGCCCCTGGAATACAAGCATCACACAATCGTGGTGGGCATTCTTCAACAATCTCCGGTCAGCGATTGGGAGCAGATTGCCGACGATCCGGCGGTCTTCGTCGATTCTTGATCGGTAAGCATGGTGAACAAACAGGCTGGGAATCCCAACGGTGGGTTCCGGCCTGTTCGCATTTCGAAGCTGACTTCAGGTTCCTCGGCGCCGGAATCTGGCCTTACTCCAGGCCTTTCATTGCGCCGTGCAATTTCATCAATGCCGATTCCCAGCGCCGCCGGACCGTGCGGTCGGTGATTTGAAACAGCGCGGCCACCTCAGCTTGGCTCCAACCATGGTAATAAATCAGCCCCACTACTTCCCGTTCCTCGGCCGGCAATTGTTCCACTACTTCGTGAAACGCGCACCAGCGTTCCAGGTCATCCGGCTCGCGGGCTTCGGCAGGATCTAGCTGCATGGATGAGTCAGAGTTAGCAGCGGCCAGCGGCTTGCAAACACCGCCGCGCTTGCCGCTCGTGTAATGCCGGGCCAGGTCCAGCAACTCCCGCCGCATTTGTTCGGCGGCCAGCCCGAAAAACTCGCGGGTCGAATGTGGACGCACTTCTTGCAATGCTCGCAGCAGCCGAAGCAAAGAATTCTGTAGGACGTCCCCCGTCTCGGCAAACGACTGCACCGTTGGGTAGCGCTGAAGCATTTTCCGCGCCAGTCGCTCCAGGCGCGCGTACGTCCGGCGCAACAATTCATCGCGAGCAGCCAGGTCGCCTGCCTGCATCCGGTCCACCCAATCGTTCAGCTGCACCGTGTTTACCGCTTCTTCCGGCATGGAAGCCCCCGTTCGTTTTCGACAAGGACGTGTACGGGACCACCATCACTTCGCCGGTGGTCCCGAAACTTGATGATATGCCAAGCGACTTGCTCGACAAAGTGTTCTGCGCAGTTTTTGCTTGCAATTTACTTCGCTGTCTGCGAGCGGAACGCAATCGCTCGCCGCACCGCTGGCGGCAATGGCGCGTCGGCGCCTTTCACCGCGCGCCAGAGGATTTCGTTCAGCTCGAAATCATCCACCCGGTCATATTCGCTGAAATCCATCTTGTTCGAGCGGTCGGCACCGTAGGCGAGCTTGGTATTCCGCGTATCGAGAGCGATCTTCGCCGGCACGCAGGAATATGGCGTTGGGTCCGCCTTATCGGTGAAGCTGTTGAACATCGGCCGGGCGGCGGCATCGTACTGGCTTAACGGCGGCAGGCCGAGGATCAATTCCATCGTGCGAATCATGCTCACCGTGGCGTATTGCGTGGAGTCCACGAACTTGCGCTTCGTGTATGGCGAAATGACGAGGCCCACGGTGCGGTGCGCATCCACATGGTCGGGGCCGTTCTGGGCATCGTCTTCGATCACGAAGATTGCCGTCTCTTTCCACAACTTCGCTTTGCTCACGGTTTCTATGAGTCGGCCTAGGGCCAAGTCGTTGCTGGCCACACAGGCTTGCGGAGTGAAGGAACCGGACTTAGTTCCATCGGTGTGATCCTCGCCCAGGCTCATGACGATGAACCGGGGCATAGTTCCATTCTTCTCGAATTCGTGGTATTCGTTCAGGAAGATGTCGACATTGTCGGTGTCGCGTGGCCGAGCACCCTTTGCCTTCGGAATGCCGTACTGCAGGCACATGTGGCCGATGAGGCCCGGCACCCGGCTTTCCATCTTGTAGCCGCCTTTACCGTCGCTCACGCGCTTGCCATATTCGCCGTAGCTGCGGTAGCCAAGACCCGCCCGAGCGCAGGCGTCCCACAAATAGCCCGAAGGTGCGTTCGACAGGTTGCCAGCATCCTCATCGCCGTCGTCTTGCACGCCGCGGCGCTTGGAATAGGTCAGCGTCCAATCCCGGGCAATGTAATCGGTGTGGTAGGCCATCGTGCTCCACGGGTGGCCGTCGCGTGAAACTTGCCCGTTGCAATATAAGTTGTCGAGCAGAACGAACTCCTTGGCCAGCTTGTGGTGGTTGGGCGTGACGCTTTCGCCAAACATGACCAGCGCCGGGTCGCCATTGCCTTTCTTAATATCGCCGAATACCTGATCGTAAGTGCGGTTTTCCTTAATGATGTAGATGACGTATTTGATGGGCGACGGATCACCGACTTTCGTCGGGATCGCCGTCTTTTCCGGATAGGGCGCCGTGGTCAAAAGGTCGTCGGAATAGGGGCAGTTGCGATAGACCTGGGCCGTGTATTCCTTGAGTTGCTTTTCGTCGGGTAGCGGCACAATGCTAAGCGCGCCGGAAAGGGTGGTGCCGATGTAGGGATATGGTAGAATGCGCCGGGCCAGACCTTCGATCTCATCTTTGGCCTTTTTCGCCAATTGCTCCTTGGAATAAAGCGGGTTCGGCCTGGTCTGATTACCCTTGCCCACACCGATGAGCAGGTTCTTGCCATCGGTGCTAACGGCCAGGGCGGTGGGATACCAACCAGTGGGGATGAAGCCTTTTACCTGGCTGCGGCCGGCATGTTCCACATCGATCACCGCCACGCAGTTGTTGTCGGCATTGGCGACGTAGAGCGTTTCGCCGTCGGGGCTGACGGCCAGTGCATCGGGCGTACTGCCTTCGGGGGCCTGGGGGAATAGGGCGGTATTGATCGTCTCCGTGACGATGCCACGCTTGGTGTCGATCACGGCCACGTGGTTGCTGGAAGCGCACGCCACGAAGAGACGATCGTCCTTGGGATGACGAAGAAGCTGATTCGGATGCTCGCCGACCGGAATCTTGTACACCACGCGCAATTCGGCCGGATCGATTGCCAATACTTGGCGGCCAATCCAATCGGAGACATAAAGCATATGGCCGCCCTTGCCGACGACCACGTCGTACGGCCGGCCGCCGATCTTGCCGACCTTCGTCTTGCCATCGGCAATTGAAATGGCGGCGATGGAGCCGTCGTTGATATCGAGCGAATACAGGAGATTCCGTTCGCCATCCGCGCACAGGCCGCTCTTGAACGATTTGGTATTCCGAACGATGTCGGGCAACTTCTCGAGTTGCTCGACCTTGAGATCGGCAATATTCACGTCGGCCTTGCTGGTGCGGTCCAGCTTGGAGTCTTTCAAGTTGTAGGTGTGCAAGTAGCCGGCGCCGCCGCCCGCCCACCAGACGCGGTCCTGGTCCTTCGAAGCCGCCAGACCGAACCAACTCTGGAACACCGATTGCCGATCCACCGCCTTGTGCTCGGCCAGATCGATGACCAGCAATTCATGCCGGTTGAAACCGTCGCAAGCGACCAATACATGTTTGCCATCGGCCAAAGGGAGAATATTCAGCGGCAAATCCGAGGTATCCACCTGTTGGCCGATCGGCGTGATGTGCCAGCCATTGGGCAGCAGAAAGCCCTTTTCGGTTGGTCCCGGGAAGCGCGGTTTCTCTTGGGCCAACAAAGGCATCGAGAAAACGGCAACGCAGGTCAAGCAGAACGCGGCATGGCGCAACACGGCATGATCCTCGCAACGGGAACGAATCGAATGGGAACCGCGATGTTCTAGCGGTTTGCCGGTTGAGTGTCTCGCGGTCGCACGGAGATTCATCGAGACTTCACAAGGAATGAATCATGGAACCCGCAGCGCTAGCAAGGGACGGCAGTTGCTTGCGCTGCGGGCGCCGAGACTAAACGGTCATCTCGAAACTTCGCGCTTTTTCGTCTCTTGCACCACTTGCTCCCGTAGTCGTTCCAACTCGACGCTTGTTCGCACTTCGTACATGGTTGGTGAATGCAGCGCTTTGCCGCCCGCCGGCAGATAGGCAAATTCCTGAGCGAAACGTGGACGCAGTACATTCAGCGGTTCGTCGGGCAGAAGGCGCTTGCCGTTGGCCATCACCTCGTGCAGCAGCGGTTCGGCCTTGTCCACCAGTCTATTCGCCTGCGTGATGATGTCGTACGCATAACTTCCATCAGAATTCCGTTGCCGGAAGACTTGCTTCGGCCCCGGCAGGGTCTCCTTCATGTTGCTCAGTTTGAGCACGGTCCGGCCATCATAATCGACGAGCTTGTAGACGCTATCCGTCCACGGGGCATCAGCCGAAACGCCGACTTTGGTGCCCACGCCAAAGCCATCGATGGGCGCGCCCGCGTAAACCAGATCATGGACTTGAAATTCATCGAGGCCGCCAGAAGCGAAGATCTTCACATCCTTCAGGGCGGCTCCGTCCAGAATTGCACGCGCTTTGCGTGAAAGCTCGAGCAAATTGCCGCTGTCGAGCCGGATGGCCTGCAGACGGTGACCGTGCTTCTTCAACTCCTCGGCCACCACCGCACTCTTGTGCGTGCCGGAAAGGGTATCATAGGTATCTACCAACAGTGTGCTGGAGTCGGGGAAAGATCGGGCGTAGACGCGGAACGAGTTGATCTCGCTGTCGTAGCTCATGATCAGCGAATGCGCCATGGTGCCGGATACGGGGATGCCGTACAGCGCGCTGGCCAGCGTGTTGCTGGTGCCGTCGAAGCCGGCAAGGTAGCTGGCGCGCGAGAATTTGTTGGCCGCGTCGATGCCATGGGCCCGCCGAGCTGCAAAGTCGATCACTTGCCGGCCGCGGGCGGCATACACCACGCGCGACGCCTTGGTCGCGAGAATCGTTTGCAGATTCACTTCGTTGACAAGCATGGTCTCGATGAGCTGCGCTTCGATGAGCGGGGCCGCAATTTCGATGACCGGCTCATTGGCGAAAACGATCGTCCCTTCCCGCATGGCCCGAACACTGCCGGTGAAGCGCAGATTCTGAAGGTAATCCAAAAAGCCAACGTCAAATCGATGGAGGGAGCGCAGGTAATCAATGTCGGGCGCGGTAAAGCGAAGTTCTTGTAGGTAGTCGAGAACGTCGTATAGCCCGGCGAACACGAGATAGCCGCGGTCGTGCGGCAAATCGCGGAAAAACAGACTGAAGGTGGCCGGGCCGTTGTGGCCGTCCTGCCAATAGGCCTGGGCCATGGTGAGTTCATAAAAGTCGGTGAACAGGCCCAGTGAAAAAGCGGAAGGGCTCATGAATACGTCCTAGCAGACCGAGGGGTGCTCCGGGTAATGGTACAAGTTGCAGGACCTATGTCGGGAATTCGAGCCAGACTGCTCGGGCAAACTCGCGCACCGTCGGCCTGGAGTGTCCGCCTTGCCACGGCTCCGCGCGCCGTGTTTCACGTTTCGACCATTTCCGGCCGCAGCGCGGTGCCATTGGGGCGGTTTTCCCACGGTGGCACGCGCCGCGTTTCAGATTTCACGAAAACAGTGAATAACCCCGTGAAACTCGGCGCATTGGGTGAAACGCGGCGCGGTTTTCCTGGACAAGTGTACAAAAGTATCGTATGGTTGCGGAGGCATCGTTTATACTCGTCTGGGCCCGTCTGCCAGCGGACCGGATTGCACCCGCTGCACGGCGCCCGTCGGCCTTTCCGCGTCGGACTAGTCCATGTGTACCACCACTGTGCTCTGGAAATGGTTGCTCCCGCAAGCCGCGAACGCTAGTTTTATCTGATACGCCTGGAGAATTCGACCAAGCTGAATGACTAGGTCAAGGATACTGCACTATGAGTGAAAACGAAAACAAGCCACAAATGGAAGCGCCAACTGCAAGCGAAAATCCGCGGCCACCGGCCACGCCGCTGCCGGCTCAACCCAAGCCCGGCGAGAGAAGGCCATTTCGCGGGGGTCGAGAGCGCTCGGGGCCGCGCCCGGAGCGCAAGCCGCGCGCGCCCTCCATTACCGAGCCGCTCACGGATCTGTCCACCCGTGGGCCAAACCTGCGGGAGCTGGACGCAGAGCTGGAGGATGAATTAAACGCCACTCTCTCAGGCTTTTCGGAAGAGGCGCTTCTCGGCGCTCCGCCGCAGAAGAATGAGGCCCAGCCGGAAGTGCAGGACACGGGGCGGAAGAAGGGTAAAGTCGTGGCCATCCACGGCGAGGATGTGTTTGTGGATGTGCCGGGCGGCCGCAGCCAGGGCGTGATCGGCCTGGCGCAATTCGAAGGCAAGCATCCTGCTATCGGCGAAGTGGTGGAAGTCGATATCGAAGGCTATGACCGCGAAAACGGACTGCTGCTTCTCACGAAGCTCGGCGCCGTTCAGGCGGTCGACTGGTCGTCGGTGGCTGTCGGCCTGATTGTCGAAGCGCGGGTAACCGGCACGAACAAAGGCGGCTTATCGGTCGAGGTCAATGGCATTCGCGGCTTCATGCCCATCAGCCAGATCGACCTCTACCGCGTGGAGCAGCCGGAGCAATTCGTGAACCAGCGCTTGCGGTGCGTGGTCACTGAAGTGAAGCCGGAAGAGAAAAACCTTGTGGTCAGCCGGCGCGCGCTTCTGGAGCGCGAGCGTGAAGAGCAGCGCGAGAAATTCTGGGCCGAACTGGCTGAAGGTCAGGTGCGTACCGGAGTGGTGCGCTCGACTCAAAAATTCGGCGTGTTCGTGGACCTGGGCGGCGCCGATGGGCTCATTCCTATGTCCGAATTGAGCTGGTCGCGCGTCGAAAATGCAGCCGACGTGGTGAAGGAAGGCCAATCGGTGCAAGTGAAGGTCATGCGCGTGGACCGGGCCGCGCGCAGGATCGGCTTGAGCCTGAAGCAGATGCTGGCCAGCCCGTGGGACACGTTGGAAACTCGAGTTCTGCCCGGCTCGACCATCAAGGGGAAAGTCACGCGGATCATGGAGTTTGGCGCCTTCGTGGAGTTGGAGCCCGGCATCGAGGGGCTGGTCCACATTTCTGAGGTGGCGTCGCAGCGCGTTCGCCGGGTCCGTGACTTTTTGACGGAAGGACAGGAGGTCACCGTAAAGGTCCTGAGCATCGACAAGGAGAACCGGCGAATTTCACTGTCAATCAAGGCGGCCGTGGAGCAAGTGGAAACGCCGGACGAAGAGACGGCTGAGCAAGAACCTGTCGTTGAGCAAAAGCCGCGGCAACGCAATTACCAGCTTCGCGGCGGCGTCGGCGGCGATGTACCGGAATTGTCGTAGACCACGATGAAATCGAGACAGTTATGAATACGGAAGCTCAGATTCCACTTTCAAAGGATGATCATGTCACCGCTCAGTGGATTTGGACCAATCTTGTGCCAAAATCCGGCCAGTGTGGCACGGTGCAGGGCGAACTCCTCCGTGTCGTGGAGAAGCTCTCCTGGGAGGCAAATAACAACGGCAACGTTAATTGGGATAATGGCTTTGAAATTCTGATCGATTATTTCGAACAGACTGTTTGTGGGGATCCACAAATCTCGCCGTCAATGAAAGCATCGGTTCGGGAAGATTTGAACCAGTTGCGAGATTTCGAACGCCCCTGCACTGGCGAGGAGCCATATAACCGTTTGACCAGCGCAGTAGTGGCATACTGCCGATTGCATCCGCATCTGCTTCCGAAGCCGGCGAATTCTTCGTTGCGCCGTTAATCGCCGTGCGGCCGTCCCAAGAAGCTATGGAACTCATCTGTCCCCATTGCCGGAATACGGTGGAGTACTCGCAGAAGCGGCCGCGCTACTGCGGGCATTGCGGGGGCAGTCTGTCTACCGTCGATTCGGCTCCGGAAGACGCCCCCACGCGCACGGCCCCGCCGCCATTGGTTGCGGCCACAGGCGAATTTGCTCCCACCGAGTCGGCGGGCATTTCCTCCAACGGCGAAGCGCCACACACGGTTCCGGAGAAAATCGGCGGGTACCGCGTGGGCCGACGGCTGGGCGGCGGCGGAATGGGCAGCGTCTACGAAGCGGAACACATCTCTTCCGGGCACAAGGTCGCGCTCAAGCTCATCAAGCCCGAATATGCCATGTCCCCAGCTGCCGTGGACCGCTTCCGGCAAGAGGGTCGATTGGCCAGTTCGATTACCCATTCCCGCTGTGTGTTCGTGCTTGCAGCCGACGAGGAAGCCGGGCAGCCCTACATCGCCATGGAGTTGATGCCGGGCACCACGCTGGCGGAATTGGTGCAAGACCGCGGTCCGCTGCGCCCTGCCGACGCTGTGCTGCGCATTCTCGACGTTATCGAAGGCTTGCAGGAAGCACACCGTCTGGGTGTCATCCATCGCGACATGAAGCCGTCCAACTGCTTCCTCGACTCCGAGGGGCGGGTAAAAGTCGGCGACTTCGGCCTGGCAAAGATGGTGGCCGAAGATGACAAACTGACCCGCACGGGCACGTTCATCGGCACGCCGTTGTTTTCCTCGCCCGAGCAAATCAAGCGGCAGCCGCTCACGCCGCAATCCGACGTGTATTCTGTCGCGGCCACGCTTTACTTTCTGCTCACCGGTCACGCCCCGTTCTCGGGCGGTGACGCGATGGCGGTGGCGGCCCGCATTGTTTCCGAAGATGTGCCACCGCTGCGCAGTTATCGGCCCGAGATTTCGCGGGCGCTCGAAAAGGCAGTTATGCGCGGCCTCGGCCGTAATCGTGAGGATCGCTGGCCCGATCTCGAATCATTCCGCCAAGCGCTCTTGCCGTTCCTGCCGGGACAACTCTCGCTCGGCAGCATGGGGCCGCGCTTTGGGGCCCTGGCGATCGACTGGATTATTCTTTCGGTGCTGCAATGGCCGGTGTTCTGGTATTTGATGCGACCGGGCCCAAGGGAGATCCGCGACCCAGGTGAGGTCATGGAACAGATCCAGGAACGGACTCCAGAAGAGTTGGTCATCGGGCTCCTGGCAGCGGCGCTGTATTTCGGCGTCATGGAAGGCTTACTTGGCTGGTCGCTGGGCAAGCGTTGGCTCCGGTTGCGCGTGCACAAGGCTAACGAAATCGAGATTCCGGGATTGGGGCGCGGCCTGATCCGTGGCACGCTATGGTACATTTTTACGCATATGGGCGCCCTCGCCTCCTTGGCGTTGCTGCTCCTACTTCACCCGCGCATTAATCCTAGCGACGGTTTTTCGGCCAAGGAGGCTGTCGAGGGTTTGCTGTATTCAATTACGCTGATTTTGGGTTTCCTGGTAGGTATTGCTTTATTGCTTCTGCCGATGCAGGCGCGCAACGGCTACCGTGGGATGCATGAATTATTGAGTGGCACGCGTGTCGTGCAGTTGCCAGCCCCCGTGAACCGACATACTTGCGACGTGGGCAACTATCAGCTGGAAACCACGCATCCGCCCGACTTACCGGCCCGCATCGGCCCGTTCGATGTTTGCGCCGCCATCAATTGGGCAGACCCGGAAAAGACCCTCCTGGCGGAGGATCGTGCACTGGAGCGGCGGCTATGGGTCTGGTTACGGCCCGCTTCGGCTGCGCCGCTGGAGTCGAACCGCCGCGACTTGAGCCGCACCACACGGCTGCGCTGGGTGGCCGGCGGCACGGACGGCCCCTATCGTTGGGATGCCTTTCTGGCACCGTTCGGCGCCCCGTTGCCGCTGCTGGTCGAGCGCTGGGGTGACTTTACCTGGAACGAGGCGAGAGCGATCATTGAGCAGCTAGCCGAAGAGTTACACATCTCCTGCGAAGAGAAGACGTTGCCGGCCTATTTGAGCGCGGCACAAGTTTGGCTCGACGGTCATGGCAATATCCAATTGGTGGGCACGCCGTTGGAGCAGCTGGACAAAGGGGCTACTGCGACGAGTTCCGAAGACGGCCTGACGGACCAACAGCGCGCTGTGCTCTTGCTGGCGCAGGTCACGGCGCTCTTGCTCGAAGGCCGGTTGCGCGAACCAGGGGATATGAACGAGCCAATCAGTTCGCCGGTGCCCTGGTATGTCGGTGCGGCTCTCGACCCGCTCTTCAACAAGCAAAAGCCATACAGCAATCCCGAGGATTTTTTGCGGGAGCTGGAGAAGATTCGCGACAAGCCGGTGGAAGTCAGCCGCTGGCAACGGTTCGTGCAAATTGCCATCCTGTCTGCAGTTGGCTTCATGATGTTCAGCTGCTGCTTGGGCGGATTCGTGATGACGCCGGTCATGATCGCTCCAAACCAACTTCACGAGGAGGAGTTTTTTTCCAGAGAGCTGGATGCCGTGAGCCGGCGCGACCTCGAGGCAGCTACCGCACAACCCGATATCGCTCTGCGTCAGGCGGGCCTGGCCCGCTACTCGGAAGACCAAAAACTGCTCGCCGAGCTTCAATCCCATTATGAACACGAACGCGCCCGCCTGGAGGACCGAACCAAATGGCTTAGTCCGTTCATGCGGCCGGCCGTGCATCAGCAGATGGAAATGTCGGACAGTTTCTATCGCAAGATATATGGCTCGGCCGACATCCGCCGCGTGGCGCGCGATCGGATGCACATGCATCAGCAGCAGCAAGACTTCATGCCCTGGTGGTGGGCAATCATTTCTTTGCTGGCGTTGGCGTTTCTCTGGTTCCTCTGGTCCACGCTGACCCGCGGCGGACTGCTCCAGAAAGCGGTGGGCATGGAATTGGTGCGCAACGACGGCCGCCGGGCCGGCTATTTGCAGTGCGCCTACCGGGCTGCTCTGTTCTGGGCGCCGATTGTGATTTTGCTCAGTATCTCGATCGCACTGGATGGAACCTACTGGCAGAATTGGCATGACACGGCGTGGCGCGACGCCGAACGCTGGCGGCTCTGGGTAAGCTTCGTTGCGTGGTGGCTGGGCATCCTCCTGCTACCGCTGTACTTCATTCGCGCGCTGTGGACGCCGGGCCGTTCCTTACATGACCGAATTGCGGGCACCTGGCTGGTGCCGCGCTGACCGCTTTTTTTGGAAAAGTTCGGCTTTTGCTGGATTCCCGTCAACTATTCAGAATAGAATTACTCTCATAAATTCATCATTCCAAGATTGATTTCCGTGTTCCGCAGACGCCGGATGCTTGGCCATGGCACGTGTCACGATTTGGCTGGGGATTCTTGCCGTCCTCTTGATCGCTGCCGGTTGTTCACCGAAACCCAAAGGGGTTCAGGAATTGCAACCGGTGGTGAAACATTTGCAGGCGATTAGCGGCGCCTATATCAAGACCACGCAGACGTTGGGACGGCCACCGAAAAACGCGGCAGAGCTTCGCCCCGCCTTGCAAGAAGCCGGCGATCCCGATCAATTACTTCGTTCTCCAGGTGATGGCGAGGAGTTTGTGATCGTTTGGGGCGTCGATCCCCGAGGCCCTCAGGCGGCGCCGAAAGATGGCAAACTTGCCGTACTCATTTACGAGAAAAAGGGCACCGGTGGAAAGCATTATGTCCTGCAAATGCCCACCATGATTACCACCTTGACCGACGACGAACTGAAGAACGCCTATTTTCCCGGTGGCCATAAATACTCTCCCTGATCGGTTTTTTCCTTTCTTGTTTGAGGTGTCCCATGAGCCGCTCTCATCAATTTCGGACCGCGTTCACGCTGATCGAACTACTGGTGGTAATTGCCATTATTGCCATCTTGATTGGCTTGTTGTTGCCCGCGGTGCAGAAAGTGCGCGAGGCCGCGGCCCGCACACAGTGCATGAACAACGTTAAGCAAATGGGGCTCGCGTTCCACAATCACCACGATGTGCATGGCGCTTTTCCATCGGGCGGCGGCGGCTGGTGGGAAGACCGCACCTGGATGAGTACGGGAGTGCCCTGCGCCTTCGACAAACAAAAATGGGGATGGGGCTATCAGATTCTGCCGTTTATTGAACAGGACAATTTATGGAAGGACCCCAATAACTCGAATGTGGTTTCCGCTCACGTAAAGACGTACGTTTGCCCATCGGTACGGGCCGCAATCACCTACGCGTACTACCAAGGAAATACCAGCTACCCGGGTGGACGGACGCTGATGGACTACGTCGGCAATGGCGGAACATTTGGCGCCTGGTGGGCGTTTGACCCGTCCAACAATTCGCTGGACGGGCCCCTCGTGCCCATGGCCAGCTATTCGGGCAAGAGCGTACGCTTCGCAAACATAACCGACGGCACCGCCAATACGCTGTTGATCGGGGAAAAGTATCAATATGTCGCCCGCTATGGGCCCGATTGCAACAACGACCAGGGTTGGACCGACGGCTGGGATAACGACACGGTTTGCTACGCCGTTGGCTATCCGGGAGTATGGCCCTATGATGGCACTCCCATTCCGCCGCAGCGCAATCCCCCGGGTGAGGGTAGTACCTGCGGGGGCATTTTTGGCTCATCTCACACCGGCGGTATGGTGGCGGTATTCTGCGACGGTTCCGGCCACATCGTCACCTATTCGGTCCCCAAGACGACGTGGGCGAACTTGTGCAGCGGAACCGACGGCAAGGTAATGGATTTCCAAGGGATCAATTGAAGCAGATTACGTGCGGTCGGCGAAGCCACCACTGATGGCTTCGCCGACAGAAATCGCATTGGCCAGCACTTGCAACGGATGCAAGGCGCGACGGCCCGCCAAATCACGGATTTGATGGCGGCACGAGGTGCCGGTGGCGACGATCGTCGCATCCGGCTGGGCAGCGATTTTCGGAAGCAGGTCCAAGTTGGCAATTTGGGCACTCAAATCGAAATGCTCTTTTTCGTAGCCGAACGATCCAGCCATGCCGCAGCAGCCGGAGTCGAGAACGGTAACGTCCGCCGCGTCGAGCAAGCGCAGAGCCGCCGCGGAGCCGGCCACGCCGCGCAGCGCCTTTTGATGGCAATGACCGTGCAGCAAGTACTTCCCGGGCTTGGCGGGCCAGCGGAGCGGGAGCGCACCAGCTTTGGCTTGCTGTGCGAGCCAGAGGTCGGCCAATTCGGCCGAGGCTGCTACGCGCCGGGTTGCCGGTCCCGGCACCAATTCGGGCCACTCATCCATGATGGTCAGCAAGCAACTCGGCTCCAGACCCAACAGTGGCACGCCGTCTGGCAGCTTTCGATCCAGTTGCGGAATCCCGATTCGGGCCAGCTCGCGCGCTTCGCTGAGGAACCCTTTGCTAATCAGGGCCCGACCGCAACAAATCCCGTTCGCCAGTTCCACCCGGTAGCCGGCCTGTTCCAAGATTTTGACCGCCGCCTTGCCGATTTCCGGTTCCTGGAACGTTGTGAAGCAGTCATCAAATAACACGACAGTTTTCGGATTTCGGATCTCGGATTTCGGATCGGTTGTGCGCGCCTTGCTGTTTTGATGACGGCGAAACCAGAGGCGGAAGTCCTGATAATACACGTCGGGGAGGCTGCGGCGGCGGTCGATGCCGGCAACCTTCTCCAGGATCCAGCGCGCAAATCTGCTGCGGTTGCCCAGGTTTGCCAGCGGCGCCGCGCGTGACAGCAACGGATAGAGCCGGTGAACGTTGGCCACCAATCGATGGCCGAGCGGGCGCGTCTGGTGCGCGTAATAGGAATGCAGGAACTCCGCCTTCAACTTGGCCATGTCCACGTTGCTGGGGCATTCGGTCTTGCAGGCCTTGCACTGCAAACAGAGGTCCATAACCTCGAATAGCCAGCGGTGGTGAAGACCGCTGTTGCCATTCTCGGTAGCCCGGGCGCAGCCGTTGTCCGGCGCCGGCGAGTCGCCGACGAGCGCGAGTCGCAGCGAGTTAGCCCGGCCGCGCGTCGAATCGCGTTCATCCCGGGTGGCGCGATACGATGGGCACATGGTCCCGCCTTGCGTCTTGCGGCAGACACCCGCCCCATTGCACAACTCGATGGAGCGGAAGAATCCCTCTTGGCGGCTGTAGTCGAAAATTAACGGGGGAAGACTCGGCTCGCGCGGCGAATAACGAAGGTTCTCGGTCATCGCCGGCGCATCGACAATCTTGCCCGGATTCAAGAGATTGTGCGGATCGAAAGCCCGCTTTACCTGGCGAAAGGCCTCGTAGAGCACCGGCCCGAACATCTTGCGGTTCCATTCGCTGCGCGCCAGGCCGTCGCCGTGCTCGCCGGACAGCGAGCCGCCGAACTCGAGCACCAGGTCGGTGATCTCTTCCGTGATTTGCCGCATATCAGCCACTTCATGCGGATTCTTCAGGTTCAAGAGGGGCCGGATGTGCAGGCAGCCCACACTGGCGTGGCCGTAAAACGCGCCGTCGGTACCATGGCGGTGCAGGATTTCGCGAAAGCGCGCGATGAATTCCGGCAAGCGCTCCGGTGTGACTGCTGTGTCTTCGATAAACGTGACTGGTTTGCGTTGCCCCCGAACGCCAAACAACAGCGGCATTGCGGCCCGGCGCAGATTCCAGAGCGGATCGCGCTGGGCCGCATCGAGCGCCGGCACGGCCGCCAACAGGCCGTTCACCCCATTCAGGCGGCGCTGCAATTCATGTACCTTGGCCGAGACTTCGCTCTCATCATCGCTGGAGAACTCGACCATCAGCAACGCTGCCGGTCGGCCCGGTATTGACTTCATGACCTCATTCAATCCG
>Ga0070732_10001209_pt1 | contig 14292 bp, 5 predicted proteins | sample Coa_R1_5_FD_66449 | JGI IMG/M metagenome (GOLD analysis project Ga0070732, IMG submission 66449) | Surface soil microbial communities from Centralia Pennsylvania, which are recovering from an underground coalmine fire - Coalmine... | ecosystem: Environmental > Terrestrial > Soil > Unclassified ...
CCCGGCATCGGGAACCCGCTCAATTGTCGCGGTGAGACGATCGTCCGTTGTTCTCGGCGCTTTGGCGTTGCCCGGTTCGCGTTTGCGAAATTGATCGACGATTCGCCAACGGGTGATTTGCAGCAACCACCCCTTAAACGAGCCGCGGTTGGGATCGTATTTCAGTTTCTCAATGTTTTTGGCGACGGTGATGACCGTTTCCTGCACGACTTCCTGCGCTTCCGCGTCAGTCAGCCCGGATTTGCGTGCGGTTGAGTAAATTAGTCTCCAATAACCATCGAAAAACTCCTGCCAATGTTTTCGGTCGTTCCAGTCGGCCAGGCGCTCAATCAGGCTGCGTCGGGTTGCGGCTAATCCAGTCGTTTTCATCTCTCGTCCTAAGCCTCTGCCTTGTAGCAGAATATAGGATCGATTTCATGAAAGATTTGCAGTCGACTGGCGTAATCACACCATGAAAATTCCCGCCTCCCTCTCCAAGCTAGCCGAAATCATTCTCCGCCCGTTTTTCTGGCTCGGCCGGCTCCTGTCGAAAATCTGGTTCGTCGTTTTCGGCCGCTTTTCCTGGAGTCCTCCCAGCTGGCTTTCACGAACCAACGAAGGCTGGTCTCGTTTCGGCAATAACCGGCCATGGACGAACGCCTCCCTGGTGCTCGGCCTTCTATTAATTGCGTATGGCTCGCTCTGGACGTGGAACTGGTACCAAAACCGGCCAAAACCACACCTCGTTTCCGCATCAATTGGATCAATCCCGGTCACCAAGCTGGACAAAGATCTTCAATATCCGCCTCTGGTGATCAGATTCAGCGATCCCGCGGCGCGGTTGGAGGATTTGAAAAAGCCGTCGCTTACCGGCGTCCGGCTCGAACCTCAAATCGCCGGAGCCTGGTCGTGGAACTCGGACCGGGAACTTACATTTCGTCCGACCGAAGATTGGCCGGCCGATCGCAAATACCAAATCATCTTCGATAAACAATTTTTCCCGCCGCAGGTCTTGATGGAGCGGCTGAGCTACGAAACGCGCACTCCTGCGTTCTCAATCGGGATCTCGCAACTGCAACTTTATCAGGATCCGACAAATCCGAAACAACGACAGGTCACCGCAACGCTTGAACTGACCCACGCAGTCGAGCCGGGCGAACTGGATAAACACATCAAGCTAAGCATGGTCGGCGATTCGCCGGTGTTCCCGACGTCGGAGCAGGCGCCCCATTTCACCGTCACCTACGGACTGCATCATCGGCTGGCCTATTTGCGCAGTTCCAACGTCGCGCTGCCGGAGAAAGAAGATTTCATGAAGGTCGAAGTGAGCAGTGGCGTGCGGACGACACAGGGCGGCGCGGAAACTCACGATTCGGTCGAACAAAAAATATCAATCCCTTCGGCCGCCACCGCGTTTCAGATCAATTCGATTGAAGGAAACATAGCCCGGAACAAATCCGGCGAACCGGAACAGGTCCTGATCCTGACGACCACGGCCGACATCAGCACCCGGGACCTGGCCAAAGGTGTGAAAATTTGGCTGCTGCCAAAACGCGAAGTCGAAAATTCCGAAGATGAAGATTCGGAAAGTGCCGACCAAAGCGACAGCGAAACCAAGTCGAGCGATTCGGAAGACTCCAACGACACGAGCGAATCGAAGAAAGAGGGCGCGAAGTGGGAAAGCGCGACGGATGTGCCAGACGAGATTCTGGAGCAGGCGAAGCCGATTCAATTCACCACCCTTCCATCCGAAAAGGCGCAGGACCGGCAACACGCATTTCGCGTTCGCGTGGAGACTGAAGGCGAACTTTACATCCGCGTCGCCAAAGGCGTGAAAGCCTTCGGGGATTATCCGTTGGCAGACGATTACAATGCGGTCGTAGCGGTGCCGCAACTTCCGCGTGAAGTGCAGATTGACAGCCAGGGCGGACTCCTCGCCCTGAGCGGCGAACGGAAATTATCGATCCGCTCCCGGGGGTTGAATGCGATCGAATACGAAATCGCGCGGGTGGCGACGACGCAAATCAATCACCTGGTCAGTCAGACCGAAGGCAAGTTCGAGAACCCGGAATTCAAGGACCCGCACTTGTTCAGTCAGGAGAACATTTCGCGAATCGCGATTCAGCATGAGCCGATTGCCCAGCAGGATAAATGGAAAGCGAATTATTCTGCGTTCGATTTCACCGAGCAGCTGAAAAAACCGGCCGACGGCGGCAGTGAGCGCGGACTGTTCTTTTTGACCGCACGCGGCTGGGATCCGGAAAAGAAGAAACCGATCTCTGATATCAAGGACAGCCGGTTTCTGCTCGTTACCGACATCGGAATCCTCACCAAGAAAGCCACCGACGGCAGCAGCGATGTTTTTCTGGTTTCGATCAAGACCGGCAAACCGATGGCCGACGCGACGGTCGACATTCTGGGCAAAAACGGAATTCCGATTCAAACCGCGAAGACCGGGGCGGATGGCCATTGCACGTTTACGTCCGTTGAAAAATCCGAACGCGAAAAATCTCCCGTCGCGTTCATGGCGCGCAGCGGCGACGACATCGCGTTCATGCCATTCGCGAGCGAAGACCGGGTGCTGAATTTTTCGCGATTCGATATCGAAGGCGCGGAGAATATCGGTCCCGATGGCCTCGACGCGTTCGTTTTCACCGAGCGCGGGGTTTATCGGCCGGGCGACGAAATTCACGCGGGAGTGATCGTCAAACAGCGCAACTGGCAGGGGAATCTCAAAGGTTTGCCGGTTGAGACGGAAGTGATCGATGCGCGCGATCTGAAAGTGCAGACAAAGAAAGTCACGCTGCCGGATAATGGATTCGTCGAGCTGAGTTATCAGACTGCCAACGAATCACCGACCGGCACTTACACGTTCAACGTCTATCTGATCAAAGATAACAAGCGCGGCACTTTGCTGGGATCGACGACAACCAGCGTCAAGGAATTCCTGCCGGATCGAATGAAGATCGAGACCAGGCTTTCCAAGGCTGCGCCCAAAGGATGGATCAACCCGTCCGATGTGCATGCCTCCATCGCCCTGGCGAATCTTTATGGAACGCCGGCGAGCGATCGTCGCGTGACGGGAAAGGTCGAGCTCGAACCGGCTGCTTTCTCATTCGCCGAATTTCCCGACTTCACGTTTTTCGATCCGCTGCTCGACGAAAAGAAAACGCGCAGCGAACAAACATCGGATCTCGGTGAACAAAAGACCGATAATGACGGACATGCTGATTTCGATCTCCAGCTCGAAAAGTACGCCGATTCAACCTACGCGATGCGTTTCATCGCGGAAGGTTTTGAAGGCGAAGGCGGCCGCAGCGTCACCAGTTATGTCAACGCGCTGGTGTCGGCGTTGCCATATGTGATCGGATACAAAGCCGACGGCGATCTTCATTACATCGACATGAAAAAACCGCGCGGGGTCGAGCTCATCGCGGTTGATCCGCAGCTGAACAAGATCGCCGTAGAAAATGTAACCCTCAACGTCGTTGCGCAGGAATACGTGTCCGTTCTCAAAAAACAGGAGAATGGCAATTACGCGTACGAATCGGTTTTGCGAGAGCGGCCGTTGAAATCTGAGAAGATCGCCGTTTCCGCGGCTGGGCTTCATTACGCGCTGCCCACCGCCGATCCCGGCGATTATGTGCTCGAACTGCGGGACGATAAGGATCGCACGGTCAGCAAACTTCGCTTCTCGGTGGTTGGTCAGGGTGAGGCGTCGCGATCCCTGGAGAAAAACGCGGAGTTGCAGATCAAGCTCGACAAGAAGCAATACAACCCGGGCGAAGACATCGCGATCAGCATCCTTGCGCCGTATAGCGGGAGCGGGCTGATCACCATCGAACGCGAAAAGGTTTACACTTACGCGTGGTTTCAGGCCACCACCGCGAGCAGCGTTCAGCACATTCGTCTTCCAGAAACCTTCGAAGGCAGCGGTTACATCAACGTCTCCTTCATTCGCGCGATCGATTCGAAGGAAATCTTCGTCAGTCCGCTGAGCTATGGAGTAGTTCCATTCAACGCCAACCTTGAGAAGCGCCGGCTGAAGATCGACCTCGACAGCGCAGCAATCGTGAAACCCGGCGACGCGTTGCATATCGGCTACAAGACCGATCGCCCATCCAAGATTGTCGTCTTCGCAGTCGACCAGGGCATTTTGCAGGTCACCGATTACAAGACTCCAAATCCAATTGCTTATTTCTTCCGCAAATGCGCGCTCGGCGTCGAGACCGCGCAAATCGTCGATCTTATTATTCCCGAGTTCTCGCTCTTGCGATCGCTTTCCGCGTTTGGCGGCGACGGTGGCGAAGAAAAACACCTCAATCCATTCAAGCGCGTTACCGAGAAGCCGGTCGTGTTCTGGTCCGGTGTCCTCGATGCGGACCCGAACCGGCGTGAAGTGGTTTACAACGTTCCGGATTTCTTCGACGGGACGTTGAAAATCATGGCAGTCGCAGTTTCGAGTGACACGATCGGATCCTCCGATCGGACTTCGCTGATTCGCGGGCCGTTCGTCGTGACGCCGAGCGTTCCGGTGCTGGCGGTGCCAGGCGACGAATTCGAAGCCGGCGTGACCGTGGCAAACAACGTTGAAGGGTCCGGCGCGGACGCCGAAATCGAATTGCGCACGGAAACTTCGGCGCAATTGTCCGTGAAAGGACAGGCCACCCAGAAGCTGCAAATCTCGGAAGGCCGCGAAAAAAGCGCGGTCTTTCGTTTTCACGTGAACGACACGTTGGGTTCCGGCGAAATTCGATTCATCGCCGCCCGAAACGGAATCGAGACCAAACGGCGTGCCACCGTCAGCGTCCGGCCGAGCGTTCCCTTCGTCACCGATGTTCGCAGCGGCAGTTTTAAGAAAGCGAGCACCGACGTCCCGATCAAACGGCAGATTTACAATGAATTCGCGAAGCGCGACGCGGCGCTTTCGGGAGTACCGCTTGGGCTCGCTCACGGTTTGGATTCTTACTTGAAGAATTTTCCGTATGGATGCAGCGAACAAATTACCAGCGGCGCGTTCTGCCGTCTCGCGCTGTCCAGCGAAGCCGACTTTGGGCTGAATCGCACGGAAGTGAACGCGCAGATGGAGAAGACCTTCAACATTTTGCGCCGCCGCCAAAATGCTCAAGGCGCCTTCGGTTACTGGGCGCCGGAGAATGGCGAGCACATCAGCTTCAATTCCGCCTATGTCATGGACTTCCTGAGCGATGCGAAGGCGGCCGGATTTCCTCCGCCCGCGGAAATGTTCGCAACCGGCCTCCGCAGTTTGCAGCGAATGGTGGCCAAGGAACCGTCCGATGTGATCGACGCGCGCCGGATCGCCTACGCGATTTACGTTCTGACGCGCGAGGGCGTCATCACGACCAATTACGTTCTCAATCTCCGCGACTACCTCGACAAAAAGCACAAGGATGAGTGGGAAAATGATCTCACCGGCGTGTATCTGGCCGGCTCGCTCAAGCTCCTTCACAAAGACAAGGAGGCCGAAGCGTTGATCGATAAATTCAAGATGGACAACAAAACCGAGCGTTCTTACGAGGATTTCTGTCAGCCGCTCGGAGCGAACTCGCAATACATTACCGTCCTGGCGCGGCAGTTTCCGGCTCGGCTCAAGAAGATATCAGCGAATCAATTCGAACAAATCTTAAAGCCGATCGGAGACGGCCAGTTCAACACCCTTTCCGCGGCGTATGCGGTCCAGGCTTTGAAGGCGTATTCGCACGTGATTGCGCAAAATCCTCCGCAATTGACGATCGCCGAAGTCCACAACGACAAGCGCGAAGTCAGCCTGGTTAACGCTGCAAAACTGTTGCAGCGCGCGCAATTTTCAAAAGACGCAACGGCTTTGCGATTCAAGAGCGCGCCGCCAATCACCGGACCGGGCGCGTTTTATCAGGTTGTCGAAGCCGGGTACGACCGGCGCGCTCCCGAAAAAACGATGGCGGAAGGTTTGGAGGTTTATCGTGAATTGCTCGACAAGGACGGCAAGCCAGTTACGCGAACAAAACTTGGCGAGCCGGTCAACGTCCGGGTCCGAGTGCGCAGCACCAAAGACGACACGTTTACCAATGTGGCAGTGATCGATCTGTTGCCCGGCGGTTTCGAAGTGGTCGGTTCGTCGCTTCAGCCAGGCGTTTCATCGATCAACGGCGTCGATTACGTCGATGTTCGCGAAGACCGCGCGCTGTTTTTCGGAACGGCGGGCGAAAACGTTCTGGAAATCAATTACCAGATTAAATCGACCAACCGAGGCGAATTCGTCGTTCCGCCGGTGTTCGCGGAATCGATGTATGAGCGAAATATCAAAGGCCGCGGAGTTGGCGGTAAAATCACGGTCACCGAATGAAGAAGCCTTGCGGAGTTCGGATTGCGGAGTGCGGAAAGAAGTCGCTGCAACGCTTGCAGCGGTTAACTCTCCGAAATCCGCGTTCCGTAATCCGCAATTTTTTGATTTTCTTCAGTGCGGTTATCATCGCGATCTGGCTCTTTTTGCCAAAGCCGCCGCTGCTCGACGGTATTTCGTTCTCGCAAAGCATCCGGGACCGCAACGGCGAATTGCTGCGCGTCACATTAACGTCCGACCAGAAATTCCGAATTTGGACGCCTCTTCCGGAGATTGCGCCGGAACTCGTCGATGCCACTCTGCAATACGAGGACAAGTACTTCGCGCGGCACCCTGGCGTTAACCCGTTCGCGCTCGCTCGATCAGGATTTGGACTCGTTCGCGGCGGCCCGCGTACCGGCGCTTCCACCATTACCATGCAAGTGGCGCGTTTGAGGTTTCATCTGCAAACGCGAACGCCATTCGGAAAACTGCGCCAAATCGTGCGGGCATTGGAATTGGAACGGCACTATTCAAAAGCCGAAATTCTGGAGGCGTATCTGAATCTCGCGCCTTACGGCCGCAACATTGAAGGCATCGGCGCGGCCAGTCAGATCTATTTTGGAAAAGCTCCGGCGCATTTGACGCGGCCGGAATCAGTTTCGCTCAGTGTTATTCCCCAAAGTCCGACCCGGCGCGCGTTGCATGCAGACCGCGACAACCGCTCGCTCAATGTGGCGCAGGGAAATTGGTATGATCGCACAAGCGTTGATGACAAATCGCCGGTCCGGGAATTCAGGGCGCGGGCGCAGACCGAGCGAACCTTTTTCGCCCCACATTTCGTTCAACAAGTTCTCGAAATGGAAGGGTCGGGGCGCTGCGCCGACCGGACGGTCCGGGCCGGACTGGCATCGGAGCGTTGCGTCCGTGCCGCACTCGTCGCAACAACATTGGATTTGGAGAAACAGCAACTGCTCGAACGCCGGATCGCCGATTACATCCGGGCAAATCGTAACCGCGGATTTCAAAATGCGGCGGCCATGCTGGTTGATGTCCGGAACATGGATGTGCTGGCGCAGGTCGGGTCCGCCGACTTTTTCAATGCGCAGATCGAAGGCCAAGTCGACGGAACTCGCAGTCCGCGTTCGCCCGGCTCGACCCTGAAGCCGTTCGTTTACGCCCTGGCAATGGACCAGGGCCTGATTCACCCGTTGTCGATTCTCGCCGACGCGCCGCGCAGTTTTGGCGATTACAATCCCGAAAATTTCGATCGCGATTTTCTCGGACCGATTCGGGCATGCGATGCTTTGGCTCGCAGCCGAAACCTTCCGGCGGTTGAACTGGCGTCCCAGCTGGCGAATCCAACGCTCTACGAATTTCTTCGCGGCGCCGGAGTTGCGTTGCCGCGTTCGGAGCCGCTCTACGGTCTGGCTCTTCCTCTCGGCGGCGCGGAAATCAAAATGGAGGATTTGGTCCGGCTCTATGCCGCGCTCGCTGACAATGGGGAGCTGCGTCCGCTTCGCCGGAAAAAGTCTGATCCGATCCAGACCTACGGTCGTCGCGTGCTCACCCCGGAAGCGGCGTTCCTTGCCCTGGAAATGTTAAATGTGCCGCGCCCGGAAATCGGGTACGTCGATTCTAGCAATGTTGCGCCGGTGTTTTGGAAAACTGGAACGTCTCACGGTTTTCACGATGCCTGGTCGGTCGCTGTCTTTAGTCATTACGTCCTCGCGGTTTGGATCGGAAATTTCGACGGCAAACCAAACCCGGCGTTCGTCGGTCGCGCGGCTGCCGCGCCACTTTTGTTTCAAATGATCGATGCTCTTCGAGCGAGCTGGCCGGAGCCTGTCGAAGCGCATCGTCCACCGCCGAACGCGAATTTGAAGCGGGTGGAATTCTGCGCCGTATCCGGCGATTTGCCTGGTAAAAATTGCACGCATCGCATTGAGGGATGGTTCATCCCCGGAATCTCGCCGATTAAAACGTGCGACGTGCACCAGGAAGTTCTGATTGATGTCGCAACGGGCTTGCGCGTGCCCGTCGATGATGGAACGCGACTTCTCCGGCGCGAAGTTTACGAGTTCTGGCCGAGCGATTTGCTGAAACTATTCGAACGCGCCGGACTGCCCCGGCGTTCGCCGCCGCCATTTCTTCCTGGAACCGAAACCGAGTTAACCGCGCGCAGCGGCAATCCACCGAAAATTATTTCTCCAGCCGAAGGCAACGCGTCCCTTCTCGATACGTCCGGAGAAATTCCGCTCCGAGCGAAGGCCGACGCCGATGTGCGCGAGATTTACTGGTTCGCGAACCGGAGTTTCATCGGAAAATCGCAGGCTGCCGATATGCTCAGCTGGAAATCCTCGCGTGGCAGTTATCAATTGATCGCCCTCGACGACCACGGTCGTTTCAGTTCCTGCAATGTGATCGTGCATTAAGCGCCCGCGATTGCCCCGAACGCTTTCGGGGCTACAGGTAAAATGTGTCGCGACAATACACGCTTCATCGCCCGGCAAGACCAGGTTCCGTCCACATCGATTACGCGGCGGAGCTCAACGAACAGCAGCTCGCTGCTGTCACCGCGCCACCCGGTCCCCAGTTAATCATTGCCGGCGCCGGCTCTGGAAAAACCAGGACGCTGACTTATCGCGTCGCCTATCTCCTCGAGAACGGAATCGACCCGCGAAACATTTTATTGCTGACGTTTACCAACAAGGCTGCGCGCCAAATGCTCGACCGCGTGGCAAATGTGCTGCCCATCGATGCCAGCGGAATTTGGGGCGGAACGTTTCACTCGGTGGGAAATCGGATCCTGCGGCGTCACGGCAGCGCGATCGGTTACAACAGCGGCTTCACAATCATGGATCGCGAAGATCAGAAAGATTTGATCAACGCCGTGGTCGCAAGCGCGGGAATCGACCCCAAGGAAATTCGATTCCCCAAGGGCGATGTGCTCGCGGAAATTTTCAGTTTTGTGATCAACACGGAAACGTCGATGGAAGAACTGCTGGCGGAAAAGTTTCCGTACTTCATTCCGTTGCTCGACAAGATCAAAGACGTTCAGGCCCGCTACGAAAAAAAGAAGAAGGCAACAAACTCGATCGATTTCGACGATCTGCTTCAAAAGACGCTGACGATGTTGCAGCAAAACGCGAGCATCGCGCAGTTTTATCGGCGGCAGTTTCAATTCATTCTGGTCGACGAATACCAGGACACGAACAAGATCCAGGCCGACTTGATCGATCTGCTCGCCCAGGAGCATCGCAACCTCATGGTGGTCGGCGACGACGCCCAATCGATTTACTCCTGGCGCGGCGCGAACTTCAAAAACATCCTGGAGTTTCCAAAACGTTACCCGGACGCGCAGGTTTTTAAGATCGAGATGAATTACCGGAGCGTGCCGGAGATCTTGCAGGTCGCGAATTCGGCGATTTCGGCAAACGTCGAGCAGTTCAAGAAAAACCTGCAGCCGGTGCGTGAATCGAATTCGGTCCGACCGGCGGTCGTCGCCCTGAACGACGGAAGCGAACAGGCACAGTTCGTGGCTCAACGAATCCTGGAATTGCGCGATGAAAACGTCGACCTGAACGAGATCGCGGTCCTTTATCGCGCTCATTATCACGCGCTTGAGCTGCAGCTCGAACTGTCGAGGCGCGGGATTCCGTATCAAATCACCAGCGGGATTCGGTTTTTCGAACAGGCCCACATCAAGGACGTGATTTCATTTCTGCGTCTGGTGGCCAATCCGCGCGATGAAGTTGCGTTCAAGCGAATGGCGAAATTGTTGCCCGGCATCGGAAATCGCAGTGCCGATAATCTTTGGAACGCGTGGGAGAAATCCCTCAATGGCCAGGGCGAGATCACTTCCTGGAGCGAACGGTTGCTGCCAATGAACGTGAGCGCGAAATCGAAGAAGCACTGGAGCCAGGTCGCTCATACTCTCGACGAAATCGCGCCGGGCGGTCAGCCGAATCCGCCATCGGAAATGATCACGTCCGTGCTGGAAGCGATTTATGACGAATATGCGAAGGTGAATTTCACGAATTACGAATTAAGAAAGGAAGACCTGAATCAACTCGCGGCTTTCGCGAGGCAATTCAAAGACCTGAACGAATTTCTTTCCCAGCTTGCGCTGATCAGCAATGTCGACGCCGAAGCCGCGCCCAATCAGGGCGCCGACCGCGAGGCTGTGAATCTCTCAACGGTACATCAAGCCAAGGGATTGGAGTACCACACCGTATTTGTGATCTGGCTGACCGACGGAATGTTTCCAAGCAGCCGGTCGATGGATGATCGCAATAATCTCGAAGAAGAACGGCGCCTGTTTTACGTCGCAATCACTCGAGCGAAGGACGAGTTGTATCTGAGTTATCCGCATATGCGCCTGACTGGCGGCTATGGCGATGTGTTCCAACGGCCGTCCCGTTTTCTAAAGGAAATTCCCAACAAGCTCGTCGAAGACTGGCAGGTGCAGCGGAGCTGAAGAATTTATCCACAGATTTCGCAGATTTACACAGATGGAAACAGGGACCCCTAAAAACAATCTGCGTAATCTGCGGAGGTAAATGAATCTTTCGCCGGAAAAGAAGATCGCAGGCGTCCTCGCGCCGTTGTTTGGCTTGCGAAGCGAAAATGATCTTGGAATCGGTGACGTCGCGGTGTTGCGCGAGTTCATCGATTGGGCGGCGGAGATTGGTTTCAAGGTGGTTCAGCTGTTGCCAATCAATGAAATGGGCGCAGACAACAGTCCCTATAACGCGATCAGCGCGATGGCGATCGAGCCGACCACGTTGCATCTGGCGCCGGGATTGCCGGAGGATCTAACCCAGGCGGATTACGACCTCAGGCTGACCGAGGTCGATGTCACGAAGTTGCGTCGCAATAAAGTGCGATACAACGACGTGCGAAAGTTGAAGCGACGATTGCTTGAACAGGCTTTTCGTAATTTTCGGAATCAAGCGTCTGACGAGCGGTGCACGAAGTTTCGCGAATTTTGCGAACGCGAATCGGCCTGGCTGAACGACTACGCATTGTTTCGCGCGCTGGTCGAAGCCAACAATGGATTTGAGGCGTGGGACCAGTGGCCGGTGGAACATCAGACAATCTCATCCGCGCGAGCCTGGCTGGCGCGGCAAGCGCCGGATTGGCAGCGAGAATTTTCCGAACGCGAGGATTTTTTCAGGTACGTGCAATGGGTTGCCCGTGAACAATGGTCTGCCGTCAAGAATCATGCCGAGCAACGGGGCATCGCTCTGATGGGCGATATTCCGTTCGGCGTAAGCTACTACAGCGCGGATGTGTTTGCCCGGCGGGAACAGTTTGCGCTCGATTGGTCCGGCGGCGCGCCGCCGGAAACGCATTTCAAAGACGACAAGTTCACCCAAAGGTGGGGACAAAACTGGGGCATTCCGCTCTACCGCTGGTCGACAATGCGTGATCGCGGATTCGATTGGTGGCGGGAACGGGTTCGAGCGGTCGCTCATTGCTTTCACCTTTTTCGAATCGACCACGTTCTCGGCTTCTACCGCATTTACGCGTTTCCATGGCGTCCCCAGCGCAACAAAAAATTTCTCGACCTGGAATGGAACCAGATGCTCGAGAAGACCGGTGGCCGCGCTCCCCATTTTGCGCCGCGCGACGATTCAACATCGGAAAATTGCCACGCCAACTGCCGCGAAGGCGAAGAATACCTTGGAATCGTCCTGAAGGAGGCCGGCCTTGGGCGAGTGATCGGAGAAGATCTGGGAACGGTGCCCGATTACGTTCGTCCCAGCTTGCGTTCGTTAGGCATCGCCGGATTCAAAATTCCGCAGTGGGAATTTTATCATGGGCGAGTCACGCCCGGCTCCGAATACGAGAGATTGTCGGTCGCCACTTACACCACTCACGATCATCCACCGGTTCGCGCGATGTGGGAGGAGGCTCTTCATGGTAATGGCGACGTCGCCGTCCAGGCCCGATCCGATCTCGAAAAAATCGCTACGTTTGCCGAGTTCAAACATCCCGGCGCAGAGTTGGATTTCGAGCGCGATTTTTATCCCGCGATCATGCTCGCGCTGTTTCGAAGCGAATCCTGGCTCGCAGTGGTGATGATCACCGATTTGCTGGCACGCAAGTACCGATTCAACGTGCCTGGCGTAAATGCGACCTCCAATTGGACGCGGCGGATGCAGCGCAGCATTTCGCAACTGCGAGCCAGCCCGAGAGAGCGAAAGCGAATGGAGCTGATACGGCGCCTCCTGGCGCAAACGGGCAGAATCTGATCTACCGATTACGCAGATTCACAGATTATGACTGGCCCCAGAAAAATCTGCGTGAATCTGCGAAATCTGCGGATAATAAGAAGCTATGAAGTCTCCGATTAAAGTCGCCGTCACCGGTGCCGCCGGCCAAATCGGCTATGCCCTCGTTTTTCGCATCGCCGCAGGCGAAATGTTCGGCCCGGATCAGCCGGTCGCGCTTCATCTGATTGAAATTCCGGCAGCGCTCAACGCCCTCGAAGGCGTAATGATGGAATTGCACGATTGCGCGTTTCCACTCGTGCAATCGATCGTGCCCACCGCCGATCTCGACGAAGGATTTCGCGACATTAATTGGGCGCTGCTGGTCGGCAGCGTGCCACGCAAAGCCGGAATGGAGCGAAAAGACCTGCTCGGTATCAACGGCAAGATTTTCATCGGCCAGGGTCAGGCGATCGAACGCAACGCCAACGCCGACGTGCGCGTTCTCGTCATAGGCAACCCGTGCAACACCAATTGCCTGATCGCGATGAACAACGCGAAGGAGATTCCGCGCGATCGCTGGTTTGCCATGACGCGGCTCGATGAGAACCGCGCCCGAGCTCAGCTGGCGCACAAGGCCGGTGTCGATATCACACGCGTCACGAACATGACGATTTGGGGAAACCATTCCGCGACGCAATATCCTGATTTCTACAATGCGAAAATCGACGGCAAACCAGCCGACAAAGTCATTGGCGACGAGAAATGGTTGAAGGAGGATTTTATTGCTGCCGTTCAGCAACGGGGCGCGGCGATTATCAAGGCGCGGGGATTGTCCTCAGCAGCGTCCGCTGCCAACGCCATCATCGGAACCGTGCGATCGGTCACTAACGATACTGCGGCGAACGATTGGCACAGCGTCGGGCTCTGTGCGGATGGAAGTTACGGCGTCGACAAGGATTTGATCTCATCGTTCCCCACTCGCGTTCGCGGCGGGAAACTCGAGATCGTGCAAGATGTGCCGATCAACGATTTCAGCCGCGACAAGATCGACAAGTCCGTTGCCGAGCTGAAGGAAGAGAAGTCGCTGGTGGCGGATTTGTTAAGTAAATAGGTAGCGGCGGCTCACCGAGCTGCCATTGGCTACAATTTCAACTTCTCGCCGGTCAGTCGCTCGAATGCCTCGACATATTTTGCAGCCGTCCGGGCAATCACGTCACCTGGCAAGTTCGGTCCCGGCGGAGTTTTGTCCCAATCCAGGGTTTCGAGATAATCGCGCACGAATTGTTTGTCGAAGCTCGGGGGGCTCTGGCCTACAACGTAGTGATCGGCCGGCCAATATCGCGATGAATCCGGCGTCAGCACCTCGTCGATCAACAACAAATGATCGCCAAGCTGGCCAAACTCGAACTTCGTGTCCGCCAAAATAATTCCCTTCTTTTCGGCGTGGTCGCGCCCTGCCGAATAGATTTCGAGACTCGACGCTTTCACTTTCTCGGCCAACTCGCTTCCGAGAATTTCCGAGCATCGCTTCATGTCGATGTTCTCATCGTGGCCGGTTTCCGCCTTGGTCGAAGGTGTAAAAATCGGCTCAGGCAACTTCGAAGCCTGGTTCAGGCCAGCGGGCAACTTGATTCCGCACACGCTTTGCGACTGTTGATATTCCTTCCATCCCGAGCCGGCCAAATAACCCCGCACCACGCATTCGACCGCCAGCGGCTTGGTCTTTTTCACGATCATCGACCGGCCTTCGAGCTGCGCGCGGAAGGGCCT